>JGI10211J34971_10000307_pt1 | contig 39022 bp, 50 predicted proteins | sample Etolagsediment_FD_34971 | JGI IMG/M metagenome (IMG submission 34971)
GCATGGCAAACGAGGACAAGCTGAAATACTGCACAAGGCAGATATGGAGTGAGCCGAACAATATCCGACTGCCTGATAACTGGTCAGAGCTGACGGAAACGCAGAGAACGAACTGGTGCTATTCTGGATGGGCAACAGGCGTAACCAATATACTTCTTGGCTCAACGAACTGTGACGTTTACATGGTATCGCAGATACAGATAGAGAATTGGGCTTCGACCAACAATATCAATAGCATGAAAACCTATTTACTACCGGAACTTAAAATTAACAAGGACTACATAGTTGAACTGATAGAGGATTAAGGAGGTAGGGCGATATGAAAGAGGATGAGAGATGGGAGAATGTATGTGAACCAGCCTTCAAGAGAGGTGATAAGCGAATGGGCAAGATAGAGGAATCAATAACTAGCGGGTTTGCCGATCAGAAGCTAATGCTTGAACGGCTCACAAAGGTTGTTATTGATGGCAATGGACAGCCGGGGCTAGTGACTCGCATGGCATTGATGGAGAAATCTATCGAGGGAGCATGCTCTGTCGCTTCCGCACCTCAGCAACCTACTATCAAGAAAGACCAGAACTATACCGAGATAGAAAACAAGTGGCTTGGTAAGCTTAGGACAAATGATCCTGTTGTGCAGAATGGTTTAAGGATATTCGTTATACTTGTAGGCATAGCCGCATTGGTATTTATGCTTAATCATATGAACGACACACGGCAGATGATGTTAGAGAAACTTTCGCATGTCGAAAAGAAAGTTGAGTAGCTATGGATATAAAACAATTAAGAGATCCTGATGGTAACTTGATTGTTGAAAAATTCAAGTACGTCAATCCTACTGGCAGGATAGTCTATACCCCTGTAGGTGGAATTGCTTTGCCTAGAGGACTTCTTTCTGATGGTGCTACAAAAGTTCCTGACCTTAGTGAAGAGGGGTTCTTTTATCATGATAAAGGATACATCCTTCCCGTAACAGTTGATAATAGAAGGATGAGTAAATGGCAGTTGGACTTTGCTTATGGCTATCTATTATTCAAAGACAGTAAGAAACATAAGGGATTAAAGCGTAAATACATGCAGTTTGCGGCTTTATTAAGACCTTTTGGATTGCAATACTTTAGCCCAACAGCTAAGATAAGTAAGAAGATATGGGATGAGTATAGAGAAGTGGAATACAGGATGGGCTATGAGTATAGCGATTACATCCATGATCGTCATATTCTTCCGAGAGCGCAATGTTGGGATATTCCGACTACCGACATAAACGATGTAAAATGGAGGGGGCTTTAAATGATTTCAAGAGGCAAATTAAAAGATGATATACTTACCATTTCTCACAGCACAAATGACACCACGATTTCTACAAGAGTTGATACACTTATCAATGAGAAGCTGTTAGAGATATGCAAGAAGATAAGCATAAGAGAACTTCGAACAAACACTACAGTAGACATGACATCCTCAGATTACTCAGATGGCATGTGGCTTCCCGGCGATCTGCTTGGCATAGACAGGATATGGGATGAGGATAGCGAGATCGAGTTTGTCGAGAGAGACAGACCTGACGTATCCTATGATGAGTACGGCTATAGATTCTATCGCTATTGCCCTAGCCAGTCTCCGTTAAAGCGTTACACCGACCTTGCCTTGACATCAGGTGCGGCTCAGTTTACATCTGCTTCCTTGGATACATACGTTGCTGGCGGTGTTGACGTAACTGGTGAGTGGGTTAGATTTGCTGATGGCTTTGGTATATTCCAGTTGACCAACACGGCAACTCCATACACCTTTACGCCTACATACTACGGGGCTACATTGTCTAGTGAGATTCTTTTGATTAGACCGCCTGAGATGCAGAAGTTGGTTATCCTTGACCAGTCAGAGAATGAGTTAGAGGATAGAGATGTTGTTGTGTACTACTGGAAGCGTCCTGCAAGCCTGTTCAATGACGACCAGATCATACCGTTACCTTCTGTTACCCTGTTAAAGCTCCTTGTATTAAGGGAACTCCCTCAAGCCAAGCCTTTCAGACCTGTATCAGAAAGGGAGTTGACTAACGAGTGGGCAGAATTGAAGCGAGTCAACCCTTCGTTTCCGAGGAAGCCAAAGCCTAGAGACAGGCATAACAACATGTTCAGGTTCAAGACTAATCCATTCCAGAGGAGACCTGTACAATGACAATGAATAACTATACGGCAGGCGATCTTAACCTGCCACTCATGGAAGAGATACTGAATGACCGCAATTCATTCTTTCCTGACAGGTTGGAATCTCTTGGCATTCAGATTAATTGGGATACAGATATAGTAAGGGCTTGGAAAACTGGCGATCCGAACCACATGGAAGAGATGCGTGGATACCTTAACCTGTTCACCGATCCTACCAATGTGCCTGATCCGAATAATCCACCTTCTCGTACATATTACGTGGATGATCCTGTCGTTCTTGGGTCTACACTCAAGGGCAGATACAGGCTTGGCTTCGTAAGAACTGTGCGTATGGAATCCAGAAACGAGTGGTGGGTCATACAGGTTTTACGCAAGGGATGGGCTACATCTATAGACTGGACTGAAGCAAGGCTTATGAAGGATCGGGAGCTTCCCGGCAATACATCTTCTATTTCTGGAGTGAACAACACAACAAGTGATAACCCTGAGAACTTTGTAACTGTTGAGTTCCCTAATTTCTCGACTGAAGCTGTCAAAGCGGCGGTAAGCGGATTAGCCAATACATTCACCGATCAGGTTATCCAAGGCCAGACATTTACAGGCACATTCCATAAGGTTTTTGCAATGCATGATTACCAGAATGACGGTAGCTCGAAGATCACCCTGACCATAGCCCTTCCACAGTACACGCTCGAAGCTTATAGGAGCGTAGGAAGCTCAAGAGAGGCTGATGAATACTACCTCTGGAACGTGCCTAAGACGTTAGCACAGACTATCATGGATGATTTCAAGGGTACGGGTAAGAGCGTGCGTCCTACGTACAGAGGGGAGCTTGTAGACATTGTGTGTACGGCTGTCACTATGGACAAAAACGTGGGTAATTGGGCATCATACGACTCCTGTTTACGGGTTCAAGGATCCATTATATACTCCAATTACTCCAATGAGATAGAAGCACCAAGCTCAGGGCAGGGGTATATCTACAGGGTAAACAACAGATTTAATAGTGATGGTGGCTATGACGCTACCCTCGACTACATAGCAAGCGTGGACTTTAACTGCGCCCTGACATCTCAGCATACGCCCTTCAAGGCCACGGAAGAGATACTGTACAAGAACAGCAGGGCATTGATTGAAGCCCCTACAGACAACGCTTCAGGCATCTATAGGGCTAATGTAAGGAAGAATGAGGACTGCACCTATGATGGAGAGCTGAGCTATACCTATGGTAAGGATGCAGGAGAGGTCTCGTTTGAGTCTATGCATAGCATGTTGCTCGATGGTGGGGCTGTCATATACAAGGACAGGAACACGCCTGTTGATGCGTATGAGCCTTATATTCAGGCAGGGTATGGCAACTATCAGGGCGGTATTTATACAGCCACAAATGAGCTTACAGAGGAAGGGCTGTACAATGCGAGGATGGAATACAGGGGTAGCACAGACGACAACTTCAACTTTGTGTCGTTGAACTCACCATTCAAGGTGACGAACAACATAGAATACGAGAACTCAAGGTCTATTATAACAGCTCCATCCACTACCGTTGGTGTCTACAGGGTGAACCAGAGAGAGAATCAGGATGGCACATATACTGGTGGGCTTGAATACCAGATCAACAACAATACAGGATTGGAGTCATTCGAATCCCTCAACAGCGTCCTTTCTGAAGGTGACAGGATAATTTACAAGAGCCGTGATAGTGCTATAGATGCCCATGCCTCAGCACAAGGCTATATGTACAGGGCTAATAACTCGCTTGGTGATGATGGGCTATACGATTCCACTCTGGATTATAGCGGTAGCATTTCTGATAATATACAATTCACCAGTATGTTGTCTCCCTTCAAGAGCAGGCAGTCTATATCTTATAGTAACTCAAGAGTTGTTATAGATGCGCCTGCAACTACTAGCGGAATGTACCAGATAACTCAACGTGAGAATGATGATGGTACATACACAGGTAGGCTTGACTACGAGAAGGCTGAAGTTTCAGGATTTGATTCATTCCAGTCATTGAATAGTGAATTATTCGGAGAGGATAGGGTTATCTACAGAAGTAGAGAGCTTCCTATTGATGCCCATGATTCTTCTCAAGGCTATATCTACAGGGCGAATAACATTTTAAGTAATGATGGGTTGTACGATAGTACGCTTGAGTATAGAGGTAGTATCATTGATAACTTTAACTTCTCAAGCAGGAAATCTCCATTGATGAATGCTGCATCAATATCCTATAGCAACTCAAGGGTTATTATAGACCCTCCGACTGCTTCTATTGGTGGTGTGTATCGAGCATCTCAACGTGAGAACGATGATGGTACATACACAGGGAATCTTGATTACGAGGAAAGCGTTGCTGATAACGTGCTGTTCACCAGTATAAACGCACCTTTCCGGACTCAGGAGCAAATACTTTACAGCAATTCAAAGGATATCATAGATGCTCCATCTACTACAGTAGGTATGTATAGGGTTAGTCAGAGAGAAAATGATGATGGAACATACAGCGGAAACCTGACGTACACAAATGCTACCAACACAGGCTTAGCATCATTTGAATCATTGCATAGCAAGTTGGTTGAGCGTGCTTCGGTAATTTACAAGGACAGAAGCACACCAGTAGATGCTTATCAGCCGTATATAGGTGGTGCATACGGCACGTATCAGGGAGGAACATACACATCTACCAATGACTTGACTGAAGATGGTTTATACAATTCACGCATGGAGTATCGTGGTAGCGTTAGTGATGTTGTTCTGTTCGACAATATGTATAAGGCTTGGAAGATAGGGAAATCCATCCTCTATAATAATCATCCTGCGATTATATCTGCACCTAACATTACAAGTAAAGGTGGTATTTACCGTGTTACTCAACGTGAGAACGATGATGGTACATATTCTGGTAGACTTGATTACTCGTATGTGAATGATCTATCCGCCGCATCATTCGAATCAATGAATGCATCATTCTTTGAAGAGAACAGAGTGATCTACAGGGATAGAAATAAACCAGTAGATGCAGAAGATGATGTCAAGGGTTGTATCTACAGAGCAAGCTTCACGCTTAATGATGATGGATTCTACGATGGTGCGTTAGATTACAGGAAGAGTATAGCGGCCAGCGAAGGATTCTATACATTGGGTAGTTACCTTTTTGATGAGAATAGATGGATATACATGAATAACGCAACAAAAATTGCTTTGCCTGCCTACAGTCAAGGCAAGCTATATAGAGGTAGTAATACTTATAACGAGGATGGTACATTTAATAGCACTTTAGATTGCAGAGAGAGTAAGGCCGCCTCCGTATACACTACATTCACATCTCGCTTTGGTGATGCTTTTATGCAGGTCGAGAGAAACAGTAGAGATCTTTCTGGAATGAAATCTATCCATAAATCAGGATACAACAATAGCCTTTCTGTTAGCATTAATGATGATTTAACATACAATGGAGTAGCAACAGCAACACCTGTGGCTGGTGGCCCGACATTCTTTGGTGCGGCCTCTGACTGGATAGAGGTTGAGGCAAAATTCAGGAAAGATCCGGATGATGTAACTTTACTTCAGGTTGCTGAATTTAGATGGCAACACGCTCGCCAGTTCTTTGCATTAAGAGATGATGCGGCTACTTTTATTGACGGACAAGGCGGAGCAAACATGAGGTATACGGAAGGTTTGTGGGAGGGTATGTATAGGACATTCTTGAGTGTTGGAGCATGGGGGCCAGCATGATTATAGAGATAAGAGACGGAGAAACTTATTATGATGGAACTATGAATCCTCCGACATCACCGCCTGATGGTAGATACACAAAAGAGGATGATATAGCAGACCTGATGGCTGAAGCTAGGTTTGCGGCTCTTGAGCACAGGATAAGTAGCCTTGAAGATAGCTCTGGTAATGTGGGTAGTGATTTGCCGGTAACGACAATAGATTCTCCTTGGATTTCTGATTCAGAAGTTCCAACACCAAAAAGTTATTCACTTGAATCAGATATTGTAAATGGGTCAGGCAAGGTTTATGGATTCGGTGGATCAGTAGTAGATATCGGTTATCTATATTCAAAGGACATGGGTACAAGTGGTAATCAGTATGATGTTCTGGTCAGGGGATGGATAAGGCCGGGGGCCAACATGATGTACTACGCCAACATTTACGGCATGATGAGGGAAGTTGCCTTGGGTGCAAGCTATGGTTATGATGCTATATATGATTACATAGATAATTACTTTTGGGTACAGGGCGATACTTATAACGACACAAACTATGGCTCATCTCAAGGTGATAAGAATAAGAAGCTTGCATTCTATGTAGATAACAGGCAGTTGTATGACGAGGATCAGGAGCTTGTTATGGATTTCTACGAGAGGGATCGGACTTATCTTTATGGCAATTTCCTACCAGCAGATGATGGTGGCACAAGTAAGAATTACAATCTAGGATTACCGAACAAGCAATGGAGTGGGGTGTACACATATGAGTCGCATATTGCCTTCGACAATCTTAGCTATGGACGCATAAACACGCTTGGCACAAGGATTTCTAATAGAGCACTTAAAATAAATAGCACTCAAGGTGCATTGGTTCTTGAAGCAAAGCTTGGTGCTGAGGGGATATACTGCACAGGTGATACGATTCCATCTGGTGCGGCTAATTATAGCTTAGGGAATAGCACTTATGATTGGAATTGGTTATATCTTAATAACGGAATAGACGTAAACGGAGTGGTGTTTACAGTACAAACAATACAAGCAAGAGTGGGAGGAGTAACGAAAGATGTCAAAGGTTTATTTAATATTGCTTAGCATGTTGATTGCTGGCTCTGTCTCTGCTCAGTCTACATCTGGATGGCAGACTGTTCAATCTGATGATAATCAGAGCAATATGCTACAGATCAACAACACAAACGCAGAGTTTTCTGTCAACAAGCTTACGGTTACTGGTGCTCTTGAGACAACATACAACGGAACAGAGGATTTGCGTATGCCGTTGTCGTTAGGTGGCAGGCAGACAGACCCACCAGACCTTGAATCGTGGCTTGGTAACTTACGGGCTTACGCTTTTAGGGGAAGTGTTGGAGCAGAACAGGTTTACTTCGATGTTCAGCTACCACATTCATGGGCTGAGGGAACAATGATTAACCCTCATATTCATGGAGATCAAGGTGATGATAACAGCACCAATAGCGTTGTTTTTAAACTTGAATATGTATGGGCAAACATAGATAGTACATTCACCAATGTGGCGGCAACCACACTAGCCATAACTAACACGCTGAATGGTACGAATTACTTTCATCATATATGGAACTTCCCCAACATAGACGGATCAGGAAAGACGTATTCGAGCATGATAAACGCAAGACTGTATCGTGATCCGACAGATGCGGGGGATAATTACGGAAGTGATTTCTTTGTACATGAGTTTGATATACACTATTATGTTGGGCATCCGGGTGGTAACACTCATAGTTTCGAATAGGAGTAGCATGAATATAAGATGGATATTGTCAGACAAGATAGCACCGGGGCATGTCAGGGGTGAGGTAATAGCAAGGCAAATGAATAAGCACAAGCCTTATAATATGTGCTGTAAGAGTGAGCTTTATGTCTCTGACATTGTTGGAGCAGACTGTGTTGTATTCCAGAGGGAGTTCAGGGATGGTATGTTTAAGAAGATGCTGGAAACCAAAGAGCTTGGCTGTAAGGTTATATACGATACCGATGATGATGTACTCAATATGCCTAGAGGATTCCCTGAACCATTCAAGCATTACATGAAGCCTGAAGTGAGGGAAATGATTAAGAAGTTCTACAGAAATGTAGATGCTATCACAGTATCTACGAAGTATCTTGGCGAAGCGATAGAGGAGTTTGCGGATAACGTACCTATCTATGTAGTTGAGAATAGTCTTGACGTAGAGATGTGGGAGGAAGCGTACAAGAAGAAAGAAGAGAAAGAGACTGTCACTATTGGATGGATGGCGAGTGGATCACACAAGATAGATGCTCCGCTTATCTCTGCTACCCTGAAGAACCTGATGCTCAAGCATGACAACCTGAACCTGCACTTCATAGGATGGATAAGCCCTGATGAATACGAGTGGGTACATCAGTTCGGCAACAGAATCAAGGTAGAAAAGTGGGTACTTCCATACGAGTTACCCTTCCACATGATTGACTTCGACATAGGGATAGCTCCCCTTTATGATAACAAGTTCAACCGAAGCAAGAGTGCTATCAAAGCATTCCAGTATTGGGCATTAGGAATACCATGCGTTGCGTCACCTTTGAATATGTACAAAGACGTAATAGAATCAGGGGTAAATGGGTACTTGCCTGAGTGCGCTGATACGTGGTATGATTGCTTGGATGAATTGATAAGGGGTGATACCTACAGAAAGAAGATGGGCAGTATGGGTAGAGAATTACTGTTGGAAAAGTATGATACACGGAAACGATACCAAGATTGGATAAAATTGTTTAATATGGTTGGAGGATGATATGGTTACTTTATCAAGGATAGAACAGCTAAGGAGAGAGCAGGATAGAAGGATAGCAGAGAAGAATAATGCAGAGGCGAGAAGGAGGCAGGAGTCGGAGTTTGGTTTACCTGCCGGGGATTTAGATACTATACCATCAGAGCCTACACCTATGGAGAGATTTGGCGTAGACCAAGCCACGATAGAGCAGGATATACGAGCAGGAATCCTTGATCCGTCAGTCCTTGACACAGCAGAACCAGAGGCAACCGCACCAAAGACAGAGATAATCACACCAGCATCAGCCACGAATGTACCTGTACCAGATGCACCAGTAGCCTCATCTCCGTATGCAGGCATGACACCAGAACAACAGCAGTCAGCTCAAGCGGCGTTGACAGCCAGACTTGCAGACTTCGCCAAGAAGGATGCAGAGGTATTGCGTACCAGAGAGAAGCCTAAGTTTGATGTCAAGATGGAACAGCTCAAAGCATGGGAGCGCAACCTTAATCGCAGGCGTTCAGGGCAGTTCGAGACAGGCGAGAAGTTCCAGCGTGATTTCGCTGGCGAGACAGGCAGACGTAGATCAGGTAGAGGAGCAGAGCCTTTCGAGGAGGCCAGACCATCTGCCGTTAGAGAGATATTCAAGAAGTTCAATAAGCTTATAGATGATCCTGAATCCAAGACAACGCAAATAACTGAGGCTGAATGGCGTAAGATAGAGCCTTTCCTTGGCTCGTCAGCACCGGCAACGACAATCAGGAATTTACGTGAGGAAGGTAAGAAGCGTGTAGAGGAGTACATAGAAGAGAATATCAACATGGTCAATGACCAAGACGATATCATAGAGATGCAGAAGAAGTTTAGCGGAGACAACATGGTTTCCGGTTACGCTCAGCAGAGAGTCTCTGAGGTTGTTAAAAAGAACCCTGATGTACAGGCACGTATAAGGATGTCGCTGAAGAGTAAGACTGAGGCAGAAAAGAAAGAGAAGCTTTCCAAAGCAAACATACAAGCCAATATAGATAGCGGATACAAGGAAGCATACAGCAGGGCTAACCCACAGGCTACAGAGGAACAGATTGATAAGCAGATGGAGATGGTTCTTGATGGCGAAGAGCCAGCCATGAAGGATTACAATCTCTGGCAGTCAACGCATGACCATGTAGATATGGCAGAGGATGGAACTATTCGCCCTGTCTCCGTGACTGATGAAACTAAACGCAAGCAGAGGAATCTCGAAAGCGCACGTAATGTCATAGCTGAAACTGGTGGTTTTGGTATATATGATGAATCAATCGGAGAGATAGTAAATGAAGAGATAGCACAGAACCCTGTACTGACCGAGCTTGCAGGAGATACCCCTGACCTTGACCAGAAATTCAGCATTTCTGAATCAACCAAACCATCTGCTGTACGCATAGAATGGGATCAGGAAGATATAGAGACAATGACAGCTGATGTTATGACTCAGGTTAATCAGGATATAGCAGATGTAGAAACAGCAATTAACAATGTTATAAGTGACGCAGGCGTAGACGATGCAAATACAATAGAGGTTTTACAGTCTGATATATATAATCAGGTTAAAAAGGAAACAAAAAATAACGTAATGCTTGCAGGGGAAAGCATAAAGGAAAAGCGTATCGAGGAGATGGCTGATGAATTTGACAGGGTTACACAGAAGGCTGTTGCTATAGAGTATGGCGATCACTTCGCAACTATCGTTGATGATGAGGATGGTGTCAGGTCTTACCTGCTTGGTATAGGAGAGCCTAATGATGCCTATGCGTATCATCCGGGGAAACTTGGCGATCTCACTCAAGAGATGTACGATCACCTTGATATGGTATTCAACAATCCTGAGACAGCTAATCCAGATGATCCTGCCTTGGCTATATGGAATGATGCTACCAATGCATTCAACAGAAGCGAAGCCATGAAGAGGGATGCAGAATCAGCCGCAACACTTGGCAATCAGATAGCAATACAGAAAGCATTGGAGGAGACACGGCCTTTAGCTCCGAACTTAACAGCAGAGGATGTCACGGTTGTAACTGATGACAACAACAAGAAGTTCTTCACTACTATAGGCATGGCTGAGATGGTTAATACTGCTATTAATATGCCAGACAATGACCCTGACAAGAAGAGTATCATGGAGCAGTTGAACACCACAAAGGTAGGCTCTTTTTATGGTGTCAAGAATACAGGCATTTCCGAGGGCAAGGTAGAGATAAAGACTCAGGATGGTAATACAGTAATGCTTCGCAGGTTCGACACACCTGAGAATACAATAGGCATGCAGGACAAGGGAGCGAGAGACTTGATAACGCATGGCTATAGATCAGCAGACTCCAATATGATGGTTGATGCATGGTCTGGTGATGCAGGTAGCTTCAAAGTTAAGTATATAGATCAATCAAAACATAATCAGGTTAATCTTTTAATCAATGCTGTTACACTTGCACCTATTGATGATACAGACTTCGAGTGGGATAAATACTTAGAGGGTTATACGGAGTCTGTTAATGGCAAGGATACACATATAGATGAGGCTCTTAGAGATCAGTTTAAGTCTACTATGGCTCAGATTCCGCAGTTGGTTACAAGTGAAGATGCTGAAGCTAGAAAGACAGGAGCATTGGTGTCTGTTGGTAATATTATATATGATACTAGCTTACGAGTTGATGTCGGAGCTGAATTGACATACGGCAAATTAGTTAAAAGCATGAAGGATTACGGAGTTGAGCTTCCTCAAGAAATAAACAGAGAAGAGTCGTATGGTTTCACACAACAGCTTGATGATGCCAGAAGGAATGCTATTAAATCTGGATTAGAATCAGATCTTGTGAGAGATTTAAATGAAATAATACTAAAAGCGGAAGCCAACTCAGAGCCAGATCAAAAGCAATATCAATCTGTAACAGGTAAAGAGTATGATAATTATTATATTTCAGCACTCAAGAATACAGTTAAAGAGATAACTAAAGAAAGACCATTGGCTCGATTCTCTTCTGAAGTAATAGAGGAAGCAACAAGGATTGAAAGCGCAAGGCCAGCCAGAATTATGCATCAATTCTCTGGCTTCTTAAATCAACCAGAAGATCCTGAAAAGACAAGACGCAAGGAAATGAAGAAGCTTATAACTGAAAGAGCAGAAGAGCTTGGCGAGAAGATTGGTAATGTTAATGATTACCTAGATGCAATGCAAGTTCATAGACCAGAAGAATACAATGCTCTATTGCAGAAAGTTATAAACGAAAGGATAACTAGAATAGCAAATGATATAGCACCACGTATTGAAAACGAATTAGAAGCAACTACAGTAAGAGCTAATGCTATGGACAGAGTTGTTGATAGTATAATCGAAGGAGAAGTTACAGCAGTTGAACCAGAGGAAGATATATTATGAATCCATTTCATAGAACAGATGAGCAAGAGGAAAGATTAAGGGATATGGCTGGGTCGGCTGAGCTTACATCACTACATGAACGCACAGGATATATAGACCCATTGGATCATGGTTTCTGGCATGAGGTAGGAACAGGGGCTATGTCAGCAGGCAGAGAGATGGGTCGTAGTTCAATAGAAACCCTTAATGAAATAGGGTTTGACTTCGAAGATCAAATTGCAAAGATTAGAGCTTCAAGAGGAGCAGAGATGCATGACCGCCCCGCCAAGGGTATCCTGAATAACGTAGGTCACTTCCTTGGTACAGGTATTCCAGAGATTCCAGTAATGCTTATGTCGCAGTATGGCGGTGGCCTGCTTGGTGGAGCTATAGCCAAGGGTATATCAGGCACAAGGAAAGCTGTACAGACAGGGGCTAGGGTAGGCTCATTAGCTGGTATGGGTGTTAGTGTAGGTGCGAGAAGATACGGGCCACGCAAGACTGAGATGATGGATATGGGCGCAACCGAGGAAGCGGCTTCTCTTGCTTCATTTACTAGTGTAGTAGCTGAGACAATGCTTGAGGCTATAGGCGGCGTAGAGCGTCTATATCGCAAGCCCATGCTTGAGGCTATAGAGAGAAGGATAATTAAAGAGCTTGCAAAGGAAGGTTCAGAAGAAGCTACTGAACTTACAATCAAGGGATTCCTGAAACCAAAGAAGTTCTTTGCTACTATCATTGGTTCGTCAGCAGAAGAGAGTCTATTAGAAGAAGTGCCTATGGTTGGTATAGATCAGATTATGGATATCATTACAACAGGAGGGTCAGAAACCACAGCAAAGACTTATTATGATACAGCATGGCAGTCGTTTATAGCGGCAATACCTATGGGAATTTTTGGTGCAGGGGTTAATCTAACACAGCAGAAGATGGCTGACTCCCTGACTTCCACGCCTGATACATTCGCTCTTTCCAAATTAGATCAGGGTGATCTCAATCGCTCATATCAGATGGCAAGAGAGATGCAACAGAGCTTACAGAAGTATTTCCCTGAAGAGGATGTAGGTAGAGTGGTAACTCTTATAAATAATGTCTCTATCAACTCAGCGATAATGACAGGACAGAAAGTAACTGCGACTCTCGATGAGTTCCGCACGGCATTCCTTCAGAACAAGGTTAATGTAGAGGATATAAACAACATCAGAAAGAAGTCTGGCGGTAATCAGCTGAAGGTATTTGAATACCTTCAGAGTCACGTTCCCGGCTTTGCTAAGACAATCACAGCATTTAACAATGACGAGAAGATAACACAAGAGAGAGAAAACACAGGCGTTCTTGTAAGAGAAATCCGGAAGGAGTCACCTGACTTTGTGGATAATGAAGAACAACTGTCTGAAGCTTTAAGCCCCGTACTGAGTGAAAGCTTAACACCGATACAACGGCAAGAGAAAGCAGGCGAAACCACTACTACGATTCGACCAGCAGTTATCGAGGGAGCTGATCTTGGTCGGGGCTTATATAAAAGCGTATACCTACACGGAAGAATAACCACTCAGGTTAATGGAGTATGGGTTGATGTCGTTGCCAGAGGTGAGGCGTATGACATGCAGAATGATGAGAACATCAGCTATGAGGACGGTCAGGTAGCTATCGTTCCACGCTCCAAGGAACAGATGAGTCAGGTTGAATCAGATGCAGACCTTGGATTCCATATGAATAAGAACTTCAACATGCGTAATGCAAAGGATGAGGACATTGATGGCATGTTCAATCTCTCATTCTTCAGGAAGCAGGCTGAAGTTAAGCAGAGTGAGTCCATACAAGAGGAGCAGGCGGAACGGCAGAGACTTGAAGAAGCAGAAACAAGAGGAGCTTTGCTTGGTACGTTGATCGCCGCTAAAGAGAAGAAGGTAGCAAGGCAACAGGAAGTCGAGGCTGACATCCTTTCTGAGATGCAACAGATAGAACAAGAACTCGACAAGGATGAAGAAGAGATATCCTACATAGCACGACTGGCTTCATTGCGTGGATGGGCTGAGGCTCAGGACGAGCTGACAGCAGACGAACTGGAAGCCAAAGCCACAGAGCTACAGGTTAATAAGGATGATGCATTTTCTGATGATATAAGAGATAAGCTGAAAGAGACATGGCGCACACGCATGGAAGAAGCAAGAGAGCAGAAGCGTGTAGCAGAGAAGATGAACCGTGACATGGAGCTTACCAAGCAGTTCAGGAACGCAGGCGTTGAGACTACATTCTTCTCAGAGCAGGAAGCCAATGACATACGTGCCGCTTATATATCATCCGAGAACTTGGCTGTGTTCTTTGACAACGCAACCACACAGGATGTACTGCATGAGTGGTTTCATCATATAGTGGTACAGGATTTACTGCCTTACCAGTACAAGATGGCTCTCATGAAAAGCTACAGCAAGCTCGATAAGTGGACTACCACATCACATGAAGCGGCGGTTGATGGGTTTATGAATTACATCCTGACCAACACGCTTCCAGATAATGCGTCACCTGACCTTGTTCATTCATTCAATTACATGAAGGATTTGTGTAGCCAATGCGCCAGATCAGTTAAAGGCGTGGTCAACGAGCAGGCTCAGACCGTATTCGATAGCCTATTTCGTGATGCATTGCAGGATGAGGATATATCAGACAGCGCACGTGCCATCCTTTCTGCACAGTACGAAGCCAGATCATCCAAGGAAACAGATGTAGAGGGTATCCTTACAAGCGATTGGGATAGATGGGATAGAGGGTTAGATAGTCTTGCAAGAAGCGTTAATTGGAAGAACCTTACACCAGTAGAGAAAGGTGATAGACGTACTGCTTTAACTCAGATAAGAGAGTTATTGTCAGTTGATCCAGAGTTTACAGTCGAAGCAAGAAAAGACGTAAACACTATATGCTTGAATGAGTTCGGCTTTATACCAGAGGAGTTCTCCCTTCAGTACAGACAGGATACATTATTCTCTGCCGCATTTCACGGCACTCCTGCAACATTCGCCCCTGAACCGGGCTTCCCTCACGGCAGATTCAGACTTGACGAGATAGGTACAGGCGAGGGGGCGCAGGTTAAGGGGTGGGGGATATATATAGCGGAAGCCAGAGGTGTTGGGGAATCTTATAAAATGGATCAGGTTATAGATGTAGGCGGTTGGAAGAGAAGCGTTAGTAAAGATGATAAGATAGTTATCCAACAAGTAGCGAATGAGATTAAATCAAATAAATCGTCCGACCTAGAAGCAGAGTTACGTTCAATAGGAAATGATTTTGACAGAAGAAGTTTTTACGCAGAAATGTTTGATCGCAATCAATTAACATACGATCATCATTGGGATTATTTAAGGGAAAAGGTTAAAAGTTCTGAGAAAGGTGACATAATTACCGGTCTTGATGAAGGTTCTCTTTACGAATTGGATGTGCCTGATAATGTTATTCCTAAATTACTGGATCTTGACGAGTTTGTTTCTGATGAATTATTCGGTGAGGTTGTTGAAGGACTAAAGAACAACCCAAAGGGTCAGTTATACCTCAATAAAACTTCAAAGACTGGAGATCCTTTGCAACGGCTAAAAGATGAAGTGGATATAGGTAACTCATTGTATGAGTTTTTGTCTGCTGATATATTCTTTTCTGATAAAGATACTTCGGAATTTCTTAACAGCATAGGCATTCCCGGTAGTAAGTTCTTGGATCAAAATAGCAGGATAGGTGGGAGGGGGGCAACTTTCGATTCATTTGGAAATGTAAACATTGAGACAGGAAGAGAAGGCGGCAAGTTGTACTACGAAGATCCGGCTACAAGGGAGAAAATCTTTGTTAAATCGCAAGATGAGATCAGGGAAGCCAAGCAAAGAATCAGAAAAGAATACAAACCAACACGCAACTATGTCATATGGGATCAGTCTACCCTTGACCGTATAGCTTTGCTTGAGCGTAACAACGAAGCCCTTGACGCTATCAATGATACAGAAGATACATTATTCTCAGAGCAAGAGAAGCTGGTTGATACAAAGGATAACAGGCGCAGGCTTCGCAATGCTATCTATCGCACAGGCAGGCTTGGCGGAGAGGGCGTGAGACCGCAGGACGAACTTAATAATATGGCTAAAGAGATGGGTGTAGCCGACAAAGACTCACTTACTATTAAGCAGTTGCAAGGCATCCTTTCCGGTATGGCTTCGAGGCAATCCAAGATAACCACAATGAAACAGAAGCTTGGTATCAATAGGATGCTCAATAGAAGTGATGGGTATATGCTTGAGAACCTTGGCAGGGTTATAAAGGGAGAGAAGAAGATAGACAAAGCTCAGGCGAGAGAGAATGCACAGGCTATATATAGCGACCTTATTAAGCTTAGACCAAAGGATCCAGTTCAAAGGGCTAAGGCATTTGGTGGTGAAGGGTTGATGGCTACTGTAGTTAATAAGTTCAACAAGATCGTAAACGATATCAGTCAGCGTAGTGATTTCCTTGCAGGTGGTTGGCTTGGCAGAGTGACAGGACTTGACACCCTGCTTCATTATCTTTCTGATGGTGATCCGAAGTCAGCAGTAAACAGAATCATCACAGCACCTTGGAAGGTGACTAACAGGATGCTCGTAAAGCAGGAGCAGGAGACTCACAAGTGGCTCACGGAAGCAAGGGTTAAGTATGGTGATAACCCACGCAACCTTGGCAACGTAGTAAACTATAAGGGCAGGCAGTACACAGTAAATGAGTTGCTGTCCTACTACCTCATCACCAGAGGAGAGCTTGGTGCTAACGCTGAAGCTCTGTTTACATCTAATCAAGACGCTTCCCCTGATGGCTCAAGGAGATCATTCAATAAGCTTATCAAGGAGCTTCCGAAGATATTGACTGACAAGGATAATGTCGGTGATGATAACCTGATGAACTTCGTAGCCAAGATGGATGCATACTATGAGTACATCTACGAGAAGATCAACGCTGTTCATAGAGAGGTGACTGGTAAGGATTGGGGCAAGGTTAAGAACTACTTCCCGATCATCAGAGAAGGGGCTATGTTCCTGAGTGATGAGAAGATGATGGAGCTTATTGATAATGTAGTACCAGAGAAGGTAAGACTGAAGGTGCGTGGTGCTATGGAAGCACGATTCGAAAAGCGTAAGCTTGGTGCTAAAGGCAGAAGGATTAAGACTGATGTTATCAGCATCTTCTCGAACTACATGAATCAGGCTAACACCTATATCGCAAAGGCAGACTTTGTTTCCGGAGCAATGCAGATGCTTGCACAGGATGAGTCAATTAATGCGTTCAATGAAAGGTTTGGAGACAGGAAGGGTGATAAATACCTACAGATACTTACCAACCTCATAGAGAGGGAGATGTATTCAACAGGCAGAATGACACCTATGAATGACTTGGATATGTTCTTGCGTACAGTCAGGACTAACAGCCAATGGGCTATCCTTGTAGGTAACTTCCCTTCTATTATCAGGCAGGCTGTATCCCTTCACAACGGACAGTCACAGCTTCCCTTTATGGATGCGATCAGGATGCAGATGAACTTCCTGTCTAACTTTGCATACATGACTACCCATATGAAGAACACCAGAGAGGGTGTACTCACAGGCACAAGGCATTGGGAACTGATGAAGAAGCATAACTCACCGCATATCTTTGCGAGGCATGACCCTGAAGTTATGGACATCATGGGCGATCTGCTTAGCGGAAAGATCAGGGGCAAGATGGTCGGCGGTCTACCTGTAGGTGAGTGGGCTATGCTCCCTCAGAGAGTCATGGATCAGGTGACGAGGACATCAGTATGGGGCGGAGCTTATGACTTCCAGTTCAAACGCCTACGCTCAAGAGGGCTTGAGAAAACTCAGGCAGAGAAGCAAGCCGCTTCCTTTGCTGATGATGTAGTGTCACGCACTCAGCCACCTGCTAACGTAGCAGAGAGGAATCTGCTTCAGACTGGCACAGAGTTTGAGAGAATGCTTATACCCTTCACAGGTCAGCTCATGAAGAACTTCGACCTGTTCAGGAAGGACATACTCTCGCCTGTATTCAAGGCATACCAGAAGGGCGGTACACCGCTTGACTCTATGGCTAGAGTGATGAACGTGATGTTCAGCATGGATGGCAGATACCTTGAAGCTGAGTATGGAATACATACCAGCGTGGCACATAAGACTTTGTTTGCGTTTGTTCTACCTGCATTTGCTCTTGGTATGATAGCTAAAGGCAGGATACCTAAAGACTTCGAAGAGTTCATGGAGGACTTCATAGCCTACAACGTAGCTATGATACCCGTTCTCGGCCCTGCTGTTATGGCTAAGATACTATACGAGAGCTGGTCTAGTGGTGGTGCATCCACGTTCTACCTTGATCTGCTTGATGCAGTAAGTGGTACTGCTGTAGAGGCAGGCAAGCTCGTTAGAGGCAAGGCTGATGATATTGATAAGCTTACCGGAAACATATCCAGAGGCATGAAGTCTGTTGCATTCCCTAACATTCTGATGCGTAGGATCAGAGAGTACAATGATGGCAAGTGGAAGGATCCTGAGATTAAGCGTGCCTTGCGGATGGTGCTCATGAACCTAGAGCCAGAAGAGACTGAAAAATAAACCACATCCAAACGGATACGGATACCACTACAGCCAATGCCGGGATACTATAGAAGAATGTTATCAAAATGTCCTTCATATTGTTCTATGAATCCTTTCAGGTTGTCTATTGAATCCTTGAAAAATTGAGTGTTGTGCCATGTGTTTGACTTCATGATGATTGGTTTGTTGGTGATGTGCCATTCATATAGGTATGGATATCTCTCATTTAATATACCTAGTATATAGGAATCTGGTAATAATTCAACATTATTATGACACGGAGTACATAAATATATCCCGTTGAACAGGGAGAATTTTGCATCCAAATAGTCTCTAGGAATTATGTGGTGTCCGGCGTGACCGGGGGCTTTGCAGACCCCGCACCTACCACACCACATAATACGCATAGCTTCTTGCCAAAGGCGTACAGCCTTCTTCTCAAGATATATCATTTGACCCTGAACACACGGAAGCCGTACTTTCCGCCCTTCATGAATCGTTCACCCTTCTCATCGAATAGGCGTGATACAAACTTGGCAGGAGCAAGTTTCTTATTCCAGTAGACAATAGAACCTGATACTACATCAGCCTTGTTGCCTTCAAGAAAGAAGCTATCTCCAACCTTCATATCCTTGAAAGGATACTTAATCGGCATTCCGCCCCGTTGCTTTCTTGGGGGTATCTTTTTCTTTTCTATCTGTATCCTGTTCTCCATCACTTACCTCGCTTGCTATTTTCTCTACAACATTACTGCCGTGAAGCTCTGATACAACTCTGCATACAGTCCTGAGAAGCCTTCTGTCATGGAAGAAGGCATCCTTGTTGATTGAGTTCTTAGCTATCATTGTGCTTTTCTGGTCAAGGTATACGATATCCCTCGTAGCCTTTTCGTCAAAGCTCTTTAACTCACTATGCCGTAGCGTTGCCACTTCCTTTACCTCTACCATAGAGAACAGGCAATGTATTGCTATTGCAAGTGCTACCGTTGCTGTTACTATTGCGAATGTATTCTGCATATCTATCCTTTCTTATCTGTTAAGTGAACGTCTAGTCTTAGCCCTGTATAGAACGAATAATCTTTTCCCTGCTTGTGATAATTCTTTATCTCCTTGCTTACCAATAGCGGAGTAGGATCGACATCGAACTCTATCTGGTAGACAGTACCATGATTGTTGCTCTCAGTCCATATCCACCCACACCATTGATACTTCTTCTCCATGCTCTCATCATCGTAATCATAGAACACAACTATATCCCCGTTTATGTACGGGTGCGGTGTGTCGTATGGTATCGCCGCCGCATGGCATTGTCTCCAACCGTTAAGAATTATACTACAGAAATGATGTTCTTCGCTGTATAGAATCCTTCCTATGTTTATGTTCTCTACCCTGTCGCTCCGATGCTTCTCGAAGTATACCCCTGCTATTATCTTTGCGCTCATATTTTACGAGGGTCATAGCCTTTTATCAGCGTCCAGTTTTCGAACAGCCTCATGAAGCCATCACTCCAATTACCATCTTCCTCATTGTACTCTTCGAATATAACATCACCGTGATCCCTGTCACCTATAGCTTGAACAAGGCGTGAGTTAGTCTGCTTGGACAATAGCCTGTAACCGCCAAGCTGAAACTTCCATGAGTCATACGGCTTCCTGTAGCTCTTGAATGATGTAGTTTTCAGATCAATCATTATCTCTGCTCCGTCACTACATACACAAGGTATATCAGGCGTGCCAGCAAATCCAAGGTCTGAACTGAATAGACTGCATTCAGGATCTATCTTTGTGACATCATTATCCTTGAAGTATTTATCAAGGTTACAGCATATCTCTTTGCTTACAGGATCAAAGGGCAGAGCCTTGCACCCTGACAGTATCCATAGCTCAACATCCATGTGTATCTGCTTACCCCTGTTGGCTGTGTAATCCCTGTACTCATTAGCCTTAGCCTTTATCATTCCCTTGTATTGATCTGCTACTTCAACGTCAGCCAAGTTGCCTTCGAATGGATTGGTCATGCATGCTGTTACATGCTGATCTACTATCCAGTCTATCAGGCTTTGGCTTGTTGCGTGTGTGTCGCTGATGATTGAAGTGACTGAAGGCATAAACCCATACTTCCTTGCGTGGGTCAGCGTTGCCTTAATCATCTTGTCACCCTTGGCGTTCATCACCTTATTGATTATATTGCCTTCTTTGTCGTACCATCTGGTATCTCTACTCATTAGTTATCCTTTCCTGTTTCTACCCATCCAACCATATCGAGGAATGTCTGGCATTGATTACCAAGGTTGGCAATCCATACCGCCGCTTCTGATACATTGTACTCATGACCGGGATGCGTGAACATATCAGCCAATCGCTTACCACTCTCTTCATCCTGATATACCTTAGCCTCAAAGCCAAGGGCATCAATCGCCGCAACAGATGACTGCAATATCTGTAATGCAATCTGCTGTCGATCCATGATGTCATCAGGATTAAACTTGTTTACCTTAACCATTCTTTACTTCTCCATCTTCTATGATTATCCCTGAATCACCTACACCTACCCTCTCAAGCCAGACCTGCATGTTGTATTCCTCTGCCATAGCAGACAGCACAGCCATGCTTGTATTGTCCAGTAGCGAGCCATCCCTGATAAGCATTATCCGTAGCTCATTCCCTAACGCACAACCCATAGCCACGCTTATCTTGATCTGCTCTGCTTGTGAGCATTGCTCGAATGGAATACCATTGTACATCACACCGTTGTCTGACATCTGTAGCCCTGATATTGGCATGTTGGCATTCTCTATAAGCTCCTTGGTGTTCGAGTCAAGGGTTTCGATCTGCTCTGTAAAGCTATCGTATGACTGCTTTGCGTCATAGAGTTCAGCTTCAGTTTCCTTATACGCTTCATTGTCAGAGACAATCCTATTGATCTCACTTGCCGAGGAAAGCTTGGCTTCGATCTCGCTAGTGTCAACAGTCTCCATCTCCTGTAACTCCTGCATAAGTTCCTTGCCTTTATCTTCCTTAGCCTTTACCTCTCCATCTATCTCCTTGATGCGTTCCTCAAGTAACTTCTTCTCTCTGATGAGAGATGTGATCTGATCGCTAATCATAGACAGCTCGCCGTTGACTGACTGCTTGCTGTTCTTCTTTCTGTTTAGCTCATTCATCTCTTCCATCAGCTTGACAGTATCAACTTCCTCAACGTCAGCGTACTGCTCGTTGTACTCAAGACCATTGAGCTTACCTTCAAGCAGTTTAACTGTACGACCTACTGAAGTCCTGTTGTCGTACAGCTCTCTACGCTCAACGTCTATAGCCATGAGGTCAACCCCTGCTATCTTTGCTATAGTCTCACGCTGTTGCTTTGAGTCCATACGTGTGAACTCAAGCGGATCAAATGACAGGTCGCTTATCAATGCACTCAGGATAGATTGAGGGCTTCTCTTTTCAAGCCCGTTCTTCCTGTCTCTTACTATAAGCTCGCCACCACCTGACTTTGTGAATGTACGCTTAACCACAAGGCTTTCTGTTTCCAGTACGACATGCCCCTTGTCTGCCCCATGCCTTAGCGGTTCACTAGGCAGGGCTTTCGCCCCACCTAGTACATACTCTATGCTATCAAGAACGCTCGACTTACCTGCCCCGTTGTTCCCTGTCAGTACCACCATGTTCCCTTCGGGAGTGATGCGTACTGCCTTTAGGCGTTTGATGTTCTCTGATTCGAGTGCTACTATTCTGGTGTTCTCCATTACTCTTCCCCTTCGCTGAACTTATGCTTTATCTGTTCAGCCCTTGTGATGCACTTATCAAGACGACAAGGGTACACAGTTCCGATGTAATCGTTTTCGCTCATCCAATCCTTGACATCCTTACGAGTACGCAGACCATCATTCTCCCCTGCTAACACAACGAATGTTGACTCTGCTCCGTTTACCCTTTCAAGGATGGTGATGTTCCTGCCCTTCTTCTTGCTCGCCGCATTCTTTACTCTATCTTCTTTTGTCATTGTACTCCCATGTTTGTGAGTTCTGAATTAACCTTCATTATGAAGGCGTTGTCATTGCCCTGTGAGTTAATGAATAACTGCGTCAAGGCTTCATCGTTTATCATATTCATACCCTTAGCTGACTCAACCCGACCCATCAGGTTTGCGCCTGCAAGAAGCTGATTGATCTTATCAAGCATTGTGTTCTGCATATTGGCATTCATGTTGCCCTGTGCAGGCTGACCCTGTGGAGGGAAGCTTGCATCGTTCTGTGCAGGTGTGGCATCAGTCGGGATGATTCCCTTTCTGTTGCACTCAATGAATAGCGTTGCCGCTATCGCCGCCTGTACATCATTAGGCATGTCAGGATATAAGTCGCATGCCGTAGCCATGCATACCCTATGCTTCTGAACTACCGAGTCATACGTTTCTCCCTGCGGAGGTGCAGGTGGAGGGTTGTATGATGGAGCTGATGTTCCGCCTTGAGGTGGCATCCCTTGTGAGGGTTGCCCTGTACCCTGCGGAGGCTGACCCTGTGGCGCACCACCACCGCCGAATGGCTGTGATAATGGCTGACCCTGCTGATACATCCACTTGGGTATCTTGTGTTTTACAGCACCACCGAAGTTATCAATCTCGGAGTTGAACTGGAAACCCGGCCTGACGTGCGTTGCCGCTTTACCGCTTAGCGTCTTGACTATGAAGTTACCTGCGTAGTTACCATCTATGTAACCATCACATGTGAACTCATAAACGCTGAATGTTTTGCCCTGTGGTGTGAAGGGCGGTTGTGCATTGAGCACATTGTCGATCTGTACTTGTGACATTAACCTCTCCTATTTTGATTTGTTATTACTATTGCACCTTACCTTCAGTATGTCAACAATCATTTTCATGTTTATGAAAGTTTCCTGCTTCCCTGCTCACATACTTATGTAGAGAGGGGATAAAGGAGACAGGTATATCGCCAGTCGGCCCGTTACGAGCCTTGGCTATGCGTATAACCATATCCCATATCTTTGTCCTGAAGGTGTAATCTTCTACTGGTCTGTCAGGTTCTTTAGCTACGATCTCAATGATGTCTGCGTTGTTCTCTACCTCGCCTGATTCTTTGAGTGCCTCCTTGGTAGGAAGTGACGGAGTTTTATCGCTTGTCTTTTCTCCGAACCTACTCAACTGACTGAGTGAGTACGTAACCATATCGAATCGCTTGCCTAAACCCTTGACCATTGCTGAGTTGTTGCCCACTACAAGCCTATGCTGTTGCCTGTACTGGTCTTTGGTTGGTTGTAGTTGCTGAAGGAAGTCGAGGGCGAATAGCTTAACGCCTTTCTGCACCGCCCACATGATTCCCTTTGTGATTACATCATTGATAGTGGCATCAGACTTATCGCATATGTAGATGGGAAGCTTAGCTATGGCTTTGTAAGCCTCATCTATCTTCTCTGCATCTTCCTGCTTCCATCCTTTCGTTCCAAAAAGAAAGACGTTTACGCCTGCATACCAACCTGCCATACGCTCCCTTAATCTATACTCATCCATGTCGCTTGAGTATATCCCTACCGGAGTACCGCTTAATGCATGTGGCATTAACTCATTGAGTAACAGGTCAGTCTTGCCTTCGCTCGACTTGCCTGCTATTACCACGTTGTCTGGTGGTACGTATGAGTTAATCATGTAGTTCACATCATCCAATGAGGATGTGAATCCAATGTAGCCATGCTCTTTAGCAAGCTCTCTGCGATTAACGTGTTCTTTATGGAAGTCTATCTTGTCTCTATCCTGATATAATCCGCTTATGTCTTTAGCTATTGTGCTGATGAGTTCAGGTGGATTGCAATCTTCCTTCTTCGCTTCCTGATGTGCGAGCCTTGTGACACGCATGATCTCACGTTGAAGGAACTTATCTTCAATCACCCTAATCATCTCATCTGCATTAGCTGATGTATATGTATTGTCTACTATGTATTCGAGTTCTTTGATGCCACCTATCGCATCATAAACACCTTTCTTTTTGAGTTGAATACTGAGCGTTGATAGGTTCACATGGTTATAGCTCTGCTCTAAAGCTATAGCTTTGATTGCTCCCCATATTTCCTGATGCGAAGCATAGTAGAAATGCTTGTCCGTGATGTCCTTCTCGATTGCCCTTGCCACTACTGATGGTTCCATCAGGCAAGAGCCAAGCACTTCTACTTCTGCCTCTTTACTTGAGGGTAGTTTGTCTGTCATTAATGATATGTCTTTTCATTTGTGTTTGCTACAGGCCAAGACTCTATGCCTTGGACGTTGCCTGTTTCTGTTTTCCAATGTGCCACTACCCACACGTTGTTCTGGAATTGTGAGCCACTCCAATCGCTACGTGCGTGTGGTCTGTTTCCATTTGGGTTAAGTATATCGCTGTCGTGAGTGTGTGTCCTCCTCATGTTTAGTCGTCTGATTATATGTTTACCTTCTTTATCCCTGCATACATACGAGCTGATAAGGAACTTCGTGCCTTGCTTGAAGATCCACTTGCCTATCAAATCTTCATAAGGCATCTCCGATGGGAACAGCACAGCAACATTACCATCGGAGTCGCTGAATGGTTTCCAGTAGAAGGTGTTGTCTCCTACAGGATACGGCTTCAGCTTTACCTCTTCCTTTTCTTCCTCTTTCTTTTTTTTCTTACTTGCCTTCTCTGCTAGCAGTTCCATCACCCATTCGAATAACTTTTTCCACATCTTTACCACCTTTCTTTTTGAACTTACCTTTTATAGCTACCACCACGTTCTGAATCCATAGCGTAGGACTGTATGATGGACGCTCAAATGATGCACAAGTTTCTGCGTCAAGCGTGTTAAGGATTCCCTTACATTGCTTATACTCAACACACTCCCGGCATAACTTGGGGTAACTGCCGGTGACTATTCGTTTAATTAAGGTTATCATTTAGCTCCTTTGTTTTAGTATCCACCTCCGACGTCGGAGAGGTCAGTTGACAGGTTCATTATTATTCGAGAAACCACATGCCAGAGTAGAGCGATAACATACAGGAATGTTGTGACACTCAAGGCGGTGTTCTGGTTATCATCATTAGGTACTTGGTTGGCGTCATCCCAACTGTTAGGGCGAGCTAACACCCTTAAACCTAAAATCAAGCCCCATATAAATAACAAGACCAACCCTGTTCCGTAAAACAACATCATTTGCCAATACTCAATAAAAAACTCTTTCATATCATCCTTTCTTTGTTTGTTTTATTCTTCACTTAATTCGGTGAAGCCGGGGGTATATCCGCACATTGCTGTTCTGTCACACTAATCTTCCTTTTATATTTTCCTCAACCTTACCTTTGTACATGATGGCAAGACCGCAATAATCTTCAAACACTTTTCCACACTTCCAACAAGCCCAACGGACGTTCTCACCATCAACATCAGCCCGACCTATCAAGTCACGATAGTCAAACCTATGTCTACAGAATAGCTGTTGTATTCGCTTAAACATTCTTGTCCTTTCCTGTCGCTATGTAGTGAACAGTATTATTTTAGTCGGCTCAATACCCTTCAAGTCTATATACAATTTCCGACTCATCACCGTGCAGTGTTGTCCACCTGACAAAATTAACAGGTCGTTCACTACTGGCACAACCTCCAGTTCACCGTCAAAAACAACCGTACCTTCCTTCATTATTCGTATGTGTTTACTCACTTTTATTCTCTCCTTTATTTGTCGGCTTGTGGAGATTGACCCCACGATCTACAATTTCAATAGTTCCGTCAGGAAGCAGGCGAGACTTAACCCAATAATCCCGATCTTCGCCAATATCCCATCCTATATAATATCTCGGCTTACGAAACAGCCATTTAATATACCTGAATAATTTAAACATTTTAATTACCTCCGCTTGTCGCTTGAATACTTTTCTTACGACACTCAAAACATAAAACCTCATTACTCCAAGGCTCTATATATCCGTTACATTCCTTACAATGTTTGCCCATTAAATCACTCATTTATTCTTGTCCTTTCCTGTCGGCAAGTTAAGAGAACAAAATTCTCTAAACGGACACCCATCACAATCGGCATCATAAGATTTGACTTCGCTTATAATTTCATCAACCGATTTGTTCTCTATGATGGATATTAATTTATCAAATTCCTTGCTCATTTACCTGGGTCTCCTGCCGTTTTGGTAGCGTTCTCCAATGCCACCAACAACCGCTTGTTCTCTGCTTCCAACTCCTTGATCTCATCCTCAAGGGATTGGACATGTCTGTTGTATTCTTCTGTTATCTTATTCATAATTCCCTTTGATTAGAAAGGGGTGCTGTAGTCTCGGCGAGATGGTGTGATTCGGATTGTTCTTTGAAACAACACATATAACTGGAGGTCATAGTTTGTGACACGACCATCTTTATCGCTATACAGCACCCCTTATTTTACGTTATCGGTACACTTGTATCCACAAAGTTAATGCTTTTCTGTTTTGGCATCCATACTACAGGCTTACTGGCAAAGTGCGTGGGGCTTGCATACTTCTGTTCTTTCTCGCAATGCTCCTTCCATCCTGCAAGCGTGGCTTCCTCGCCAAATACTGCCACAACCTGCTTGAATGCCTTGCCTGCCTGCCCGAAGTTTATGTGACCGCCAAGCACAGCGTTATAAATATCATCGTATGGCGTAAGCCACGTAGCCTTACCCTTACGATCAGGGGTCTTTTCAGGTGCAGGGGTAGGGCAATTTACATTGCAAGTTTGAGGGGCTGTATTTGACTCATCGGCGGAACTGCTCTCTTTTCTAGAGCTTGACAAGGAAGGTGGTGGTATAACCGTATCTTTAGTAGAAGGATTGTCTTTAGTAGACTTATCTATTTGTTCCGACTTTTCGGTAGTAACCCCTGCAACTTCTGGGTCGTACCCCTCCGACTTTTCAGTAGCACCCCTCGCAATTCTGCGTACCAAAGGTTCATATTTATTAGGGTTTATCCTGTAATAGCTGTAAGTTCCTTGCTCTCTGTGTGTGTAATGCTCAAGGATATTAGCAGTAACCATCTTCTTTAGCCTTCTCCGTAGCACATCCTTGCTGTTGATCTTTGCTATTGGTATATCAGCTAAGAGCTTCTCGTATTTCAGCCAGAAGTATGTCTTTTCGTTTGCCTGAACCCTCATCATCCTGTCGGTGTTGCTGAAATCTACGATATACCGCAGGATAAGTGCATCAATACAGTCCAGACCATATTGAATCAATAGTTCTTGGTTGAATCCGAGGATTGTGTATTTCATATGTAACTCCTTTTGACTCCAATCATAAGAGAGAAGGGGGGCGGAGTCAAACACCCCCATCTCTTCGGCAGTCGAGGAGCTACCCCAACCTCAAAGCCTATACTATAGCAGGTTGGGTATAGCCTGTCAATCACAGAAATCAATTCTGTCTGCATGGATGGATATCTCCTTTGGATGGCTCATGCTTATGCCTGAGATTACTGCTTCATGCACATGGCATAGCCTATGATTAGTGCCTACCTTCAGCACAACATCAGGATTGTTTGTTGTTATCTCGCCTATGCGTTCTAGTTCTGCAATCAGTTCTTTTAGTTTCATTGCCATCCCTCCGCTTCTAAGTTTTTGTCATTGTTAATTGCTGGTTCTTTCTTCTCTTGTTCTATTGGTTTGAATTGTGCTACGGAAACTCCGGTTGAATCAGGCTTCCATATCTTACAGTTGTCGTCAGGGAAGTGGCACTTGTTTCCGTCAAGCTTACACCTACCACCTAAAGGCAAATGTGATTTGATATATTCTATACAATCAAGGCACTTCATTAGCTCACCTCTGTTACGTGGTCAGGAAAACACCCTTAATTGGTGCGTTACTGTCCAAGTGTAGTTTTCATACCACTCGTTCATTACTTCTATATCTAGCCTGCTTCTCCAAGACTCAGTTATAAACTCAACATCATCTTCCTTATCTTCATCTTCCTCTTCCTCATCATCTATATCTGGCCCACTACACAATCTTATCTTCATGTGTGGGCAGTCTTGGCAGTTGTCAGGATAGTACTCGTATCTCCCATTACATTTTCTTTCTCTCATAAGCCTAACCTCTTTTTGTTTACTCGCCTCTTGTTTGCTATGAAGGCGCATTCATCGGAGCAGTACTTGTGTCTGCCACCAACAACTGCACCGCAGATCACCTTGATCCATCCATAGCACAGCGAACAGTATACCTTTCCGTTTACTTTAATCATCTCTTCTCCTCATTGCATCCTGATTCCGCCACCTGCTTGCCTCAACCTTATGAGGCCTTGCATATATCGTAGCTCTGATGCTAGATTTTCATTGTGTTCTTTCGTGCATGGTTCTGTGTGTGGCTTGGCTTGGCTTTCGTGGTGAAAGCGGAGCGTGCCTATTAGCTTGGGGAGTTTTTGTCTTATCGTGTATTCAAGTTGTAGCTGATCGTCTGTCATCTCTTCTCCTTTCTGAAGTCACGACTCCATCCGTTCTTTGCTATCCTGTCTATGTTAGCACTCGCTTCTTTGAATGTCATCTTGCTGAAGTCAGAGTATCCGAACTTCTGTAACAGCATGACCTGTTTGGGTGATGCAAGATCCTTCTCCATGCGTGAGAATATACCATCCAGTATCTTGCTTGCGTATCCCTTCGTCATTTTATGTGTGTCAAACCCATACTTCTGCAAGGTAGACGCTTGTTTCTGAGTACACTCCTGCTTCTCCCATCCCCATGTAGTTTCGTACCCTGTCACATCTTCGTTGTCTATGAGTATGCCCCATGCCATAGGGTCTACGCTCTTGCCCTTCCTGTGCTTGTTCGCATCCAGATAACGTGCAAGACTAGCCTCTCTCTGTGCCTGAGCATCTGTCTTGGCTGAGTGTTCGAGTTCTTGTAGCCCGAAACGCCCACCCTTTTTGGCTTTCTCAGTCATGACCTGAGCTATCTCATCATCCTCTGCTATAAGGCAGGATGGATGGCATAGCTTATGCCTCTCGCTATTCCAGAGGAAGTCAAGGATAAGCAGGTAGTCCTTGCTTGGGCAGACACGTGTGCCTCTGCCTATCATCTGAGCATACAGGCTACGGCTCTGCGTTGGACGCAGGACTATCACGCAGTCTATGTCAGGCTGATCGTACCCCTCGGTGAGTAGCATGGAGTTACAGATCACATCATACCGGTTCTGGTTGTACATGTGCAGTATCTCCTTGCGTTCCTCACTCTTTCCGTCAATGTGGCATGGTCTGAAGCCCCTATCCTGTAGCATGGCTTCGAATATCTTGCTTGTCCGTACCAATGGCAGGAATACAAGGATCTTTCTGCCCATGACATGCTCTTTCATCTTGTCTGCTATCTGCTCAAGGTATGGCTCAATGGCAGAGCCTAAGTCTCTTGCGTTGTAGTCTCCTGCTGTGGTACGCACACCCTTCATGTTGATATCAATGGGCATGGTCTGAGCTTTTATCTCACACAGAAACCCATCCTTTATGGCTTGCCTGATATCATACTCATAAGCAAGATCATCAAAGTATTTGCCAAGGTTCTTCTTGTCTCCCCTGTCAGGTGTAGCTGTAACGCCAAGCACCTTAGCCCCATTGAAATACTTCAACACTTTCTGGTAGCTATCAGCAAGGATGTGATGCGTTTCATCTACGATTATCACGCTGTAATCATCTGGTCTATGCTGTGCCAATCGCTTGTCCTGCATCATGGTCTGTACTGAGCCTACTGTCACCGGAAAGAAAGAACCAATGGCAGTCTCACCTGCCTTCTCTATGGCTGAGTCCAGTCCGGTGCTACGCTTGAGCTTGTCCTGTGCTTGTCTTATCAGCTCATCCCTGTGTGCCAGTATAAGACAGCGTTGATTCATGTTGTTCATGTGCTGTATTATCTTGGAGAATACTATTGTCTTACCTGTGCCTGTTGGCAGTACAAGCAAGAGCTTGTTGTGATCCCCCCATTTCTTTATGACAGAGCCTACTGCCTCTGCTTGGTATGGTCGTAGTTCCATTGTGCTTTTATTTCTCCCTTGCTTTTTCCTTTCGGAGTTCCCTCTTCGCCTTCTCTTCCAGTATGCTTGCTATCCTTTTACCGAATTGGATTTTGGTTTTGTTTGACACGTTGGTTGTCAGTCCTATCCGTTCCTTTAATTCAGCAAGCGTGATATGTCTGTGCTTACCTTCGTCTATCAGCATGCCACCTTCGTTTGCCTTATCAAACATAATCATGCGTGTATAGAATTCTTCGATATTTTTTTCTGTTATCTCGCCTAAGTCAACAGCCATAGTGTACCAGATCAGGCACTCCGTTATCGTCCACTCAAGCCCATCTTCCCTTACCTTCTCGCTGTCCTTGCACCCTGTTGTATCCCAATTAAGACTCATGATTATTCCTTTCTATTTTAGTATTGTTAGTTGCAGAAAGATTGCCCCTATTGCTAGCGAAATAGCTGACAGTCTGGTGTATATCAGTCTGGCTTTAATATCTTCAGGCATAACTTCATTGACTTCTATACCTATGCAGATGCCTTGTATAATGATTACAGTAAGCATTAGTAGAATATAAAACACGCAAAGCGCAAACATCATTTTACTCATCACCCCTCCATAATGTTAGTTGTGGTTCATCATTTGTTTGTGAGATCAGTTCTTTACGCAGATGCTTGACGTAAAGCTCTGCCTTGTATCTGTTTTGCAACTCCCACACATGCACCTTTCTGCCATTGCTTGCAGGGTTGGTATTCTTTATCCTTTGGTCTAGCTGTACGAAACCGAATCGCTTGAGCAGTTTGAACACAGCACCTATCACCTTGCACTCATCCTTTGTGTACTCAATGGTGATGTCATTCGGACTGCACTCTCCCCTGCGTAGCCCTGCCTCGATCAGTTGCAGTAGCACTTGCTGTGCCTTGAGGTTGCGCTTTGCCAGTACGCCTATCAGCCATGATGGTTTGTCATTCATCACCAACTACCTCCACGAAATCATGTGATGGGTAGATAACAAGACCCTGACTGCATAGCTCTATGCATCCATCATACTTCAGCATGTGGCTATAGCTGTTACCCTCTTCATCACTTGATAATATTATGTGTTCACTACCATCTATAACCTTGTTTGTTTTCATTACCTCAAGCGTTGCAATGAGATCATCAATCGTTACTCGCTCGCACTTACTCATATCTCCTCCGTTTCTACTTCCTGCCATTCTCTATGCGTGGTGTCGTAGTAGTCGAGGCTCTCGACTCCAACGAAATCTAACCCCGCCTCTTCGAGGCGATCACTTACTTTTTTGTAAGCCTCCTCTTCATCCTTTGCCTTGACTACAACAGAGCCACCCTCTGTGTACCAGAACACCACCTTGAACTCTTTCATTCTTCCTCCGTTTCTGTTGTGTTGAAGTAATCACCATACTCATCCCTGAATTTGGCTCATCACTTTTCCTTTCTGTTCGTGAATATCTGAATAGTCTTTGCTGTCATAGCTGTGTCTACTACCTTACGCATATCATCACGCAATGATGCTTCAAGGTAGGGTAGTAGTTGCTTCTTGCTTACCCTGCTGAAGCTACGCCCTTGTCTCTTTGAGTAGTCGAGCATGAACTCTGCACATGCTGACCAGTTGATTACGCTTTTCATACTCCGAACTCCTGCTTGGGTAGCGTAGCAATAGGCTCGAAGTCTCCTTCTTCTCTTAGCTCATTCAGTTCTTCTAAGTCCATGTACTCTACTTCCATGAACGCTGTGAATCCACAGCTTATACATTGGCATGACCTTTGCGGATATGGATTGTTACTATCGGTTACATCCATATTCTTTCCGCAGTTAGGACACATTTCTCCGTAACTGTGACTGCTCATATCTCTCTCCCATTGTATTTATCAAGGGCATACTTAAACCTGCGTGGTCTACCTCTGCCACCTGATATGTGACTTGTCATGTGCCGTTTCACACCGAATAGAAACTGCATAGCTTTCTCTTCGGCTCTGGCACGCTTGCTTCTCTGTTGCCTTGGTCGTTTATTCTTACTCACATCACCCCCTTTCGGTATATCAAATGATATACCTAGTGTATGTTTATAATGTTAGAGCTACCACAGTACGGGCAACACCATTCGTACTGTGTACCTTCGCTATTGATTACACCAAACGAATCTCTTTGCAGGTTGAACTCAACAAAGCATTCGTCGCAGTAGGTATCAGAATTGATAGACCACTCATCTATTTTCCGATCCTCTTCATATGCCTCTTCGTCCAGAGGGTAATACTCATCAGAGAATCCATAGCTGTACCCTGTATCTGTGAACTTGAACTCCTTATCTACGTTTATGTGATAGAAGTTAAGGAACTTAGCTATCTGTGATGTGTAATCTTCCAGTACAGTATAGGCATCAGCAGAATGTCCATGCTGTGTACCTACGCCTATGTTCATGGCGCATACACCATGCTCATCAAGCTCTGCTATATCAGAGTAAGAGCCATGTCCTAGCGTAAACCCTGACTCTACGATTGCCTCTTCCCATACTGCATCATGGTACTGGTACAGCACAACATCCACGCCTTCCCTGTCGAACTCAACAATCCAATTCCATCCCTTGTTTGCTACGTTTGGACTGAAGTGCTTGGCTGATGTAGCACAGCGTTCTTCATCCGTTGTCAACAGTATATCAGTTGATATACCAAGTGCAGGCAGGAAGTCCATGATAGTGTACACTCCTAGCCTGTCGTCAAGCTTAGCGTTGAACACCCTTGTCTCATTCGTTAGCTTGGCTGAATCGAAATGCTTACAGCTTTGCACAGTATCCATGTGTGCTACTGCAAGTACATTCGAGTTGTTGTTCAGGTAGTAACAGGAGTTTGTGAAGTCACCCTTCTTATCTCCTGACTTCCACCATGATGTCCGACATTTACCTGATATCTCTGTTGCTCCACGCTCTATCAGGTCTTGAGCTATTTGCATTTCTTTCTGTAAACACCTACGCTTGAGCTGTGCTAAGTTAGGTCTAACAGGCAACTGATAGCTCGGCTTCTTCTTGTTCTTCTTCTGCTTCTGTTTTAGCTTCATAACATTCCTCACATATATCATTTTCTATTGATTCTTCACAGTTATCTTTCCACTCACCACATATTTCACACTCGAAGTTGTCAGCCTCGAAGCATGGAACGCATGTATTTTCTGCTTCTGCGTGTGCGTTCTCATTTAACTTCCACTCACAACATGCTTCACACTCGAAGTGTTGGTTTGTGAAATCATCATGGCATTCAGCGCATCTATACATATCATCAGCTTCAGTCAATGCGTCTCTCCTGAATGTGTCTCCGCACTCATCACAAGACATGAACTCACCGCTATGCATTAAGCAATAACTACATACAGTACCTACGTCCTCTACTTGGTTTCCGTAGTCGTCACTTACTGTTTCGTTGCAATGATCGCAGTCGAAGAAGTTGTTTCTGATACAACTGTTACACACCCACCTATCTACGCTGTCTACATAGTACCCATCTTCCTCATCATAACTCTCTTCACAGTATTCGCAGTAGTTTCTCTGTTCGTCAGGGCAATGTATCGCCATATCTATTTCGCTTAGATTTACCACCTTCTCCTCTTCTCCAAGCACATATCCCCTTGCCCCGTTGATATACAATATCCCCGTATCTGTGCCGAAGTTGTATAGCGAGGTGACTTTGCGGTAGTACATGCCTGTAATAGTAGACAGTATCCTTACCATAGACAGGAGTGACTGCCCTCTGGTCGAGTATGAGTTAAGCATCACCAAGTTACCATCCCAAGGGATAACCCAACACCTGCCCTCGCCTATGTTTTTGTCTTTATGGAATCGCAGAGCAAAGCATCCATGATCTCTCATGCCTGTTATTGCCCCTCTATTTGATCCCCAAAAACAAGACCCACTATCACCGAACTCACCATCACTCCAATCGAAGTCTGATGTGATGTCTATCAGGTGTTTATCCCTTCGCTCGCAATGCTCTGAAGCAGTAGACCCAATCTTGCCAAGCTCCTCTGGTGAGAGCTTGAAGCCTACTATCTTTTTGAATCCCTTTGCGAATCGCTTCGGGAATGTACCTTGCTTTGTGACCCACTCCTGTCCTATGTACACATCACAATCTTCATACAGCATACGGCATGCTGAATTGATTGCTGTATTTGGATGCAAGTCTAGCTCTTTGAACTTCTCTGCATACTTCTCAGACTTGAGCAGTTTTCTTACATACTCCCTGACTTCCCTTATACCTTGCCCTGATATGCCATTGGTAGGCACGTCAACTTCGTGGATTCCTTTCATCTCCAACTCATTCATTATCTTTATGGTATCCATTTACACCTTTCCTAGCAGGAGCAGGGCTTCTGGCATCATTTCCATTGCCTTGTCTGCTATAGCTTTATCTTTTGCAACTGAACGGCAGATGTATTCAGTATGATGTTCGCCGTTTATTATTCTCTCTTCCACTTCCTTTATGACTTGCTTTGCCTCTATTCCCTGCATGAAATCAGCAGGCAAGTTGTCCAATGTTACCTTTATCATGTAGGTTCTCCATTTTTCTTGTGACCCATTCGTTTACTGTTGCTCGCTCCTGCTCGCTAAGCATAAGCGGTTTCTCTGCTATGTGAGCATGGCTTGGTATAGGAACGGCACGACTCATGCCATCCTTTACGCCAAGCAAACACCCTCGGTGCATGCCCGTTGCTATCCATGCTGTCATTCTTAATCACCCCCCTTCATGTTGTCTAATGCTTCGTCCATCACTCATCCTCCTGTGTTATTTCTCCTCTTGGTAGTCCAATGGCATCCCATGTTTCATCATCAATGAAGCACAGGCGTTTCTTTAATACATCCTCAAGCAATTCTTCTGTAGAAATTATCTTCTTTACCTCCTCATCTTTAATCACGCACCATCCACCTGTGCGGTATGGGTTTTCGCCGCTCTCTCCGTTTCTGACAGAGATAAAGATAACGCCTTGCGCCATGAAGCCCTCACACTCCCGACAGATTCCGTTGGTGTGTATCTTTTCGTGGTCGTCAAGGTTTCGCCTTTCTGTTGGCGGTACATTGTTTTTGCATTTAGGACATGGGTTTGTCATTGTGTACCCACCATAAACATGAGTACCGCAACCAGAGCATGTGCTGACATGGTTTTTATTACCCAACAAGACAATACTGTCGCTTTTCTCTTGTCCACATGCAAAGCAATGCACCTGCACCAAGCGTGGGTTTATGCCTAGTTTTTTATCTAGATATACTGACATCATTCACCTTTCCTTTCCGGTATATCATTTGATATACCTATTCATCCCTCCATTCCACCTTGTCGTAAGCCAAGCAAGCCATTGCCTGACACTCGCTGTTGAACTTCTGGCTCACCTTGTCTATTGCGTAGTTTGCGAAGTAGCACTTGCCGTTTTCGTAAAGCAAGTCAATATGTACTGCCACATCTGTTGCAACTATCATTCGTCACCTTCCTTTCTGTTGGTTATTATTACTTCCTCTCTATCCTGTCCACAAACTAGGGTATGGCGTGTTTCCGTTACTATCCGCAACGCAGACATACAAGTGTCCATCCATTCAGCACAAAGCGTTTCGGACGCATCCGCCGCATCCAATTTGTCAAGCAATTCCCTGATCTCTTTTTTAAGCGATTTAGATGCTATGTTTGCTGTGTATATCAGGGCTTTGTAGTCTAGGGTTATTTCGCCACCGCTTATATCGCACTTGGTTTTCACTCCGACCATCACTCACCGCCTTTCTGTTTGTTTATTACTTTCCCAACTACTGCCAACGCAATGCCCCCTATCAGGGCAAGCGTTATCAGCGTTACGCCTATGATGAACATAAAGTCGAGTTGAGTTGCGTTCATATCATCCTTTCTGGTTGTGCTATCTTCTTGTCGATAAGCCCTGCGTGTTTGCATAACTCGAACACCAACATGCCTGTATCGGTCAGCTTGAATCGCTGATATGTAAAGTTATACTTGCCTACTGGTTTTGGAACTTTAACCACCTCGACTAGACCTTTACCCATCAGAGAGTTGAGCGTTCGTGTGTCTACATCTGACAATGGGCATCCATCATGTATGCACCATAATCCCGCAACCTGCCACCGTGATAGGTTGAGGGTGAATGCTGTGGAGGTAGTAGCGTTAGCGAATTTCGTATTCATAACTGCCTTTCTGGTTGGTGACTCCTGCAGGACTCGAACCTACATGACTTGCGGAGAACAAGCATCCTATTCCTGTTAGATGAAGGAGTCTTGGTTGGTGGTATATCAGATGATATACCTGTCTATACATTCCTGACTGCAAGTTGAGTTGCCACCTTGTACTTGAATGATCCAATCTCGATTGTTTCGATATCCATTGCTCGAAGAATCCAGTTTCCGCAACAGTCGTAATCATTCATACAGGATGAACAGGTGCAACGCATTCCGTCTGGATGTCCGAACAGACCTCTAATATCATTCTCTTCTGTATCGACCTCAAAAACCTTGATGGTTTCTGCTGTTTCTCCAGATTCATCATACTGTGTCCATGATGCCACCAATGTATCTTCTTTCATGCTTGCCTCCTCTCTTGTTGTTAGTCAATTATTGCAGTTTCGGTGCTGTTAAGATCATGAAGCGTTTTATCATCAAATGATATATACCCGTCAAAACGATCAGCCGTAACATCCGGCAGTTCTGAAGAATAAATAAACTCTCCACAATTTACCCCGTCATTTTTCTTGTTCTTGGTGAAAGCATAACCGCAAGCTGACCTTGCATTCATGCTGAACAACCCACCCGCCACGCTTATAGCATTTCTGATGGTTTTTGCTGATAATGTTTTCGTTTTCACTCTTCACCTACCTTTCTTTTTATGTTGTATTCCATCTCTTCTCTTGCCATATCATTGCTTCAATCTCACGCTGTTGTTTGCGTTTCTTTTTATGAGAATTGAAGTAGACATCTTTTGGCATGGTTTTTGGTTTTCTTATCTTCGCTTTGAACAGTTCAGTTGATATAGGTTCTATCATGGTTTTTCTCCTCTGCTTTGTTTCGGGATAATGCGAGATTATCGCAAAACCAAGCAGGGGCGAGGCGTGGTCGGTTGCAGGATATGGATATTGACTGTTATAAACTCACGCCTAACCACCGCTTGTTCCTGCCACCTTCGCTATACGCTACCTGACAGGCGAGCTTAAAGCCCCTGAGCTACCATCTGCCAACTTTTGCGTATATCATTTGATATACCTAACGGCACAAAAACCGGAGTTTCTGTACTGACACATTGGGTAACAGGCATTTCATAACGGCAATGCAAGACCGGAAAGATTTGCTAATCTTATCGCTGAAGTGATTTAGTGAAGCTTCATATCCCATCATATCCTGAAGCAAACTACTGTAACACCTACAAGAACGGATTGCGCTGTTGTCAGTCGGTATATCAGATGATATACCATCAGCCCCGTTGTCGCTGTATCATATAGAACAGGTGTGCGTGGTATCACATAGCCCATGACAGGGTAATGTCGCTGTTGCAATACACTTCTCTATTTTCAAAGAACTACCAAGATGGTATCATATTACATAGCACTTGTCAAGTCGTTTTTAAGGGTGGCTTTTCGCCCGTATCATATAGGGTATAAGCTAGGATAATTGCTAATGATAGGTGGACTTGATATTTCGGAAAACAAGGCAAAAAAAATACCCTGCCATTTCTGACAGGGTATTTAAAACCGCCTTGCCTTAATTTCTTTTATACTTCTATTTCTTCAAGACTCTTGCAAATAATCATAATATCATCTGCTGAGAGTTTTTCCTTTGTTACCAGTTCGGCGAATTTCTCAACAATGTTGTCGAGGAAATCGCCAATAGTATCCGCTTTTATGGTTACGCTGTATTCCTTACCCTGACTTTTTCCACGCTTTACAGCACAAACGGCGGAAACAAAACGCATTTTATCCCTTGCAAGAGCTGTCCCTATGCAAGACTTGCCAGACTTGTTACGCTTTTCTTCACCGTCTGAATTTATCCAGTCGGGATGTTCAGCTAACCGTTTTTCTGTATAGATTTCTTTAGCGGTTTTTTCCCACAATTCCATACCTTGCTTTTTGGTTAGCAGACCCTTTTTCTTTCCACACGCTACAGCAAGCTTTACCGCCTGTTCAGCAAGCGTATCCTGTGTTGTCGCTATTGTGGAAACAATGTCTTTTACTTTCTTGCCTGTATAATTCATATTCACCCTACTTTCTTATGTTTTGGCGGTATATCAAGTGATATACCACAATTATATGAGACCTATACAGACAAGGCGGTTTTAACCTACTACGAATTGACCATGCAATGTATCAATCGGTATTCGGTATTTATCAAAGAACAATTTCAATCTTGATAAGATTATCGCATATTATCTCTTCAC
>JGI10211J34971_10000308_pt1 | contig 38948 bp, 18 predicted proteins | sample Etolagsediment_FD_34971 | JGI IMG/M metagenome (IMG submission 34971)
AACAAGCCGAGTGAACCTAATGAACCAAGTGAGCCTAACAAGCCGGGTGAACCCAATGAGCCGAACGAGCCGATGGAGAACATAAACTTCAAGGACTTTGAGATGAAGAGTATCATCCAAAAGCTTGCGCAGTGGACCGGTAAGGTGATTATTCCGCACGATGAGGCGATGAAACAGAAGATAAGTATATACTCACCGAAGAAGGTGCCGAGAAGCCAGGCTCTTGCGATGATTTATAGTGCGTTACGTGCAAAAGGGTTTATTGCCGAGCACACGGACGAGACGATTTATCTAAAGCCGTTAAAAGACGCAAAATATTTGCTGGTTCCCATGATACCGCCTGGGGTTCCCCTTGCCGCGATAGAGAACAAAGAGCAGATAGTGCGGAAGTTCTTCAAGCTGGAAAATTACAGTCCTACGTCGATGAGCGAGATTGTAGGGGCTATGCTCGGCGAGTACGCCTACGTGAGCGCCGACGAGACCACGGGACAACTGCTGATTATTGATACGGTCAAGAAACTGATACAGTTGGAGGGGATTATTAAGCAGTTTGATGTGCCGGAAGCGGAGCAGACCATAACAACGATTTTTAACATCAAGCACGGCGACCCCGGAGAGATTGTGCAGGTGCTGAGATTGCTTTTAGGCGCACAGAGCGGAAGGAGCAGCAGCGTATCTTCGCGCCGCGACCGTGACCGCGACAGGCGGAGGAACAGAGACAGAGACAGAGGCAGTGGGACGGCGACATCGGTTGTGATTGGGCCAACAGGCGGGCCGGTTGTTCTTATTCCCGAACCTCGGCGCAAGTGGATTATTGCAAGGGCAGCGCCCGAGGATATTGACCAAATTGCCAAGTGGATAGAGCAGCTTGACAAGACAGAAAAGGTGACACCGGAATACGAAGCAGTTCAAATAAAATATGCGAAGGACGTCCGAGAAGTGGCGGACCGCCTCAATGAGGTTCTGAAGGATTGGCCGGGGGCGGAATTGCAGACGAGCGTCCTGATTCAGGCGCTGCCGCAGGCAAGGCAGGTTGTTATCTACGGCAGGAAGGATATGCGCGAAATTGCCAAGAAGCTTATCGCGGAAATAGATATTCCTTCGGAGGAGTTAGAAACCAAGGTGTTCAAGTTGGAGCATGCTGATCCGGAGCAGATTAAGGAAAATATAGATGCCCTCTATGGGGAAGAGTCTGGCGGATACAGAGGATACTATTATTACAGATATCTGCGGGACCGCAGCCCCGCGGACGTAGTAAAGGTGATAGCATTTCCTACGATGCAGCAGGTGACGGTGATTGCTTCACCGGAGAATATGCTAAAGATAGCAAAACAGATAGCGGACTGGGATATGCCGGTAGATGTAGAGAAGGTCAAACCAATGATAATCACGTTAGTTAACACGGACCCGGTGAAGATGGCGGACTTGTTAAGCGAGCTGTTTACTGAAGAGGCAGATGAGTGGGACTGGAGGGACTATTACTTTGGTAGGTCAGAGGAGCAGAAAAAGGTTGTCGGTCCGCTGTATGGTCAGCTTACGTTTAGGGCCGTACCGGACACAAAGAAAATAATCGTAATAAGCAAAATGCCCGAGGCTTACAGGGTTATTGAGAACTTAATCAGGGAGCTTGACGAAGCGGAGATGACCGAGGTGCCGAGAGTTATACAAATCGAGTATGCCGACCCGGAAGACCTGAGCGAGCGTCTAAATGCGATATTCTCCGAGCCAGGCGCATCGGTCAAGATTCGGCTTACCAAAAAGAGCCTTTCTAAGACAGGGATGGAAAAAGTAGAAGAGGGTGAAGGTACAGACTCGGGCGAAGACAGCGGTGCGGCAGGTGAATACACACCACCGTGGACGGGGCAGAGCCGCAGGCCGGACGAGATGCCCATAAGCAAAGTCATAGGCAGGATACGCTTTATTCCCGACCCCCGGAGCAAGGCGATTCTCGTGCTTGCTCCTAAGGAGTTCATGAAAGAAATAGTGAACACGATTAAGGACCTGGATAAACCCGGGATGCAGGTGAGACTAAGGGCCGTAGTTGTGGAAGTCAGCCATAGCGACCTGACTTCTCTCGGTCTGAAGTTGGCTGACGCTGATAAACTTGTTGGGTCCGAAGATGCAATAACCTTAGATGCCGCCTCCACGCTTACCGAGGCCTACCACCACGGCAGGCTGACATTGGAGATGGGCGTGGACATAACCACACTTCTTGACTTCTTAGTCAAACGGACAGACGCGAAGATTCTTAATCAACAAAGTCTCTGGACGAAAGACAACGAAGAGGCAGATTTCTTTAAGGGTGAAACAGTTCCATTCGAAACTGGGGCGGTGACCACGGGGACAGGTGTTTCGCAGTCCACCGTCGAGTACCAGGAGGTGGGTATGACACTGCGAGTCAGGCCGAATATTACTCCCCAAAGGAACGTCGATATGAATATAGATTTGACGATATCCCAGCGAACCGGAGAAGAAGTGGCTGATCAACCGGTGAGGAGCTCGATGAACACTACGACTACTGCGATAGTGCGGGACGGCCAGACTATTGTCTTAGGCGGTATTCTTTTCCAGAAGGACACTGTTACCGAACGGAAGATGGCTTTGCTGGGCGATTTGCCTTTGTTAGGCGGCCTGTTTCGGCATAACGATACCATACAATCCAATACCGAACTGATTGTATTTATTACTCCGGAGGTCATTGACCAGGAAGATATGAGCCTTGAAACAAAGCAGGCAGAAAAAAAGCTGAAAAATATGTTAGGAGAATTTGAAGGTCCTGAAGATGCCAATGAAGGAGAAGCAGGGAATTAAAAAGGTGAAAGTAAAAAGGGCAAAATAAATTTTAAGTTTTTGCCGGTGTTGGAGCCGGGACTAATTGAATGTCGGGGGGAAGGTCTGCTTTTGCACAGGCCGGTATATGCTTAGTAGGTACTTTAGGCGGCATACTTTACGCAGGGCTGCTATTCGCAGTCTCCGGACATATCTTACCTAACTGCGGTTCAATTCTGAGAAGATTTATATTGCTTAATACAGCGAGAAGTTGTATAAAGATGCTTTTAGGATGCGCTGAGCCTTATGTCGGAAGGTCTGCTGCGATGGGAGGGCCTTTGAAAGTAATTAATTTTAGTTCTTATTTATTTTAGGAAGTGAAAAAATTATGAATCACAAAATGGTTACAATTGACGGTAATACGGCGGCGGCGCACGTGGCGCACGCTACGAACGAAGTGATTGCGATATATCCAATCACTCCGAGCTCGGTTATGGGTGAGATTGCCGATGCGAAGACGGCCAAAGGTGAGGCTAATATCTGGGGGACGGTCCCCTCGGTTACGGAGATGCAGTCGGAAGCCGGGGCGGCGGCGGCCATACACGGTGCACTCTTAACCGGCGCTCTGACAACCACTTTTACCGCTTCGCAGGGGCTTTTACTGATGATTCCCAGTATGTATAAGATTGCGGGGGAACTGCTGCCTACGGTTTTTCACATTTCAGCTCGTTCGTTGGCCTGTCAGGCACTGTCTATCTTCGGGGACCATTCGGACGTGATGGCTTGTCGGCAAACGGGTTTTGCTATGCTCAGCTCGTGTAGTATTCAGGAGGTGATGGATTTTGCGCTGATTGCTCAGCAGGCTACATTGGCCTCGCGGGTGCCATTCCTGCATTTCTTTGACGGTTTCAGGAGCAGCCATGAGGTTCAGAAGGTTGAGGAGTTAACGTTCGATGATATGCGGGCGATGATTGATGAGAAAAAAGTCGCTCAGCACAAGGCCAGAGCATTGTCGCCGGACAGGCCTATGATAAGTGGGACTGCGCAAAATCCTGATGTTTACTTCCAGGGCAGGGAGACAGTGAATAAGTTTTATCTGGCTGTGCCACAGATTGTTCAGGAGACAATGGACAAATTCGCGAAAGTCGTTGGGCGAAACTATCATTTGTTCGATTATGTTGGCGCTAAAGATGCGGAAAAAATTATTGTCATCATGGGCTCAGCGGCTGACACCGTGCACGAGACGGTGGAGTATCTTGCCAGGCGGGGTGAAAAGGTCGGGGTGGTTAAGGTCCGGCTTTACAGGCCGTTTAGCAGTAAACACTTTATTAATGCTTTGCCTCAAAGCGTGAAGAAAATTGCGGTGTTGGACAGAACAAAAGAGCCCGGCTCGCTGGGCGAACCATTGTACTTAGATGTTCGGACAGCTATCGGCGAAGCGATGTTCGAGAAGAAAGCACCTTTTGAGAAGTACCCACTGATTGTTGGTGGTCGATACGGATTGGGGTCGAAAGAATTTACGCCCGCTATGGTGAAAGCTGTCTTCGATAATCTCGACGCTGCTGGTCCTAAGAATGGTTTTACGGTGGGTATCACCGACGACGTCACGAATACGAGTCTGGAAGTTGATGAAATCTTCAAGATTCCCGGCGAGCAGGTGTTTCCCGGGATGTTCTGGGGGCTTGGCTCCGACGGAACGGTAGGAGCGAATAAAAACTCTATAAAGATTATCGGCGAGCAGACGGACAATTACTCCCAGGGTTATTTCGTATATGATTCGAGAAAGGCGGGCGCTGTGACTGTATCGCACCTTAGGTTCGGGAAAGATATTCTGCGGAAGCCATATCTTGTAGGCAAAGCAGATTTTGTTGCGTGTCATAACACAAGCTTTTTGGAAAAATATGATATGCTCTCGGCTATTCGTGAAGGCGGCACGTTCCTGCTTACGACAAGCCACGGGCCCGAAGAAGTCTGGGATACTTTGCCAGAGGAGGTGCAAAAGCAGATAATCGAAAAGAAGCTGAAGTTCTATGTTATAGATGCGATTTCGCTTGCTGAAGCGCTTGGTCTGGGGGCAAGAATCAATGTAATTATGCAAACGGCCTTTTTCAAGATTAGCAATATTATTCCGCTCGATACGGCTATCAAGGCTATTAAAGATGCAGTTAAAAAGACTTATGGAAGGAAGGGCGAAAAAGTTGTTGAAATGAACAATGCGGCTGTCGATAGCGCTCTTGACAAGGTTTATGAAGTTGCAGTTCCTAACAAAGTAACCAGCAGGATAAAGATGCGGCCGCCGGTGCCGGAAGATGCTCCTGATTTTGTCAAGGAGGTTACAGCGGAACTTATAGCGTTGCGAGGGGATGAGCTTCCTGTGAGCAAGATGCCGGTTGACGGTAAATTTCCGAGCGGCACAACCCAATACGAAAAACGAAATATCGCGGTGAACATACCTGTGTGGGAGCCGGATATCTGTATCCAATGCGGGATGTGCTCTTTGCTTTGTCCGCATGGGACCATAAGGATAAAGGCGTACGATGGAAAGTACCTTGAAGACGCCCCGGATACGTTTAAAAGCGCTGACGCAAAAGGCAAAGATTTTGCGGGGATGAAGTTTACGGTTCAGATAGCTCCGGAGGACTGTACGGGCTGCGGAGCCTGTGTGCTTGCATGCCCGGCACAGGAAAAGGATGAAAACAAGCAACCGACAGGCCGAAAGGCAATAAATATGGCACTGCAGGAGCCGCTTCGTGTGCAGGAGCGCGAGAATTATAAACACTTCCTTTCGATTCCAAATACGGACCCAGCACTTTTCAAAACCAACACGGTGAAGGGAAGTCAATTAATTCAGCCCTTATTTGAATATTCCGGTGCGTGTGCCGGGTGCGGAGAAACGGCTTATGTGAAGCTGCTGAGCCAATTGTTCGGGGACAGGGCATTAATAGGAAACGCTACAGGGTGTTCCTCGATTTACAGCGGCAATCTGCCTACAACGCCTTACACAAAAAGGGCGGACGGCAGGGGGCCTATTTGGAGCAACAGCTTATTTGAAGATACCGCTGAATTTGCGATGGGTATGCGACTGACGGTCGATAAATTTAGAGAACGCGCACTGTCTCTGTTAAACAAGGTTGTACAGGCAGACTGTGTCGATGGTAAGCTGGCAGAGGAAATACGGCAGGCCACATTAGCGAATGACCCGGCGCAAGCTGCTATTGAACAACAGCGGGCTCGAGTGGACGAACTGAAAGAGCAGTGTGAGAAGAATAAGTGTGCGGATTGCAGGCAGCTATTAAGTATTGCCGACTATCTTGTCCGCAAATCTGTCTGGGCACTTGGTGGTGACGGATGGGCTTACGATATCGGCTACGGGGGTCTGGACCATGTCCTGGCCAGTGGGGCAGATGTTAATGCCCTTGTTCTGGATACGGAGGTGTATTCGAATACAGGTGGGCAGATGTCGAAGTCAACGCCGAGGGCGGCGGTAGCCAAATTTGCGGCGGGTGGAAAACCGATGCCCAAGAAAGACCTTGCGCTGCTTGCTATGACTTACGGGAATATTTATGTGGCGCGAGTAGCAATGGGAGCAAACCCGAATCAGACGGTAAAGGCGTTTGCGGAAGCTGAGGCGTATCCTGGGCCTTCCCTTATAATTGCCTATGCACACTGTATTGCTCACGGCATCAATATGACAGCGGGTTATGATGAGCAAAAGAAAGCCGTTGCCTGTGGATGTTGGGTTTTGTGCAGGTTCAATCCGCAGCTTAAAGAGGAGGGGAAAAACCCGTTACAGCTCGATTCAAAAGCTCCTACGCTCGATATCGAGGAGTATGCTTACGGCCAGAATCGTTATCGCACGCTACGGCAATCGAAGCCGGACAGAGCTGCACAATTACTGAAGCTCGCCAGGAGAGATGCCGTTCAAAGATATGCTTTAATGGAGCAGCTATCAAAATTGCCGTGCGGTGGCGAGCACAGCCCCTCCGAGGGGCGGGGCTCACAGAGCAGTAGATAGGGGAAAGCTGAGAGGCAAACAACATATTTTCTACTGCGATCTACTTTCTACTATCGAACCTTGAGCTGCGAACTATATTTTTGATTTTTGCATTTCGTTGAAGCTAATGCGGTTTTCTATATGTGTTTATGCGTACCTCGTTGACTCATCCACTCATCTGCTTTCATTATCGCGAGTACCTGTAAAAGCGGTTTGTGCTTCATGGCTCGATTCACGATTCACGAAATACGTGGTGGGGGGATATTGATGTCTGGTAAAAGAGAAATTCAACACTGCAGAGCGGGGACTTGAAGAAAAACAAGAATTTATCACAAAAAGCAACATTTCCAGAAAAAATCTCAACTGCTTTAATTAAAAGCACTTGGCGTTAGAACCCGGCCACGCTGTTTTGCTTCGGCAAAACGAAGCGGCGGTGTGCTAAACGATATGGTCTTTTTACTATGCTGATACTGCAATAATTATAGGGCCCGAATAGTTTAGAGATAGCGAACAAGTCCTGTACTTAGCGAGTATAGATAAAATAAGTGGTTTTTAGTTCATAGTTCGTGGTTTGTAGTTCATAGTCTCTGAGCTCTGAACACAGAAATAGCGACCAAAAAAGTTAAGCGAGGAAGGTGTTAAACCGATAAATTTCATAGTTTGTAGTTCATAGTTCGTGTTTCGTGGTTCGATTCAAGGTTCACGAAACCGCTCCGAGCTCTGAACTTCTGATGTGTTTTTGGGAATCTTCGTAACATGAAAAATAAGTGCATAAGTCATAAGTGTCCCCCTTCTTTCTTGCCCGCCGCCCCGCCTCGCGCCGGGAGACGCGGGGGCAGGCGAAAGCAGGAAGGGGGGCTCTTGTGCTCTTTCGCTCTTGTGCTTTTGTGCGTCGGTTGCGGCAATAAGTTTTTTGACCCGACGCAAATAGGCAGATTCCGTCCTGCACCGGCGGTGAATGTGATATTGGACTCGCTGGGCGTGGCGGAAGAGGAGGCATCAGCCTGGGAGGGAGCAGAAGACCCGAGACCGATAGATGTGATGGCGTATGAGAGCGACTACGTATTTGGTTCCGGCGATATCGTCAGGATATCCGTTTTTGAGTTGCTTCGAGAAAACGATGTGTTTTCGAACGACTATATTGTGACGGAGACCGGCAAGATATCCATACCGGAAGTTGGGGTGGTTGAAGCGGCGGGGTTGACTGAATCACAACTGGAAGACGAGATAAAACAAATCCTTAAGCCAAACATATTAGTAAACCCGTCGGTTACCGTGATTTTGCTTAGGTCACAAGGACGAATGTTTTCGATATTGGGCGATGGTGTGCCAACGCCAGGCAGATACCCTATTCCGCGGTACGATTTCAGGTTGACCGATGCGCTCGCAACCGCAGGGGGACCCAAACAATTCTACGTAAGCAACATTTATGTTTCGCGTTCTGTTAAGGGCAAAGAAGCAGAACTGGCGCCGATTGAACCAGAGTTTACGAAGCCAGAGAAAGTGGAGGAACTGATTGAGCCCGGAGAGAAAATGCTGGAAATAATAGCACCCAGAGCACAGGGCCAATGGCCTGAGAATAGAACGGTTGTAGCTTCTGCGGAGATGATAACAGATAAGGAACTTTCCGAAGCGGCCTTGCCGGAAGGCCTTGAAGCATCAGGCGGTGGCGAACCCCGCTCCTCCGAGGGGCAAGGTGAACAGGGGCAGAAGCCCAACGAAGACAGAGGCCGTATCGAGTGGATTTTTCAGGACGGTAAATGGTTTCCGGTTCAAATCGGTCGGACAGGGCCGGCAAAGCGAACGGTTGGGGTGGAGCCGGAGAAAGCAGCTCTGCCCGAGGAGAGGGTACCGGCGGATTTTGGCTGGGAGCAGATAGGAACCGGAGGAGTACAGATGCGAGTTATAAGAGTTCTCGCGGATAAGCTGCTTGGAGGCGACCCTAAGTACAATATTGTGATAAGACCTGGTGATAGTATTTATGTGCCCATAGATATTATCGGTGAGTTTTATATTGAGGGTAATGTTAACTACCAGGGGGCTATAGCTCTTACAGGGCGACCGATGACTTTGAAGATGGCTATAGCTGCAGCAGGTGGTTTGGGACCTTTGGCATGGCCAAAGCGTTGTGAGGTGGTGAGGAGAATCGGCAAGAAGAAGGAGGAGATTGTGATGGTCGATTTGGATAAAATCGCCAGAGGTGAGCAACCGGACTTCTTTATCAAGCCGAACGATTTGGTCAATGTCGGGACACACCCGAGCTCAAGGTGGCGTGCAGTTCTGCGAAATGCCTTCCGGTCAACTTATGGATTCGGTTTTATTTATGACCGTAATTTTGCAGATAGAGATGTCGGAACTCACAGGCAACTACCTAACTGGTCCGATTGGTTTTAGCAAAATCGTGTAATTATGGTATGGTGGGAAATATTGCTTCTTCTAATACGAAAACACAAGGATTAAGGGTGACACGTACAAGTTGGCTGGAGCTTGGTGCGCATAATTACATCAGAATATTGATAATTGGGGCGCTGTTCTACAATGTTTTTCAAAAAGAGATTTACGGCATTGTCCACAGATGGGTAATTGACCCCAGTTGGTCGCACGGTTTTCTAATACCTGTTTTCAGTTTATATTTTATTAACCAGCACAAAAAAGATATCCTGAATCTGCAGCATGTGGAAGACCCCCTTGCGAGTTTGCTTCGCGCACAATGGCCAAAGCGCCTGGGGGCGGGACAAACAAGGGCGAATTACTTGGGTTTACTTGCCTTGATTTTGGTGTTTTTATTTTATCTTTTTAACATAATGAGCCCGTCCGGATACGCTTACTTTCGCCCTTTCTCGATGATAGCGGTCGCTGGTGCGATTGCACTATTCTTAGGTGGATGGGGTTTGGTTAAATATACGTGGCTGCCTATTGGATTTTTGGTGTTCGCAGTGCCGTTGCCCCAGCGATATTATTTTGTACTCACTATGCCAATGCGACTTTTTGCTGCTCATGTAGCTACAGTTTTGTTGAATCTGGTTAATGGTTTGGAAGCTACTGCCCATGGTGTTGTGATAGATGTGATTTATAAGGGCCAACAACTGGAGCCGGCACTGAACGTGGCGGAGGCCTGCAGCGGGATGCGGCTGCTGATGGCGTTTTTGGCTTTGGGGGTTGCTATGGCATATCTGCACTACAGACCTGTATGGCAGCGAATTATTTTGTTGGCGAGCACAATACCGATAGCGATATTTTGCAACATCGTACGAGTTACAGCTACGGGGTTTATTTATATCCTGATACATCCTAAGTACGCTCAGGGTATCTATCATGACCTTCTCGGTATGGCAATGCTGCCGTTAGCATTTGGGTTTTATGGTTTTCTTGCATGGTTTATGTCGAATCTGTTTATTGAAGAAGGCGGTGCTGTTACCGAGGATATTGTGGTTCACAGGCGAGACAGATAAGGTGAAAAACGTGAAGCTGGATATGATGAAATCTTATGTGCAGCCAAGTTTTCTGATATGTGTCGCGCTGCTTGCAATAGCGGGAATTGCGATGGAGCGGGTACAGATAGAGAAGATTCCCTTTCCGTTAAAAAAATCTTTAGAACTTTTGGACGAAAGCAGTTTAGCTCCTTACAAGGTAACATCACAAGAGAAAGTAGAAAATAAAGAAATTATAAAGAGCCTCGGCACGGAACAGTATATTCAATGGGTTCTGGAAGATACCGATGCGGCGGCAGATAGTGCCGTTCGTAAATGTTTGCTGTTTATCACTTATTACGAGCTCCCTGACCAAGTGCCGCATGTACCGGAAGAATGCTATATAGGCAGCGGTTATCAAAGGTTGGCATCCGACAGCGTGACGTTTAAGATAAATCAGGATGGTTCCGAGCAGAAAATTCCGGGCAGATACCTTGTTTTTGAAGATACAAGCTTAATTTACCGAGGGATGGACACAAAGTTTTCAGTTTTTTATCTCATCAATGTCAAAGGTAATATCAGCGGTGGCTACAGAAGCAGCAGAGAAGATGCTCGATGGCTTCTTAATAAAAATATTTTCTCCGAGTACGTATACTTTTGCAAAGTTGAGTGGAATTTTCTTAGCAGGTCCGGAGTAAGAACTTATCCTAAAAAAGCAGAAGCAGTGGCAGCAAGCGAAAAACTTTTGGGTGTAATTTTGCCCATTTTGGAAAAAGAGCACTGGCCTTGACCAGCCAGTGGCGAAAGGTAGATAAATTAGGGACTACGAGGAATATATGGAGGATGTAGGGATGTTGAATAAGACCATTCAGTGGAAGGAAGGGAAAAATTTATGGCAAAGAAGAGATTAAATAAAAAAGTTGCACTCGTTGGGTCGCTGGTTTTCGTAGCTATTGTGGTGGTTTTGATTTTGGCGATTCTGCATTTTAGTCGAGACCCGGAAAAGTTTATCAAAGACGGTGATGCGGCGATGAAAGCAGCCAAGGAAGCTACAGATGAACAGATAAAAGCGGAAAAGTACAAGGAGGCTACACGTTGTTATAGTGAGGCACATAGTCTGGCAGAAACCGATTTGCTCAAGATAAAGATGCTGTTTAGACTCGTTGATGTCCAGCTGGCAACCGACAAATGGAACTATGTACTGGGGAATTGGAGTGAGATAGTTAAGATAGATCCGAAGAACGCCAAAGCTCGATATGGACAGTTGAAGTACTTTTATATAATGGCTGACAGTGGGGTGTTGGGAGCCTGGAAACAAGTTGCGTCACAAGCATCTGAATTTATAGAAGTGGCAGAAGATACGAACCTTCTCACAGAAGACACGGCCAAGTTCGAATCATTTGGAATGCGAGAAGAAGACACAGGCAGCCAGTGCCTGGGGTCGTATTTATATATGCTCAAGGGCAGAGCTACCCTTGAAATGACAACGAGGGGAGTTTTCACCGACCCGGACGAATCGCTTGACAGGGCAATCGATGATTTGAAGAAGGTTCAGGAATTTGAACCAGGTAATATCAATAGCTATTTGTATTTGGCGCAAGCGGCCATCGAAAAAGGGAAGCTTCTCGTTTCAAGAGGTAATTTTGAAGAAATAGAAAAAAGTAGAGGTCAAGCTAAGGAATATTTGGACGAGGCTGCGAGGCACGCCGGTACCGACGCCAGAGCACAGGTTAATCTTCTGAGAATGAAACCTATACTTGCTCAAATGAAAAGTCGCGAGCAATTTGAAACTCTGGAGCCCGAACATCTGTTGCTTGTACAAAAGTTTCCTTCCAGTGCAGAGGCGTATTGGGCATTAGCCAGATTCTATCGACAGTTAGGCCATAAGTATCTTGATAAGGCTATAGAAGCCGGTGAAAAAGCTATGGAATTGGATAAGGAAAACGTAAGATACGCAATAAATGTGGCCGATTTGCATTATCGCAAGTTTTCCATTTATGGGGAAAAGCCCCATTTTCATAGAGCAATAGAAGTAAGCAAAAACGCTCTTACCCTGCCAGATGCGCAAGATAAGCCCGGGCCGCGAGAGTGGGCAAATCGAACGAACAGAATCTCATTATATGTTTTCCTTGCGAATTGCTATATAGAACAAATAGTTGAGCCTCGCGAAATAATGACGGAATCGCAAAAGCAGGAATGGATAGGAAACGCTGAGCAGGCGGTGCATGAAATTGAGCAGCTTTTTGGTAGCGGTCAAAGTGCATCTGTTATTCGGTGGCAGGGCATGCTTGAGCTTGCGAAGGGAAACAGAAATATCGCTATAAGGAAGCTGTATGCAACGTACGAGCAACTTAAAGCAGCATCCTCACGAAAGGAGCTTGAGCGGGTAGATTGCCTGCTCGCATACCGGTTAGCTAAAATTTTTGCGAATACTGCCGAACTTGGAGCAGCGGATGAGTTTTTTACAACTGCACTGAGGCTTCGTGACAGAAGTGCTCCTGACAAAATTGACGAAAGGAAACCGGAAGCTCTTTTAGATTACGCGGATGTATTGCTAAAACGGAGGAACTACAACGGGGTTTTGCGTCTTGCAGACTTTTTTGAGGAGGAATACGGGGTCAATGAGAGAGGCCAAGCACTTCGCATCAAAGCTTTACTTGGTGCAAGGCAGTTCGAAGAGGCAGAAGAAGAACTGGCGAAGCTGAAACCGGATGAGGTGAATACAATTAAACTTAACCTGGCACTGGTACAAGCCAAGATTAGGCAAGTTCAAAGGGCTATCGCACAGAAGCGAATGAAAGAGGATGCAAAGACTATTCTGCAGGGTTTGAAGGCAACAGAAAAAAATGGTGTTGAGCCGGAAGGTTCTGTAGAGTTGATGACGACTGAATTACGAAGCTACAGAGATACTTTGGCAAATCTGGTGAAGAAGCTGCTCCAACAAGAGCCAAATTCTGTAGAAGAAGCTTTTATCGTTGCTGTTTGCAACAATTACATAGCAGAAGAGGAAACAAGTGCAGCGAAGGATTTGGTCGATAGGTTTTTGGAACATTTTCCCGGTAGTACGCAGGTTCAGTTTTACAAACGGTTACTCACTAAGCCCGGGCCAGGGGAGATTTCACAGCAAGAACGCAAGGAGATAGAAGAACAAGTTCTGTCAGAGATGGCAGACCCAATTGAGCGAGCTTTAAGACTTGGGGCATTTTACCTGAGGTTTAAGGAGCCGGAGAAAGCGGCTGAAGAATTTAAAAAGGTCCTTAAAATAGAGACTTCGCAACAGGGCGTTGTTGAGGAAAGGGAAGAAATAACAGATTCGCAGCGTATTGCTGGAAGTTATCTTTTTGAGATAGCTATCGGCACGAAAGATTGGGAGCAGGCAAAGCAAATCGCAGATTTTGCACGACGTGAGAATCTTGATGATTGTGAAGGCCAATTCTTTGCTGCTCGCCTTGCTGCGAGTAAAAAGGAGTATGAAGATGCGTTGGCAAGGATTGAGGAATGTCTGAGGCAAAGGCCTGTATTTTCAACAGCTTATATGCTGAGGAGTAATGTCAATGCTTCTCTTGGGAATGAGCATAGAGCCATAGAAGACGCACAAAAAGCAGCATCTTTGAATCCACTGGATGGAGCTATTGCAAAAGCATTGGCGAGTTTGCTGTACCAGCGTAATAAAAAACTTGGGGATAACAACGTACCTTCAGAGCAAGTAATCGAAACCAGAGACGCTTTGGACCGAGCAATAGCGCTAAATCCGGGTGATTTAGAACTGCTTAGCTTCTACGCCGAATATATAAGCGCGACAGAGCCATTCAGAGCGCTGGCTATCCGACAGAATTTGCAAAGAGTTACTCCGAGTGCTCAGAATGCTATACTACTCGGGAAATTGGCAACGAGGGTGGCTCTTCGTGAGACGGACGCAGAGAAAAAAGAGGCATTACTTGCCATAGCAAGTTCGTCATTCGAGCAGGCAAGGGCTTTAGAACCGCAAAACAAAATTGCGCTGGAAGTCCAAGCGGAATACTACGAGCTCATTGGTAAACCAGAAGAAGCTGCGAAGCTGCTGGCACAACCGGAAGATAAGAGACTGCTATGGCGACATTATTTTCGAGCCGGCCAATTTAAGAAGGCCGGAGCCGTTTGCGAGCAGTTGTATCAGAGTGAACCGAAGGATAGCGAATTAGTCAAAGGCCTTCTACTTATTGCAGAAAGAATGGCTGATAAAGAGGCTGTGAAGAGGTATTCTGAAGAACTTTTATTGCTCGAAGAGACCATAGAAAACCATCTTCTTCAAATTCAGATTTTTCTTAAGACCGGTCTTGTAAAAGAAGCCGAGTACAAATTGCAAAGTTTTAAGGAGAAGTTTGCGGATGAGCCCCGAGCACTGCTGCTTGAGGCGTGGTTGGCAATGAAACAGGGACAACTGAAACGGGCATTGGATTTGGAAAATCGAAGTCTTACCGCCGACGAGGACAGCACGATAGCCTGGCGATTAAAAGGCGAAACGAATCTTTTAATGGCGAATTATGCTCAAGCCATCAGCGACCTCAAAAGAAGCAAGCTGCTGTCAGACGAGCCGGTAACTCGGAATTCCTTGGCGAAAGCTTATATGCGGGTGGGTCGGTACGAAGAAGCCATAATCGAGCTTAAAAATACGATTGACCATCCACAAGCTCCTGTGGAGGCCAGAGCATTGCTTGAAAGGATTTATCTAAAACTTGGCAGAAAAAATGCCCTGAAAAGATTCTATGACGAGACTGTGGATGAATTGCCCGATAGTGTGTTCTGGTATAACCGAGCGGGGGCATTTGCCATAGCCGAGGGTAATTTCGAGAGGGCAGAGCAATTGTATGGACTGGCATGGCAAAAAGCAAACAAGGGTGAGAACGCTGGTAACAAGGAGTCCATACACGACAAAAGTCGTCGTCTGGGAACCAACGCAACAGCACTCGATGGGTATTTAGAGGCACTTGTATCAGGGGGCAAGTTGGATAAGGCCCTTGAAGAAGGCAGGAAATACGTTGACAGTGATTTTGCTCCCATGGCATATTTGCGAATGGCAGAGGCGAAGTTGAAGCTCGGCGATAAAACAACCGCTATACAATATTGCCAAAAAGCGGTTGATAAAGCGGGAACAAATGAGGTTTTTGTGTCCGGAGCATTGCAGAGAATGTACTCGCTGCTGGGGGCGGAAGAGGCGTTGGGATATTGCGAAGAAAAGCTTAAAGCCAATCCTGATTCGCTTGCCGCCAACTTCGCTATATTTAATTTGACGAAGATTACCGGGGAGTACAACAAGGCCGTCGGCTACATTGACAAATGTCTCCAAATAGTAGAGCCCGATAACCCGCGTAGAGTGGTTTACACAATGCGAAAAGCAGAGGTTCTACAATTGGCTTATAACAAGACTTCCGATAATGATTACCTCAAGAAGATTATTGCAGTGTACGAAAGTTTGTTAGCTGAAATGCCGAATAATATGGGTGTCCTGAATAATTTAGCGTATATGCTGGCTGAAAATAATGAGAAGCTGCCGGAGGCGCTCAAATACGCCGAACGTCTTCATAAGGTAAGACCAAATAATCCCGGCTTTCTGGATACTTATGCTTATGTGTTGTATAAAAACGGCAGGATCTCAGAGGCAGACGAATCTTTGCAAGCCGCGATACAACAGTATGAGCAAAGTAAAAGTTCTGTGCCTGGGGAAGTGTATGAGCATTTGGGTATGATAAAGGAAAAACTCGGGGCAGAAGCTGAAGCTGTTGCAGCCTATAAACAAGCGCTGGAAATGGGAGCAGATGAATTTTCGAAGGCAACCAAGGAGCGGATAACGGCGACTATAGAGCGTCTTTCGCAGCAAGACAAGTAGTGAAGCGTGATACGAGATACGGAATAAAATGACAGAAGAGAGAAAGACTCAAATGAGAACGGTTAGGCCGGCTGTACCGCGACCGGCGGAAGCTATTGATGCTTTGACACCGAAGGAAATTTTCGGAATATTGCGTCGGCATATACCGTTTATGGTTTTTATGACTATACTGGGTCTTATGATAGGCGGGACGGCCTGGTATCTTTTGCTTCGCTATGCCCCCAGATACACGGCTGAAACCTATCTTAAAGTTTTGCCGCCCGTAGAGAGCGACCCTATGAGCATTGTTGCATCTCTGGTGAATAAGGATATTCAATACGGTCATCGTGTAACAATAGCCAACAGCATAAAGCAGCAGCGTACACTGCAAGATTTGATTGACAGGGACAAAATTCAAAAAACAAAATGGTTCAAATATTTTGGTAAGCTCAAACATCGGAGTATTCCAAAGGCATATAAGGATTTGAAGAAGCATCTTGGAGTTTATGCCCTAAGAGACGCTGAGTTCGTTAAGATATCGATGACCTGCGGTGATAAGGACGAATCAGCATTGATAGTGAACGAAATGGTGGATTTGTTTTTTACTTCGCATGGGATTACAACGCAAGGGGAGATTAGCGCAAGGTTGACAAAATACGAGGACCGACGTGACCGTGTTCAAGTGGATTTGGATGCAGCCGAGAAGGCATTGAGCGCAGTTCGGATAGACCACACGGATCTTGAAGTGCACACTTATCGCGACACAATCACAATGAAATTGGATAATTTGGAGATTGAGAAAAACAATCTTATTCTAGAAATAGAGGAGATTCGAGCTATTATAAAAACTCTTGATGACCTGGCGACAGGCCCCATCACAGAGCAGATCGAACATCAAGTAGAGACAGACCCTGTTATGGTTATGCTTGCCCAGCAGCTTGCCCTTCAGGAGTCAACACTTGCAGGCAGACTCACGAAGTTTGGTGAAAATCACAGAGTGGTGCTCCAAACACAAGACCTAATAAACGAAATCAGAGTAAAAAGACTAAACAGAAAAGCGGAAATAGCAGAACAGACCCGACAGGCGGCCTTTCAAGCCGGAAAGGACAGACTGGTTGTACTGCAGCAAAGATTTTTACAGTTGGAGAAGTTGCGAGAGGAGATGGCAGTCAAAAAGAAAGATTTTGATTTAGCCCGTGCAGAGTATGAAAAGCGGCTGAGTATAAGAGATGAGAGAAGAAAGATGCGTGATTCAATCAAGGAGCAGATTACCAAGCTGAGAATGATACACGATGACCCACGAACACCTAAGGTTCAGAGAATTGGAGCTGCTCTGCCTCCATTAAGAGTGAGTTCTCCACTGTGGTATTTTTATTTCCCCGGTGGAACGATGTTGGGCCTTATATTTGGAATAGGACTTACCTTCCTTATCGAACTGCTTAATGACCTTGTGCGGACACCGAGAGACGTAAGCAGACACTTGCATATTCCGCTTTTGGGTGTTATTCCCCATGCAGCCGAAGATGGACAGGTTCGGGACATTGACCTTTGCCACGTTGTACGTCAGGCACCTTATTCTATTATAAGCGAGTCCTACAGGCGGTTGCGGACGAATTTAAAGCTGTCCGGTTCTGTAGAATCTTTGAAAGCTTTGCTTGTGAGCAGTGGTACGGCGGGGGACGGTAAAACTACTGTGGCGGTTAACCTTGCGACAACTTTTGTTGTTGAAAATAAAAGGGTGCTGCTTATAGATGCTAATTTTTGGCGGCCGAATTTACATACGATATTTCCAAGGACAGCAGCCGAGGGCAAGGCGGTCGAGCAATCTGATTTCGGATTGAGTAATCTGCTAATGGGCCAGTGCGGTTACGAGGAAGTAATAAGGCCCAGCGGTATCGAGGGTCTTGACATAATTGATTCGGGGCCGTTACCTTCTAACCCGGCAGAGCTGCTCGGCGGGGGGCAAATGGAGCAGTTGGTCAGACAGGAGCGTGAGAGCTACGATTATGTCATTGTTGACGGCCCGCCGGTGTTACTGGTCAGTGCCAGCAAGATGCTGGCGAAACTTGCCGACGGTACGGTCTTGGTATTTAATGCAGGCAGTACAAGAAGCGGTGCCGCTCAGAGGACTATTCGGGAGCTGAAAGAAGTAAATGCCACAATAGTTGGGTGTGTGCTTTTTGCCGTACAGGCTATGAAGGGCGGCTATTTCCGTGAGCAATTCAAATCTTATCGAAAATACCAGAAGCTGCAGCTTGCTCAATCAGTTTAGCAATATTAGAATGTAGCTTGTGGTTTTTCGGTCTGCTTTGCGCTAATGTTGAATTCACTTGTGAAAGGTTTTTTTGATGGAGAGATTTTTGGTGACCGGCGGAGCCGGTTTTATTGGTTCAAATATCTGCAAAAAACTCGTCTCACAAGGCTGCTTCGTAAGGGTTATCGACAATCTGCTGACGGGCAAGAAAAGCAACCTGGCAGATATTATAGCCAGGATTGAATTTATAGAAGCTGATATGGGCAATGAAGGAATAGCCCGCACGGCTATGAAAGATATTGATGTTGTTTTGCATCAGGGGGCTTTGCCCTCGGTGCCGCGGAGCATTGACGACCCTGCCGCCACGCACAAGCACTGTGTGGACGCTACTTTCACCCTTCTTCTGGCGGCTCGTGATGCCGGTATAAAGCGCTTTGTGTATGCGTCAAGCTCCTCAGCTTACGGGGATACACCGACTTTGCCGAAAGTCGAGACGATGCGGCCTCAGCCGCTTTCGCCTTATGCGGTGGGTAAACTTGTCGGCGAATATTATTGCTCCGTTTTTAGTAAGGTTTTCGGGCTTGAGACTATTTCGCTGCGTTACTTTAACGTTTTCGGCCCACATCAGGACCCGACGAGTCAATATGCGGCTGCCATACCTGCATTTGTAACGGCCATATTGAAGGATGAGCCGCCAACAGTTTTTGGCGATGGCGAACAAAGCCGGGATTTCACGTATGTTGACAACGTTGTCGAGGCCAACTTACTTGCTGCAAGAGCGAAGCATACAGCCGGGGAAGTGGTGAACATCGCTTGTGGGCAGGCCATAACTGTCAATGCAGTTATTGATATAATTAACGAGGTGGTTGGCAAAAATGTAAAGCCGATATATGATGCGCCGCGGCCAGGCGACGTAAAACACTCGCTTGCCGATATTACCCTCGCCAAAAAGTTAATTGGCTTTAAGCCAACAGTGTCATTTAAACAAGGTCTGCAGAAAGCAATAGACTGGTACCGCGAAAACCTTCTTTAGCCAAGCGCATGATATTGCCGGGCAAGCAGGAATCTATCGTACCGCCATTTATTTTTGAATTCTACTTTCGCAGGACTAACGTCGTAGCTTTAACGTAACCGGTTCTTCAGTTCCTCGGCGTTATTAATCAGTTGTTCCCGGCTTATCTGCTTCTTTTCTTCGAGCTTAAACGTCCATTCGTATGAATCCACAATCCTTTTTGGAATAATCAATTGAGCGAAGAAATCGAACGGGAACTTGTCATACCAGGGACCTTTTAGCTTGCGGTGAGTTTTTAAGGTCTCATAGCCGGGCTTGCTTATCCTGACGTTATAATCGCCATACCAGTTGAACGAGACGGTAACAGGTGAGGTGCCTATTTCCTCATCATTTAATACAACTAAAGCTTCCTGCGGCTGTGTGTTAATTGTGAGTTGGCGTTCGACACAGCCTCCGCAGAATAAAGCCACAATTAAAAGAACGACCGAGAGAGGAAATAAATTACATTTCGCCGGTAAGAAGCGAGTCTTTCGATTTTCCATAACTGAAACCCTCAAATTATTTAGCAGGCCCATTATAGAGAAAAAGCAAAAAGATGAAAGCCCAAATTTGGCTGTTGCAAATGTTTTCTGGCCGCTGCGTTGAAGGCCCGAAAACGATAATTGAAAATCATTGACGCCATTAGAAGTTATGAAGCGGGGAATACGGAAGAAATAAGGTAGAATTCTAACGGGCTTGACAGGCGTGACTCCGGGAGTTAAGTTATTGGCGAATTTGAGGTTTTACTTTTTGACGGCGGTTCTATTATGAAAATTTCGCTGAATTGGTTGAGTGATTACATCAAAATTGAGCGTTCTACTGAGGAAATCGCTGAGATTTTGAGCGATTTAGGGCTTCCCTGTGAAAGAATCAAGCATCTCGATGACGATGTAGTAATCGATGTTGAGATAACAAGCAACCGTGGAGATTGCCTAAGCTATATCGGTATTGCCCGTGAATTGGCGGCTGTAACAGGAAAAAAGTTGAAAATACCAGCAGTTGAACTGGACGAATTGGGCAGGGAGGCTGGGGAGTTCGCGAGTGTTGAAATTATCGAGCCGGATTTGTGCTGTCGCTATACCTCCCGGATTATTGAGGGTGTTAAAGTTGGGCCATCGCCGGATTGGATGAAAAAACGCTTGGAAGCGGTGGGGCTGCGGAGCGTTAATAACGTGGTTGACGCAACGAATTACGCAATGATGGAGACCGGTCAGCCGCCACACGCCTTCGATTACGCCAAAATTGCCGAAGGCAAAATAATTGTCAGGAGGGCTGTTGCCGGCGAACGTATAGTCAGCATCGACGGTACGCAATGCGAACTGGCTCCCAATATGCTGATTATTGCTGATGGGCAAGGCCCTGTAGCTATAGCGGGTGTTATGGGTGGCCTGGATACCGAGGTAAGTGGGACGACCACAACAATCCTGCTGGAAGATGCATACTTTGAGCCGATTAGTGTACGAAGAGTATCCCGCAGACTTGGTCTGCCTTCAGAGGCGGCTTTCCGATTCGAACGGACAGTAGATATTGAAGCGATAGACTGGGCCTCAAGGCGTACCGCACAACTGATTACGCAGGTAGCCGGCGGTAAAGTAGCAAAAGGCGTGGTTGATATTTATCCAAAAAGAAATGCGAAAAAACAAGTAATGCTGCGGCTTAGGCGCTTGAACAAAATACTTGGTATTGAAGTGCCGGACAAGGAAGCCGCTAAGATTTTATCGAAGTTGGGTTTCCAGCCACAAAAGAAAGATGAGTTGATAGTTTGTACTGTGCCTTCGTGGCGCAGCGACGTTTATCGCGAGATTGACTTAATCGAGGAAGTGGCCCGCGTGTACAGCTACAACAAAATACCGACAGAGCAGAAAATCAAAATCGAAGTGGTACCGGTTGATGCTCGTCAGAAATTGGCTGAATCGATTGGAACGTATCTTAACGGGTGTGGATTCTACGAAACGATTACTGTGAGTTTTGTTGATAATTCCATCGCGGAACTGTTCACCAGGAGCGAGGTTAAAGAACATCTGGGGGTGCTGGATGTATCCAGGAAAAGTGCTAATCTGCTTCGGCAGAGTCTTTTGGGCTCTTTGCTGGGTGTTGTGAAAACAAACCTTAATGCCAAAAATACCCCGTGCAGAATTTTTGAGATTGCAAATACTTTTGCGCCGGCGGGTAAGCAGAGGGGTGGTTTGCCCGTTGAAAAGACTAAACTGGCTCTGGTGTGTGATAGTAACTTCAGAGATTTACGGGGCGTGATTGAAGGGCTGATTAGAAACATTGATAGAGATGCCCAAATGACTTTTAGGCCCGCGGATTTGGTCTGGGCCGAGGTTGGCGCTGAGATTTTGGTAAATGGGGACGTTATTGGTACCGCAGGGATTATTTCACAGGCAGTTAAAAAGAAGTTTGATTTCGAGCGATTATCGCCTTGTGGTGCGGAGATGCAATTTGAACTGCTTTCAACTCTTCAACGGGGGGCAATTAAGGTCAAGCCGATTCCGAGATTTCCGGCAATAGAGCGTGACCTTTCAATTGTTGTCGATGAGGCGATTAGCTGGTCTAATATTATTGAGCTAGTGAACAAAAAGGCCTCGAGTGAACTGGAAGAGGTTCGGTTTGTCGATATATACCGGGGTAAAGGCATTCCAGCTGGCAAAAAGAGCGTTACACTTTCCTTGCTGTTTAGAGATGAAGACGGCACATTGACGCACGAGACGGTTGACGGCTTTGAGGCCGACATTGTTAAGAGCCTGACTAAATCCATCGGAGCAAAGCTGCGAATGGTTTAGGTTAATTACCTCACCATTATAGCATTCAGCATCCACAAGTAATCTGAAAGCAGGCGAGTTATCAAAAATTTTTCCCTTACGGTTTCCTGCCCTTTTATACCAATTGTATTTAATAATAGCGCTGCAATGACAACCATCGGCGCAGCGAATAAATACAAATAGAGTTCACAAGAATTTCATTATTGCCAAGAACAAAGACGAGATTGCCACTTTTGAGGAACTTTTCGGCCTTTCGCCTTTTTTGCTATCTCATCCGTTACCGCGTTTGTCTTACCGCCAAGCCTGCATATTGCAACTCGAGCTATTAAAGAGTTTTTATTCTTTCGGGAGTTGCTTTAGTTCCGCACGCACCTTAGGCAGGCTTTGCGGATAGTTTTTCTGGATAAATTCAATTAGTTTCTCTCGCACCTCACAGCGCAAGCTCCAGCCTTTTGAGGCATCTTCGGTGCTCATAAGAGCTCTCAACTCGAGTGTATGCTCGGAAGTGTTGGTAACCTGCAGCACACATACCTTGCCGTCCCAAAGCTCTGAACTCTTCAAAATACGATGCAGTTCTTCTCTGACAGCTTCAATGGGTACCGTATAATCAACATAAATATACACAGTGCCCAGCAAGTCGGATGTAACACGCGTCCAGTTCTGAAAGGGCTTTTCGATAAAATAAGTTATCGGCACAACCAAACGCCTCAAATCCCAGATTTTTACAACCACATAGGTTAAAGTTATCTTTTCAATTCGCCCCCATTCATTTTCCACTATAACTACGTCGTCTATGCGAATGGGCTGAGTGAAAGCTATTTGGAGACCGGCTATAAATGTCCCTATAGTCCGCTGAGCTGCCATACCAACAACGATACCGATAATTCCAGCCGATGCCAAAATGGTTGTCCCAAGCTGGCGAACCTTCTCAAAGGTCATCAGCATCGTTCCCAGAGCTAAAATACATACGACTATAATTACTATTCGTTTTAAGACCTTTAGCTGAGTATGGATTTTCCTGGCTCTGAGGTTGTCTTTTTCATCGACACTAAAACGACTAAGAACATAGTCATCCAGAACATAGGTGCTTTTAATTACCAGCCATGACAACAAGCCTATGAAAAACAGACTAATAACTTGTTTCACTGCAGCAAGTTCTGTCTCAGGCAGCGCAAACAGCAGAATCAAGCGGGTTAAAAACAAGATGAGGGTCCACTGCAAGGGTCGGTAACAATGTTTGACGAGTGAATCATCTACAATGCTTTTGGTGCGCTTAGTAAGGTTTCGAAGTATTTTGAAAATCAAATAATGGCCTGTCAGACCAGCCAGTACAGCCAAGCCCAGAAGCCAGCTCAGTGCTTTCCAGTTTTGCAGAACCTCTTGCATAGAATCATCTCCTAATAAGTTGTCGTGTTAGTCTGCTGCCCAAAAAGATTGGACATCTTTACAGAAACCGGCGCCCCCAAAGCTAATCCTTCGCCCGCAGGATACACCGCTCATTCCTACCTCACCATTATAGCATTCAGCATCCACAAGTAATCTGAAAGCAGGCGAGTTATCAAAAATTTTTCCCTTACGGTTTCCTTTGCCTTTTGGCTAAGGTTTTCTCCGTCCTTGGGGTTTTTAAGAATGTGTGTAATTCTGTCTGCAAATCCTTTCGTATCTGTTGGTTCAAGCAAAAATCCATTTTCTCCATCCTCGATTTGGATAGGGATACCTCCTACGTTTGAGGCTACAACTGGCGTTCCCTTCCAAAGCGCCTCTGTGACGGCAAGACAGAACCCTTCCCTCACTGACTTCTGTATTATTACCTTGGAAAATCTTTGAATGGAATTAACCAACGTTTCGTTGTTGCCGACGACAAACAGGATATCCCCACTTCTAAGAAACTTATTGGCCTTTCGCTGTACCTTGTTGTACATTCTCAGACCTTCGGGATCGTCACTGGCTACGTTGTAGCAGAAAACCAATCTACAATCGACTTTCTCTTTAACGAGTTTGAATACGTCTATCACACCTTCCGGGTCCTTCCAGGGGTCAAGCCTGGATACTTGGGTGATTACGGGTTTGTCCAAAGGGATACCGGTCTTGGTTATGTGTTCTAGTATGGTTTTGTCGGGGATTTCCTTGTTTTTCCGGCTGAGTGGGTTGATAGCCGGGAACATAAGTCTTTGATCTACTGGTAGATCGTCTTTGAAATACTTTTCGCTTGAGAAGGCAATCTGGTCGTATTTGAGCAAAAAGCCTTTCAGAAAATCCCACAATTCTTTGTCTGGGTCGGTAAGGTCTATATGACATCGCCATATCCAGGGTTGGCTTTTTCTGTAAGACCTTATTAACGAAAGTGGCTGGGGGTCATGCACTATAACACAGTCATGGTAAAGATGCGTAAATTTCGAAAAGTTCTCATTGACCTGCAGATATACGCCCTTTTTCCTTTCAGATAGATTTAACTTTGCTCCCTGGAGCGCATTGTGAAAACTCTTTGTAATCTCAAAAAATTCCTGGCTTCCATGCAGAATCCGCCAGCCGGCGTCTATACCCACGTCATTCATCAATAATACCAGAGAGTAAAGAATCTCTGCAACTCCTCCACCCTGATATGTGGCATTTAGGTGAACGATGTGTCTGCCATAAAGTTTTCTGGCTCTGACATAAATTTCGGCTAATGTTTCATCCGGCACTATGTGGCGAAAATCTTCAAGGCGTAACATTTTATCTCCTTAACCGTTTTTTATTTTTTGATTAGCTCCTCAAGTAACAGCCTAAGCTCATATACTGTATCCAAATTAAATCGTGCTTTTGAAATACCATATCCCACTCTAATCGAATATGCACTTTCAGGCAACACTGCAAACAAATCCTCATCGGTGTAATCATCACCAGCAGCAAGGATAAAATCCCATTTGTGCTTTGTCAACCAAAGTTCGGCCGCCCGTCCTTTGCTTATACCAATATTCTTAACTTCGAGTATTTTGCTGCCTTCAAACACACCGATGTCCAGGTTCGCCGTTAGATTCAAAACAGCATCTCTCAACTCCTGGCTCCTGAGATAAGCCAATTCGGAGTCCGACCGACGGAAGTGCCAGACCAGAGAATAATCCTTTTCTTCAACGGACGAGCCGGGAGTTCTATCAGAATACAATTCGAGAATAGGCCTAATCGTGTCTTTCCAATCATTTCTTAGTGGCTCTGTTACCTGCCAGTCGCTGTCCTTTTCTTTAATCCATGCCCCATGTTCAGCAATTAATGAAGCATTAAGACCGCCAAGCCAATAATTTAATGTTGCCTTATCTCTGCCGCTTATTATTACTACATTATTTTTTGGGTCTTCAGTAAGTGATTTCAGCAAAGCCAACAATTTTTCATCAGGACCGGCTTTTTCCGGCCGGCCCGCAAAACCAACAAGTGTACCGTCATAATCAAGCAAGAATAAACGCTTGCTGCTCTTTTCATATTCGTTGACCAAATTTTCTCTTGTTGGCAAAGTGAGCTTCCGCACAGAAAGCTCACGCTGAGTTTTTTTCATATTAGATAGGCTTTCTACAAAGTCGTGAGCCCATCTTGTGACAGTATAACGTGAAATTCTTTTTTGCATTAACCTGTTACGCTCGTTTTGCTCTTCCGCAGGCATCTCAAGTGCTGCTTTTATCGCTTCAATGATTGCTCCTTTGTTATTTGCATTGACTACGATGGCTTCGCCCAATTCGCTTGAGGCTCCGGCCATTTCACTTAAGATTAAAACACCTTTGCCGTCGGTTTTTGTGGCGATAAATTCCTTTGCTATCAGGTTCATCCCGTCCCGCAAAGGCGTTACAAGAGCCACATCAGCAATACTATATAATGCGACAAGCCTTTCGAACGGAAGGAAACGATATAGATACCATACAGGTACCCAGCCGAGAACCCCGTGCTCTCCATTGATTCTGCCTACAAGACCCTCAAGCTGTTTTCTAAGGTCCATATAGTCTTTGACACCTGTACGAGAGGGAACTGCCACAAGTATCAGAGTAACCTTTTCCTTATACTCAGGATTTTGGGATAAAAACAAATCAAATGCTTCCAGGCGTTGGATTATACCTTTGGTGTAATCTAATCTGTCTATTGATATGATTACTTTTCGGTCGCCCACCTTCTTGCGAATTGTGGTTAACCTTTTTTTAACCTCCGCGTTTTTTATCGCACCGGAGTAGCGTTGGTAATCAATCCCCATTGGGAATGCGTCTATTTTTACAATCCTATTACCGACATTCAATGCACCCATAGAATGTTCAGTTCCTACTATTCGGGCCACACTGCTAAGGAAATGTCGCACATAGTCGTACGTGTGAAAGCCAATCAAATCAGCGCCAAGAATACCTTTCAGAATTTCCTTACGCCAAGGCAAAAGACGGAATAGCTCAAATGACGGAAACGGTATGTGAAGGAAAAAGCCGACTTGTGCATCAGGCAACTTTTCTCTTATAAGCGCTGGAAGCAGCATGAGTTGGTAATCATGTACCCAGATGCAGTCATTTGGTGTGGCCATTTTTACCACAGTGTCGCAGAACGTTTCGTTGACCTGCTTGTAGGTTTGCCAATATCGGCTCTCATAGACTGCGTATAAATAGAAATAGTGAAAGAGCGGCCAGATTATTTTGTTGGAAAAACCCTTATAGTAATTTGCAACCTGCTTTTCAGAAAGAAAAACCGGCTGACAACTCTCTCCATTTAGCCTCCTTGTCACTTCGTCTTGTTCTTGAGGGCTTAGCTTTTCAGCCGGGATACCGGGCCATCCCATCCACATATAGTCGTATGACTTTGACAGTGAAGACAAACCGCTGGCCAAGCCCCCAAAGCTCTCGGCGAAATTGAGCTTGCCCGAACGTTTTGTAACACTCATCGGTAGTCTGTTTGAAACAATGATCAGTCGGGGCATAATCCCTCTGCTTACTTACTGCAAGCGAACCAGCTTAAGTAAATACCAAAACCTTCCAGTCTGGAGCAAAAGTTTTACTCCATAGCCATATTTCCACACCAAAATAACGTACAATACTTGATAAGTATATGGCAGGCAGCAATTATCGCAAGCTTCTGTCTTATTTGATGGCTCATTTTAAGCCTAAATTTTGCTTTAGAAGAAGCGGGTGAGGAGCCGAAAAAAGCAATAGATAGAGCCAAAACCAAAGATTTTAGAGGAACGCTGGGATTCGCCGATATTCTCTTGACTTTTGCTTCAAAATTTGCTATAAGAAATATTGCAGGCTAACCCCTGCGATGTGCGTATAGAAAGTAGGATTTTGAAAGAACCGATACCCGTAACTCAGGGAAATCAGGCCTTGATGGATCGGAAATGCCTACTCGATAGGACTTTCGGACATAAGTAACGATTGCCCACCTATAAGTAATGGGTTCTTTTCAGAACGCTTTCTTACGGCATTAGTGGAGGAGTGCCCTGCAATTGATAAAAGGCCTGTTTTTAAACGGGCCTTTTTTTAATACTTTTTTAGTTGAACCAGCAAAAGGGGCGGAAATATAGGACCATCAAAATTTGTCGAACTTAGCATTTGCTTTCTTTTTTGGGCTTAAGCTAAAGAATAGTTTTGTCGATTAAATAAGAGCCGACTGAGGATAATTCTTTCGGTCTAAATTGTTAGTATTTGTTATTAAAAGACTTACAGAGGGGCAAAAATGCCAAAAGTACGTAACTTTACGGTTTTACCGGCGTTGCCGGATTCTCTGAAGGACCTTGAGGTTATCGCCAAGAATATGTTCTGGTCCTGGAATCCGAAGTTTACAGAACTGTTTAAACGCGTTGACAATAATTTATGGGCAGCTTGTGGCCATAATCCGGTCAAACTTCTCGGCAGTGTCTCACAGGAGCGGTTAGAAGAATTGAGTGGGAATAAGGGTTTTTTGTGTGAACTGCGACGAGTTGCAGAGAAGCTGAAATCGTATCTTGAAGGACCGACGTGGTTTGAAAAGGCTTGTCCAAAATATACGAAATTGCTAATAGCGTACTTCAGTGCTGAGTTTGGTGTGCACGAATGCTTACCCACTTACGCGGGCGGGTTGGGAATCCTGGCTGGTGACCACTTAAAAAGTGCGTCAGAACTCGGTGTTCCAGCGGTTGGTATTGGCCTTATGTATCAAAAGGGTTATTTCCGCCAATATTTAAACATCGATGGCTGGCAGCAGGAAATGTATATCGAAAATGATTTCTACAATATGCCCATCGAACTGGTGCGGAAAGAAAGTGGCAGGCCTTTGACCATTAGCGTTGAATATCCGGGCAGATGCGTGTCAGCTCAGATATGGTGTGTATCAATTGGAAGAGTAAAATTGTATCTGTTGGACACGAACATAGCCGATAATTCGTCAACGGACCGTATGATAACCGCCAGTTTGTATAGCGGCGACCGCGAGATGCGAATTCGTCAGGAGATTATGCTGGGCATTGGCGGCCTAAAGGCGCTGGCAGCTATGGATATTACGCCGACCGTCTGCCATATGAACGAAGGGCATTCTGCTTTTATGGCGCTGGAACGAATCCGACAGTTAAGAAATACCGAGAATATGACTTTTGATGAAGCTGTTGAGGCCACGAAAGCCGGCAACATTTTTACTATGCACACATCTGTAAAAGCCGGGCTTGACGAATTTCGGGTGGAGATGATGGATAAATATTTCGGAAGTTATTTTCCCAATCTTGGCATAAATAGAAAACAGTTTCTTGCATTGGGAAAAGTAGATTCCGACGATGATACCGAGTCATTTAAGATGCCAATTCTGGCGTTGAGACTGAGCAGCTGCAGAAACGGTGTAAGTAAACTACACGGGGAGGTATCGCGTAATATGTGGTCGTTTCTTTGGCCTGGTCTGCCTGTTAGTGAGGTGCCCATAAAATCAATTACAAACGGCGTGCATATCAAAACCTGGCTATCAGATGAGATAAACGCTTTATATGAAAGGTATCTTGGGCCGAATTGGACAGATGGATTTGCTGATAAGTCGATTTGGAACAACATCGACCAAATTCCTGATGAGGAACTCTGGCGGACGCATCAGCGATGCAAAGAGCGGTTGATTGTTTTTGCCCGCAACCGACTTAAAGCCCAGATACAACGGCGAGGTGCTTACCATACTGAATTGAACTGGGCAGAGGAGGTTCTGGACACCGAGGCACTGACCATTGGTTTTGCCAGAAGATTTGCCGGCTATAAGAGAGGCAATCTGCTGCTTAAGGACCCGAAGCGGCTCATGAAACTGCTTAGCGACCCGAAACGACCCGTTCAGCTTATTTTTAGCGGCAAGGCTCACCCGCGAGATACAGAAGGCAAAGATATTATACGTCAGCTTATTCACTTTGCTGCGCAGTATGATATGAGACGGCGCATAGTATTTCTGGAGGACTATGATATTAATGTGGCGAGGTTCCTGGTTCGCGGCGTTGATATTTGGCTTAGTACTCCTCGCAGACCGATGGAGGCCAGCAGCACAAGCGGTATGAAAGCGGCAATCAATGGAGCCTTAAACATAGGCACCCTGGACGGTTGGTGGTGTGAGGGTTATACACCTGAGGCAGGTTGGGTTATAGGGGCAGGCGAAAGCTATGAAGATACCGGTTATCAGGATACGGTGGAGTCGCAGGCAATTTATAATATGCTGGAAAACGAGATTGTTCCATTATTCTACACTCGCTCTGCCGACAATTTGCCACGGGCCTGGATAAATAGAATGAAAAATTCCATTAAGCGAATAACACCCCAGTTCAACACAAACAGAATGGTTGTTGATTACACACAAAGGTTTTATAATTTGGCTATGACCAGATGGCAGTACTTGAGTGCGGAAGCTATGTCCGGGGCCAAGGCACTTTCGATGTGGAAATCCAATATGAAAAGCGTCTGGTCTGAATTTGCTATCAAAGATGTAAAAATACAGGTTAACAACGGCGAAGGAAATATAGAACTAAATCCGAAACGAGCCCAGCTTAAGGTCGGCTCGGAACTCAGCGTCAGGGCGTTGGTCAAGCTCGGCAAGATTGACCCGAATGATGTTTCAGTTGAGCTTTATCACGGTTCTGTAGATGCCCGTGGGAATATTAGAAACGGCTCGGCTGTGATAATGGCTCACAAAGAAACCTCGGAGCAGGATGGCGAACACTGGTTCGGTGGTTTGGTGTGCTGCAAAAAAACGGGCCAGCACGGCGTGGCTGTAAGGGTTTTGCCCAGGAACACAGACCTGGTGGACGCCTATGAACTGGGCTTAATTTTGTGGGAAACGCCGAAGTAGCTCGCCGTTGGCAGTTCGGAGTTCATAGTCTATAAACTATGAACCAATAACTATTCATTCTCTTTACTGCTCAAAAGCTCATAAACCTGTTCGGCAGAGGCGGCCTTTTCCAATCCTTGTTTGAACTTTTCATCGAGCATCAGTCTGCTTATTTGGGCCAGGGCCTGAATATGTGGGCCGGTCTGGTCAGCCGGTGAGACCAGCAGAAGTATGATTGTTACAAGCTTTCCATCAATGCTCACAAAGTCAATCGGCTCATGTGCGATTCCGATAGCCATAACGAGTCCCCTGACGGCCTTACATTTGCCGTGCGGGATGGCGATTCCGGAACCAATGCCGGTGCTGCGGGTTCGTTCACGTGCTAACACTGCGTCTAAAGCAACATTCTTGTCTAACAATAATCCGTTAGCATCAAGCAAATCCACCAGTTCAGTTATTACGGATTGCTTGTCTTTGCCTTCCAGCGGAACTTTAACGCAGGCCAACTGCAATATTTGTGTCAGGAGCATCTTAATTAAAACAAAATCTACTACTTTCCAAATACATATCTATACAAGTATAAACCCTTTATTATATCTAACTATCGGCTTGCATACAATAACTTTACAAAAATTTTAATCTATTTTTTTGTTACCACTGCTATCGTTCGCAGAGTTGCCCCTTTCCGCAGGTGTAACCTCGTTTCTGTGAAAGCAGGAAGCGGAAATCCAGTTTTTCTTAGCGGCAAATTTCTGCACTCACTGGCCAATTGGTCGTCACAGCGAGTCCAGCGGGACGGATGCGGTAATCTCAGACCTCCAGCCCGTATGAGAACGCGCTTTATTCATCAGGCGGCCACAGTTGGACCTCAAGCCACATTGACGACAAGATTACATAATCCTTGAAGTCGACCACCTTGTAGTCCGGCATTTCTTCATCGTACAGATTAGCTGGCGATGTCAACGGCATATAGCCCGTGTCACCGGTAACCAGAGACGCTATCTCAGCCTCCGACAAAGGGTAATCGTAGATGCGGACGTCATCTAACGCTCCCTTAAAATAAGCGCCAAGAGCATCTCGACCAATATCAATAACCCCATCGAACTCTTCTATATTGTGGTTTATTTCGTTAGTTGCTGAATTGATTTTTTTGCCGTCGTAGACATATATCACCGCTTTTGTTGGCTCTACTATAAGAGCAGCAAATGCCCATTCGCCATCTGGTACTACGAGTCCAGAACTCCAATTCAATGTGTTCACATCATCGTTATATGTGTATCCTATTTCATTCTCATTGTCATTAAAGTTAAGACCAGCAACGGTGTTGGCATCCTGGCTATACACCACACCGGGCCAATTTTCCTGGTAGCCATCTCGTTTTATCCACGTTGATACTGTCACTGTGTCCGTATAGAGATTAAGGGGGGGAATTGATACATAATCATCGCCGTCGAGTATAACTGCTTGGCCGAAGACACCATTGCCGTAAGTTGGGTTACCATATACTTCTCCGTCGTTGCCGCCGCCGCTGTCGTTGGCGTTGCCGTCCAGTTTCCAGTGCCCCACCAGTCCGCAGGGGTCGGGAGTCACCACGTCAACTGTATAATCGCTATCGAGCCAGTCGTTTGCCATTCTACCAAGGTCTGCAAGGTCAGCGGCACAATCACCAGTCACATCGCCTGCGGGCCGGTGCTCAGTAACGCATCTGGATGGATACAGCCTGATATCATCAAAGTACACGATACCGTCGCCACCATACTGTGTAGAGCTGCTGTCACCAAAGCCAATATAAATCTTTCTGATACTCGCCACGTTCACGTCAGCTGCGACTAAACACGGGTCTTGCAGGTTAATGTTCCACTCGGACCAATCACTACACCTCACGTTATTCGGGTCACCTTCGTACGGCAGAACCCCAACATTGGCGTGTGTATCTTTCAAAGCCACGTACATTTGCTCGGTCTCTTCAACATCATTGTTTGGGTCACCATAGAAGTACAGCGTCAACGCTTTAAAGTCGTATCTGGTCCAATCCTGTGGTGGAACAAATGTGCGTACGACCTCTGAATAAGCCGGCCATTCGGAATTGTCGAATTGATATTTCATTGACTGTAAACCTGTGTGGACTATACCAGTTTCAAGCTGAATAAACGAGCCGGTACCGTTTTGGTCAACCCATGTATCTCTGAGGTTGGCATCGTACGTGTACTCTTCAAAATCGTCCACAGCGACGAAGTCTGCGGTAGTGAAGTTCCAGACATCGCCTTTCCATAAACCGGGGGCGCAGGAGTCATTGACCTCATCAATCCGCCAGTAGTAAGTCGTGCCTAATTCAAGGTTAAGGGGGCCATAGTTGTTATGGTCGAGAGGCTGGATGCCTTTATAGACGTTGGGGTCGTTCGGCCCACCAACCGTCCAACTGTTGTTGGCATCGTTGACGTCGTAAAAATTCGTACCGAAGTATATATCGTGCCAGCCGGCCCAGCGCGCCGGCGTCCAGCTAATGGTGACCGGCTGCCACCACGGCAGGTGCATTGTATCATCGAGCGGACGCTCCTCACAGGATGTGTACGTACAATGCTCGCACACCCAGCAGACTTGAGGGTCGGTATTGTCCGGCTCCGAATATTTCTTGTCGCGGAGAACATCAACGGTCAGATACCATTCGCCGGCCGTCGGACAGTTGTGCACCTTCTTTTTGATAGCATGTCCCTCACTGTCGGTCATAAACCATCCCTTGTGTTCGAGGGGACTATCATCCTCTTTGTCAGGGCACCCCTTGTCTAACTCGTAGTAGTATTTGGAATCCTTGTGGAAAGTCTGAGTCGAGTCGATGATATGAACGTCTTCATGAACTCCATAGACACTTTTGTCAACTTTGGCCACCAAATCCCAAGCACCCGCGTCGAACATGCAGGTCTCGCCCGCCTCCGGATTCTTCCCGTCTCCGTCGATATCCTCGCCCCCGTCAAAGTCGCTGTCGTTGTCTGAGTCACAGTCAACCTCGGCGCGGTCTCCGTCCTTATCTATATCAGGAAAATCCAGCGCATTATTATTGCAGTGTGTATGAAAGGTATAACTGCGGATTTCCAGCCTGTCTCTCACCTCGTCCTTGTCGGTGTCTGGTTTGTCCTTATCAGTCTTAAACCGCTCTATCTCATCGAAGTCCATAACACCGTCTTTGTCTGAATCCGTAGTAACCGAAGCCTCCTGCATCCTGGCGGTCACTCCTGAGGACGGCTGTATGAAGGCGTGGGCGAATTTGGTTTTCGAGTAGCGCTTAGCCCAATATTCCTTCGGCTCTCCACTGATGATATACCTGTACACATAATGATAGCGGGGACCTCTCCAGGGGTCCTGCGCGTAAACAACCTGACAATCCGACCCGGACGGCGTAGTCCATTCCCAGTAGTCATCGATAACCATCATGTGCCCGGGAATCCTGGCCATAAAGCAATCCAGTGTGTCAACCCATCCTTTGATTTGGTCAAAGTTTGGGTCGGCTACAACGGTGATAGCGGCCCCGTTCAAGGCCCATGAAAGGCCATCCGGTTCCTCACTACTCGGTGGTGGTGAGTAGCCGTCGTCGTGCCCTAAGTCTCCCTCAGGCCCCGAATGCAGATTATGATTCATCTGATAGGAAACACGGTCAATATTCAGGTTACCACCATAGAAGTGATTCATCATAGCAATGGAAGTTGGGACGCAATACATTGTCCCGTGTACCCTGCTCTTGGCTGGCGGAGGGGCATCGGGGTGTGGTTTGTCCCAGGCATAATTACCATTCTCTGGACAACCGGGCCGATGGTCTGCAAGCTTATTATTCCAAATGCACAACAACTTGGTGTCCTTGCGCTGATAAAGGTGCGGGCAAAAGCTTCTGGTACCAATGCTGGATGACCCCAGGGGTGCAGTCTGTATAATAAGCAACCATCCAGCCGACCAGGGAGTCGGCGCCCCGCTCACATTTGCGCGTACTCGCCAAAAATAGTCGTTATCAGAAAGAGGGCTTGCCGGCGTGTATTCCGAAACCGGCAACCCTGTTAGATTAATAACCGGCGAAGAAAAATTACAGTCGTTGTCCACCTGCAGGTCGTAGGAGCCGGCATCTGCGAAGTCAGACCAATCAAAAGTCGGCGTGTTGTCGTCACTTATACCGACGTTCTGGGGCGACTCTTGTATCGGATTCTCTGGTTTGTGTGCCCATTTGTGAGCGTAAATCGACCAGCTAAGTATTTGCCAGTCATCCGACGCGTCACGGTCGTAACCATCAAAATACCTCGCGATGGTATCAGCGAAATATAATCCTTGAGTGTCGAGGTAATCGGCGTTCGTCCAGATACCCTTTGCGACGGCGTAGTTATGAGCCGTGCCCGGGCTGTAACTTCCACTGCTGTTCCACGCAATAAAATCAACGATATTTATTGACCCTGGAGTACCCGAGTACAACGCGCATTCGTCCTCGTTATTGCCGAATACTTCGTTCGCATCGCCGGTGTAGTAATGCCCGTCTATGTCAGCGAAGTTGGCATCGTCCGTGCCGACCTCCTGGTGCAGGGTCAAATAACAACCGGCAGGAAGAACCCAGGAAGGCAAAACGATGTTTGGTTCTCCGTTTCGGTTGGATATCGTCCATCCGGTCAGATTAACGCCGGCCGGACCCGAGTTGTAAATCTCAATCCATTCGTGGTTGTGCGCTTCGAAGCCACTGCCCACATTGCCGTGCGTATAGAGAACTTCATTGATGGCTACCTGGCACATCGCAGCATCGGGCCAACCAGCGGCACACGCCATCGCCAACATTAAATATAGAACAACCACGCTCGATTTTCGAAGTGACTCAAAATGTTTCATCAGATAATTCTCCTCCTTAATTTGCGGAATAAACTCCGTTCAGCGTTCTGTACGTTAAAACCGCACAAGGTAAGATAATGCCCATCACGTACCAGTTCATCACATTCTCCTCAATATTTTCCTGCTTTTTCGCAAGAAAACAGGATTTTTCGTGACGAGAGAGTTTGCTGGAAAACGAGAGAAGCTCTCTGAGCACTTAATTCCATTACAGTAACATTGCAGACTTTTATACAGAATTCGAGCACGAATGTCAACAAAATTTCGGGGCGTTTTTGCATTTTTCCTGATTTCAGACAAATACAAGTTTCATAATTGTAGGCGGGAAAAGACTTCTCGGCAAGAGAACCAGCCGCTATTACTTAAGCAAAACAGGGCACGCAGGGGCCAACTTTTCCCTTTACATCCTGATAGTACCCAGCTAAAATGGCATAGCATAAAATAATGTAGGTGCGTGAATATAGTCCATTCGAGACACGAGATTAACTATGGAAAAGATAAAGCTTTATGATACGACCCTTCGCGATGGTATGCAGAGCGAGGGCATCAGCTTTTCGCTGGAAGATAAGCTCTCAATCGCCAGATGTCTTGACAAGCTCGGCATCGATTACATTGAGGGTGGATATGCTGCCTCCAACCCTAAGGAGATGCAGTTCTTTCAGGAAGCGGCGAAGCTAAGTCTGGAGCATTCGAAAATTGTAGCATTCGGGAACACTCGCAGAGCCGAGGCAAAGGTCTCGGACGATGTCTCGCTCAATGTAATGCTTGACTGCAAGACATCAGTTGCCACCTTAGTCGGCAAAAGCTGGGATATGCACGTAACAGAAGTGCTGGGCTGTTCGCTGGATGAGAACCTCACTGTTTGTGCTGAATCGGTCGGGTTCTTAAAAAAGCACGGCCTTGAGACCATTTTCGACGCTGAACATTTCTACGACGGGTACAAGCAAAATCGGGAATATGCGATGAAGGTTCTGGCTGCTGCGGCTGAAGCCGGCGCTGACGTTCTGGTGCTTTGCGACACTAATGGGGGGTGTCTGCCGAATGAAGTGTACGAAATTACCAAGGCCGTCTGCACTGAGGTAAGCCCAATGGTGGTCGGCATTCATACACATAATGACAGCGATTGTGCAACGGCCAATTCTTTAGCAGCGGTTCGAGCCGGTGCCCGCCACGTTCAAGGCACGATTAACGGACTTGGTGAGCGATGCGGCAATACCAATTTGTGCACAATCATACCTGACCTTGCACTCAAGATGGGGTTTGAAGTCCTTAGTTCGGAAAAAATCAAAACCCTGACGGAAGTGTCACATTTTGTTTTTGAGATTGGAAATCTAACGCCCGTGATGAATATGCCGTATGTCGGCGAGAGTGCTTTTGCGCACAAGGCAGGTCTCCATGTGAACGCACTGCGCAAAAACAAGCGCACGTATGAGCACATTGACCCGAAGCTTGTCGGTAATGAGCGCCGGTTTCTTATATCTGAACTAAGCGGTAAGTCGAATATTTTGGCCAAACTCGAAAAGGAGAAGATAGCTGAGGACAAAAAATTGGCCAGGAAAATACTTAATCGTGTTCAGCAACTTGAGAATGAGGGCTATCAATTCGAGGCGGCTAACGCCAGTTTTGACCTGCTGGTCAAGAAAATTATGGATACATATAAACCATCCTTTGAACTTGTGAAATATCATGTAACCGTTGAAAAACGAGCAACGGGCAATCTGGTTACCGAGGCAACGGTTAAGCTCAAGGTCGGTGACAAAGTAGAGCATGTTGTAGGCGAGGGTGACGGCCCGGTCAATGCGCTCGATGCTGCGTTGCGAAAGTCGCTGGAAAATTTTTACCCCAGTATTAAGGATGTTCACCTGATTGATTATAAGGTGCGTGTAGTCAATGCCAGAGCTGGAACTGCTGCGCGTGTGCGGGTAATAATTGAGTCCCGCGACAAGAAATCCGTTTGGGGAACAGTTGGCGTTTCGGAGAATATCATCGAGGCAAGCTGGCAGGCACTAATCGACAGCGTAGAATATAAATTGCAAAAAGATTCGCAGTGATTTTAGTTGTGCCGCGCAAGTGCTTTTTAAGCGGAATATTCCGCTACTTTTTACCGTAGCAGCTTATTGGCACAACAAGGGCACACCTATAAACAATCTCGTCAGACAGCTAACGGCTATTATGTTACTTACACCGGCAGGCCCGTGGTTATCCTCTGGCGTCTTTTTCTCCGGCGGGGTTCTGTTGCCGGCTCCGCTTCGATTTGCCTGTCCTGCGAAGCTACCCGGACAGCTTCGATGGCTGTATCTGCAAATAAATCGCCGCCTATTTCCTCGCATAGTCCTTTTGCTCGATTGAAAAGTCCACCTGAAAGCATTATCCGCATATTGGGCCAGGCATTTACAGTTCTTATCCCATCTATCAATCGCCTGGCATCCGGCGCTTGCTTTGGAGCGGTGCCGTAAATCAGCAGGATATCAGGGGCATATTCGTTTATGAAGGCGAGGATGTCGTCATTAGTTAGACCACCGCCGAGGAATCTTACTTCCCAGCCATCACTCTCGAACAGGTCGGCCATAATTTGGGCACCGAGTTCCTGCAATTCATCCGGGGCACAACATATTACTATTTTCTTGTCTCTGTTGGGCCTGCGCGGCAGCTTATTTTGAAGCTGGTCCACAATCGTGCGGTTAATTCGTGTCGCCAGGTGTTCCTGAGTGGAAGGTATTTTGTCGCAGCGAAATAACTTCTCGATTTCCACCATAATTGGCCATATAACATCTATGTAAACCGAGTTGGCGGGTATGCCGCTCTGTAAAGTTTCTTCTATAACGGTGCGGCACCGTTTTCTATCTCCGTGAAGCAAGGCATCTAAATAGCGTTCCAGAATGCTCTCTTTTACCATAATAAAATCTCCGAATACATATTCTCTATTTCTCTCATATTACCTATTATGCCATTGTAAGCAAAGTTAAAATACTAAATGGCAAGATAGGTAATATAAGTATCGGAGGATGGTAATGTAAAACTTTAGTTAAAATAGGGGGTTTACTCAAACAGCTATGAATATCCCCACATTGTCGTATTTGACGTAACTGCTGTATTACCAAACGGTTACCATTTTAAGTCAGTTCAGCTTACCAGAATCTCGATTTTTTTACAAATAATTTATGTGGCTGGAGGGGGTGAAGGTGTGGAATTTTGAATCTCAGTTCCCATACGCAGGGTCCACAATTCTGAAAGCAGCTAATTTTGCAAAAACGAACTGCCCGGCAACTGTTTTATTAACCCCTTAAGCTGTAGCGATATCAAGCCGGCGTTAATACTTCCAGGAGCTAAATCGGTCCCTGCGATTATCTGTTCTACATGCAATGGCTCTTTGCCCAGATAATCATAAATCTTTTTTTCATCCTTACTTAGATTCAATTGGCTAACCTTAAACAAAGGCGTTTCGTTCCTCTCAGAGGCCTTTGCAGCGGCGGTGCTTACGTGGCTTTGCAGGCGCTGGCCGATATAACCCAGGGCCTCCATTACATCTTCAACAGATTCAACGAGCTTTGCTCCCTGTTTTATCAATTGATGTGCACCTTTACTTAACGGTGAATCTATCTTGCCCGGCACCGCCATCACCTCGCGGTTGTTGTCCAGCGCAGCTCTGGCGGTAATCAACGCCCCGGAATACAAGCCGGCCTCAACAACAATTGTGCCCAGTGACAGTCCCGCTATTATTCTGTTGCGGGGCGGGAAATTTTCGGAGAGCGGCTC
>JGI10211J34971_10000309_pt1 | contig 38938 bp, 40 predicted proteins | sample Etolagsediment_FD_34971 | JGI IMG/M metagenome (IMG submission 34971)
TCCTTGTTGAAATCAAGGGACATCAATGTAACACTGTCGTCCCGATTCTGCAAAAACTTTTTTCCTTTTTTTCTTCCCGCCTGACAGTCAAATCATACAAACTTCACCATCTCGGGTCGTCAAAAGAACTGCTTCCTTCATCAAGGGAACCCAATGTATTCTTTTCTCGGGTTCCTGCAAAATCTTTTTTCATTTTTTCATCCGCTGCAGAAAGCACTGTTAGGCCACCACACCGGAGAATCAAAGAACTGTTTCCTTCATCAAGGGAGCCCAATCTATCTCTTTTCCCGACTTCCGCAAACTGTTTCGGCTTTTTATCTCCACAATTAAATTTTAACCCTGCATGCCCCCCCCCCCAAATCATAACCATCACAATATCACGCCTTATCATCTATCATTGAGAGCATGCCCTTGTTGTTCATCTGGCAGGATGGCGCATGAAGCTGCGGAAACAGCATTAAAAAAAGCTGCCCGAAGCAGCTTTCCGCAGTGTTGTGCTATTGAAAATAATTGACTTTTTTCTCAGCCTTTCCCGCAGCTCTCATCTTTTTTCTCCCAAAAAGGAACATCACTGCTCCTGAAATGGAGGTCGGTCTGAGGAAAAGGAATCTCAATCCCCCTCTTTTTAAAGGCCTCGAATATTCTGAAATTCATCTCGCTTCGAAGAATTTTTGGAGTCTGGATGCGCGTTTTAGTCCAGACACGAAGCTCAAAATCAAGTGAACTGCTACCGAAATCAGAAAAAATAACATCCGGACGCGGAGTCTGAAGAATATCCGGGTGATCGTCGGCAACCTGAAGAAGAACCAACTTCACCTCCTCCGGGTCCGAACTGTAGGAAACACCCACCGGAACGGTAACCCTCAGATTGCGGTCGTTGTGGCTCCAGTTTATGACCTGATTGGACACAAACTCCGAGTTTGGGATGATGATATTGATGTTGTCGTTGGTAAGAATGGTTGTTGAACGAATGGCTATTCGCACAACATCGCCATTGATCTCGCCCACCTGGATTCGATCGCCTACTTTAACCGGGCGCTCCAGAAGAATAATGACGCCGCTGAAAAAGTTGTTGGCAATGTTCTGCAGACCAAATCCGATTCCTATGCCAATGGTGCCCGAAAGCACTGTCAGTGCACTCAAATCAATCCCCGCCGACTGCAGCACCACAAAAAAACCCGAAAAAAACAACAAGATACTGAGTGATGGTTCCAAGAGCCAGCCTGGTTCCTTCGTCTTTGACGGTGTCAACCAGCAGGCGGTTGACAATAAACCGCTTAAGAAGCCGCGCCGCAACATAGAGAATGCTGACGGCCAGCACTATGGAAAGAATAGTATAGAATGAAATTTGAGACTGCCCTATTGTCAAGAGGGGACGGGAAATAAAACGATGCGCATGAAGAAAGGCATCGGGCAGCGAGAGCATACCGGGCATAATGGACAGGCAGTTAACTGTTTGAACCGGCTGCATCCGGGCAGTTACTGCCCGGAATTCCTCTCCTCATCATGACCACCATTGTCAGGGAAAAATGACTTGCTCTCCGCCGAAGATTCCTCAGAATAGGCGGCGCAGGCCTCTGCAGTCGGCTCTGGCATGAAGTGGGGCTCACTTGCCCCAAGCTCCGGCTGATGACCGACCGCAGCATAGGATTTGGCAGCACCAACAAAACCATGGAACAGAGGATGAACCGCCTGCACCCTTGACTTAAGCTCCGGATGGAACTGCACAGCCACAAACCAGGGATGATCCTTGATTTCAATAATCTCCACAAGTTCACCATTGGGCGAAGTCCCCGAGAAGACCATACCGTGCTCTTCAAAAGTCTCCCGATAGGCATTGTTGAACTCGAAACGGTGCCGGTGGCGCTCATTGATAAGGAACTTGCCATACACCTCATTGGCCTTCGTCCCCTCCTTGATGATGCATGGATAGCTTCCAAGGCGCATTGTTCCGCCTTTCTCCTTGACTTTTTTCTGCTGCTCCATCAGGTCGATGACCGGATAGCGGGCCCTCTTGTTGAACTCTGTGGAGTTTGCCTCTGCCAGATTGCAGACATTGCGCGCAAACTCAACCGACGCACACTGCATTCCGAGGCATATGCCAAAAAACGGAATCCCCTGCTCCCGCGCGTAACGGATGAAGGCCACTTTGCCCTCTATGCCACGATCACCAAAACCCGGAGCAACAAGAATGGCATGCACCCCCTCAAGCTCCCGTGCAAAATCATACGCTTCATTCTCCGCCTCTTCAGCCCCTACAAGCCGGACATGCACTTTCACATTGTTACTCGCGCCGGCATGAATAATGGCTTCCAGAATCGATTTATAGGCATCGGGATACTCGGTGTACTTGCCGCAGACAACTATGGTAACCTCACCAGAGGTCGGATGCTTCACCTTATTGCAGAACTCGCGCCAATAGACAAGATCGGGCTCCTTGAATTTTTTCAGCCCCAGCTTTTTCAGCACCCGCAGGTCAAGCTGCTCCTGCAGAAGAGTCAACGGTACTTCATAAATGGTATCGCAGTCGTTGAGTCCGATGACATCAAGATTGTTGACATTGCAGAAATGGCCAACCTTCCGCTTGATTTCCGAGGAAAGGGGTTTTTCACTCCGGCAGACAAGAATATCGGGCTGAATACCGGTCTCCAGCAACATTTTCACACTGTGCTGGGTTGGCTTGGTTTTAAGCTCACTCGCAGCTCTGATATAGGGCACAAAGGTCAGATGGATGTTCAGCAGGTTGCGATCTCCCATATCCAGCTTCATCTGGCGCATGGCCTCAAGAAAAGGCAGTGACTCGATATCGCCGATAGTTCCACCGATTTCAGTGATGATCACATCATAATTGCCGTTCTTTGCCAACTCGGCGAGCCTGTCTTTGATTTCGTCAATCACATGCGGCACAACCTGCACCGTACCACCCAGATACGCACCGCGCCTCTCCTTATCTATAACCGACTTGTATACACGGCCCATGGTCAGGTTTGAAGCCTGTGAAGTGGACTCGTTGAGAAAACGCTCGTAATGGCCAAGATCAAGATCAGTTTCAGCACCGTCATCGGTCACATAGACCTCACCATGCTGATAGGGCGACATTGTCCCCGGATCAACATTGATATAGGGATCGTACTTCTGTATGGCAACCCTCAGCCCCCGCGACTTCAGCAGCATCCCGAGCGAAGCGGAGAGAATCCCCTTGCCGAGCGACGAGACAACCCCGCCAGTCACAAAAACATATTTCACATTCTTCGGTCGAGCCATGACATCGTTGTCGTTTATTGGTGTAGTATTGCGTTTTTCGGTCAACCATTCCATTGTCAGAGCAGTGGCAGCTGGCCATCAGGATCCTCCAGAAGCGTCTCCGTATCGGTATCCTCATCAGTCTTGGGAACCCGCGCAAGAGCCGAAACCGTATCACCCTCCATCAGCCTCACAAGTCTGACGCCGGAAGTATTCCTTCCGGTAATGCGGATGTCGGAAACATGCTGGCGGTTCACAATCCCGTGTGAAGTAATGATGATGAGATCATCATCGTCATTTACATCAAGCAGCCCCACAAGCGCCCCTATCTTTTCATGCGCCTTAAGGGTAATGACCCCTCTTGCTCCACGCTTGGTCAGGCGGTAATCCTCCACCTTGCTCCGTTTTCCGAATCCATTGTCGGTTACTGCAAGCAGAGCGGTATCAAGCCGCTTGGTCGTGACCATTGAAATGCACTTCTCTCCACGGTCGAGTGTTATGCCCTTGACACCCATGGCAGTCCTTCCCATCGGCCGAACCTGCGACTCGGGGAATCGAACCACGAGGCCGGAGCTCTTGGCCAGTATCACCTGATGATCACCATCAGTCAAACGGGCATCAAGCAGCGCGTCGCCAGTATCAATGGTAATGGCCGCAATGCCGTTGCGCCGCGGACGGGAAAACTCCTCAAGCGCCGTCTTTTTAACAATCCCGTCGGCAGTCGCCATCATGATGAAGCCGGGCTCATCAAAGTTACGGATATTGATATAGGTTTTAATGGTTTCACCAGGGTTCAGCTCCATGATATTGGCAAGCGAACGGCCTCTTGCGGCACGGCCAGCCTCCGGAATTTCATAGACCTTGAGCCAATAACATCTGCCGTTGCTGGTGAAGAACAGTATATAATTATGTGTAGAGGCCACGAACATGTGTTCGATGAAGTCGTCATTTTTGGCCTGCGCCCCCGTTACACCCTTGCCGCCTCTTGCCTGGCGTCGATAGCCCGACACAGGGAACCGCTTGATGAATCCGTCGTGGGTGATGGTAATGACCACATCCTCCTGGGCAATCATATCCTCAATAGAGAAATCACCCTCCTGCGGCACAATTTCAGTGCGTCGTTCATCACCATATACTTCGCGCACCTTGAGAAGTTCTGTGCGGATAATCTGCATCTGCCGCTCAGGGCTCGCAAGAATATCGCGAAGCTCCTCTATAAGGGCTATGGTTTCAGCATACTCAAGATCTATCTTCTTGCGCTCCATGCCGGTCAGGCGCTGCAGACGCATCTCCAGAATCGCCTTCGACTGCAACTCCGACAGCCCGAAACGCTCTATAAGGCGCGCCTGAGCGGTATTTGCATCGGGAGACTCACGGATGGTGGTAATGACCTCATCAAGATTGTCGAGACAAATCTTCAGACCCTCAAGAATATGAGCCCGTTTTTCAGCAGCCGTCAGGTCGTATCGGGTTCTGCGAAGAACAATCTCATTGCGGTGCTGGATGTAGAACTGCATCATCTCTTTGAGATTCAGCACTCTGGGCACCCCATCAACAAGAGCAAGCATAATGACGCCGAAGGTCTCCTGCATCGGCGTGTGCTTGTAAAGATTATTCAGCACAACCTTTGCCACAGCATCGCGCTTCAGCTCAATAACCAGGCGCATACCGTCACGGTCAGACTCGTCACGGATGTCGGCAATCCCCTCAACCTTTTTATCGTGCACCAGCTCCACAATTTTCTCAATCAGCCGGACCTTGTTGACCTGATAGGGAAGCTCTGTGACAACAATTGACTCACGACCGTTTTTCTGTGTCACCTCAACCAGAGCGCGGGCACGAATAACCACCTTGCCCCGTCCTGTTGTATAGGCCAGACGCACCCCTTCATACCCGTAAATGATGCCACCGGTGGGGAAATCAGGAGCAATCACATGCTTCATGAGCTCCTCAATCTCAATATCCGGATTATCAATCAAGGCCGTCATGCCATCAACAACCTCGCGTAGGTTCTGAGGCGGAATATTGGTAGCCATACCCACCGCAATACCAGAAGCCCCGTTCACAAGAAGGTTCGGAATTGAAGAAGGCAGCACGGTAGGCTCCTCAAGGGAGTCATCAAAATTGAGCGAATACTCAACAGTCTCCTTATCAAGGTCCTTGAGCATCTCGCCGGCAATGGCCTTCATGCGGACCTCCGTATACCTCATGGCCGCAGGAGAATCACCATCAACAGAACCGAAGTTTCCCTGACCGTCAATCAGCGGATAGCGCAGCGAAAAATCCTGCACCATTCGCACAAGGCTGTCGTACACGGCCGAATCACCATGCGGATGGAACTTACCAAGCACTTCACCAACAACACGGGCCGATTTCTTATGCGGCTTTCCAGCCTGAAGACCCAGTTCATGCATGCCATACAGCACCCTGCGATGAACCGGCTTCAGTCCGTCGCGCACATCGGGAAGAGCACGGCTGACAATAACCGACATGGAATAATCGAGATAGGAGCCCCGCATCTCTTCTTCAATCGTAACAGGGAGTATTCGTTGGCGCTGCATAAGGCAATCAGAAGTGATATTTGCTATAAAGAATCCGACAGATCAATGTATGAAAAACCGGCATAAATACCGTCAATAACCATCACCGGAAATCGAGAAAAAAGAGAGAAGTTACCATAACCATTCAGGTTACAGCAACAACAGGTGCATCCGACCATAGTGATTCCAGATCATAAAAACCTCGTTCATCTGGCATGAATATATGAACAACAACATTCACATAGTCCAACAGAATCCAGTGCATGGAATCAAGCCCCTCCACATGAAGCGGCCGTTCATCCTCCCCGCGCAGCTCCTCAATCACATGCTCCGCCGCCGCCTTGGCTTTCCGCTCCGAATCTGCAGTCACAATCACAAAAAAGTCCGTCACGGAAGTCAGTTCGCGAAGATCAAGAATCTTCACATCCTCACACTTCTTTTCAAGAGTCAGCTCCGCCGCCCTTCGGGCAAGCAGTTCACCATCTTCAACCTCGCGCACCACCGGCTGTGCCGGTTTTTCGTTTTTTTTGAGGCCTCCCATATAGCTCCAGTCATTCAACCGTTAAGAGAAAATTCACCATTCGAAACATCAATCTGTAAGGCTCTACAGCTTCTCGTGCGGTCAATATAGCAAACATCACGCACCGCCCGAGCCGAAACTCTGCCGATAATCAGGCTCCACCTCACCAGCCCCCGTCCTGCAAGGCTCCGCGTAGGCCCGAATCGCAAAATCAAACAACGAAGCAGCCGAAAAAAAATCGGCATTTACCCCGGCAACCCCACCTGCATCAAGCACAGTCCGAAGCGGCTCCAGATTCCGGCCAACCGCCACCACCTTCCCGGCACAATCCTGAAGAGCCGCGGCAACATCTTCCACCCCGCCACGGCTTACCTCATCATGCCATCTGAATGCCGCAAGGTCGTCCCGCCGGTAAAGGGCATAAAAATACTCACCCTTCCGCGATCCAACAACAGCCATAACCCTATCCCCCGAAACATCCGCCGGAATGGAAGCCGCAAGGGCGGGAAGGGTTGGAACAGAGAGAAGCGGAACATCAAGAGCAAAAGCCACCCCCTTCACCACCGACATGCCAATGCGTAGAGCAGTAAACGAACCCGGCCCCGAAGAAACCGCCACCGCGTCCAATTCACGGGGGGCAATCCCTCCGGCGGACACAACCTCATCCATCAGCGGCACAATGCTTTCCGCAGTCTTCTGCCAGCCCCCGCCACGGCGCTCCAGCTTCCGCCCCCGGCACATCAGGGCAACACTGAGTACTTCATGCGTGCACTCCACAGCCAGAATATTCGTCATTCCTCTCTTTCAATAGTTATCACTCTGCTCTCGTCACCCTCATACTCAATCAGAACCCTTGCAGTGTAGCGGTCCCCATACTCCCCGAACCGTTCAGCCCACTCCACAAACGAACACCACGCTGAGGAAAGATACTCCCCGAACCCCAGTGCCTCCAATTCCGAGGGCCGCTCAATCCGATAGAGATCAAAATGATGGATGCTCACCTCGTCCCCCTGAAGCAGGCCGTTATAGATATTGAGAATGGGAAATGTCGGACTGGAAAGCTGCTCCGCGCAACCAAAAAATTCAGCCACCCCCCTCATGAACTCTGTCTTGCCTGCCCCCAGGTCACCTGAAAGCGCCACAACAGCGCCACCCGGGAGCGAAGCCGCAAACTTCCGGCCCACCGCACGGGTCTCCAATGCGGAAGCCGAATGGAACACCTCTTTGAAAGCACCGTTCATCCAAGAGAATGGAACACCAGTCCCGTCATGATTTTAGGATAGAAAAAAGTTGACTTCTGCGGCATCACCTCACCCGAGTCCGACACATCAAGCACCTGGCGAACCGTTGTAGGATGCACCACAAAACCAATCTGAGCCTCTCCCGACTCAACAGCCCGGAACACCTCGTCCTCATCTTTTCTATACACAAGGTTGCTCTGGCTGGCCATGGCCTCACGCGAAATGCCAAGCATCCCACCAAGCACTGCGTCATGCAGCACCACCAGGCCAAGACGCCGCATTGCCTCCGGACACGAAGCCTCAAGCACATCTTCCGCACGCCCCTTAAGCACAATGCCGATCAGCCGCCCGGGAAGCACTACTCCATAGGCATAGCTCGACTGCTCCCTATCCATAAACTCCTTCAAAGCCTCACGCCCATCAAGTTCCCTCAGGACAAACTGCTCACCGAGCTTACCAAGAAAAGCCTCGGCATCAAAATGCGCAAGCCCGTGCACAACCCTGTGAATCGGAAAAATCAGAAGCCCCTCGTCATACATGTTCGCCAGATAGGTCAGAATAAAATTGTAGGGCTCCTCGCCCGTATGGCAGGAATTGCCATCAGCCCGCTCATTGCGGTAATTCAGACCGGTTGCATACCGGTGGTGACCATCAGCTATGTACACTGTCCTCTCCAGCAGCACCCCCCGGAGTTCGGCCAGCAGCTCCGGTTCCGTAATCCGCCACATCCTGTTCTCCACCCCCTGAAGCTCAGCCTCAAGAACCGGCTCATGCGTCGCCGCATACTCCTTCAGCAATCTATCGCCCCTGCCCGACTCATCGGCATAAATACCAAACACCGGACTGATGTTTGCCCTCGTCTGTCGGAACAGATTCAGTCTGTCGGCCTTCGGCCCCGACAAGGTTTTTTCATGCGGCAGCACCTTTTTCTCGGAAGGTTCACTCAGACGCATCGCCGCAAAAAAACCACACCGCGTCACCCGGTTCCCCTCAGGGTCCGCAAAAGTCTGAAAATAGGGGTAGAGTGCCGGCCGCGGATCCCGCACCAGCTCCCCCTCAAGCAGCCATTCGCGCAAACGGGCAGCAGCTGCTTCATACGGACTCTCCTCACACGGAAGCTCAAGGCGCACCGCATTGCATGAAGAAGCCGCATACAGCTCCTTCTGATAAGAAGGAGTTATCACATCATACGGAGGGCAGATAAGGCTGGAAGCATCGCGCAGCAGTTCATCACTGTAACGAAGAGCTTCAAAAGGCGCAATTTCAGGCATACAACTATGGTATAATTATTATAAAAGCAACTGGCTCCTGGGATCAGGCCCTTTAAGAGCAATCCAGAAATCATCATGACCCTCCTTCACCAGAACAAGGATCCTTCCATTTTTACACATCTCCAGCACCGCAAGAAAAGTCACAACCAGAATAATCCGCTGACTGACCCCCTCAAGCACATCACTGAACGACACCTGCACCCGGTCCTGAAGCTTTGAAATAATCAGCTCAATCTGCTCCTTCACCGTCACCGGAGCGTCCATGACATTGCGGCTCATCGGCTTGGGCATATTGTCCAGAACAGCCCGGTAAGCGCTCATAAGATGATAGAGTGTCGGGCGGTTCACCTGCTCATCAAGCTCATCAACCACCTCCGGCATAAACTCCTCAAACAGCCCCCTCGCAAACAGCTGTTCCCGCTCAAAGGCACACTGGTCAAGAATTTCGCTCGCCTCCTTGATCTGCTTATACTCAAGAAGCCGCTGCACCAGCTCAGTGCGCGGATCAAACTCATCCGTATCCTCATCGTTTGCCGTCTGACGCGGAAGCAGCATAGAGGCCTTGATGCTCATCAAAAGAGAAGCCATATAAATGAACTCCGCCGCAACCTCAAGCTTGAAACGCCGCGCATCATGGATGTAGCTGACAAAATCAGTCGTTATTTTCGAAATGGGGATATTGTAGATGTCAAGTTCGTCCCTCTTGATAAAGAAGAGGAGCAGATCAAGCGGTCCTTCAAATTCCTCAAGGCTGATCCGGAACATTGATTGCAGGGAAGCGTTGGAGAAAGCTCTGCATCAAGATAGACAAAGTGGGGTGAAATGCCACACCTCCTGAAAAAATTGCAGCACGGAAAAGACTGCAAATGAAGTGGGGCATTTTTTTCATTCCCCCGTAACTATTCGTACATTTATTTATATGTCCGATTGCGCACAGTACCCGGCGAATCGCGACTTTCCCGAAACAATTTTCCGGGCCCCTGAACCGATGAAAAAGACGCTGCTTTCACTTGCACTTACCGCCGCATTGGCCATGAGCACCACCTCACCGGCGGCTGCTGAATCGGCCAACAACTGGTTTGACCTTGGCCTCAACCACCAGATGCAGGGCGATATAGAATCAGCCATTGACTTTTACACAAAAGCCATTGCAATAGACCCCGTCTTTGCAATGGCCTACCAGATGCGCGGAGCTGCAAACCAGAAACTGAAAAAATACAAAAAGGCGATGCAGGACTACTCCATGTGCATCACCTGCGGCGAGAACAACTTCAGGGCTGTCGGTTATTACAACAGAGGGATCATCAAAAACCTGACCGGCGACTTCACCGGCGCAACCTCTGACTTTTCAGAAGCAATTGCACTCGACAGGAAAATGGCCCCGGCGTTTTTCCACCGTGGCATAGCACGAAGCAAAAGCGGAGATATTTCCGGACGGCAGGCCGATTTTCAGGCGGCCGCACGCCTTGGCGACAGTACCGCTGAAAGCTGGCTCAACACCTACTGCCCCGGCTGGAAAGATGCCGCCAGGACTGCCGGACGCTCCTGAACCTCAGGAACCGAACTGTCCCGTATCAATCCACCCCATACTGAAAAGCGACCAGAAATCCAGAGCAAGCCCTTTCAGCACATAGTCATAAGGCATCCACCCATATCCCCCCTCACCCCACTCTGCTCCCCAGGAGTTCCTGATAAGAAGCGCCCCGCGCGACCTGGCAGCGCACCGGGTATTTTCAACCACTTTTTTATCGTCATAGCCAACAGCAAGAATAGCATGGCCCCACTCCGCCTGTTCGCTGGGGCAGGGCATCGGAATGTGTCCCCGGGCATCCCCGTCCTCAAAAGAGCTGAACCCGAAAAACCCGAACACCGAAGGGATCCCCGAAGCGATGAACTTTTTCACCCCCACAAGAACCTCTTCCCTCTTGACGCTTGAGGCAATAGGATCGTGGCAGAAGTAACGGAGTGCCTCGAAATTGTCGGCAACGGCATAGGCAAACCCGCTTGGCTCTTCATCAAAACCCGGATCTTTGTCGGTGTAGGCCCAGTACTTTTCAGGAGGCACGCCGCAGAGCGCAAGAGCGCCCATCGTATTGCGGAGCCACGCACCGGTGTCGCCGGTGGTGCCCATGAGGTTGCGGGTGGTTTTGTAAATGAAAAGGCGGGAGCAGTCAATGTGGCGGCCGAAGGCTCGCCGTTCAAAATACTCAACCAACCCCGAGGCGGCATGCGCCGTGCAGGAACCGATGGCACCCTGCGTTTCAACAGGGGAACACCACTCTCTGAGGTCAGCTTTGGGAGGAAGGGAGACGCTCCCTGATTTTTTCGTTTTCGGCAGATCAAGATGCTGCCTCAAGAGAGCAACTTCGGGATGAAGAGCGCTGTAGTCGCGCATATCCGGTAAAGGCATCAGCCAACCCGTGCCAACGGCAGCCAGAGAACTTCCTGAAAGTGACACGGTTTTCTTCATTGCGTACATGGCAGTCTCCCTGTATCTGGTTGAGGGCAAGAACAAACGCCAGTATATGCGCGCCACAGGAAACTACACAATAAAGATCACTTTACCCTATACAGCAGAGCCTCCCCGTTCGCGCGTACGGATGCGGATGCAGTCCTCAAGCGGGGTAATGAAAATTTTGCCATCACCAATGGCAACAGGATCGTGGCTTGCCGAATCGATGATGGCATCAATGGTCTTTTCAACAAACTCCTCATTCACGGCAATGTCGATCCTGATCTTCGGAATCAGATTCGGCGCAATCTTCTGGCCACGATAAATATCAATATCCTCCTGGCGGCCATGGCCGGTCACCCTGCTGACGGTGATTCGGGTTATATCTGCCTGAATCAGGGCCTCACGCACATGGTCGAGCCGGTCGGGATTGATGATTGCGGTAATCAGCTTCATGGATCAAGTTCAGTTTAGGTTGATGAGGCCATAGCCATGCTCGCCGTGCATGCTGTGGTCGAGACCCGACATTTCATCGTTTTCGCTGATGCGCAGACCGATGGTTTTTTCAATAAGCACCAGCAGAATCAACGACACCACTGACGCATAGAACACTGTAATACCCACAGCCGTCGCCTGCACGCCCAACTGCTGCCAAACGCTCCAGCTTCCTCCGGCAAGCTCTGCCGCCTCGGCCATCCATGAGGGACGGATGAAAAAGACAAGGGCAAGAGCCCCCACAATACCACCCACGCCATGCACACCGAATGCATCAAGACTGTCATCATACCCCATACGGTTCTTCAGCAATATGGCACCATAACAGACAAGAGAAGCAAGCGCACCGAGCGCAAAAGCCCCGACAGGCTGTACAACACCCGCAGCAGGGGTTATGGCAACAAGCCCCGCCAGAATGCCCGAAGCAACACCAAGGCTGGTCGCCTTGCCATGGTGCACCATTTCAATGACCATCCAGGCAAACGCTCCTGCAGCCGCCGAAAGCTGGGTTACCGTAAGAGCTCTGGCAGTTGCAAGGTCGCTCGATATGGCACTTCCCGCGTTGAATCCGAACCAGCCAACCCAGAGCAGGCCAGCACCGGTAAGGGTCATCACCAGATTGTTGGGATGCATGACATTACGCGGATAGCCCCTGCGGCTACCAAGATAGAGAGCGGCCACCAGAGCGGTGACACCTGAAGAGATATGCACAACCGTACCGCCGGCAAAGTCAATCGCACCCGCTGCACCAAGATTGAAGAGGAAACCATCGGAAGCCCAAACCCAGTGGCAGATGGGGCTGTAGACTATGATACTCCAAAGCGCTATGAAGACAGCATACCCACGGAAGTTCACCCGCTCAGCAAACGCGCCCGCAATAAGCGCCGGGGTGATGATTGCGAACTTGCCCTGGAACATGGCGAACACATACTCGGGAATGTGCGACTCCATGATGGTGTCGTCAATACCCTGCAGCATGAACAACTGCGGATCCCATCCAACAAAACCACCGAGCACACCGGGCCCGAAACTCAGGGCGTAGCCGACCATCGGCCAGAGCACACCGATGATGACCATTGCCCCGAAACTGTGCATCATGGTGCCAATCACATTCTTTGTCCGCACCAGACCGCCGTAGAACATGGCAAGGCCGGGGATCATGAGAAGCACGAGAGCCGTGGAAGTCAGCATCCAGGATGTTGTCCCCGAATCGGTATAGACCTCTTCAGCACCATAGAGGGGGGTGCCGGAATGCAGGAGAAGAGGGAGCAGCAGAAAGGCAGAAATCAGTCTATTCTTCATAACCAGAAGCAGATAAAGAAGTTGCTGTTTGCTTAAAATTTTAAGGCGAATGACCTTAAATAGCTATTTTTCTAAATAAAAACAAAGAGAAAGGCAATGTTTTGACGAAAAGGAGATAAGCGCGTATTCCTGCCGGCAACCAAAAGCAATTGCACAAGAAAGCGCCTGTTCATTCCTGCGCCCTGATAAAGCCCGGCGAGAGGGGGGGAGGGGGTGAATTTTCCTCTTGGTAAAAATTACGGAAAACGGTAAATTAATAATTAGAAATCAGCCAATGGTTGGCTGATCGCTGACAGGTTATGTGTGCTTTGGTTACCTGTTGAGCGTTTCTTTTTTCTACAAATGCACGAGTATACCGAGACCAAACAATGAATATTTATGTAGGTAACCTGCCTTATTCCATCACCGAAGATGATCTTCGCGACACCTTTTCCGCTTTCGGTCAGGTCGACAGCGCAAACATCATCACCGACAAATTCTCAGGCCGTTCAAAAGGCTTCGGTTTTGTTGACATGCCTAACGACAGTGAAGCCCGCGAAGCAATAGAGTCAATGCACGAGAAAGAGCTCAGCGGACGCACCATCACGGTCAACGAAGCAAGACCCCGTGAAGAACGCCCTGCAAGAAGGGATTACTGATCCTTTCATAAGGACCAAAGTCTACAGCCAGACGGAACACACTTGTCCGCCTGGCTTTTTTATTTCCTCCTTCCCGCCTATCTGCCGGTGTCAATAAGATCTTTCAGTGCAACGGAAAGATCCGTGAAATGAAAGGCATACCCCTTCTCCTGTAGAAATGCAGGGACAACCTTCTGACCCGAAGCGGCATACTCACCACCCTCTCCAAGCAGCAGTTTCACGGCAAGCTTAGGCACCGGAAGCAGAGCCGGCCGGCCAAGAACACTGCCAAGTGTATCAGCAAACTCCCTCATCGACACAGGACGCGGCGAAACGAGATTTATCGGGCCGTGCCAGCCATCATGATCAAGAGCCGCAAGAATCACATCAATCTCATCATCAAGATGTATCCATGAAATGCACTGATTGCCGGACCCCACAGGGCCTCCAACAAACATGTTGAATGGCCCAAGCAGCTTTTCAAGCATTCCCCCTTTTGATGACAGGACAATACCGGTTCTCAAAAGCACCAGACGCACACCCTCTGCCTTCAGCGCCTCCCGCTCCCAGTCAACACATATTTCAGCAAGAAAGTCGCGGCCCTGCTTGCCCGACTCCGTAATACCGGGAGTATCGTCACACCGATCAAACGAACCATAATAGCCCACGGCCGAGGCCGAAATGAGCACGCCNGGTTTCACAGCCGCATGAGCAATGGCGTCAACGATATGACGGGTACCCAGAATCCGGGAATCATAACACTCTTTTTTATGCTCCGGGGTCCAGCGGGTTTCGAGCAGAGGCTTTCCCGCCAGATGAATCACAGCTTTGGCCCCATCGATATATTCCCGCCACTCACCGTCCTGCATATCCGAATCCCACCTGACATACTTCCGTGCACCCGGAACATTCCGTTCAGCCGACTCGGGCGACCGGGCCAGCACCACCACCGCTTCTCCCCTGGCGGCAAGCTTTGCAACAATCTCCGCCCCGATAACACCGGTAGCGCCTGTAATGACAACCTGACCCTGCATAACCACACTCTCTTTTGTATGAAAAAAAGACGCCCCCTGTGCCAGGTATGGACAAGAGGCAGGAACATGTGCTAACCAGCAAGAAATGGGAAAAATTCCCGATCAAGTATTCTAACCTACCGGTCAAAGGGCAGAAGCACTCCACCGCTTCCCGAAAAACGGATGGAGGAGGGTTTGCCACCTTCAGGAGGAAGTGCGGCCGTCTCCCCGCCCCTCCGGCAGATACTGCCGCTGGCCATCGNCTCAAGCTCCCCTTCAACAACTTCAGCGTAAGACTTTTTCGCTGAGACGCGTACCACCCGGACCCTGCCGATCCGTGACTCAGAAGCGCCCAGCGACTCTTTCGTATAGGGATCAAAAACCTTCTCTCCGGCAGCGAACACATCCAGCAATTCGCCCACCTGCAGGGTAATGCCACCCTGATTTATCAGCACCTCTCCTGCAGCATTGCTTCCCACAATCTGAAGCGGATAGATATTTGCCATTGCATGCTGAACCACCATCCGGGCAGCTTCACGGCAAAGAGCATCGGGGCCGCCAGTCGATTTATCAAGAGCAACAGTCTCCGTCCCGGCCCATTTTATTTCCCGGGTCGCCATAACAATAATCCGGTAGTCAACCACAAGGGATGCACTGCTCTCCTGCACCTGTTCTCCGGTCATAGGAATAAGAACGCCAGAGGAACGCTCCCCCGCCTCAGCAATGGTGCCCACAAGCATGTAGTCAACACCCAGCACTGCCCCCATTTTGAGCAGTTCATCATCGGCCGCATCCTCTGAAAGGATGAGATGTTTCTCCTGCAGGTAGGCAGAAAGGTACTCCCTGTCAAGAACAGAAAACCGCCGGCTCTGTGTCAGCTCTGCAACCAGACGCTGCGACAGTCGCGAAGAAATCTCGTCCGAAAGCACTTCCCGGCCCCCAAACATAAAAGAGAACTGCGAAGCCTGAAAAGGCAGAACAGCAATCCGACGGCGGTTTTGCGAGGCAACTCCCGGGCTTCTGTAATGGGTAAAGGCAACAAGAAGGCGCGCCGCCCACTGGCCATCCTCCAGCTGGCGCTCATCCATCACCCTGTACTGGCGGACGGTTCCCTTGCTTGTCTCTCTCACATCGCTGCCCACAAGCTGCATTTCCCCAACAGGCCTCACAGCCAGGGTATCACCCGGCCAGGGCAGGGGAACATCATTCTTTTGATACTCTTTCCCGGAGCTGATGCGAACGCCGTTATTCTGGCGTATGGCTTCAGTCAGACCGTCGCGTATAGCCTCCTGACGGGTGGCACCGTAACCCGTTATTTCAACCTGCGTCACAGCACCCGCTGCACCGGCCATACCAGGCAGAAACAGCAGAGCAATAATGAATGGAATATATTTTCTCATGGCCATATGGGGGATAGGATATTAAAAATCATACTCTGGAGCAGGCGGGGGAGGGGGCGGCACAGAGAGCGTGTCGGGCAAAGAAACTGCCAGAGAGTCCCCGACGGAAACTGAAGACGAGGCGGACAAAGAGTCAGGCATAGCTACCGACGAATCAACCGGGGCTTCCGCCAGCACCTTCTGCAGTTCAGCCAGAACCGGCAACGGGGTCACTGCCAAAGAGTCTGCAGGCTCAACATCAAGAGCTCCCTGGGGAAGAGGGAATTGAAAAAGGCTGTCAGGCCGGGTACCCGAATCAAGATAATCGACAACCATCACTTCTCCCGAACAGAACGGGAGCGCAGAGAGGCTGAACATCAGCAGCCCTGCGCCTATAGCCACACGGTGCATCATCGGTTACCAGGAAACGCTTTTGCTGCTTCCCCGCTTGCCGATAAAGCTCTCGCCCTCCCAGAGCGCCAGGCCGGTACTGATGTCGGTAAGAGTCAGCTGGAAATAATATTCAACCTGCTGGGTACCGCTCGAAACGCGGATATTTCGCTGAAGAAGCTTTCCCGAGAGGCTGAGATCCGGCGCAATCATCTGTCCGGTACCAGCAACCGTGCTCTGGTTGAATTCAGCCGACTGGCGAAGCTGGCGGCTCTTCATCGCCATCGGATCTTCAGGACCCGTAAGTCCGACAGCTGTGGTCACCACAACCTTGCCGCTCTGCAGAAGATCAACCCGTATTTTCTTGACAAGCTGGTCGGTATCAATCCGTTGCATGGTATCATTGACAATACGCGAAATGGCCAGCACATAGCGCCCCCCGCCCGGCTTGGCAACCGCGCCGGACTGAAGCATGGAGCTGACAGCCTCACCGGCTGCTGTCTGGAAATCGCGGTAATCAAGCCCCATGACCGCTTTACCCTTATCATTATTCGTATCAATATGAGTCACCGGTGTGGCGCATCCGCTGAAAAAAAGCAGCGCAAGTATTGCGGAAAGCTTTTTCATATCATTCTCCTCTCTGTTTTACTGTTACTGTTGAGCTTTTCTGATAATGACCCTGAAATCCTTGACCGCTGCCTTCGGAGCTACAGCCCGGAAACTGAAGCTCGATTTTTCAAAAGCCGGAAACTTCACCCACCTCGTCATGACGGTTGGAACAAGCATCCCGTCCATACCGAACCATTCCATCCGGTATTCAAGAAGTCTGTACTTGCCGGTGGTATTTTTTCCCGTCACCTGAACAGACATCAGCCCGTCGGAACTGATGAGCGAAGAAAGTTCCTGCAGCACAATCTTGCCCTTGATTGAGCCGTCTATAATGCTCGCGCGGCGGTCGTTGAGTTTTGAGCTGCCGCACCCTCCAAGAACAAGAAGGAGAAGAAGAAAAATCACGGGGGTTTTTTTGATCATGGCAATGACTGTTCTGTGGTTGAAAGGGCCTTGCCAGACGAAACGGAAACCGCAGCCTCTCTGGCAGGTAAAGCATCCATAGCCGTAACACTGCAATAGGGCCGGGCCTCCATGGACGGGATCTTGATATAGACTATTGATCTGGCGCCCGGCGGGACAGTCACAGCAAACGATCGGCCTTCGGAGGAGACTATCTCCAGCCGGCCATCTTCAGGGGTTTTGATTCGCGCTATCTGAAACTCCTTCGGAAGGGCCGTCCACATGCGGGTATCAGCTATGGTCGTTGCCCGCTGCACAAGGCCGCCAAGCAGACCGCCAATATCGCCAAGCTGCTTCTGCACCTGCGCCTGCGCAACCGTTTTCACCGCTGCCGATGCAATGGCACGGCGAAGCACCGCCGGATATCTCTTTTTGAACTCCGTCTGTACCACGCGGTCCATGCTTGAAAGCACGGCAGTGCGGCCCACCGTCTCGTCGCCCGTTTTCAGGTTCAGATACTCACACCCTTTTTCCCGAAATGCGAGTGTCGGCAGGGCAATGCCCGTATACTTCACCGTCCGGCTCACAATGAAAAGCGGAAGGTCAAGACGAATCTCCTCACGAACCGGCCCCGATCCGTTTTCAAAAATCACCCAGGTATACGCGCCAACATCTTCATTGCCCCCAAGAGCCTCAACAACAAGCGCCAGATCGCCCTTTGCAGGGGAATCCATGCCGCTCATGCCCACCACCCGCTTCAGCTGCTCCTCAGCCCTTGGGTAGTCTTTCTGGGAAAGAAAAAACAGCCCCGCCGCATAGTTCGCAAACGGGTTGGCGAAATCAGGATAGGCCTCGAACGCAAAGATGTTGGAATAATTCTGCTGGATGAGGGCATCAACCTCGGGCGAATCGGCCCTGCGCTCAACATCGAGGGGAACCGAACCCGATGCCTGCTTTTCAGCAAGCGCGCGGCGCGTTTTCTCAATTTCTGAAGCAAACCGTTCAACGGCCCTGCGCTGGCGCTCAAGCGCACGATTGAACTCTATACGAGCCAAATCAGTCTTGCCTGCCTCCCAGAAATTCAGGGCGTTATAGGTATTGAGCATCACCCCGTCGTACACCGTTCCCTTATAATCCAGTGAACTGTCATTGAGAAGAACAGCGCCGGCAGAGGAAGAGGCAGTCGATGCCAGAAGTTTTTCCTCATGCTCCCTCAAAATGGCATCCGACTCGTCGAACAGCCGGGAACTCAGCTCCAGCCGGCTGTCATAACGCAAGGCTGCCGCTGCCTGCAGCGACTGCAGCAGCTTCGCCTTATCCGAACGGTCGTCGCCAATGCGATCAAGCTCAAAGTCAGCAGCCTCAGCATACTCCCCCCGCTCATACATTTTGTTGAACTTCAGGATATCCTTCTTCTGGCCGGCCGCAAGCTCACCGCAATGCAGCAGCGGGGCACTGAGCACCAGACAGACAATCAGGCCGGCATACAGGCGAATATTCCGCATTCGTTGAAATACTTGGGGTTGCAAAGGGGCTTCATACTGAAGATAGCACCCCGGAAGGGAAAAACGAAAGGGATTTAGCAGTACTCTTCAACACTCCTCGCCATTGATGAGAAGAACAACCAGCCTGTCGTCGCCCAGCAGCTCCTTCACCTCCATCGTCCACTCAAGCGAAGCGTCCGAAATCCGGCTGACAACAAAATCCTCAAAATCGTCCAGTCTTCCGTCATCGACATCAAAATCCCCGGCTGACTGGATTTTGATGAAAATCGCAGGCTCAGCCGTGTTTCCACGGCCATACCGGTCGAAAGCAACAGCAAAATCACAATCCTCTGTACCGGTAAGCTCTGCCAGGCGGCCGCTCTCCAGAATATCCTGCCTGATTGACTCCAGATCGGCAAGAACGCCTGAGAAGCGCTCGTCTTCATCCATCTTGATGCGTTTTGCCATTACTCCACTGTCACCGATTTAGCGAGATTGCGCGGCCTGTCCACATTGCAGCCGCGGAGGGCGGCAATGTGGTAAGAGAGCAGCTGCAAAGGAATGACCGTGAGCAGCGGCATGATCTGTGCAGAGGCCTGGGGAATGTAGATGACATGTTCGGCAAGACGGGCAACCTCGGTGTCTCCCTCGCTGGCAATGGCAATCACACGGCCCTTGCGGCTCCGAACCTCTTCAATGTTGCTGAGAATTTTGTTGTATGAGCTGTCGCGAGTGGCAATGAAGATAACCGGCATGTCCTCGTCAATCAGGGCAATCGGTCCATGTTTCATCTCCGCCGCAGGATACCCCTCGGCGTGGATATAGGAGATTTCCTTGAGTTTCAGTGCACCCTCAAGAGCCACAGGGAAGTTGTAGCCGCGACCGAGGTAGAGAAAGTTCCGCGCATCCTTGAAGCTTTCAGCAATCGTCTGAATCTGGGCGTCCAGCTCCAGAATTTTTGCCGCATGCCCGGGAACCTGCGACAGTTCCTTCAGATTGAGACGCATTTCATCATGCGAAATGGTCCTCCCTTTGCTCAGCGCAAGAGCAAGCATATAGAGCACAATCACCTGCGCGGTAAAGGCCTTGGTTGACGCAACACCAACCTCCGGACCTGCATGGGTGTAGATGCCGCACATAGTTTCGCGGGGGATGGTGGAGCCAACCACATTGCAGATGCCCATCACCATGGCACCCCTCTCTTTTGCCGCACGAAGAGCAGCAAGAGTGTCGGCGGTTTCACCCGACTGCGATATGACAATCACCACATCGTCAGGACCAATGATAGGGTTCCGGTACCGGAACTCCGAGGCATAATCAACCTCAACCGGAATGCGGGCAAAGTCCTCAATGAGATACTCGCCGATAAGACCCGCATGCCAGCTGGTACCGCAGGCGCAGATGACAATCCGTTTTGCCTGCTTGAGCCGGTCGAGATAATCCTCAATACCTCCCAGCACTATCCGTCCCTCTTCAATTCTTACCCGGCCGCGCATCACATCGCGCATGACCTCAGGCTGCTCAAAAATTTCTTTCAGCATAAAATGCTCAAAGCCACCCTTCTCAATTTTTTCAAGCGAGAAGTCGAGTTCGGTAACAACCTTCTCGGTCTCAATATTCTCAATGGTTTTGACCTGATAACCCTCACGGGTAACCACTGCCATTTCACCATCAGACAGATAAACCACCTTGTTGGTATGCTCCACAATGGGAGCGGCATCGGAAGCAATGAAATACTCACCTTCGCCAATGCCGATGACCAGAGGGCTGCCCTTGCGGGCAACAATTATTTTATCGGGGTCACGCGGAGAAATCACACAGAGCCCGTACGCCCCCTCAACATGGCGCAGCGCTGCACGCACCACAGACTCAAGGCCGAGGGAAGGGTCGGTTTTCCAGATGCGGTCCACCAGATGGACCAGAACCTCTGAATCCGTATCGCTGCGGAATACATACCCCTCGCTGATCAGCTCCTTGCGAAGCAGGGAATAGTTCTCCACAATGCCGTTGTGAATGAGAGCAATATCTTCATCGGTATTCAAGTGTGGATGGGCGTTGCGGTCGCTGGGGTCGCCGTGGGTTGCCCAACGGGTATGGCCGATGCCAAGCGTCGCTCCCGCCATCTTTGCAAGCGACTCTTCATAAGCTGCCTGCAGGGCGCCAACGCTGCCCTTCTGCTTCATGAACGGGAGTCCCCCGTTCTGCAGCGCTATTCCCGCAGAATCATACCCTCTGTACTCAAGCCGCTGCAGACCGGCAAGAAGAATCGGTGCAGCTTCGCGCATTCCAATGTATCCAACAATTCCACACATGGCATTCCAATCATTTAGATGACCCGGCAGCTACCCGCTGCCTGAAAAAATCTACAGTACCTTCCTGACAGCCTCGTGCACACGGCGGGCCTCAAGGGCAACTGCCTCCTCATACTCCCCTATGGAGCCAAAAGTGCCGGCCGGATAGATAAGACTCCGGCTGATGTTGATGAGCGCACTGCACCGGTCGGCGTCAACGCCCGCTTCAGCCGCCTCCTCCAGCGACCCGCCCTGCGCACCCACACCCGGTATCAGGAAAAACAGCCCCGGAGCCCTGCTCCGGATATCGGCAAGCATTGCGCTTTTCGTCGCGCCCACAACCACGCCCCCATTGCCGCCGCAACTCCAACCCGAAACTCTGTCGAGAACCCTTTGGTAAAGCATCTCTCCGCCTTCGAGCCGCTGCTCCTCAAAATCAGCCGAACCGGCATTGGAGGTGAGGCAGAGCACAAACACCAGCTTGTCGCTGTAGGAGAAAAACGGCTCAAGCGAATCCTCTCCCATATACGGAGCAACCGTAATTGCATCAAAAGACCAATGCTCAAAAAAAGCACGGGCATACATCCGGCTGGTATTGCCGATGTCGGCCCGCTTGGCATCTGCAATGGCAAGGCACTCCCCGGGAATCTCCCGAAGGGTCGCCTCCATGTCGCGCAAACCCTCAATGCCCCGCGACTCGTAGAATGCCGTATTGATTTTATATGATACCGCTGAATCGCAGGTAGCCCTGATGACTGAGCGGTTGAACTCCAAAACAGGATTCGGGCAGGATGAAAAAACCTCAGGAATCTTCCCCGGGTCAGTATCGAGACCAACACACAGCAGTGATTTCAGCGCTGCAATCCGCTGGTTTGCCTTGTTACGGGCTGCACTCATAACTCTTTTCCTTCAGAATCGTTACAGCAAAAACCTGTCAATGCCATCTTCCGCCAGGGTGCAACTAATAACCACCCGAAAGCATTGATTCACCAACTAATATATGATATGTTTTCCAACGATATGCTTCATTTAATGGAAGATTCCCGTAAATTGGAAACTACCCCGAATCAGCGTTCGGTGGAGATGATACGATGCAATTATAATAATGACTGTCAGAATCGATGCCAAAAAATTCTCTGAAGCCCTCAAATCCCTATAATTCAGAACCCGAAAACACCGAAAAGCGGCCGAAACTCCCCATGATGTACTATGTGGCGGTAATTCTGCTTCTCATCGGCGTACAGCTTGCTTTTTTCTGGTCAGGGTCAACCCGCGAAATCCCCTACAGCTCGTTCCGGACATTTGTAGTTGAAAATAAGGTGGAATCGGTAAAGATTGCACCGGAAAAACTCTATGTCACCCTCAAGCCCGGTGTGGACAGCGGCCTGCCCGTGGTTGAAGAAAAAAACGAGCCAACCCGCCAGTTTCTGCCGACCGGAAAAAAGAACCCGAACGAGGTTGAGGTCAACCCCGTGCGCGACGAAGGGCTCACAGCGCTGCTTGAAGAACACGGCGTCACATATGAGGGGACTCCCGGCACCACCTGGATAGGCGAACTCATTCAGTGGATTCTCCCTTTCGCCCTGCTCCTCGGCCTCTACTTCTTTATTTTCAGACGCATGGGTGGAGCCGGCGGTCCCGGAGCCCAGTTCATGAACATCAGCAAAAACAAGGCGGCCCTCTACGAAAACCTTGACGAACACACCCGTATCACCTTTACCGATGTAGCAGGGCTTGATGAAGCAAAGGCTGAGGTGATGGAGGTAGTCGACTTCCTCAAGGATCCGAAAAAATACACCCGACTTGGCGGAAAACTTCCCAAAGGAGTGCTGCTCGTCGGCCCTCCCGGAACAGGGAAAACCCTTCTTGCAAAAGCCGTTGCCGGAGAAGCCGATGTCCCTTTCTTCAGCATCAGCGGTTCCGACTTCGTTGAAATGTTTGTCGGCGTTGGCGCAGCACGAGTCCGCGACCTCTTCAAACAGGCAAAGGAAAAAGCCCCCTGCATCATCTTCATTGATGAAATTGATGCTGTTGGCCGCAGCCGCGGAAAAGGGGCCATGATGGGAGGCAACGACGAACGCGAAAACACCCTGAACCAGCTGCTGGTTGAAATGGACGGGTTTGCCACCGACAAGGGGGTTATCCTCATGGCCGCCACCAACCGCCCCGATGTGCTTGATCCCGCCCTGCTGCGCCCCGGCCGTTTCGACCGCCAGATCATGGTCGACAAACCCGACCTGAAAGGGCGCATGGACACCTTCAGGGTGCACACCAAAAAGCTTTCGCTCTCGCCCGATGTGAACCTGAAGGCCCTTGCCTCTCAAACCCCGGGATTTGCCGGTGCTGAAATTGCCAATGCTGCAAACGAAGCTGCTCTTCTGGCCTCACGCCGGAACAAGGAGAGCATTGAAATGAAAGACTTCGAAGACGCAATTGAGCGGGTTGTTGCCGGCCTTGAGAAAAAGAACAAGGTCATCAACCCCAAAGAAAAACGGATTGTCGCCTACCATGAAGCAGGCCATGCAATTGTAAGCTGGATGATGGCAGAAAACGATCCGGTGCAGAAAATATCCATTGTTCCCCGCGGAATGAGCGCGCTCGGCTACACCATGAACATACCGTTGGAAGACCGCTACCTGATGACCAAAAAAGAGCTCTGGGCAAGAATCTGCGGGCTCCTTGGCGGAAGACTGGCAGAAGAGGCCGTGTTTGGAGAAATTTCAACCGGTGCCCAGAACGACCTTGAAAAAATCACCGGCATAGCCTACAACATGGTCACCGTGTACGGCATGAGCGAAAAACTCGGCAACCTCTCNTTCTACGAAAGCAACAACCCCTACTATGGGGCGCCGGGCATGGAGAAGAAGTACGGAGAAGAGACCGCCCACCTGATTGACCGGGAGGTAAAAGAGATTGTGGAAAGTGCTGCTGCAAGCGTCAGGGCGTTGCTGGAGGAAAACCGCGACAAACTTGAACGGCTTGCCGGAGAACTGCTTGCCAAAGAGATGCTCCAGTACTGCCAGATAGAGGAAATACTCGGAAAGCGTCCCGGCGGAGGAAACTCCGAACACGAAGTGGACTGCAGCGAAAAACCCGAAGAAGAGAAGCCGGAAATACCTGCAGCAGACTCGAACGGAAAGGATCCGGAAATCAGTGAAGAGGAACTGCTTGAGCTCCAGGCAGCCGCAGAGCGGCTGAAGGAGTCGAGAAATGCTTCTGAGAATTGAGACTGGTGGGTCCCGAGGGATTCGAACCCCCGACCTACTGGGTGTAAACCAGTTGCTCTAACCAACTGAGCTAGAGACCCTTGAGGGGGCTTATTATACCTTAATTTCCGAGAAAAACAAAAAGAAAAAGCCGTTCCTCCACCGGGAACGGCCTGCTTCTTGTAAGCCTTGCTGAAAAAGGCTAAATTCAGCTTTTTACAGCAAGTAAACCCTGCAACCTTTTGTCTCCACCATTATGAGAGCTCTCTCCATTCTCGGCAGTACAGGCTCAATCGGCCTCAGCACCCTCGATGTCGTCCGCCGGCATAAAGAGAGTTTCAGTGTTGTTGGTCTTGCAGAAGGCCACGATGTGCATGCGCTTGCCGAACAGATCAAAGAGTTCCGGCCCACAATAGTCTCCGTAAGGGACGAGAACGCTGCCGACGAACTGAAAACCCTTCTCGGCCCAGCCGACCGCCCCGAAATCGTCCACGGCATTGAAGGAGCAGGAACCGTTGCCGCCGCCGAAGGATCGGACATGGTGGTGTCGGCCATTGTGGGCGCTGCAGGCCTCACACCCACCATCAAGGCGATCAAGGCAGGAAAAGACATAGCCCTTGCAAACAAGGAAACCCTTGTTGTAGCCGGCCAGCTGGTTTCCGACCTGGTCAAACAGAACGGCGTCGAGCTCCTTCCGGTAGACAGCGAACACTCAGCAATCTTTCAGTCGCTCCTCGGCCACCGTGCTGAAGATGTGGAGCGCATCATCCTTACAGCCTCAGGTGGCCCCTTCCGCAACACGCCGCTGGAAGAGATGAAAAAAGCCGGTCCCGAGCAGGCCCTGAAGCACCCGCAGTGGACTATGGGAGCAAAAATCACCATTGATTCAGCAACCATGATGAACAAGGGGCTTGAAGTCATTGAAGCCCACTGGCTCTTCAACATGCCAGCCGACAGAATAGGCGTTGTTGTCCACCCCCAGAGCATTGTCCACTCCATGGTTGAATATCGAGACGGATGCGTCATCGCCCAGCTTGGATCCCCCGACATGCGCGCCCCGATTGCTTACGCCCTCTCCTATCCCGAGCGGAGCGAAAGCGGCGTCAAAAAACTCAACCTTGCAGAAATCGGCACCCTCACCTTTGAAGAGCCCGACATGGTTCGCTTTCCCGCGCTCCAGCTTGCATTCGACGCCCTCAAGGCCGGCAAAACCTACCCGGCAGTCCTCAACGCAGCCAACGAAATAGCCGTTGCCGCATTCCTCAACAAACAAATCGGGTTCACCGACATTGCCGACACCGTCGACAAAACCATGCAGGCGCACGAAGCCTACACCCCGATGGAGCTTGACGAATACATCCATGCCGACCGATGGGCCCGTCAAACTGCCAGCACCTTTATTTCTTCCTGAAGCATTGATGAACCACTGATACGATAAACGACAACAATCATGGACTTTCTGAGCACGATATTCTTTTTCATTGTAGCCATATTCATTCTCGTCACCGTCCACGAGCTCGGCCACTTTCTGACAGCCAAGCTCTTCGGCATGAGGGTCGACAAGTTCTACATCGGGTTCGACTTCTATAACATGCGGCTGTGGAAAAAGAAGATCGGTGATACAGAGTACGGCCTCGGCGTTTTTCCGCTTGGGGGCTATGTAAAAATAGCCGGCATGGTTGACGAAAGCCTCGACACCGATTTTGAAGCCTCCGCGCCCCAGCCATGGGAGTTCCGCGCCAAACCGGTATGGCAGCGCCTCATCGTGCTGGCAGGAGGTGTCACCATGAACCTTCTGCTTGCCGCCGCAATATTCATTGGCGTCACCTACACCCTCGGTGAATCACGCACCAGCACGGCTACCCCGGCCTTCGTGGAAACCGGATCCATTTTTGACCAGATGGGTCTCAAAACCGGCGACCGCTTTGTGGAAGCCAACGGAACCCCCGTTGCCACATGGGAAGACGCACTTGAACCCGAACGGTTCACTGCCGACGCCCTTACCTACACCATTCTTCGCGACGGCACAACATTCACCATCAGTGCCCCCAAGAACATTCTCGGCAAACTCAACGAAGCTGAAGGATTTGGCATTCGCCCGATTGTCCCTCCTGTCATTGACCAGGTCATGGCAGGAAACCCCGCTGAACAGGGTGGACTGAAGCCGGGTGACCTCATTACGGCAATTGATGGGAATGCTGTTTCAGACTGGACCGAGGTTGTCGGCATTATTTCATCGCACCCCGGCAAAGCACTGAACTTCACCTGGAAAGACAGTGCAGCCACCCTCTCCGCCGCAATCACCCCCGGAAAAGACGGCAAAATCGGCATCATGCTCCGCCAGCCTGCAACCACAGAGCGAGTCAAACTCTCCTTTCCTGCTGCCGTTGCCAGTGGCTTTACTCAAACATGGAAAATGAGTGCCCTTACCGTCCAGGGATTCGGCAAAATTTTTTCCGGGCAGGAAGACTTCCGCAAATCAGTTGGCGGCCCCATCAAAATCGCCAAAATTGCCAACCGCAGCGCAGAGCAGGGGCCCGTCAGCTTCCTCTTCTTCCTTGCCGTTCTCTCCATATCGCTGGCCATCATCAACATGCTCCCTATCCCCGCACTTGACGGCGGCCAGTTCGCAATCAATGCCGTGGAAGGCATTATCCGTCGTGAAATCCCCTTTGCAGTGAAAATGCGCATCCAGCAGATCGGCATGGTGCTTCTCCTGACACTGTTCGCCTACATTCTCATCAACGACATCCTGAACCCCTGAGCCGCCGGCTGAACACATGTTCGACAACCTTCAGTCCATAAAAGAGCGCCACCTCGACCTTGAGCGTCTGCTCGCCGACCCCGATGCAGCCGGTGACCAGACGCGATTCAGAAAACTCAACAAAGAGTACAGCGACCTGCGGGAAATTGTTGAAACCTATGATCGCTACTCCCATATTAAAAAGCAGCTCGAAGACTCCCGCCAGCTCCTGAAGAACGAACAGGATCAGGAGATGAAAGCGCTTGTGGAGGAGGAAATCGAGGAACTGCAGCGCCAGATACCCGCTCTTGAGCAGGAAATCAAAGTACTACTGCTTCCCAAGGACGAAGCCGACTCACGCAATGTCATTCTGGAAATCCGGGCAGGTACCGGAGGCGAAGAGGCCGCACTTTTCACAACCGACCTTTTTCGCATGTACCAGCGCTATGCTGAAAAACAGGGATGGAACTTCCAGATGCTTGACTATAATGAAAGCTCCGTACCCGGGGGATTTCGTGAAGCAACCATCTCCATTACCGGCCACGATGTATTCGGCACAATGAAATACGAAAGCGGTGTGCACCGCGTACAGCGCGTACCCGACACAGAAACCCAGGGGAGAATCCACACCTCAGCCGCAAGCGTTGCAGTGCTGCCTGAGGCCGAAGAGGTTGATGTGGAAATCCGAAAAGAGGATTTGCGCTTAGATACCTACCGCAGCGGAGGCAAGGGGGGGCAGAATGTCAACAAGGTGGAAACCGCCGTACGCATCACCCATATGCCCACTGGCATGGTGGCTGCATGCCAGGAAGAGCGCTCACAGCTCCAGAACAAGGAAAGAGCCATGAAAATGCTCAGAGCAAAGCTGTTCGACATTCAGCTTGCCGAGCAGCAGCAGGCACGGGCCGACCTTCGCCGCACCATGGTGGCAACAGGAGACCGCAGCGCAAAAATCAGGACATACAACTACCCCCAGTCACGCGTGACCGACCACCGCATAGGGTTCACCACGCACGCACTTCCGCAGTTCATGCAGGGGGAGATCGGCGAGCTCATCGACGCCCTGAAAATGCACGACCAGACCGAGCGGCTTCAGGCCGCCCAGCAGTAACACCCGCAAGACAACCATTAACCTAGAAGGAAGAGAGGGCGCACAAGAGAATGGAAATGGAAGCCACAGGCAAAAGCAAAGGTGAATGGATTTTTTCCGCTCCCTTCGAGCGCACGGTTGACTACCTCTCAGACCAGAAAAAAATCCTGGGATTCAACCCCTTCTGCCACAATGTAGAGCTCACCGACGAAGAGGATGTCTACCGGTGGCACTTCCGCGTCACCGACCCCCAGAACAACCCGTTTGATGTCCTTTTTTATGTCCATCAGTCACATGAACTGCTCGTAGCTTTGCCTGAAGAGCTCCAGACTCTTGATCCTGCGGAACTTGACGACGACACAATCAGCCGCCACACAGTCGGCCGAAAAATCAAATGGCACCACCACCAGCTTTCCAACCCCGTGGATGACCCGAAAAACCATGTTTTTGAAGGCAACGCATTTGCCGATATGGTGATGGAGGCCATGGAACCCGAAAAAACCAAAGTCCACTTTGATCTCAGAATAGATGTCAGCTTCGTCCTCTATCCTGCGTTCCGGATTCTGCCAGAGCCAATCATCCGGACAATGACCAATGCCGGCATGTCGATGATCATGCAGACGGCAACGAACAAGATGTTTCACAGCATATCAAAAGATTTCGGTGGTATCCACCACGCATGAAAAGCAAACAGACGAAAGCCATGAGCTTCCTTCAACTTGCAGCAGAGCGCTGCAGCACCCGCAGCTTCAGAACAGACCCAATCCCCGATGAGGTAATAGGCCGCATTCTTGAAGCAGGTCGGCTTGCCCCCTCAGCAAAAAACCTTCAGCCATGGCACTTTACCCTTGTGCAGACACCCGCCATGCTTGAAAAAGTACACGCATGCTACTCCCGCAACTGGTTCCATACAGCCCCCGCCATTCTCATTGTCAGTGGACGGTATGAAAACGCCTGGGTCCGTCCAGCCGACAGCTATAACTCACTTGAAACCGACCTGGCCATAACGCTCGACCACATGATTCTGGCCGCAGCAGAAGAAGGCGTCGGCACCTGCTGGATAGGCGCATTCGACCTTCAGGTTCTGAAAAACGCTCTCGGGATGGATGAAAAAGAAGAAATTTTCGCCTTCACCCCCCTCGGCTACCCCACGAAAGACTTCACTCCCGTACCAAAAAACCGCAAGTCGCTCAGCGAAATGACAACCTACCGGTAACCGGCCCTACAGGCTGAAACGGCATCTCCTGCCCGCCTGCTCTGATCCCATTATCTCTTTTCTTCAGGAGGGAAGCCTGAAAAGGCTCCCCTACACCAAAATCAGGAGTGGCCGCCTACAACAATGCGCATCATCTTGACATTAAGAATGATGAAGCGAATGAACTGCCACGGCACAAACTTCCGCCAGAACAGCGTCGACTTTCCGGGCACGGGAGGATATGCCTCATCGAAATATGCCTTTATGTGATATTTATTCATGATTGTCTCTGTCTGAATGGTTATATGTTTCTGTCTCTGTATCCCGCAGTCACACTACTCCGGAATAAGCCACCAGAACGGATAGCCCTTCGCCTTATGGAAGAAGAGGTAATGAAGCAGCACCTTCAGCCAATGGCCCGCAAGACCCGCCTCGCCAACAGAATATTTCATGTCGCGGCCCCATTCAGGATACTTGTCCCAGTCGGGAACCACAGGGAACACAGTCATTGACGCACCCAGACCGGTAAACGAACCGAACCCGCCCGACACAATGCAGGCTGCGCCCATACGGCTCATTGAGGCCTTATGCGCATGCTCTGTTGCGCCATGGATCCGCTCGGCAATATTGAGCGCCGTAATCTTACCCATAACACCCGAAGGCATACCGGTACGGGGAGGAGTCGGGAAAATCGCGCGGCCCTTCTCGCTTGTCATCGGTTTGGAAATGGCATGCGGAGGAGCGAATGCAATGCCAACCGCATAGATATTGCCGTAAGTCGGGTTCTGATAAGTGCTCGGCCAGTCATCAGCAGACCAGTCTTCAAAGGGCTTCTGGGAGTAATCTCCATCAACCTTCATGAACTTGTTGGGCGCGAACAGCGTATCGGTAATGTCATTGCCTTCGCGGTCGAATGCCGTCATGCCGACGCCGGAAAACGCAGGAATGAGCATTGCAAAATCGAACTCCTGCACATGGTCTTCACCATCCAGGGTCTCGTAATGGGCCTTGCCCTCTTCAACCTTGTAGACGCCCGCCCTGCGGATCCAGTTGATCCCGTACTCTGCAAGGAGCGACTCGGTAAACACCTTGGTGGGAGTAATGTAGCCACCGCGTTTGATAAACGCGCCGCCCATTCCAAAATCACCAAGCTCGTACTCATTGGAAATCCAGGTGATCTGAGCCATTTTGCTGAGCCCCCTAGTAGAAATTTCATGCGCAATGTTCAGGATATACTCGAACGCCGCACCCTGGCAGGTAGCCATTGCGTGACCTGTACCAATGAGGAAACGCTGCTTCTCCCCCGCCTGCATTTTTTTAATGCTCTCCTGCAGATGCTCCCATGCGTGGGCCGCATGCGAATAGGTGCAGACAGAGTAACTGTTCTGATCAGGACCCAACCCCTCGGTAGCCTCAAAGTTCAGCTTCGGGCCGGTGGCATTCACCAGATAATCATACTCAACATTCTCCCGAGTGCCGGCATTATCAGCATCTGTATATTCTATGGTAACGAACCCCCTCCCGGTGGAAGCATCACCTTCAGGATGAATTTCAAGGGCTTTTGCCTGCTTGTAGACAATACCCCACCGATCATACACTTTCTTGAGTTCAAAACGAACATCGTCAATCTTCATCTGCCCCACTCCAACCCAGATGTTTGACGGTATCCACTGATAATAGCTGTTGGGCGTCACTACGACAACCTCATGCTTCTTCCCAAGCTTTTTCTTGAGGAATGAAGCGCAGGTATGTCCTGAAACGCCAGCGCCTAAAACGACAACCTTTGCCATAGACGGACTCTCTTTTCAATATTATGGAAGACACGGTCTTTGAGCAACCACAAGTACAAGTACACGGAAAAGTGCTGAATAATTCCCGACACCCGCTTTCTTCGCCTCCTGTACGCCACTCAACATGAACTTGTATATAAACATATGCTCATGTTAATGCAAACCGAACTGCCGTTTTTCTCACCCCACCTCTTTGCCTGCCATCACAAGCGTGGGAGGCATACCCAGATGGCGGCCCCCCAGAAGCACATTCCAGTAAAGCGGCTCAAACGCCAACTTGCCGTACCAGTTTGCCTTGGTCTCCTTCAACAGACTGAAAGGGCCAAGATGGGGAGCGGGAAACTTGCCCGGCAGAGGCTCAATCTTGTAGTTGAAATCGATAAGGGAGGAAGTTCCTTTTGAATAGACAATGAAACAGGTGGAATGGCCGTCGTAAATCTCCTCAGGCTTTACCCCGTGAATTTCCGCCATAATATTGAACACCACCACATCGGCTTCATAATGCGCAACCGAACCCGCCTTTGAAGTCGGCACATTGGTAGCGTCGCCAATCACATAGACCCCATCGTGCTTCAGCGCCTGCAGCGTGTTCTGGTGGGTGGGTACATAGCCAATGCCGTCATCCATCCCCGAATCACTGATCACCTTGTCGCCAATTGTGGTAGGCACAACCACCAGCATATCATAATCAACCTTTGCGCCCTGAACCGACTCAATGTACTTCCCCTTGCCATCCACCCGGTTCAGCTCAAAACCAGTCGTAATCTTGATATTCTTCTCTTTTGCCGACCGGCTGAACACAGCCGATGCCTTCGGCTTGGTAAACGCACCCTGAAGCGGAGTCACCAGCTCAATCTCCACCTTTTTGCGAATCCCTCTCTTCTTGAAATACCAGTCCGCCATAAAAACAAACTCAATAGGCGCAACCGGACACTTGAAAGGCAGCTCGGCAATATCCATCACCAGCTTTCCGCCATCAAACTCCTTGAGTTTCTCGTGGAGAATGTCGGCCGCCTCCAGATAATAAAAGGTGAACGCGTTCTTGCCCCATGCATTAAGCAAGCCATCATTCTCCTCCGGCACAACCTTGCAGCCGGTGCTGATGACAAGAAAATCATACACAAACTCATGCTTCTTCGTCTTCACACTCTTCTTCTCGGGATCAATACGGATGATTTCGTCCATCACAAATGTTACACCGGGCAGAAAATACTTCTGGCGGGGCTTTACCAGCGTTTTTGATTTCTGTAGCCCAAAAGGCACAAACAACAGACCCGGCTGATAAATATGCCGGTCATCACGATCGATGACAGTTATCGTCCACTCATCAGGCAGATGCCTTCGCAGATTATTGGAAATAATGGTTCCTGCCGTTCCACCACCCAAAACAACAATGTTCTTTGCCATGCTGAAAGCCTCCTGTTTTGCAGCCAAAGCGACTGCCAAAATGAATGTTGACGCGACAGAGCACCCGAAAGATAACTTAATCGCTATATTACTATGCGGTAATATAAGAACCCGTAATCATGAAACCAAGCAAAGCTTTTGTGCCACCAGCAACAAAAATAAATTTTTTATACCTATACGCCTTGACAGAAGGCAAAAAATATATATAATACACTTGAAGTCAAGATGCAGACAGCTCTTCAGGAATAACCCCCGATTCCTGCACCAAAAAACACCTGCATCCCCATACCAGCCAAACAAGAAGTCGTAAAGGGTTCAGTTACTGTTCAATGGCCCTGTAAGGAGCCATTGCAGCTCTATCAACCAAAAGAGGGGGATACGATTATGGCCACGAGCACCATAGGGACAAGCGCAGCTGCAATCAAATGCTGCCCGGAACTGCAGGAAAAACCAGTATGCGACACACTCTCATTCCGTTACCGCCTGCCATTTCAGGCTAAAGCAGGAAAAGACACACAGCGGGTGCCGGTGGAAGTTGTGCTTCATTTTGAATTGAAGCGGTGCACCGGTCCCCTGACCATTGGCGACCCCATATACTCCACGACCCTTCTCCCCGGCGAACAGGTACGGCTCTTCACCAGCGACCGCCACACGCACTGGTCATATGACTCTGAATCGCAGCTCTCTTACCGCCATGAAACAACATCAGAAGAGTCCTACTACACGCACGCCATGGCCGAGGCCATAAGCGACATCACGGCAAGCGACGAAGTTCAGGCCGATTCATCCTTTGAAAGTTCATGGGCAAAAGGGGGCGGAGGCGCCAGCCTCAACCTTGGAATCGTCAAAATTGGCGGTGGAGGCGGCGGAGGCAGCTACGACTCCAAATCAACCTATGACTTCAGCCGAAACATATCACAGCATGCCCACGCTGCATCAAGCTATGCGGCAGCCGGTGTCAGAGCAGCAAGCTCCACGGCAATTGGAGAAGTTGAGCAGCGGACACACGCTGAAGGAGAATCGGAAGCGCACTATGAATCCTCCTCACGCAGCTTCCGTAACCCGAACCGGTGTCATGCAGTAACCTACCTGTTCCACAAAATCAACAAAACCCAGACCGTGTCGTTCAGGCTCAAAGCCATAGAACGCCGCGTTGACGACCCCAAAGTACCCACGGGGGCATACCAGAAAGTGGCCCCTGATACAACCGGCCGCATTATGGTCAAACCCCAGTATATTACCGCAGCCAACAAAGATCGCCTGCAGATTGAGCATGTAGCCTATACCAGCGCAGCCGAGCATCAGCAGGCAGCAAAATCGGGACTGGGCTTATCATCCAATAAGTCCTTCGCTTACGCGGCAGCAACGGCAACACCTGTTACAGCAGACCTCAGCGAACCGACATACAGCATAGCAACCCGCGACGCCGCAATCAAAGCTGTTGATAACGAGCTTATGGAAGCAGGGCTGATTGACCGCAAAACCGGACTGGTGTCAGAAAAAATAATTGCTGAACTCTCATGGGAACGGACGGAAATTCTTCCCACTCCGGGAATCATCGTGAAAGGGTGCCTTGATGAGTGCGATACCTGTGAGGCTTCGCTTAAAAAAGAGATTGAACTCGACCTTGAGCGGCGCCAGCTTGAAAATGAACTCCTGAAACGCAAAATTGAACTGCTCGACCAAGCTCAGGAGTACCGTTGCTGCCCTGTTGAACTCATAGAAGACGAGGATGCAGATAATGGATAATCGCCGCTAAAGCGGAAAAGGAAAAAGCCTCATGCAAATGAGGTGGAGCATGCGTAATGGGGGACGCATGCTCACCAGAAAACGGCCGAAAGGCCGTTTTCTGGTGAGCATGCTTCAACACCGCACAAGGCAGAAACTCACCGCACCGTCAGAATTTCATCCCACTGCGTGCTGCACCGCGGTGAAAGACGCTGCTGCACCGGCCTCCACGCATTCATATCCTCCGCCGCCAACCGTATCGACGACTTTCCATAACGCAGGTTCACCTCATCCATCACCGCCATCAGCCTCGTGCCGCGATCCTCGTCCGCCCTCTCTTCAAAGAACGACATAGTCGTTTCCGGCTGGTTCCGCGATACCATTCCGCTCAGCATCACCCCGGCTTTGCGATACTCAATCCCCTCCCGGAACAGCCCCTCCAGCATTGCTGCCGCTGTTTTCAGAATCACCGACGAATCCATTGAAGGCGCCCCGAGGGCAGCCGTCCGGCTCAACCAGCACCGCCCACCCTCACCGGCAAACGGGCTGCTTCCAATAAACACCGTCACCATTGACGCCAGCTGCCCTTCTGCTCTGAGCTTCACGGCGCAGCGCCCCGAAAAAGTTGCCACCGCCTGATGCAGTTCTTCAAGAAGCACAACGCTCCGCCCGAACGAACGCGAAGTACAGATGCTCTGCTTCACCGGCCGTACCAGCTCAAGAGGCAGGCACGAGGCCCCCTGTAACTCCGTCTGCACCCGCGCTCCCACCACATGCATCTGCATCCTGACCCATGAAGCTGAAGCCGCCGCAAAATCCCCGGCCGTCATAATTCCCCGCTCCTGAAGCCGACGGCTCCACTTCCTGCCAATACCCCACACATCTTCCACCGGCATTGCACGAAGAGCCGCCGCAATATCCTCCGGCGAAGACAGAACCACAACCCCGCCAGAGGCAGGGTTCTTCTTGGCCATCCGGTTGGCAACCTTCGCCAGCGTTTTGGTTGGCCCAATACCAATGCTTATGGGAATACCCGTATGCCGCCTCACCGTGCGGCGCATCTCTTCCGCATACGAAGGAAGATCAAACCGGCCGAACCCGCTCATATCCAGAAACGCCTCATCAATGGAATAGACCTCTATCTCCGGCACCAGTCCCGTCAGTGTAGTCATTACCCGTGACGACATATCCCCATAGAGAGCATAGTTCGAAGAGAACACCTCCACCCCTCCCCGCCGAAGCCTCTCGCGGCACTTGAACTCCGGCTCACCCATTTGTATGCCAAGCGCCTTTGCCTCAGCCGAACGGGCAATCACGCACCCGTCGTTGTTGGAAAGCACAACCACCGGAACGCCCTCAAGAGCCGGGTTGAACACCCGCTCGCACGAAGCATAAAAATTATTGCAGTCCGCAAGGGCAAACATAGTTCCCACCCCTACCGCGGTTTATGGATGATATAGCTCACAATCCCCCACACCAGAAACTCATTCTCCTCCGTCACCCGCACAGGCTGGAACAGAGGATTTGCCGGCACCAGGAACAGATCCCCGTCCTCCAGACGAATGCGCTTCACCGTAAACTCTCCGTCAATGAAACAGACCGCCACATCGCCATCTTTAGGCTCAAGAGCCTTGTCGATAATCAGCAGATCCCCATCCTCAATGCCCGCATCCATCATTGAGCTCCCCTTCACCCGCGCATAAAAAGTAGCCGCAGGATGACGGATAAGCGCCTTATTCAAGTCGAGCGACATCTCCTCATGGTCTTCAGCCGGCGAAGGAAACCCCGCAGCAACAGCCGAACCCGCCACCGGAAGCGGCAGAGGCACTGAAAAATCAGGCACATAAAAGTCCAATGGCGACCCTGAACGAACCCGTGAAAGCATAATCATAGGCCTTACCCCTTCTTGCTGATATAAGCATTCAGCCCGATTGTTACCGGCTTGCCATCCACCAGCACATCAGTCACCGCATTGCCTCGGATGCTGGCAACCACAAGCGTCTTCCCGTCCCGTATCTCCACCTTCATGGCCATAGCAGCTTCTCCAGGGTTACATGAACAAAATCTCCTGAACAAATATAGCACATCACAGACCCGAAAAGGAAAGGGGGCCAATAATCCCCGGAAAAAGCAAAAAGAAGAAGACTTTTTTGTATTATCAATATGGTATATGGAGTAGAAAAATGAAGCTCAACCAACTGGAACCACCATGGCAAACACACGGAACGCAGCAGACCTGCAGAATGAGATTGCCCGCCTCCAACAGACAGCAACGGACAAGGCTGCTGAGCTCGAGAGGGTCGCAGGCGCCAGAGGAAAAAATCGAACAGCACTCCTTGAGCTGCTCAACCAGCTGCACGCACTTCCCATTGACCCGGAAAAAAGAAGGTCCATGACCTCAATCTGCCTGCAGCTGGCCGATCAGCAGAAACTTGAAGAGCATCTTGGCGTTGATCTCACCCGCTCAGACTATGCATTCATTCTGCGGCTGCAGGAAAAACATACCGGCCTGAACCGCCGTGAGCTGAAAATAGCCCTCTTCATCAAGCTCAACTACAGCACCATTGAAATAGCGCGATCGGTCGGCATAAGCACCAGAGGCATGGAAAGCATCCGTTACCGCATGCACAAAAAACTCGGCCTCAAGCTCCACCAGTCAATAAAAACATATCTCGGCGAGCTCTAAGGAACAACACACCAGAGAGCAACCAGCCCCCACTTCAGCGCTTCATGAGCTGCTGCTGCATCTGTTCGGCCGCCTCTTTCATCTTCTCAAGGCTCTCACCGGAAAGCACTCCCTTGCCCATATCCGGCATCTCAGTTTTCGTGTACCCCGCAGGTATGGCGAACATAGCAGGATCAGGGACCATCCTGTCCACACTCACAAGATCAGTCACAATACCCGACCTGACATGCAGCGCTCTTACAGGAAAGCCATCAATGCCTTCAGCCTTCAGCTTTGCGGCAAGCGCAGCAACCGACTCGCGACCCGAAGCCTGCATCCGGGCATAGGTGAAATAACCGGGCAGATCAGGATTCAGCCACATCTCCACAGCTTCCTCGCTGCCGATGCTGCTGATTCGGATATGGCTGCACCGGTAGCCATTGACCGTTTCCGTTCCAAGCTGCTCCACAACAGCATCCTTGAAAGGAACAGCAGCATCAGCTGAATCCGCTGCCGGAACTGCCGCAGTATCAAACTCCATATAGGTCTTCGCCGCATCATTGAGCATATAGATACGGTCGGGAGCTGAATTCAGGGAAAGAACCCTCACCGGCATATGACCCGAAAGACCCGCAAGAGTCGTTTCCGTTTCCGTGAGAATACCCTCCTTGCCGATATGGATAGTCATGGCAGCCGAACCGGTTCCCGGCATGGTCGTTGTCATCCGCATCACCCCCTCGAAGGGATGAAGAGCATCAACAGCAGCAACCTGCTCTTTCATGTCACCGCCGCCTTTGCAGGCAGAAAAGAAGAAAAGGGGAAGAAGGGCAAGGAGGAGAAGGCGAAAAGCGTTTTTCATGGCAGTATGCGTTTGGTTCCCATAAAATGTTGCGCCAGTCATGGGGGAAACACGGCAACTGCGTCATCATATAAATATACAAAAATATCTATCCTGCCTTTACTGCATCTGCTGAACTGCTGTCCCAAGAGCTCCCCCGAAGCCCCGCCATACTGAACACCTTCACATCAACCGGAAAAGGAACTTCGCCCAGCCCCTCCCGCAGCCGCAAGGCAAGCTCCCCGACATCATCATCCGGCCCATCAACCACCACCGCAAGAATCAGGGAAAAGTTGCCGCGAATAGCTTCAGGAAATCGTTCTGCCAAATCCAGAATGCGGGAAAACTCCCTCTTGAAACACGCTGCAACGGCCGCACCATACCCGAAATATTGAACCTCAACCGCAATAGTCCGCTCCGGCGCCCTCACCAGGCCGTCGAACACATACGAATCATCCCCCGTCGAACAACTCATATTTCGCATTACCGGTACCCGAAGCTCCATGGCAATCTGGTTCATCACCCGCTCTTCAGCCAATGAATACCGGGCACGAATATTCCCGCCCAAAATTCCCTCAACCCCACCGCTGCAGGAAGGTGAAGCACCCGCCTCCTGTCCTTTTCCGTGATGGCCGAGCTGCACCAGTAATTTCCGCTCTCTTGCCTCCTGCGACGCCGGGCGGAAGGAACGGAAAAAATCCGACTCATCCTTAAAATCCGACGGAGCATACATCACCCGGTGATTGAAAAGCAGGGTAGTAAAAAACAAAACAACCAGCAGGACGGGAAACGCCATAAGAAACCAGAGATAGATCCCCTGATTTTCAAGCGACAGGACAGGCAGCACCATTGTTGCCCCCAGTTCGGTCACAGCCGCAAAAATACCGATGATGGTAAGCGGATTGTTGATGAGCGTGAACTTTTCAAGCATCGGTTCTTCGTTGAATTTAGTGGGTCACTCCTCGGCAAACTACTGCATCGTCAGATTGCCATGTCGAGCTTCCCGCAGTAAAACAGGATTCGGGTT
>JGI10211J34971_10000311_pt1 | contig 38927 bp, 34 predicted proteins | sample Etolagsediment_FD_34971 | JGI IMG/M metagenome (IMG submission 34971)
ACGCCGATGGAAAAGCCGGCGAGATCAGAGTGGCTGATGGCCGGCTCATAGACCGTTAATTTTACATTTTCAAGCAGGCGGGCGGAGGCTTCATCGGCAAGGATGCTGCAGTCAGCCGGCAGCAGGTCCGTCAGCTGATCCGACAGACTCTTCCGGGAACAGATTTTCACCGTGACCAGCAGCTCTTCGGCTTCTGTTCTGAAGATCTGCAGGAGATCACCTGTTTCATCCGGCAGCCGGATGCTGTTTTTTACTGAACTGTTCAGGTTGTTCATCGATCACTTCTTCAGTTTCGGGAAGAATTTGGCCGGTGCCCAGGGATATGCCGGCAGTCCTTCGCCGGGGATGATTCGCTGCAGGATGCGCAGGCCCTTCATGGCGGAATTGTAGAGTCCGGGATGGGTTGCGGCTGTCGCAAAGCCCTTCATGGCGATATTCCAGACCGGATCTTTCTTTTCTGCCCGCTGACGCATGGTGAGAAGGAGTTGATGCAGCGGGATCTTCACTGGGCAGGCGGCAGTGCAGTGACCGCAGAGTGTGCTCATAAAGGGCAGATCCTCATCGCCGTCCATTCCCCTCATGTTGGGGGTGAGGAGTGCTCCGATGGGGCCGGGATAGGTCCAGCCGTAGCTGTGGCCGCCTACATGCTGATAGACCGGGCAGGTGTTCAGGCAGGCGCCGCAGCGGATACAGTGGAGCAGAACGCGCATTTCCTCATCCTTCAGGAGTTTACGCCGTCCGTTGTCAACGAACACAACATGGATGCTTTGGCCCTCGTCCGGCCGGCTGATGAGGCTTTCGTAGCCGGGGAATTTCTGACCGGTAGCTGAATAGCTGAGCAGTTCCATCATCAGTGCGAGGCTCCGGGCATCCGGCAGCAGCTTCTCAATCCCGACCACCACGATATGGAGCCTTGGCAGCACGGTTGTGAGTCGAATATTGCCTTCGTTTTCCACCAGGCAGATGCTTCCGCTGTCAGTGAGGATAAAATTTGCACCGCTGATCCCGGCATCGGCCTCAAAGAACTTCTCCCGCAGGATCTGACGGGCTGTTTCGGTGAGAATCTGTTCATTTTCCGTATAATCAATACCGAGTTTTTCCTGAAAGAGGGCAGCGATCTGTGCGGCGCTTTTATGTATGGCGGGAGCGGTGATATGGGAGGGTTTCTCTCCTGCCAGCTGAATGATATATTCGCCCAGGTCGGTCTCATTGACTTCAAGCCCTTCCCTGAGGAGAAAGTCATTGAGTTCGAGTTCTTCGGTGAGCATGCTCTTGGCCTTGACGACGGAGGCGGCTCCGTGTTCACGGAGAATGGACAGGATCAGGGAGTTGGCAGCGGCTGCGTCAGCAGCTTCATGGACGGTCATTCCGTTGGCGGCGAGACTGTATTTTGCCTGCTGCAGATAGCTTTCAAGGTCGGCGACGATCCGGGCCTTAACATCATGTGCCTGCTGCCTGAGGTCTTCAAAGAGTTCCGGAGTCTCCTGACGGATACGGTTTTTCTTCAGTGCTGAAGCTGTGGCATGATAGTAATTTTTCTGGAGCTGAGGGTCGCTGACGGCGTTGAGAATACGCTTTTTCAGTTCAGGGTTCATTGGGGCAGTCCTTCGGCGAGGATCTCGGCCAGATGCAGAACCCGGATATGTGGGGCCTGTTTTTTCAGGAGTCCGTGGATGTTCATGAGGCAGGAGATATCGGCTCCGGTGAGGACATCGGCGCCGCTCTCTATGATGCGGTTGACTTTAAACTGTGTCATGGTCACACTGAGTTCAGGGAATTTGACAGAAAAGGTTCCACCGAAACCGCAGCAGCGGTCAGAATCCTCCATGGGCAGGAGTTGAGAATACGGAATGCCTGCCAGGAGGGTGGTCGGGGCATCCTTGACGCCCAGTTCGTTATTGAGGTGGCAGCTGTGGTGGTAGGCGATTCGGCCGCGGAAAGTGGACGGCAGGGACTTGATTCCAAGGTCCTTGACCAGGAACTCCGACAATTCGCGAATGCCCCGGCTCTGCAGATCGCTGTGGAGAGCGGAGGCCTCGCTGGACAGGGGCAGGTGGGAGTAATGATTCTTCACCATGGACACGCAGGAGCCGCTGGGGGACACGATGGCGTCGAAGCTGTCAGGGTGCTGTGCGAACTGTCTCAACCAGAATTCCGCCACCTCCGTACTTTCCTTCATGTAACCGCTGTTGTAAGCGGGCTGGCCGCAGCAGACCTGGTCGGCGGGTATGATGACCTCATGGCCCAGGTACTCAAGTATGCGACGGCTGGCATCGGCGGCGGCGGGGTGGAATTCCCGCAGCATGCAGGGGATAAAGAGTTTGATTTTCATCTGGCTGCCGGCATCATTTCGGGAAGTCTAAAACAAATCCCGGTGAAATGCAAGCAGGGACAATGCTTCGACCCGGGCCAAAGCGCTTTTAACGTCTTTTGCCGGATTTCCTGGCGTGGGTGAACAGCGGTTTCTGTCCTTTTTCGCGAAAGGCGTGGACGATGGTCTCAGCGATCTCGAAGGGAACGGTGACGAAACTGAAACTGTCCAGGATGGCGATGTCGCCGATCAGTTTCACGGGAATCGGGACGCGGTCGATGATCATCTGTATCAGCGCCGCCGGTTCTATGCCGTCCTTTTTGCCGAGTGCCACGAAGAGCCGGGCCTGTCCCTGAAGATCCATGCGCCTGTCCGTCCGGAAGGACTCGCTGATGGAGCCGTAATTCCTGGGATCCAGATCCTCACCGAAGGCGTATTTCAGCAGGGCGGCCAGCACTTTCTCAGGCTCGCGGTCAGCCAGCATGTCCCAGGACCAGTCAAGCCAGTCGTCAAAGCTGCCTTCTTCGCAGATGCCGCCGATCTGTTCAGAAATCTTCTTTTTCTTGGCCAGAATTATATCATCAACGGCGGGTATTTTCGATTTTTTGATGTCTGCCTTGGCGATGCGCTGAATGAACATGAGCTGCCGGTACTCACTGGGAGTGATGAAGGTGACAGCTGTTCCTTCCCTGCCCGCCCGACCGGTGCGCCCGATGCGGTGAACATAGCTTTCAGGATCCTGTGGAAGTGAGTAGTTGATAACGTGACTCAGGTTGTCAACGTCGATGCCCCTGGCCGCCACATCGGTGGCCACCAGAATGTTGATCCGCTTTTTCTTGAATTTTTCCAGTGTCTTCTCACGCTGGTACTGGCTGATATCGCCGTGCAGCGGTTCGGCATCGTATCCCCGGTCCAGAAGGTGGCCGGTGAGCTGGTCCACATCGATCTTGGTCCGGCAGAAGATCAGGCCGTAAAAATTCTCCTCAATATCGATGATCCGGCTCAGCGCCTCCATTTTGTCCTGGGGCCTCACCTCAAAATATATCTGCTCCGTCAGAGGTGTGGTCAACTGATCCTTCTTCTCCGAAACCATTTCGTAGCTGCCCATATATTTCGAAGCCAACTCCCGAATCCTCTGGGGCATGGTGGCTGAAAACAGGAGGGTGCGCTTTGTTTCAGGCGTGTACTCCATGATCTCAGTGATATCTTCAATAAACCCCATGTTCAGCATCTCATCCGCTTCGTCAAGAACCAGAAATCTGACCTTTCCCAACTGAAGTGTGCCCCTTTTCAGGTGGTCGATGACTCTGCCGGGGGTACCCACAACGATCTGAACACCTTTTCTGAGACGGCGCAGCTGTTCGTCAATGCTCTGGCCTCCGTAAATGGGCACAACCCGGGTCCGGGGATCCCCCCGAAGACTATTGATCTCCTCGGACACCTGAACCGCCAGCTCCCGGGTGGGCACCAGCACAATGGCCTGTATGAAGGGCTGCTCCGCATCCATCAGATCCAGCAGCGGCAGGCCGAAGGCGGCTGTCTTGCCGGTGCCGGTCCGCGCCTGCGCAATAATGTTTCCCTCCCCCTTCAGCATCCGGGGAATGGTCAGTGCCTGTATCGCAGTGGGCTCTTCAAAACCCTTCTGCCTCACTGCCTTCAGCAGACTCTCGCTCAGTCCCAGCTCGCTGAAGGGACGCAGGAGTTCCTGACTGTCACTGCTGAAGGACTCAGATGGGTCATCCTGCTCCAGAGATGCTGCTGCTCTGTCTGTAAATTTTTTTCCTCTGCCGGCACCGGGCTGCTCTGTCCACTCAGATCTGTTCTTCACCCGGCTCCCTGATGCGGCCTTGATACTGGCTTTTCCTGCAGTCTTTTTAACTGGCTTGCGTTTCGCGGTCTCCCTGACTTTCCCTGCAGACGGCTTAGCTGTCCTACTCTTCAAACTTTCTCCGATCTCATTCAAATTGTTCCTTTCGACCTCAACATCTTTTGCAGCTTTCATCAGCCATGTGCCAAGGGCGCGGATAATACGGTTTTATCCAGAAAAATCAAAGACTTATTTAAGCACCGGTCCAATCTGGGTCCAACCGCTGCCCTCTATCTCCTAAACCAGCGCTCCAGGTTTTTCATCAGCTCCTCTTCATTCTTCACAAACCATACCTCATGGGGCAGGGACTGTGTGAAGAGTTCCCCATAGCGCTTGAAACGCAGACGATTATCCATGAAGAGGACGACACCCCGGTCCTTTTTAGAGCGGATCAGGCGACCGAAACCCTGTTTGAATTTCAAAACGGCCTCCGGCACTGAATATTCGATAAAACTGTTGAGACCCTTTGCCTTGAAACTGTCACTGACCGCGCTCACCACCGGTTCTGTCGGTACCGCAAAAGGCAGTTTCATCATCGCCAGTATCTCCAGGGCTTCGCCGGGCACATCCACGCCTTCCCAGAAGCTCTCGGTGCCGATCAGCGTCGCATTTTTCTTCTCCCTGAAGCGAGTCACCAGTGCCGTTCTGCTGGCGGCACCGCTCTGAAACAGCAGCGACATCCCCTTCGACGTATAATGCGGCTCCATCACCTGCCGCAGATTCCGTATGCTCTGATAAGACGTGGTCAGCAGCAGGGTCCCGCGGCCGAAGCGTTCAGCCACCCGGTTCATCAAGGCTCCCACTTCTTCATCAAAGCCCTTTGANCCCGGATCCGGCAGCCAGGTGCAGACCATACTCCGCGCCTGCCTCAGATAGTCGAAGGGCGATTCATATTCACCGGTCACGAGCTTGTCGCTCCCGACCCTTTCGAAACCTGTCCGGGTGTTGAAATAGTCGAAACTGTGGCGTATACTGAGGGTTGCAGACGTGGCGATCACCGCATGCCTGTCCTCCAGAATCTTTTCATGAATCTCCCCCGCCACATCCAGCGGCGTGGCTGAAATGCGGATGTTCACACTCTTGGGATCCACCGGCAGCTCCAGCCAGTACACCCAGCTGCTGTCCGGCACCTCCAGCAGAAAACGCATATTCATCCCCAACTCCGTAAAATTATCCACGGCGTTGACAACATCATCGACTGCCGACTGAATCGTACTCAACTCCGAGGCATCGAGGGTTTTCAGGTCCTCCAGCAGTTGATTCAGTTCACTCTGGGCCGCTTCCTGGGCCTTCAGGTAGTTTTCAGTGACCTCAACAAGCGACGTAAAGGGATGTTTCTCCGGCAGATATCGTTCTTTCTGAACGTATTTCTGAATATTTTTCCNCACATTCAGGTTCATAAACTGCAGCAGTTCCTGAAAAAAGCGCTTCCCGCTGTCTCTGAAATTCTGCACATGTTCTTCCGCCGACTGTATTCTTGCAGTGATCCTGTCCAGATGTTCCTTTTTCCAGCTGTCACCGGCGCCGCAGCTGCGATTGAGACGGACCAGGGTTCCGAAATTGTCCCGGCCGCTGAAATAGAGTTTGTCCGCCACCTGATCGGCGATCCAGGGTGCCAGTTCGCGGGCAAAATACTGATAGGCACTCTTCTCGAGGTTGTGGGCCTCATCGATGATGAGGATGGGGTATTCCGGGAGAATGGCATTGTCTGCCGCGGCGTTGGACAGGAGCAGGCTGTGATTGACCACGACGATATCCGCCGCCTGAGCCAGGCGCCGCACCTTCCCCAGATGACAGCCGCCGTATTCGTTGCACTTCCGGGTTGTGCAGTAACCCGGTTCCGAGGCCACTCTGCTCCAGACGGGACTGTAGGAATGCGTCCGGAATCCGCTGTTCTCCTCAATATCCCCTGTTCTGCTTTCCCGCACCCAGAGGCAGAGGGGAAGCAGTGAGGGACGGTCATAGAGAGAGATCGTGTTTTCGAGATCGTTGAGAACGTGATGCCACTTGGTGAGGCAGATATAGTTGCTGCGGCCCTTCAGCAGCACAGCGGAAAAATCACTGTCGATATGTTCGTTCACAAAGGGAATGTCTTTAAAGAAAAGCTGTTCCTGCAGCGCCTTGGTATTGGAGGAGATGACGGCGGCATACCCGGCTTCACGGTTTTTCTGAACCCACTTGATGGCCGGGATCAGGTAGGCCAGACTTTTACCCACGCCGGTTCCTGCCTCGGCCACCAGATATTTGCCCCTGTTGAAGGCGTCCGTAATATCCTCCGCCAGCTTCATCTGCCCCAGCCGCATCTCATAGTCAGGCAGCGACGCCGCCAGGACACCCTGAAAACCGAAGACTTCCTGAATGTCCTTGCTGTTCACACGCTGCAGCTTCCCACTGTCGGCAGCACCTTCCTCATCCTCCCCGCGGAAAACGAATTCCCCATAGCGATTCAGCGGCAGACTGTGCAGAGGCGGACTTTTTTCCGCAGCCGTGCGACCCACAGCCTCATAGTAGGCCGCCAGTTCACTGTAGAGCGTATGATTCGGTTCCCCCGGCAGGTCCTGCAGGATCACTGCCAGCTGCCTGAGCAGCGGATAATCGTAGTACCAGACAATCTTCAGAAGTTCCAGCAGCAGCCGCCCCGTGTTCTCCGTATCCACATCCGCCCGGTGAGCGCCTTCGGTCTGCAGCTTAAAAACCGCCGCCAGACTCTCAAGCTTCCTGTCCGGCAGAAAGTACAGATAGACACGGCTGAGCTCAACCGTGTCCATGATGGGGTTGGAGGGCTGCACACCGTATTTCGCCAGAAACCCCAGATCGAAGCGGACATTGTGTCCCACCAGCGGCACATCGCCGAAGAAAGTTTTCACTTCCTCAATCCGCTGTGCAAAGCCGGGCTGTCCCTTCACCATCTCATCGCTGATATTTGTCAACTCACTGATATGCACCGGAATCGGCATACCGGGATCACAGAAAAAATCGAAGGTTTCCTCCAGTTTGCCGTCCCTGAAGCGACTGGCCGAGAACTGAATAATCTCCTCCACATCGGCGTTCAGTCCAGTGGTCTCAACATCAAAGGCAATAAACGTATCCAGTCCAATCTTCTTCAGAAGATCTTCAGGAAGGGGCCCGGGTTTGGTGAAATGCATTAAATTTCCTCAGTCGTTAAAAATGCAGAGGCCGTTCGGAAACGGCTCTGCAGAAGGTTTTTTGGTCCTTTGTGGACCTGTGTCATGGGCTTTTCCGGTCAGTAGTTGGCAAAGAGTTTTGCCACATCCAGCAGCAGCGCAGGTTTGCGCCAGAGCGCGATGGAGAAGATCTTGGCGATGCTCCGCTTCTCCGGCTTGACGTCCAGAACCTTGTCCGCTATGTAGTTGAGGTCGTCATCGGTGAATTTGTAGATCGACTCCTTGATATTGTAGAGCCGTTCGTGGTTCTTCCCGCCGGCCTTGTCCCAGGCCTTCACATAGGCCTGAAAAAATGATTCGCTGAAATCACCGGTCTCAACAGCTTTCGCAGCCTGTATCCCGGCCAGTTTACCGGCGTGCATCCCGCTGACGATACCGCCGCCTGTGACGGGATCCACCATCCGTGCGGCATCCCCGACCAGCATAAGACCGTTGGCTGTGAATCTTTTCAGGGTCTTTGCGACGGGCACACCCCCGGCAATCAGGGTCTGAATGCTTCCGTCGGGAAAATGGCTTTTCAGAAAGTCGTTGAGAAAGTCAATGGCCTTCTTATCGCCTTTGTAGTCGCCGGCGACGCCCAAACCGATATTGGCGATGCCTTTGCCCTTGGGAAAGATCCAAAGATAGCCGCCCGGTGCCCAGAAAGAGGAGAGATAGAACTGAATGCACTCGGAATCGATATCAATATTGCTGACGGTAGCCTGAACGGCGCTTTCCATATCCTTCATCTTGGTGACCGTGACCAGACCGGCCCAGCGACCGACCCGGCTCTCCACCCCGTCGGCACCGATCACCACTTTCGCGCGGATCTCCTTCGGCCCCTCTGGCGTGACCACCTTTACCCCGCGGACATAGTCATCCTCCACGATCAGACCGGTCACATTATGGCGGGTTTTCACCAGCGCCCCGGCCTCAGCGGCAAGGGTCGCCAGATCAAAATCAAATCGTTTGCGGTCCAGGATAAAACCGACTGCTTTGCCCACATTGGCATTCACCGTTTTCCCGCTGGGCGCCGTCAGACTCACTTTTGTGATCCTGGCAGAGATCCATTCAGGCCGGATATCCACAAATTTTTCCAGACCGTCCTCTCCCACACCCTCGGCACAGCGCACCGGCGTACCGATGTCCCGGTCCTTCTCCAGCATCAGCACAGAGGCACCGCCCAGGGCAGCATGCCGCGCAGCCGTGGATCCGGCAGGCCCGGCCCCGACAACGATCACATCATATTCATTCTTCATCGCGGCTCTCCAGTGCGTAGACCGGACAGATCTTCACGCAGTGATCGCAGTCAATGCACAGTTCATTGTCCACTGTCAGCATTTTCTCACTCATCGTGATGCAGTCCACCGGACACACTCCCACACAGGTCCCGCACAGATCGCACTTGTCCTGTTCCACATGTATCATTTTCAATTAACTCCTTTTATATCGTCGCTGATCATAGGCAGCAGGATTCTAATGCAACTGCATTTCATAGTCAATGTTTTTTTGGTTGAGAGTTTGAGGGGAAGCGTAGAACTGTGGAGCCCTAGAGCGGTGGCAGCTCAGTTCAAAAAAGAATAAAAATCCGTGCCTGTCTGCGGGTATCTGCGGTCCTGATATTATCTGCGGTATCTGCGGGTATCAGGAGATCTCATTCACATACATGGTCTTATTTCCGCCGTTGTTGCGGACCTGCAATGGGTAGTTGCCGGTGAAGCAGGCTGTGCAGAAATGCTCTTTGTCCTTGACCATGGCGCTGAGCATGCCGTCGACACTGAGGTAGCGCAGGGAGTCGGCACCGATGGCATCCCGGATCTCGTCATTGCTGCGGCCGTTGGCGATCAGTTCCTCGGAAGTGGGAAAATCCAGACCGTAGTAGCAGGGGTGTTTGATAGGCGGTGAGGCGATGCGAACATGGACTTTGGCGGCTCCGGCATCCTTGAGGAGGCGGATCAGCTTTTTCAGGGTCGTGCCCCGGACAATGCTGTCATCGACGAGGATGATCTCCCGGTCCTTCAGTGTGCCTCTGATCGGGTTGAATTTCAGATGGACCTTCATGTCCCTGTCCCCCTGCTCCGGGCTGATGAAGGTACGGCCCACATAGTGGTTGCGGATCAGGGAAATCTCGTATTTGATGCCGCTGCGTCGGCTGTAGCCGATGGCGATGGTGTTGGAGGAGTCGGGAACGGAGACGACAATATCCGCCTTTTCCGCTTCATCGTTCTCCAGGGCCAGTACTTTGCCGAGTTTGCGCCGGGTGCGGTCCACCATATCTCCGTAGACCTTCGAGTCGGGGCGGCTGAAGTAAATGAGTTCGAAAATACAGTGTTTCGGCGTCTCTTTTTTCGCAATGCGGGTGCTTTTCATCTCATCGCTGCCCCGGCCGACACGGATCAGTTCCCCCGGACGCACATCGCGGACATATTCCGCACCGATGAGGTCGAAACTGCTGGTTTCGGAGGAGAAGACCCATGCGCCGTCCTTCCTGCCGATGGCCATAGGCCGCAGACCGAGGGGATCACGGGCCACGTACATGGCGTCCCGTGTCATGATCAGCAGCGAATAGGCACCCTGAATTCTGTTCAGCGCCTCCTGTATCTTCAGTGTCATCCTCTTTCGAATGCTGCGGACAATAAAATGCACAATGATCTCTGTGTCCGTACTCGTCTTGAAGAGAGCTCCCTCGTCCTCCAGTTCTTCTGTCGGTTCCTTCAGGTTGATGAGATTGCCGTTGTGGGCAATTGAGATAAAGGCCTCATGATGCTTGAAGAGCAGGGGCTGAATGTTGATTTCAGAGGAAGCACCGGTGGTGGAGTAACGGTTGTGGCCGATGGCCATGTCGCCCTCAAGCTTATTGAGAATATGGGCTCCCGGAAACACATCCGACACCAGGCCCATGCCGTGGCGGGCGTAGACCTCGCGGCCGTTGCTGCTGACGATGCCTGCGCTTTCCTGTCCCCTGTGCTGCAGAGCGTGAATGCCGTAATAGGCTATATGACTGGCGCTTTTATGATTGATGATCCCGAAAATTCCGCACATAGTTCCCCGTTATTTTAGAATTGAATCCTTATTGATTGACGTGCTGAAGGATGAGCGCTCCCGTCAGAACCCCCAGTCCGTCCCAGACCAGATCAGGCACTGAAAAGAGACCGCCGGCCCGCTGGTCCCTGACTTCCTTGGCCAGTCCCAGGCCCATGACCGACAGCGGCACGGACAGATATACCGCCTGAGACCGGTTCTCTGCCGCCGACTGCCGAAAATACTGGCCCTGAACAGTCAGCAGGATGGAAAAGCTGTAATGCTTCCATTTATCTTCAGCAAACCAGGGATCGGTCTGATCGCCCGGCGTTTTCTGGACTGCCAGGGCAGTTCCGGCACCGCGAAAAGCAGATGCATCATGAGTCGGTCTGTGCTCCCCTGACTCCCGGGCTGACAGCGTGAGGCAGGTCAGGAGGAGCAGGAGAAGCGGTCTCACAGAAGACCCAGTTTACTGAGCAGGACCAGGGCCACCGCCAGCGGCGAGATGTATTTAACGAAAATGAACCAGATATTGAGCAGAGTATCCGAATAATCTGCAGCACCTTTTTTAAGTTCGGCCAGTGCCTCTTTCAGCCCCATGTGCCAACCGACAAAAACTGCGATCAGCAGACCGCCGAGCGGCAGCAGAATATTTGCGGAGAGATAATCCATCATGTCAAAGAAGTTGAGACCAAACAGATGCACATCATTCATGGCCCCGAAGCTCAGGCTGCTGGGCACACCCACCAGAAAGGTGAAGGCACCCGCCAGGATCACGACCCGGTGGCGCTCCATGTCCTTTTCATCCACAAAATAGGACGTGATGACCTCCAGCAGAGAGATGGCGCTTGTCAGTGCCGCGATACTGAGCAGACCGAAGAAGAGTACGGCGAAGAGCATCCCGCCCGGCATGCGGGCAAAGACCGCCGGCAGCACCTGAAAGGCCAGACCGGGTCCGGCGTCGGGCTCGAAACCCATGCTGAACACCGCTGTAAAGATGGCCACACCTGCCAGAATGGCGATGAGCGTGTCCAGAAATGCGATGAGCACACCGTCCCGGATCAGATCCTCCTTGTCACTGAGGTAGGATCCGTAGGTCATCATGGCCCCCATACCCAGACTCAGGGTAAAGAAAGGCATGGCCCAGCGCCACCAGCACAGAACCGGGGTTGATATGGGAAAAATCAGGTTTGAAAAGGAATTCCACGCCCTTTGATGAACCGGGCAGGCTCAGCCCCCAGAGCACCAGACCGATAAGAATAAAGAAGAACACGGGCATCAGAATACGGCTGATCTTCTCAATGCCCTTATTGACACCGAAATACACAACCGTCATCCCCAGTACGGCAAAAACCGCCTGCCAGCCCACGATCCAGCCCGTTGAGCTGATGCGGCTGCCGAAATAGGCCCCGGATACCTCAGCATCGCCGAAACTGAGGAAGGTGCCCTTCAGTCCTTCCACCATATAGCCCAGACTCCAGCCCGCCACCACATTGTAATAACTCAGAATAATAAAACCCGCCAGGACGCCGACATAACCCACCGCCGTCCAGAAGGGATGGTCTTTCGAAAGAGCCCTGAAAGCACCGACAGGATTTTTCTGGGAGCGCCTGCCGATAAGGATCTCCGCCAGCAGAACAGGCACGCCGACGATGAGAATGGACAGCAGATAAATGAGAATAAAGGCCGCTCCGCCGTTCTCCCCTGCGATATAGGGAAACTTCCAGATATTTCCCAGGCCGATGGCCGATCCCGCTGCCGCCAGAATAAAGCCGACTCCGCTTCCCCAGTGTTCCCTCGTTTTTGTCACGTCAGGCATCCCTCCTTTCAGAAGTGGAAATTTAGGCTGATAGAGGCGCTTTGTCCAGTCCCCATGGCAGAAAGCCGGATGTTTTCATCGGGAAAGAGGCTGAGATGGGCGTCCACATAGGCATCCAGCGCACCCAGCAGCCAGGTTCCCGCACCCCACCAGAGATACTTATTGCGCTCATCCCGGTCGCTGAGATCCCCGCTGTCCTCATATCGCCCCTGATTGACATAGGCCGACCCTATCAAGTACGCATCCGCCCCGGCATACAGGACAGCCTTCAGAAATTTTCCGTTGTAGATCTGGCCGGAACCGGGCAGAATCAGACTCAGATAGAAAGCCTTTCCCGGGTCTCTGCCCTTTTCGTCAGCCGGATGGCTGCTCGGACTGTCCGAGCTTTGAAACAGACTGTATGAATCAGCAGCGGCAAGAGCAGCAGCCTCAACGGCGGACATCGTCGGTTCCTCCTGCGCAGACAGGCTGAGGGCAGACAGAAGCAGGGCTGACAGCGACGCCATGATAAATGAACACTTCATACACAGAAAACCTTCATGATCGGGTACTGTCACAGCCTGAGGGCTACAGCTTCAATTTCCAGGAGGGCATCCTTCGGCAGAGCGGCAACCTCCACAGCTGAACGGGCCGGCGCATCACCGGGGAAAAACTCTGTAAAAATGCGGTTCACAGCTGCAAAATCCTTCATATCTTTCAGAAATACAGTGAGTTTGAGGATAGTGTCCACAGATCCTCCGCCGGCTTCCACCACGGCGATCACGTTTTTCAGAACCTGACGTGCGGCCGTCTCAATGCTGTCATTGAGCCAGGCGCCTGTCACCGGGTCGATCGGGATCTGCCCTGCTGTGAAGATCATGGCATTTCCCACGGCTCCCTGACTATAGACGCCCACCGGCGCCGGGGCCTGATCTGTTCGGATCAAATGACGTTTGGAATCCATATTTTAAACTCCTGTGTTATCGGCTGGGGTGGCTAAGCTGCCGGGAGCGGCTCTCAGCGGTACGAAGCGAACCTCTGTGATATTTTCGGCCTTCCAGCTGCCTTTGACCTGCCGGTAGAGGAAGAGTTCCTGCTCCGCCTCACCCACCGGAATGATCATCCTGCCGGAGGGTTTCAGCTGTCTGAGGAGATCTTCTGGAAAGGTCGGAGGGGCCGCTGACACGATAATGGCGTCATAGGGGGCCTGAGGCGGGTAGCCTTCATAACCGTTTCCCTGGTAGATACGGACATTTTTCAGGGACAGAGCGTTCATGGAGCGGATACTGTCTGTTACCAGCTCTTTTTCCAATTCGATGCCGGTCACTCTCCGCACCATAAGAGAGAGCAGGGCGCAGACATAGCCGGATCCGCTGCCGATCTCGAGGACATGCATGGCAGGTTTGAGGCGCAGTTCCTCCAGCATCAGGGCCACGACATAGGGCTGACTGATGGTCTGATGGTGTCCGATGGACAGAGGTCCGTCCTGATAGGCCCGTTCACGGCTTTCTTCAGGAACAAAAATATGTCTGGGAACCGTAAGAAAGGCATCAAGCAGCTGCCGGTCGCGGATGCCTCTGGCCTCCAGCTGCCGGTGTACCATCTGCTCCCGCTTGCTGAATTTGCCAAGCTCGGCGTAGGTGTTTGTTTTGATCTTCATGAATGAAAATTTAAAACAGGTGATCTGTGATCGGGTTTACTGAGTTCTCTGGTTTCTTTGGGAACCCTGGGATCTATCGGATCCCTGGGGCCGCTCTGAGCGCGGACTTCTTTCGGAGCCCTGGGATCTATCGGATCCCTGGGACCGTTCGGAACGCTGACTTCTTTCGGAACTCTGAGATCTTTCTGATCCCTGAGGCCGAGGGGAGCTTCTGCGGCCTCTTCCGCCGCCGGACCGGCCTTGTCCGCCGGGTTTTTCCACTCTAACGATGCGTCCTTTGCTGATGGTCATCTGCAGATCGACGACACGATAATAGGCCAGGGACGGTGCATAAGCGATCACCACGGTCTTCCTGTCACCTTTGACCATATCTTTAATAAAAACACAGTACTGCTTGATAAATGACTCATCGAGTCCTGCAAAAGGATCGTCCAGAAATAAAATGTCCTTATTCTGCATGATGACACGCAGCAGTTCCACCTTTTTGTAGAGAGTGCCTGACAGAGTTCTTCTGTTCTTATCCGCCAGGTCTTTCAGGTCGAACTTTTCCAGTAGGTTCATTGCTTCCTGCCATGCGATGGCAGCGGATTTATTCTTGTTCCGGCCTGCGTTCTGTAGGTAGGTAATGACCTTACCCCAGGACCAGAAGGGACGTTCCTGCTGTAAAAACGCAATTTTGTCCAGCAGCACTTTTTGTGAATATTCACCTTTGCTGCGGCTTTTTCCTTCATATAATATATCGCCTTTGTCCGCCCGCTTACGGTGGGCAAGCACCTGCAGCAGAAGACTTTTTCCGCTGCCGTTCGCGCCAGTAATATGGTAGACATTGCCCGAAAACACTTTCATAGCATATACTTCAAGCTTCATTTCCGCGTCGGAGGCGATGATATCCTGTAATTCCAATATTGGAGCTTGTGAATTCATAGGCATACCTTTCGATGCATACATCACAGATCACCCGCTTGTCAAAGAACTCATTGCAGGATAATTATAGTGAAATCCAGCGCGTCCTACAACACGTATTTCAACTCATTATCCCTGTACCGGCTCTTGGGTCTGTCATTTCCCTGAACTTCAGAGAAGACTCTTAAGTTCTGCGGCCTTATCCGTCTTTTCCCAGCTGAATTCATCCCGTCCGAAATGTCCGTAGGCCGCAGTTTTGCGGTAAATCGGTTTTTTCAGGTCCAGACTCTCTATGATTCCCGCCGGTGTCAGCTTGAAGAGGTTGCGGACAGCGTCCTCGATCAGTGAAAGTTCCACTTTTGATGTGCCGAAATCATCCAGCATCACAGATACGGGATGAGCCACACCGATGGCGTAGGCCAGCTGAACCTCCGCCCGGTCACAGAGTCCGGCTGCCACGATATTTTTCGCAATATAGCGGGCCATATAGGCGGCGCTGCGGTCCACCTTGCTGGGATCCTTACCGCTGAAGGCCCCGCCTCCGTGCCGTCCCATACCGCCGTAGGTATCCACGATGATCTTGCGGCCCGTCAGACCGCTGTCCCCGTGGGGACCGCCGATGACAAAACGACCTGTAGGATTGATATAGAAACGGGTGTTCTCATCCAGCAGGCCGGTGGGTTCCAGCACCGGTTTGATAATCTTTTCAATGACAGTATGGCGGATCTCATCGTAGGAAACCGATTCGGAATGCTGATGGCTCAGCACTACGGCGTCGATGCGGCGGGCCTGATGCCCGTCGTACTCGATGGTGACCTGACTTTTACTGTCGGGCCTGAGCCAGGTGATACTGCCGTCCTTGCGCAGGTCTGCGGCATATTTCAACAGTCTGTGGCTGTAGGCGATGGGAGCCGGCATGAGTTCCGGCGTCTCATTGACGGCATAGCCGAACATCATACCCTGGTCTCCGGCACCCTGCTCCTTGTACAGACCGGTTCCGTCCACGCCCTGACTGATGTCCGGACTCTGGCTGTGAATGGTATTCAGGACGGCCATGGAACTGTAGTCCAGACCGTATTCAGGCCGGTCGTAGCCTATCCTTTTCACGACCCCACGGGCCACGTCCTGTATATCCACATACGTATTTGTAGTGATTTCACCGCCTACGAGGACCATACCGGTGGTGGTGAAGCATTCGCAGGCGACCCTACTCTCCGGATCATCCTTCAGGCAGGCGTCCAGTACCGCATCGCTGATCTGGTCGCATATTTTGTCAGGGTGTCCTTCGCTGACACTCTCAGAAGTAAATAGTTTTTTCTGTTCTTTCATGGCATCTTCTTTCAAATTTTTCGGGCGAATTTACATCTTTTCAGGCGCTATTCAAAGAAGGGCTCCCAAAATGGCGGTTTTTTTTCAGTGCGGCAGCACTCTCCCCTCGTTTTTAATCTTGAAAGACATGCTCTCAGGTCGTAGATTCAGAGGCAATGAGTGATCCGGTCAGCACAGTGTCAAATCCCCCGGGACGGCTCCCTTTGAAGGCCGCTGACAGCAACCGGACAGGAATAAATAAAACAAGGAGTTAATATGAGTATCATACTGCCTGAACTGCCATACGAGAAGAACGCTCTCGAGCCCCATATCAGTGCAAAGACCCTGGATTTCCACTATGGAAAACACCACAATGCCTATGTTGTGAATCTGAACAAACTGGTTCAGGACAGCGATCTGGACAAAGCGGAGCTGGAGGACATCATCAAGGCCAGTGCAGGGAAAGCGGATATGGCCGGTGTGTTCAATAACAGCGCCCAGGTCTGGAACCACACCTTCTACTGGCACTGCATGAAAAACGGGGGCGGCGGAGCACCGACAGGCGACCTGGCGAGACAGATCGACAGTGCCTTCGGTTCCTTTGCCGACTTTTCAGAGAAATTCAAGACGGCTGCCATCACCCAGTTCGGCAGCGGCTGGGCCTGGCTGGTCCTGAACAGCAGCGGCAAACTGGATATCATGAAGACAGCCAATGCCGATACACCGATGGTTCACGGAGCCAAAGCCCTGCTGACGGTGGATGTCTGGGAACATGCCTACTACCTGGATTACCAGAACCTGCGCCCCGGATATGTGGATACCTTCATAAACAATCTCATCAACTGGGATTTTGTAGCGGAAAATCTGGGTTAAAGCCAAAAAGCTTCTGCTGCGGGCCTGCTCTGCGGGATCCGCGGACCCGATAAACAGTGGAGATCCGGTCCTCAGAGACCGGATCTTTTTTTTTATCCTGGAATATATTACTCTGAAGCGGCTGCAGCTGCTCCGGACGCTTACTTATAGACAGGTGAAGGCAGGCCCAGTCCCTGTTCCATGAATTTCTCCTTCAGAACCCGGAACTTCTCCTCATAGACGGGATGCCCGTCATAGCTGTCTCCGAGGGGCTGCAGGGTCCAGGCGAAGAAGGACTGTGTACTGTCCAGCATACTGCTGTCCTCCTGGGCATACTCCATATAATTCCTGATCTGTTTGAGCAGCTGTTCCTGAGAGCTGAAGTGCTCCTCGAGGGAGAGGCCGTCGGGCACCTGCTCCTGATAGCGGGCGATTCGGTCATTGACAAAGTCCAGACGCCGGCGGGTTTCGGTGAGGTCCCGGGCCCGCATGCCTGTGCTNAGTCTCAGCTGCAGATGGCCCATAAACTTCCCCTCCTGCCCCATACTCAGGGCGGAGGTGTTTGTCTGCAGCTTCGTCGTGACGGACTGTGAGCGGGAACGGACGTCGACAATGATATCCACACCTCTCACCTGCTGGTCCACCTTGAGCCGAAAATCCTCAGGGGCATCGACAAAGACGATACTCAGATCATAGCTACCCATATTCTTCTCTGTCACCTCCTTCAGAGCTCTCAGGGGATCTGTGAGGATGAAATCCGGATGAAGGGCTTCAGGTTCAGCAATCACCCCGGTCACCAGGATCCGGGCCTCACCGCTGTCTATCAGACGGAAAGCGGGAAAGAGCATTCCCTTCTCTTTTGAACTGAGATTGGCAGACAGGAAGGGCAGCTCATATTCGCGCTGCAGCTCCTGCAGGAAGCTTTCACCCAGCGCGCAGTCCCAGGAACCCACATTGACGGCTGCATAGGCGGCCTGCTGATAGGCTTCGGCCTGAAGATCGGAGAGAACTTTCAGATAGCGCCCCTCTTCCGGATGAAAATGCTGCAGTTTATGCAGCAGCCAGTTGCCGCCTTCCAGAACAGGGACCGCTTCGAGGGGCAGCCCCTGGCGGAAGCTGTCGATGAACTGCATTTTTCTGGCCAGGCCGCCGATAGGCGGCTTGCAGCCGCAGGGCTCCATTTTCAGCCGGCTGTTGCCGCTGATCAGGAGATCCACTTCAGTGATGGCCTCTGAATCACAGGCACTGAAAAGAACAAGCAGTGTGAATATCAGATGTTTGATCAGCTTCACGGAGAACCCCTTCCTGTTTCTTCGCAAAGCTAAGAATTCTCAGCTGTTGAGTGCAAGGGATTTTCCGGCAGGGAGCTTTGACGCGGGGGAGGATACAGCTGTCCCGGAATTCGGCCGGACCGGGTTGCGGACCGCCGTTGAGGACGGCCCGTCAGGGTGCAGAAAGGCTCCGGGAGGAGAGCGGGATCAGCCCCTTTTTATATTGCAAAATCACTATAAATAAGGCATATTTACACAGACCTTACAGCAGGTTGTAAACAGAAAGGAGACCTATGAAAACTGGAGGAAATTTTCTTGTTCAGCCGGTAGGTCGTGAACGTATCTTCACCCGTGAGGATTTCAGTGAGGAGCAGCGGGACATTTCGCAGATGGTGCGGGATTTTGTGGCTGAGCGGCTGAGACCGACGCGGGAGCAGATCGACAAGTACGACCCTGAGTTGACGAGGGAGCTTTTTAATGAGTGCGGGGAGCTCGGCCTTCTGGGCATCGAAGTTCCGGAGAAGTACGATGGAATGGACCTTGGAAAGGTTGTATCCGCAGTGGTGGCCGAGGAAGTCGGCGCCAGCACATCGTCTTTTATCACGACATTTCTTGCTCATGTGGGAATCGGCACACTGCCCCTGACCTGGTGGGGAAGTGATGTTCTGAAGGAAAGATATCTGCAGAAACTGTCCAGCGGTGAGTGGATGGGGGCCTATGCTCTGACTGAACCCAGCTCAGGCTCCGATGCGCTTTCCGTGAAAACGACTGCAGTACTGAATCCAGAGGGAACACACTATATCCTCAACGGGACGAAGCAGTTCATCACCAACGGTGCCTGGGCCCAGATCTTCACGGTCTTTGCCAAGATCGACGGTGAGAAATTCACGGCTTTTATGATCGAAAGGGATACGCCGGGTCTGAGTATCGGACCGGAAGAGAAGAAGATGGGTATCAAGGGCAGCAGTACCACGACCGTCATACTGGAGAACTGTGCGGTGCCGGTGGAGAATGTGCTCGGAGATATCGGCAAGGGGCACGAGATCGCCTTCGGCGTGCTGAATGTGGGGCGTTTCAAGATGGGGGCGGCCACTCTCGGCGGCGGAAAACAGGCGACACGGGAGGCTATACTCTACGCCAAGGAACGGCGTCAGTTCGGAGAGCCCATTGCCCATTTCGATGCCATCAAGGCCAAGATCGCGGAGATGGCTGTCATGCTCTACGGACTGGATTCCATGGTCTACCGGACGGTCAGTGACACAGAGGAGGAAAGCGGGAGAATTCCGAGGGATGCCGCAAATTACGGCCAGCTGATGGGCCGGGCCCTTGAGAAGTACGCCATTGAGGACAGCATCATGAAGATCTACGGTTCGGAGATGCTGGGCAAGATCGCGGATCAGGGGCTGCAGATCCACGGCGGTTACGGTTTCACTGAGGAATACCCCTTTGCCGCTTTTTACCGGAATACCCGCATTGACAGGATCTATGAGGGGACGAACGAGATCAACCGGCAGATCATCACCGGTTACTTCCTGAAGAAGGCACTGATGGAGGAGCTGCCGATCCGGGAGGCTATCAAGCAGATCCCTACGATCCTGGAAGAGGTGGACAATTGGTATTACAATGATGCGCTGCGGCCGGAGAAACGCTCACTGGTTCTGGCCAAGTACCTGACCATGCTGGTTCTCCATGAAGCGGTGAACAAATTCGGTCAGAATATGCGGACCGAGCATCAGCTGATGGAGATCCTGGCGGACATGTTCATCAATGTCTATCTGGTGGACAGCACGCTGGCGCGGGTGACGCAGGTGCGGGAGAGCGGCAAGCAGGACCCGGCGGTGCTGAATATCGCCCAGATCCTCACCAGCGAGGCCATGTACACGCTGAGTACTCTGGCCATGAAAGGAATCACGAACCTGCTCTATGGTGAGGCGCTGGAGAGCACCCTGCTCATGGTGGAGAAATACATCCGCAAGATGGTGATCCCGAGGGATCTCTTCTCCCTGAAACGCACGGTGGCCGAAGATATCATTGTCAAAGAAAAATATGATTATTAACAGGAGTTTATAATGTCATCAAAAGCATATATCGTTGATGCGGTCCGCAGCCCCATCGGAGTGAAGAATGGAAAACTCATAGGCATTCGGCCGGATGAGCTGTCGGCACAGACTGTGATACAGCTGCTGAAACGCAATCCGGACTTCCCGGTGGAGGCCGTGGAGGATGTTGTGCTGGGAAACGCCTTTCCGGAAGCGAGCCAGGGCATGCTGATGGCCCGCGGTGTCAGTATTCTGGCGGGGCTTCCCAAGGAGGCGGGCGCCAAAGTGGTGAACCGTTTCTGCGGGTCGTCCATGGACAGTCTGCACCAGATCAGCACTGCCATTGAGGCCGGTGATATGGATGCCGGGATCGCCGTGGGTGTGGAGGATATGTTCGGTGTGCCCATGGGCGGATACAATCCTTCCTTTCATCCCAAACTCGCCATGAAGAATTATTATGTCGGGATGGGAGAGACCGCTGAAAATCTGGCCAATGAGCTGAAGATCAGCCGTGAGGACCAGGAGTCATTTGCTGTGGCCAGCCATGAAAAGGCTCTGAAGGCTATGGCGGAGGGTCGATTCGACAATGAGATCGTGGCCATCGAATACAATGGTCAGAGCGTCACGGCGGACGAAGGACCCAAGACTCCGGATCTGGAAAAGATCCGTTCTCTGAAACCCGCCTTCGACCAGAACGGCAGCATTACCGCGGCTACCTCCTCCCCCATCAGCATCGGGGCCGCTGCCATTCTCATCGTCAGTGAGAAGATCCTGAAGGAATACGGTCTGAAAGCCCGTGCGGTCATCACCGGCAGAAGTATCGCCGGCGTGGACTGGGAACTGATGGGCAAGGGACCGCTGGTTTCCACCGAAAAACTGATGCAGAGAAAGGGTCTGAGCTGGGATGATATCGATGTTGTGGAGCTCAACGAGGCCTTTGCCGCCCAGAGTCTGTATGTGATCCGCAAAGGTGAGTGGCCCATGGAGAAGATCAATCTCAACGGCGGGGCCATTGCGCTGGGGCATCCACTGGGATGCAGCGGTGCGCGAATCATAAGCACGCTTCTGAATGTCATGGAACAGAACAAGGCCAAACGCGGTCTGGCCACGATGTGCATCGGTACCGGACAGGGTATCTCTACCATTATCGAAGCCGTTTAAGGAGGCTGTTATGGAAGAGATCAAAAAAGTCGGAATTCTGGGCTCCGGTATCATGGGCGCCCAGATCGCGGCCCACTTTGCAAATGTGAACATCCCATCGGTTCTGCTGGACCTGAACAAAGAGATGGCAGCCGGCGGGTTGGCAACGGCCCTGAAAACGAAACCTGCGCCCTTTTACAACCCGAAAAAGGCCTCACTGATCACAACATCTGATTACGAGGACGGTCTGGAACTGCTTCGGGATGTGGACTGGATCATTGAAGTGGTAGCGGAGCGGCTGGATATCAAGCATGAGGTGTTCCGCAAAGTGCAGCCCTTTCTCAAGGACAGCTGCATCATCGCATCGAACACTTCCGGTCTGCAGCTCAGTGACCTGATGCAGGGGATCGAGGAACGCTTCAGGCAGCGGACCCTGATCACTCATTTTTTCAATCCGCCCCGTTATCTGCGGCTGCTGGAGCTGGTCTATCCTGATGATATCGACCTGCGGGTGCTGCGGACAGTGGAGTATTACGGTGAGACGGTCCTGGGTAAGGGGCTGGTGCATGCCAAGGATACGCCCAACTTTGTGGCTAACCGCATCGGGGTCTTCGGTATGCTGAAGACCATCGAGGTCAGCGGCAAAATGGGTTTGAGCGTGGAGGAAGTGGACAAGCTCACAGGACCTATTATCGGGCATCCGAAGAGTGCCACCTACCGGACAGCGGATCTGGTGGGACTGGACACACTGAGGCATGTGGCCTCCAATACATACGAAAAATGCACTGATGATGAACAGCGGCAGCTCTTTGCTGATATCCCCATCCTGGACAGGATGATCGAAAAAGGATATCTGGGTCAGAAGTCGAAGGCCGGATTCTATCGGAAGGAAGGCAAGGTCATCCGTTCCCTGAATTTCAAGACCCTTGAATACCAGGATCAGGGCAAGGTACTGTTTGACAGCTATCGCGCCGCAAAATCCCGGGGAAGTGTGGCTGACAAGATGAAGGTCATGGCCTGGAGTGATGACAAGGCGGGGAAATTCACATGGGAAACCCTGGCTGCCACCATACTCTATGCCGCTCACCGGATTCCGGAGATCGCTGACGACATCCTGAATATCGACAACGGTATGAAATGGGGTTTCGGCTGGGAGCTGGGACCATTTGAGTGCTGGGATGCCATCGGGTTTGAAAAATCTCTGGACCGGATGAAACAGGAGGGGATGAAGATCCCCGAATGGGTTCAGAACATGCGGAATGCGGGCTATCATGCCTTCTATGAACGGATCGAAGGCATCATGTACTACTATGATGTGGCGAGTGGAAAAATGCTGCCGCTTCCGAGTGGTCCCAATGTCCTGAAAATGGCCGATCTGAAAGCCGCACGTCCTTCCATCAAGCGCAACTGGAGTGCTGATATCGTGGATATGGGCGACCGGGTTCTGGCTGTGGAATTCCATTCAGCGCTGCAGCCGACCATGAATCCCATTGACGGCACCATTCTCGACGCACTGATGGATGCTCTGGAACTGACGGTGAAGGGCGGCTACAAGGGTGTGGTTATTTCCCATGACGGTGTGAATTTTTCCGCCGGTGCAAATCTGGCCCAGATCCAGATGCTGATAGAGGAAAAACGCTGGAAAGAGCTGGAACAGGTGATTGCGATGTTTCAGGAAGCGACGCAGCGGCTTCGCTATTCGCCCTTTCCTGTGGTGGCTGCTCCCTTCGGATTTACTCTGGGCGGTGCATACGAAATCGCAGGAGCGGTGGACCGGATCGTAGCCCATGCGGAAACCTACTGCGGGCTGGTTGAGGCCGGTGTCGGTCTGCTCCCGGGCGCTGGTGGAAACCTGCGTCTACTGACCCATTGGATGAAGAAACTGGAACCGCTGAGACCGGGACCCTTCCCTGCTGTTCAGAAGACCTTCGAGACCATCGGTTTCGCCAAGGTAAGCACTTCCGCGGCGGAAGCAAAGGCCCATGGTTACTTTGCACCTGAGGACAAGATCGTCATCAACAGGGATCATCTGCTCTACACGGCAAAGAAGACCGTCCTTGAACTGGCGGAAAACTACAGTGCTCCGGAGCCGATGGAACTGCTGCTGCCGGGAAATGACGGCTATCTGGTGCTGGACAGCGCGATTGCCGACTTTGTGCGCAAGGCTATGATCAGTGAACACGACGCTCTGATCGGCAGGAAGATCGCCTACGTTCTCTGCGGCGGTGAAAAGGGTTCTCCCTTCAGACCTGTCAGTGAACAGTACCTTCTGGACATCGAACGGGAGGCCTTCATGTTTCTGGCCGGTACGAAGAAAACCTATGAACGCATCAGTCACATGCTTAAAACAGGCAAACCCCTGCGCAACTAGCAAAAAAAGACATAAACAAATGAAACGGGAGCCTCACAGCTCCCGTTTTTTTTCTACTCTGAATAATTATCTAAAAGTGATCATCCGCTATGAGGAAGCGTTTCAGTCTGCTGTCCAAGGAGGTCTCAGGCCGAATCCGGGCACTCAGTCCTGCAGATCTTCCGCTGATCTCTGCTCTTCCTCAATGATCTGCGTGACAGCCAGAATCAGTTCCTGCAGATTCTCACGGGTCACAGAACTGATATAATGCACACGCCGCGGATCGATATCCTCATGTATGAGCGCGGGTTTTTCCTCAACGGTGTCGCATTTGGTCAGACAGATGAGCCAGGGCTTGTGCTCCAGACCCTTCTGATAAGCGTACAGTTCAGCACGCAGAGTCAGGAAGCGCTCCAGAGGGTCGTTTTCGGCGACATCGATCATATAGATCAGCACCCGGCTGCGTTCGATATGGCGGAGGAACTGATCGCCAAGGCCCTTCCCTTCGTGGGCCCCCTTGATCAGTCCCGGAATATCCGCCATCACAAAACTTTTGAATTCCCCGTATTTGACAATGCCCAGATTGGGTACCAGGGTGGTGAAAGGATAATCGGCAATCTTGGGCCGGGCCTCACTGATCACTGAGAGCAGTGTCGATTTGCCGGCATTGGGAAAGCCTACCAGTCCCACATCCGCCAGTACTTTCAGTTCCAGCTCCAACTCCTTCTCCTCGCCCCGGATGCCCTCCTGGGCATAGCGCGGGATCTGGTTCACGGAGGTGGCAAAATGCTGATTACCCCTGCCGCCCTTTCCGCCCTGGGCCGCAGTAAAACTCTGTCCGGAGATGGTCAGATCAGCAAGGATCGTATCCTCATGGCGAATTATGGTTCCTACGGGCACCCGGATATGTATGTCCGCTCCATTCTTTCCTGAGCGCCTGTTGCCGCTGCCGGGCTGTCCGCTTTTTGCTCTGTAGATGCGGTGGTATCGCAGATCGTGGAGGGTATGCAGCTGATGGTCGGCTGTGAAGATCACATCGCCGCCTTTTCCGCCGTCGCCGCCGTCCGGTCCGCCCTTCGGTACAAATTTTTCCCTATGGAAAGAGACAGCACCCGGTCCTCCGTTTCCTGAACGAACGGTAATGACTGTAAAATCGACAAAATTCATGACAGTTTATCCTGTCTTGGTTTCTTTATTTATACTCTGCCCGCTGTGGGTCTGCCGGGATGCACCGGACCCGGCCTCTGCACCTGATCCGGCCTCTGCAGCTGAAGTGCTGCCGGCAGCCGGGGCATCTGAGCTCTTTGCAGGGGCTGCTGTCCCCTCGGCGGATTTCTCTGTGCCGGCGTTTGCTTTCCCGGAGCCCTGTTTTCCGCTGTAGTCGTTCACGTACCAGCCACTGCCCTTGAACATGAGCCCGGGAGCCGAGATCTTCCTTATTGACTCTGCACCGCAGTCGGGACATGGCTCCGGCTCCTCCCGCTGCTGAACACTCTTCATTTTCTCGAAGACCTGTCCACAGGCCACACATCTGTATTCATAAAAAGGCATTTTATCTGCTCCCGCACTGCAGGGCGGCAATGGCTGCCAGATTCACAATATCCTCAGTGCTGCAGCCCCGGCTCAGATCGTGAATGGGCTTTTTCAATCCCTGAAATACTGGCCCAACAGCTGCATAATTGGCTAAGCGCTGTGTGAGCTTATATCCAATATTTCCGGCGTTGAGGTCAGGGAAGATCAGGACATTCGCCCGCCCGGCCACTGTCGAACCCGGCGCCTTGCTTTTCCCCACCTTTTCTATCAGGGCTGCATCCAACTGAAGTTCTCCGTCGATGGTCAGATGCGGATATTTTTTCCGGGCGATGTCCAGTGCCTGCAGCACCTTGTCCACCAGCGGGTGAGCAGCACTTCCCTTGGTCGAAAAACTGAGCATTCCCACCACAGCCTCCACACCGAAAATAGCTTCGTGGGTCCGGGCTGTGGCATTGGCTATATCCGCCAGCTGCTCAGCCGTCGGATCCGGCATGACCGCGCAGTCCGCAAAACTCAGGGCCCGGCTGTCATCCGGCGCAATCATGAGAAAATCACTGCTGAGCACAGAATTCCCTTCAGCCGTTCCCACGATCTGCAGAGCTGCACGAACCACATGGGCCGTGGCATTGGCCGCACCGCTGATACAGGCATCCCCCGCCTCTTTTCTCAGCATCATGGCTGCAAAAAAAGTGGGATCCTTCATGATTTCCGCCGCCTTCTCCCGCGTCATTCCCTTGGCCTGTCTCAAAAGGAAATAGGCTTCAGCATAATCCTGAAAATCCTCGCTTCGTGAGGGAAAAAGCTGTTCTATCCCCTTCAGATCCACGGACGCTTGATCAGCCGCACTGTTCAGCTCCACCGGTCCGGCAGCCAGCAGACAGACCCTGGCAATACCCTGGTCCGTGATCTCTCTGGCGGCCCGAAGCACCCGGGGATCATGGCCTTCCGGAAGCATCAGTTTAATATTCGTATTCCTTGCAGCCTGACTGCGTATCGTTTCCAGTATCTTTGACATCATGACGTCCTTTCATCAAATTTTCTTTTAACACAGGCCGGTACAAAAGCACTCACATCCCCGCCGAAACGAGCGATCTCACGGATCACCGAGGAACTGAGATACGTATTCTTCTCATTGGGCATCAGAAACACTGTGTCCACATTTCTGCCGATCTTCTGATTCACCAGAGCCATCTGAAGCTCGTTCTCAAAGTCACTGACCGCCCGCAGCCCCCGGATCAGCGCAATGGCACCGAGCTCCGCACAATGCTCCACGATCAGTCCGCTGAAGGTCCCAACCCTTACATTGGGAATGTCGGCCACAACCTCCTCAAGCATGGCGATCCTCTCCTCAGTGCTGAAGAGCGGGGTCTTCTGACTGTTGATTCCCACACTCACCACCACCTCATCAAAGAGCCTGCAGGCCCGAATGATAATATCCAGATGCCCGTTGGTCACTGGATCAAAGGTTCCGGGATAAATGGCCTTTCTCAGCACTTTACTCATAGATCCAGACTCCGGTTTCACCAAATTTTTTAAACTTCCGACAGCTGAAAGGCAGGTTTTCCCCTGCGTTCCAGTTGCTGCGATACTCAAATATCATGACCCCGCCGTCTTTCAGAGCCTGACGGCAGAGCAGAAAAAAATCCTCCTGCAGTGCGTAGGCATAGGGCGGATCCGCAAGAATACGGTCAAATACCTTGTGCTGATCCCTGAGAAAGCGTTCAGAGCCCATCCGATGCAGATGAAAACCCTTCTCAACTCCCAGCTTGAGCAGATTCTCCTCGATCAGCCGGCAGCTACGGGCATTATTGTCAACAAAATGCACTTCCTCAGCGCCTCGGCTCAGGGCCTCCAGACCCAGTGCACCTGTACCGCTGTACAGATCGGCCACAACGCTTTCATCAAAATCCCTGCAGACATTGAACATATATTCTTTGACCTGATCTGCGGTCGGACGGATATCATGTTTCGGGGATTGTAATCGCAGACCGCCAAATCGACCGCTGATGATGCGGCTCATTCTCCGCTTTCAAAATGCGTTAGGAAGATCTGAAACTTCAGGGGCTCATTCTCCGAAGCCCTCGGGCGCCGGCTATAGGAAGTCTTGTCCAGTTCATAGGTGGCCTGAAGATCCAGCATAGTATCAAGAAAAGTGCCGATACCCTTTACCGAACCTTCCAGAGTGATCATATAGCGGCGGCTCTCAACACCCTCATAGGGGCTTTCTGTCCTGCCGGCCTTCAGCTCAGCGACAGACAGAGAGGCCGTTCTCGCCATTGACCGGATCTCTCTTTCAAAGCGGGACTTCTCCAGATCATACAGTTCCACGCTCTGCGCTTCACCGCTGCTCCGGTAACTCCCTCTCAGAATGGCCCGGGCCCGTGAGCCCTCTGCCTCATCCAGGCGCGGTGCGAAATTGAACTCACTGAGCAGTCCACGCTCCTTCAGAGCCTTTGAAAACAGAATAAAATTCTGCGGGTCCACACTTTCACATTCCATCACGACGGTCCCTGCGGAATGGCTCCAGGTCAAAACATAGAGCTCAGCGGGAACGACCGCCAAAAAGTCCTTCTCCAGCTGCAGAAAAGCTCTGCTTTCGGCGCTTTTTCCGGTCAGAATCCGATGGTATTCACGGTCCAGTCCGGCACGGGCTTCCGGAAGCTTTTTCTCCACAGGTTTGGGCACTGGAAGTTTTTCCCTCACGGCCTGCACAGCCTCAGACGGAACAGCTTCGGCCGCAACGGGCTCCTCTGTCACTGCTGATACCGGGGCCTCGGTCTGAGAAAGCACTTCAGACTCGGCTTCCCCTACGTTCTCCGCAGTATCCAGTTCAGTGCCGCTGTCCGGAACCGTTGCCTCAAAAACCCTTTCCTCGGCAATGGCCTCTTCTGGCATATCCTCCCCGCTGAAGAGGGTCACAACCCTGTTCTTCAGGCCGTCCATACTGTCACTGAGATTCTCCGGAAGATAGCCCAGCAGATAACTGAGCCAGAAGGCGGCAACGATCACAATGACAGCTGCGACAGACAGCAGACCCCAGGGTCTGCGCTGCGCTTCCTCCTCGTCCTCCTCCTCATCGTCCTCAGCCTCCTCATCATCAAAGCTGCGGAGCTCCGTCTCCCGGTTCTTATAATCATCCAGTTCGTCCAGAACCGTCTCATCCAGAGCAGGCTCCTCTTCCGGCAGCTCAGACTCCTGACTCAATTCCTCCTGTAAATCCTCCTCAGGCAGCGACTCTTCCCGGATCTCCTCTTCATCGGGTTTGAGCAGATTGAATTTAATCATGGTCATCCATCCCTCTGAATAATGTTCCGGCCACTTCCACAAACAGGTTGTCATTCAGTTCCGTGTCATCCGAATCCAGAATATCCGACCTGTTGAAGATCTCATAGTTAATAAAAGGATTGATCAGTTCCATAAAATAGGCGTTTCTGATCCCCTGTGCCTCTTCCGCCGCCGTCGATCTGTCCGTATGCAGAAAGGACGGGCCGGTGATGTCATACAGCTTATTGTCGAATTCCCTCCGGCTCAGCAGCAGGGCCGCCTGATACAGCTCCTCGTCAAACTGCGTGTAAAACACCGGCTTCTCTCCATGAGCAGCGAAACGGCAGAACTTCAGCAGCCGACCTCCGCTGTAAAGGCTTAAACTCACCTTCTTTTCCGCTTCGAAATGTATCAGACTGTGCCTTTCATAATTACTGATATCATAATTTTTTAGGACCGCATCATAGGCTGCAAAATGTCCAATATCCACTGCATTCACACCAAGCCGGGCGAATTCAGCGGCCTCCATGATGTTTTCCAGAATCTTCGGATAAAAATAGGCCCCGATCAAAGTCTTTCCATCCCCGTCTCCGGACACGATCTGCTGCTTCTGCAGCATGCTGAACGTGTCGGAACCCAGTTTTACAGAACTTTCCCAATTCTGCTTTTCCCGGATCTCAGAATTTTCAGCATCCGCAGCCGCATTGTCCGTGCGCAGCGTGATGAACTCTGTGGAAAGACTGACCCTGCTCTTATTGGCCGGAAACTCAAGGGTATTCCTCAGTTGGCGGAAAATCCCGATCAGGTCCTGTACAGCAGTGGAGCTGACAAGGTCCTTCTTTGTGAGCGGGTAGGGATATTCCACCAGCCCGGTCTGGTCGATCACCCGGGCATCACCCTCTTCAGTGGCGGCGGCAAAGGTCAGATAATGACTGTGTAGACAGACACCCAGCATGTCGGGCCCCCTTTCATTTCCAGGACGCTTCGCCGTCGACGATCGCCCCGTGTCCCGTATCAGTAAAGGTCCAGAAAGTCTTCACGCTGAAATTGATCCCGCCCCGGGTCGGTGAAACAATAGCAATTTTGGCAGAATCAACAAATTTTACAATATAATCCTTCCCGGTCAGCGGACATTCCATCAGCGAATCCACGAGATTGAAGCGTTTGTACTTCTGAACATTCTCATAGCGCATGTCCTCGGTCGTGTCAATGATCCAGCCTGTCCAGAGACTGTCAGCATAGATGAAGCGGTCTCTGTCCCGATTGTAAAAGGACGTGTCATTGAGCCCCGTCTCGGGATTGGGAATCACTGCTGTATAGATGGTTTCCAGCGAAGAATCCCTGGCCATATAGGGAAAAGCGAACATCGTATCAAACTCGAAAGCCCAGAAATCACCGACATTTACTGTCACAGGCTTTCCGTCAAAGATAAGCGTCTGTTCACCGAAATACATGGAATCTGCCAGAACCGAATCCCGGACCATGGAGATAAAACGCATCACATCCCCCATGTTCTCACTGTATTCCCCGGTCAGGGCGTGATATGCCTCCTGCGCATCCCAGAGCTGACTCATCTTCCAGTGCGCCAGATTGCGGTAGTAGCTCTCATCCTCCCAGATCGCTTTGGGAACATAGACCACGAACAGGAAAATCACGATCAGAAGGACAGTGATCCATTTGATGATGAATGACAGGGTTTCGGAATAGCTCTGCGTATCGCTCACAATACCTCCTAAAGTCTACAATTTAATGTAGGGTTTGATCTTTTCAAGTAATTTTTCCCCGATACCGCTGACCTTCACCAGGTCCTCCAGAGTCTCAAATGCCCCGTTGGCCTCACGGTATTCCACAATCGCCTTCGCTTTTGTGTCGCCCAGATAGGGCAGATCGGCGATCTCCTTCATTGTCGCAGTGTTCATACTCACACGGGACGGCTCAGCAGAGGGCTCAGCTTCGCTGACAGTCTCAACGGCACCCGCACTGTCCTTTCTGTCCTTCTGAACCGCATGCTCTGTTTTCGCAAGCACATCCGGGCTGCGGTCACAGTGAAGGACAAACTTTCTGATCAGAAACCAGAACAGTCCCAGGACCATGGCAGCCGCAACAAACAGAATAATGTTCTTTTCCTGTTTTGTGAAAATCATTTTCGCCTCATCAAGCTTTGAATTTTTCGAAACGGACCATTTCATCCTTATTCTCTTTCATGTATAGATCGTAGAGCTGACTGACCAGCTCCTTTTCTCTGCCTTTGGTCCTTGACGGTGTGTCCACCTGTATCTGCACCAGCTGATCACCGTAGTTTCCGCTTCCCCTCAGAACAGGCATGCCCTTGCTGCGCAGACGCAGGATCTTTCCGCTGCTTGTTCCCGGTGCCAGGGTGAGTTCCACCTTGCCGCTGAGGGTGGGAACCGTGATCTTGTCCCCCAGAACCGCCTGAGGCCATGAGACCACGACCTTCAGAAGTATGTCATCCCCATGCCGTGTGAAGGTGCTGTGTTCCTTCTCCTCGAATATAATGATCAGGTTGCCCTTGCCTCCCCCTCTGACCCCGCTGTTGCCCTCGTTCTGAAGTGTCATGTAATTCCCCTGTGCCACACCGGCGGGAATCTTCACATCCACCATTTTCTCAGCTTTGACCCGACCGTCACCACCGCATGTCCGGCACTTGTCCTTTACGATTCGACCCTCTCCGTGGCAGTGACTGCAGGGACGTATATTCACCATCTGCCCCAGAAATGAGGATACCCGTTCCCGGACCTCCCCCGCCCCGCGACATACCGGACAGGCAGTGACACCCGTCCCGCCGCTGCCGCTGCAGCTGTCACAGGGTTCAAAACGTTTGATCTTCAACTGCTTCGAGATACCGCTGTAGATTTCCTCAAGCCCCAGTTTCANGGTAATTCGCAGATCACTGCCCCGGTTGCTCTGAGTACCGCCGCGACCACCGCTGCCGCCGCNGAAAATATCCCCGAATCCGCCGAAACCGCCGAAATTGCGCATAAACTCGTTCAGGGCATCACTCAGATCGAAATCCTGAAAACCGCCGGCTCCGCTGAATCCGCTGAACCCGTTGCCGCCGCCTCTCAGACCGTCATGGCCGAAACGGTCGTACTGTGCCCGCTTCGTCTCATCATTGAGGACCGAATAGGCTTCCGCTGCCTCCTTGAATTTTTCCTCAGCTTCCTTATTCCCCGGATTCTTGTCCGGATGATACTGCACCGCGATCTTGCGGTAGGCCTTCTTTATCTCGTCCGGGCTCGCTTCACGGCTCACTCCCAGTATATCATAATAATCTCTCGGCATCATTCCACCTTGCCTACGACCACCTTGGCATGACGGATGACTTTATCGCCGCGCAGGTAACCTTTTTCAAATTCCTCCAGAATCCGGTCATCATCGGCTTCCTCTGCCGCCGGACGGGTCATCAGTGCATCGTGACGCTCAGGATCAAAGTCCTCCCCCTCACTGTCAAAGGGCTCCACGTCAAAACCCTTGAGAACCTGCAGGAACTTCTGCTGCACGCGACTGAAACCGTCCAGCACCTTAGCGGGATCATTCTCATTTTCACCGTGTACCAAAGCTCTTTCAAAATCATCGAGAACCGGCAGCACATTCATGATCAGCTTCTCACCCTGCAGCTCAATACTCCGCTCCAGATCCCTGAGACTCCGTTTCTTAAAATTGTCGAATTCCGCAAGCAGACGCATGTATTTGTCCGTCAGTTCAATATTCTTCTGCAAGGCATCCGCCAGCTCGGCATTGAGCTTCTCAAGCCCGGCCTCAGACGCTCCGCCATCTTCCCCGCCGTCTCCATTCTTCCCCGCACTGCTGCGGCTCCTGTTGCGGCCCTTATCCTTCGCTGAACGTCTTTTCTTTTTTGTATTTTTAACGCCGCCGGCAGATTCAGCCGTTTCCGATGCCTCTTCAGCGGCAGAATTATTGTCCACAGTTTCTTTCTCTTCAGACTTTGATGTCATCTCAGATGTCACTCCTTTCACTTACTTTCTCATTGATCTTTTCACTGATATACTCCAGCATCGGAATGATCCTGTGATATGGCATCCGAGCCGGCCCCACCACCGCCAGAAGACCCTCCAGCTCCTTGATCTGGTAGTTCTTCAGAACCACAGCGCAGTTCTCACCCTCCACAAATGCGATCTCGTGACCGAAAAGAGTCTGAACCCGGCTGTCCCTGAAACTCACAGAACGCCTGAGACGCAGCAGCCAGTCGTCCGTCCTTAAAAGTGAGATCACCGTATTCCGGGAGGGATCCGATATAAACTCAGGCTGTTCCAGAAATTCAAAATTTGAACCATTGTGCAATTCCGGTGTGACAGAACGTTCGATATGTGAGAAAATGCGGCGGACCAGATGCAGATCCCCGGTGGACAGGTCCTCGAACATGCTGAGCAGTCGCCCCTGTATGTCCGCCAGGGTATGTCCTCTGAGCCGTTCCTTCAGAAGGTCCCTTATGACCGGCAGACGCCGCCGATTAAGCTCACCGTCACTTTCCACCATAACGGTTTTCACGATACCCCCGTCGATCTGCAGTACCAGCAGAAAACGCTGTCCGCTGAGATCCACAAGATCGATATCCTCCAGACGCCCATTGAAAAGCAGAGGAGACAGAACCACACCGATCTCCTCAGAGAGTTTGCTGATCAGACGGCTTGTCAGTCGCAGAATGTACTCAAGTTCATTCTGAACCGCCCCGAACTGACTGTGTATCTGCTGCCGTGTATCCTCGGGAATATCCTCCTCCGGCATCAGCGTATCCACGTAATATTTCATGCCGGCATTGGTGGGAACCCGGCCTGAACTCGTATGGGTGTGGGTCAGAAGCCCTGCCTCTTCGAGTTTGGCCATGATATTTCGCACTGTCGCGGTGCTTACCCTGAGCTGATACTTCTCAACTAAAAGTCTGGAAGACACTGCCTGTGCAGTACTTACATACTCACGGATGATATGATTCAGGATGCTGTCAGACAGTTTATCACTGCGCGGCATCTCACCTCCATTTTAACCTTGAAAAATACGCCGAAAATACCCTGATTTCAAGTAATAACACTTGCGGTCAAAGCATGTTCAGACACGGCTGCAAAGCAGGCTGCAAAATATTTGATTGACTGTTTGGCCATTAATCCTTAAAATCACCGGCTTTTTGAAGCAGGAGAGGTGTCCGAGCGGCTTAAGGAGCACGATTGGAAATCGTGTGTACGTCAAAAGCGTACCCAGGGTTCAAATCCCTGCCTCTCCGCAAATAAAATCCCGCAACAGCGGGATTTTTTATATATGTGAACCTTTTGACACCTGACATCCCTTTAGATACAGGATCTGATTTGAACCCTGGTTCATTTCGGAATCCGCCCTGCGGATGGAGAACGCGCAGCGAGCCCCGCGAGCAAAGCAAATCCCTGCCTCTCCGCAAATAAAATCCCGCAACAGCGGGATTTTTTATATATGTGAACCTTTTGACACCTGACATCCCTTTAGATCCCGGACCGGAGGCTTCGCTCTTCCATTTTACACTGAATTTTGTATATTAACTCCGGATCAACCTGGACAGGGCTTTGAGACCGTCTTCAGTGACAACTGCGGCTTATCCGGCTCTGAACTATACAGCATTAAAATGGAGGAACAGATGATCTCACCGGCAACGCGCACATTTCTTCGGGCTGTTATGATGCTCTCAATCAGTGTATCCCTGTACCCGGCAGTTATACGGGTGGATTTCGGACCGAATGACCTGAGCAACGGACATGTCACTCCGAGTCCGGATATCAATGGCAACTACTGGAACAATGCCACGGATGTGAATGTGTCGGCTGCCCCACTGCCCCTCCTCGATGTCGAGCAGAACAGCAGCGGCTACTCACTGTCCATCCTGCAGGGTTTCATGAAGAACGGCATTCTCAACGGCGGTTTACTCAGTCCGGAGGAGGACAAACTGGGTCAGCTGGCCATAGCGACTGCGACGCAGGACTATTTCTTTCATACCGCTTCCGCAGCTCTCATCCTCGAAGGTCTGCATATCGGCAGAGAATATACTTTCCGGATCTTCGCCACCCGAAATACTACGGAGACACGTATCACTGAGTACACATTCAGCGGTGCAAATATGGTTCGGGACTCGCTGCAGACCTCAGGACTGGACATCGGCGGCAGCGGCTACCACGGCAATAACAGCAATGTTCTGGAAACAGCAGCTGTCGTTCCTGACGGGAAGGGTGTGATCCGTCTGGATATGCGTACAGTAACAGGCGGGTTCTGCTATATCGGTCTGATGGAGATTATTCCCGGTGAACGCAGGGGAAAATACAGTCTGGACAATCCGGGTTTCGAAAGCGGCGACTCCCTCGGATGGGATCTGTCACCGGCAGACAATGCCGCCACTGCGACGGTCCTCGACAGCAGTCTGGCCGCTGAAGGCAGCTCCCTCCTCGCTCTGCGCGGTGACAGTCTGCACGTGGTTCAGCAGATCAATGTTCCAGGAACTGAGAGAATCATGTTCAGGATCCTTACACGCCCCGACAGCGGAAATCCCCAGGAGGAAATGGCCCTGATGCAGACCGAACTGCTTTTCAGAAATGAGACCGGGGAGCTTCTCAGCCGCAGCCGGTCTCCTGAGCTCCTGTCCACTCAGCCGGACTCACTGTGGAATGAATGGATCGTCAGCGACACAGTTCCCGCATCAGCTGCCTTTGTGGAGGCGCGAATCCACTGGTACGGTGTACCCGGTTACACTCTGTATGCGGATGATGCCTTCCTCGGCATGGACGAACGAATTGTCTGCGACAGTGACAATATTTTCGCTGTCATGGGCTCCTCCGTGGCTGACGGTTACGGCGCATCCGGATCTTACGGCTATGCCGCCCGCTTCGGCAGCCTCCTCGAAAACCGGCATGCTCAAAAGATCGGCGGCGACTGGGTCTATGAAAATATCTCCATCGGCGGCAACAGCACTCTTGATCTCCTGGGACGTTTCGAGAGAGATCTGCTTCCCACCTGCGCTTCCTATGTGGTCTACGGTCTGAGCCTCGGCAATGAGGGTATACATGAGAACGGTCAAGCGGCCTTTGATCAGTTCAGGGATAATATGCTCATCCTTATCGATATGGCCAGAGAGAAGGGCATCGAGCCGCTGGTCGTCAACTGTTACGCCAGAGGCGATTTCACAGAAGAGGACTACCGGTTCACCAAGGAAATGAATCTGCTGATCCATGAATGGGATCTTCCCAGTTTCAATGTCCTCGGCGCCATCGACAACGGCAGAGGCCAGTGGATCGAAGGCTACTGGTCCGATCCCTATCACCCCAATACTGCCGGCCATGAGGAAATGTCCTATACTCTCGTGCCCTCCGTCTTTGATGCGCTTGCCGCCGGAAAACCGGTCCCTGCCAAACAGAGCAGCGACGGCAGCACCCTCATTTCCATTCCGGGTGCAAACGGCCTCAGTTACGACATGGACGGAACGGTCCACAGCTTTACCCTTTCCTTCGAGATCAGGGATGCTGAACCCGGCACCATTACCCGGCTGGAAGACCCAAATTTCAGGATCGAACTCGGCGTGGACACACTCAGCGCCAGAGTCAGCTACCGCGGCATGACCGGACGCACGATCTACAGCGATACCGCTGTCAACGACGGGACCTGGCACAGGATCACGGTCACCCATTACCGGGCCAGAATGTCCACCTTCTTCTATGTGGACAGCGTTCTTGTCTCTGAAGTCAAAGAGATCCTCACACCCGACAGGATTCTCTGGGGCGACCTCACACCTGAAGACAGCTATACACAGAGTACCCTGCAGATCAGAGATATCAGTTTCCACCGCTCCGCCATGACGCCTGAGGAGATTCATGCCATGACGGGTGGACGCCTCCTCAAATCCAGCCTGGAACTCTATGCCCCCCTCCATGACGGCAGCCTGGACAACCTTGCCCAGAGTATGACCGTTCTTGAAGCCCTGAACATCGTGTCTCTCTCCCCTGAACTCCTTATCCCCGAAAGCTACCGGCTCCAGCAGAACTATCCCAACCCCTTCAATCCCCACACCACCATAGCCTATGGACTCCCGCAGGAAGGCAATGTCCGGATCAGCATCTACGACCTCAAGGGCCGGCACATCATGGAATGGTCGCTGAGAAATCGCCGCGCGGGCTGGCATGAGATCCTTTGGGACGGTCGCAACTCCCGGGGACAGACGGTCTCTACCGGCATCTATCTCTATCGAATGGAAACAGAGAAGTCCACACTCACTCGTAAAATGCTGTTCATGAAATAATTAACAGCAATGTAAAACACTGACACGGAAGATCCCATGAAGAATGAAAATACTCTCAGACAATTCAGTGCTGAACTGCTGAAAATACGGAAATCCCATAAGCGCATCCTGCCGGTGAAGACCGCAGCACGCCGTTTTATCAATGAGCTTTTCAAACTTCTATTTCCACAGTACACCGACAAGGTTTACTATAGTCCGGCTGAGATAGAAAGTGAGTTCAATCTGCTCTGCAGGGATCTGCGCGGCATTCTCATCAGTCTGATCGGGGAAGAGGACAGGATCGATGAGGTCTGCAGCTGTTTTATGAGCAGTATCCCAGAGATCAACCGAAGACTGTGGGCGGATGCAGAAGCCATCTGCGCAGGGGATCCTGCTGCGGAAAATGTTGACGAAGTCATTCTGGCCTACCCCGGTTTTACAGCCATCACCATTCATCGCTTTGCGCATGAACTCTATCTGATGAAGGTGCCTATTCTGCCCCGGCTGCTGTCGGAATACGCTCACCATATCACCGGTGTGGACATCCACCCGGGTGCACAGATCGGGGAAAGATTCTGCATCGACCACGGCACGGGCATTGTCATCGGTGAAACAGCTGTGATCGGCAGCGATGTGAAGATCTATCAGGGCGTGACCCTCGGCGCCCTGTCGGTGGAAAAGCGATTTGCCAGAAAAAAACGCCACCCCAGTATTGAGGATAATGTGGTCGTCTACAGTAACGCCACCATCCTCGGCGGTGAAACAGTGATCGGCCGCGACAGTATCATCGGAGGAAATACCTGGATTACCCGGAGTATCCCCGCCAATTCGCTGGTTTACCACAGCCACGAGGTCAAGGTGCGCTCCGGCCAATCAGACGATCTGCCGCCGGATTTTGTCATTTAAACCAACAGTGCAGAAGAAATCTGTGGTTCAGCTGTCACAACGGTCTCCAATCTCTCCGCGGATTCAGACCAAACGGCAGACTGAGTGCCCACAGCTGATGCTGAGCTCACGATTGAGAATAATGCACATACAGGAGAAGAATAATGAAGATTGAAAATATACTCGGGAGCATCGGCTCGACACCTCATTTGAGAATAAACCGCCTCTTCGGTTCGCGCTGCAGGGTCTATATCAAACTCGAGCGTCAGAATCCCGGAGGAAGCATCAAGGACCGGATCGCCCTGGCCATGGTGGAAGACGCAGAACGACGGGGACTGCTGAAAGAAGGCGGACACATCGTGGAACCGACCAGCGGCAATACCGGTATCGGACTGGCCATGGTGGCGGCAGTAAAAGCCTATCGCTGCACCCTCGTCATGCCTGAATCCATGAGCCTGGAACGTCGTCGCCTCATGCAGGCCTACGGTGCTTCCATCGAACTCACAGACAGCAGACAGGGAATGAAAGGCGCCATCGCCAGGGCAGCAGCCATCAAGGCAGAGGACCCCACAGCCTGGATGCCCATGCAGTTTGAGAACCGCGCCAATCCGAACATACATACTGTCACAACGGCAAGTGAGATACTTGACGATTTCCCTGACGGAGTGGACGCCCTGATCACCGGCGTCGGCACCGGAGGTCACATCAGCGGAGTGGCAGCCATCCTCAAAGAAAGAAAACCTGAAACCCTCGTTTTTGCCGTCGAACCTGCCCTCAGTCCCGTCATCAGCGGTGCTGCCCCCGGACCCCACCCCATACAGGGGATCGGCGCCGGATTCATTCCGGCAAACCTCGATCTTTCTCTTCTGGACGGCAGCATAGCCATTGAAAAAGAAGAGGCCTACACCTACGCCCGACGTGCCGCCCGGGAAGAAGGTCTTCTCTGCGGCATCAGCAGCGGTGCCACCCTGGCCGCCATCGCACGAAAACTGCCCGAACTGCCTGAAAACTCCGTAGTCCTGGGATTCAATTATGACAGCGGCGAACGTTACCTGTCTCTGCCGGACCTCTTTTAAACATCGCGTCCCCTGCCCTCACCCACTCCGCTCATCAGCGTCATCCGCGGCCCATCCGCGTCAGCGCCGTTAAACATAAAAAATTCTTATCCGTGCCTATCTGTGCTCATCCGGGCCATCTGCGGCAGCGCCGTATCGGCGTCATCCGCGGCCCATCCGCGTCATCCGCGTCAGCGCCGTTAAACATAAAAATTCTTATCCGTGCCTATCTGTGCTCATCCG
>JGI10211J34971_10000312_pt1 | contig 38891 bp, 44 predicted proteins | sample Etolagsediment_FD_34971 | JGI IMG/M metagenome (IMG submission 34971)
GTGCTCAATTGGTCTTATAAGTATCTTTATCCTGACCAAGTAAATGCTTTGTCAGAAGCAATGCGTCCACAACAAAATGAAGAACAAGCACTGAAAGCACTTGACAAACTCTACCAAGAGAATGATAATGGTATGAAGGAGTTGGCAAATGAATCAAATGACTGAATACGAACAATGACTATTCCTAATTTCAAATCCCAAGACGATTGGCAAGAGTTTCTCAACATCTTTGATGACCAATGGCAATGTAAGCGAGCAATGCTCAATCGTGTTAAGAATGATTTGTTCCCTGAATATAAATCATGGGAGCAACTCACACCACATACACTTGGAGTGATCAACGATATCGTATCCAATCTTGTCTATGAATGTGAGCGTCAGTTCAAAGAAACACACCAGGACTATAAGACTGATGATGATGACATCTTCATCCCCCATCGTTCATTCAAAGAGAGTGTAACTGAAGCACTCAAAGAAGCATTGGAGAGTCATCAGAACAATGACTCACTTTGATTACATCACAAAACATCTGCTTCGTGCTTGGGTTCAGTCCTGGACTTATAACTTCGGGTATTGGGCAGACCTAATGACCAACAACTATGAGGGATATGCTCTCTTGGAGGAGGATGATCCAGAGCAAGAGTGTTATGAATGGTTCTGGGCATCTATCAACCTGGATGACACATACCCGAAAGAGTTCCTTGAAGAATTCTATCAGAGGATGGATGATATTGATACTGGTAAAGTGAAAACTTATCCTGCTGAGGATGTTCTCAAAAGATTGAAAGAACTTGTTGATGATATGGAGTCGGACAATGAATAACTTTGAAATCTTTCTTTATTTCGTTTGTTTTGCCATTATTGCTGGTGGAGCCTTTGCAATGATGTGGGGTAACATTCAATCAATAAACAAAGAAATGGATAAACCAAAACCAAAGCATCCAGAAGCACCTGATGCTGGTGATGAAGTCATGTATGTGGATCTTTCAAGAGAGAAATTAGAAGACCTTTACAACAAGGATAAGGAGTGATATACTAAGAGGGTCTAAAGACCCTCTTTTTATGCAAGGAAATCTAGAACCAGAAGAACACGTCATGAATGAAAACATAGCAGCACACCGTAAGTCAGCAGCCGTAATGAAGACCGTATCAGTAGACCTTGCTAAAACTATTGCAGCATTGGGTTGGGAATGTTATGATGATGTTGCTGTAGAGGTCGGTGGTACTTCTGTGTATGAGATTGATGGTGCGGGAACCAAGTGGGCACCACTTAAGGGTACAAGAAAGTACAACAAAGACGCATTCATTATCATTAAAAACAGGAGTCGCTCACCATTCGACCCTTCAAAAGCACCAGAAAATAAATAACCACAATTCCTATTCTATTATGAACAAAAACGTATTTGTTGTCTACACAAAGGTTGGTTGCCCTTATTGTACTAAGGCAACTAATATGTTAGCATTGGCGGAACTCCAATACGTAGAGTATAAACTTGGTAGAGATTATGAGTATTCAGAATTCTATGAAAAGTTTGGAGAGGGTTCTACATTCCCAAGAGTTACATATAATGATGAACTTCTTGGTGGATGTCAGGAGACAGTTCGTTATTTGAAAGAAAACAATCTAGTGTAAATCAATGGAAGAGACATGGGAACTCATCACTGTAGTAGAAAGATCTGTTGACGATGCCTTCAAGGGTAAAATTAGATTGAATATGTATGAGTACCTCAAAGCAGTCAAGGCAACTAAGCGTGACGCTAGAGAGTTTCTTGATAGTGAGACTGCCAAGAACATTAACCTAACGGTATATGATCTTGAGGATTACCTTGAAGGTGGTTCTGATGATATGCATAAACAAATCCGTGAGGCATATGGTTATCTTGGCAAACCCGAAGCAAGAAAGATTAAAAACTTTCTTCAAAGTATAATTGCAGATGCATGTCAATATGAGTATGACAAGAAACCCGGAAGAAAAAAACGAAGACCTACTAAATAATCCAGAACCCCACATAAATCGGGGCGTGGAGTTGCTGTTACGCAGCAGGAGGAAAAAACCAGATCCCCAGAAAACTTTCCAGGTAAAGTTTGGTAAAATGGTTTCTTTTCTCAAGAGAGAAATTGTTATTCATCTAAACTTCTACTTGGATATTAGAAAAAAGTAGGAGAGAAACGATGTTAGCAGTAGCACTCACCGTTGGAACATTAATATCTGTCATGTTCTTTTTTGTTGGAGGTATGGTAGGATGGTTAGCGAAGGAGCACTTTTATAACACAGCACCTATCATCACTCACCCAGAAATGTTTGATGCAGATGGCAATGTTCTTCCCGATGAAATTTTAGCAGTACGATTTGAAAACAGTTATGACGACTACATCGAAGACGACGAAGGTTAAACTTCCACCAAATCCATTTATTCATGAAGTTCTTGAACTTGCTGGAAAGCAACGTTCTAAAGCGAAGAAAGTAGAGGTTCTTCAGGAGTATTCGTCTGATGCCTTGAAGAGTCTCTTCATTTGGAACTTTGATGACACGGTAATCTCTCTGATTCCTGAAGGGGAAGTTCCCTATAAGAAGAATGAAGTACCTGTTGGGACAGACCATACTTCTCTCCGACGTGAGTATCAACAACTCTATAACTTTGTGAAGGGGGGCAATGATAGTCTCTCTTCGCTTCGTAGAGAAACGATGTTCATTCAGATTCTTGAAGGTCTTCATCCTGAAGAGGCAGAGATTTTATGTTTGGTAAAAGACAAAGCACTACAAACAAAATATAAGATTACATATGATGTGGTGCGGGAGGCATTTCCTGATATTCAATGGGGAGGAAGATCCTAAATGGCAAACGAACTTGGTAATACACCATCGCCAGAGGTAAAAGAAATGGATAAGAGTTCTAATCCTGAACCAAAAGATTATGGATTGCATATTATCCTTGAGGATGCTGAACTTGAAACCGTAAAAGATAAATCATTTCCAACCGATGCACGTATTGTGCGATATATAAAGGATGGTAAAAACTGTTTGGACCTTACCCGTGGACGTAAGGTCGTAGACATCTTTGACTTTTACTACGATAAGTATGGTTCTAATTCAGTTCAAAGTATTGACTTTGGTTATGGATCAGTCAACCCTAAGATGTGGGGTTATAAAAAACCTGAGGAGAAGAAAAGGAAATGAGTAAAGGATTTGATGTTGAGTTTGAAGTTCCTAAAGAACAGATTGATATTTTATTGAAAGAATATAAAAGACTGAAAAAATACAAAAAATCAAATCTTTTTACTATTGAAAAGTTGGATGGTAAAGACACTGTCATTGACCAGTTGACTAGAGAAGCGGAAGAAGATCCGATTGATTGATGGGCAAACATTACATGTTGAATTTATATGGATGTCCATATGAACTACTTAATAATGAAAGATTTTTGAAGATGGCGATTTGCGAAGCAGTTTTGTCTTGTAAGGCAACTCTTGTTGATGTAATATCAAAACAATTTCATCCTCAAGGAGTAACTATTTTGGCTTTGCTTTCGGAAAGTCATATCTCTATTCACACATGGCCAGAAAAGGGAGAAGCAGCAGTTGATGTTTACACCTGTGGTGATGCCCGCCCAGAACTTGCTTGTGAGTATATTATCAAGAAGTTGGAAGCAGATAATCATTGGATGGGTTCAGTTGACCGATGAAAAAGAAATGGAATGTAGACCCAGAAGACCCCACAACCCTGCTGAGATTGGTCAGCGAGTTAGAGGGGTCTCTTTATATTTTGGAGTGTCTGGAGGGCACAGAGGAGGAGGTGGAGTCTCTTACTAAAATGAAAAGAAAGTATTACAAAAAATATTTCCACTTGACTAAATAAATTATGTAGTCTATAATAGACTCATCGTTCATCTCACTTCGGTGAGACGCAAGTAAGTCGCGGAACGGATCGTTCATCTCTTCGGAGACGCAAACGACTGAAGGAACGGGAAAAAACGGATCCAGCGAAAGCTGAGAAGGTTAATTTTCACCCAACTTCAGGAGACCTACAATGAATACCCTTCAAATTATCAAAAAGCAGATCGAAAAAGCTGCAGCACTTCACGACGCGCAGATTGCTCACACTACATATCGTGGTGTAGTAACTCATCGCACAGTGATTGCACCAAAAGAAACTCATGCTAACTATTGTTATCGTGGTGTTTCTTACACTAAGTGATTGACTTACAAATTGAATACTGATACAATGGGAGGGTAACCTCCCATTTTTTGTATGGATAAAGAGAAACTCAAACTTATTGTAAAGAATTTAAAATCTTTAGTGGATGTTTTAGAGTCTGAAATTTATTCTGATCCTGCTGCATATGTAGATAAGCGGGATAATTTTGATGATGAATATTATCCACTTGCCGACTATGATGAAGTATTTGAAGATGATGAATGAGGTAATGAAAGATGTATGAAGAACTAAATGACTTTGAAAAAGCATTGCAGCATTTTGGAACTAGAGTCGAAATCATTGCTGCGATGGAAGCATCTGGAAAATGTTCTCAGGATGATGCTTATCAAATGATAAAAAGTGAAGTAAAGGAAATGAAGAAGGTTCGTAAGGAAAGTAAAAAGGAATCATGAAAGAACAAGTTAAATTGGTTGCAATCACTCAAGGTGCTGGTGAATTAATTGAAAAGAATGCACAAGAAGTTATTTCCTACATTGCTAGGGTATCTAATCCAAATAACCAGTTGAACTTTGATACTGCTGCTGGTTTGCTCAGATACTGTATTAAGCATGAGCACTGGTCTATTTTTGAACATGCGTTCATGACACTTGAGATTAATACCACTCGCAGTATCTCCCCGCAGATATTGCGTCATCGTAGCTTCACATTTCAGGAATTTTCGCAACGTTATGCTGATAGCACACAATTGGGAACTTTAGAGATTCCTGAACTTCGTCGTCAGGATACTAAGAACAGGCAGAATTCTATTGATGATCTTGATGAATTTGAGAAGCAAAATGTAGAGAGGCAGATTCAAACGCTGTTTAGTTCTGCAGAAGCATTATATACTCAAATGCTTAATCGTGGTATTGCAAAGGAGTGTGCTCGTTCTGTGCTTCCTGCGGCAGTTCCTACTAGAATATACATGACAGGTTCATGTCGTTCTTGGATCCATTATATATCTTTGCGTTCTGCTAATGGCACACAGAAGGAGCATATGGACATTGCCAATAATTGTAAGGTAGTATTTAATACTCAGTTCCCTACTGTTGCGGAAGCAATGGAATGGGTATAAATATTTGTACTATTAGATATATTTTATGGCAACGTATCCTGTGATAAACACTGAGACTGGTGAGCAGAAAGAAGTAAAGATGAGCGTCCATGATTGGGACCAGTGGCGTACAGATAATCCAGACTGGACAAGAGACTATTCAGACCCTTCAACTATTCCTGGCGTAGGAGAGGTTGGAGAAGTTTATGATAAATTGAAGAAGTCTCATCCAGGATGGAATGAAGTACTTCGCAAGGCATCCAAAATGCCTGGTTCCAACGTTCGCCCTGTCTAAAGTTTCTTATGCCAGCAAAAAAATCAAAGTCACCTGTTCCATTTGGAATGAGTAATAAGCATATGAAAAGAAAGAAACCAATTAATTCCGATCTGATGAAACAGATCGAACCTCTTACAAATAATCAAGAAGAACTCTTTCGTTGCTATAAAAATGATCAGAACCTAGTTGCTTATGGTGCAGCAGGCACTGGTAAAACATTCATTACATTGTATAATGCTCTAAAAGAAGTTCTTGATGTAAGATCACCATATGAAAAGATTTACTTAGTTAGATCACTTGTTGCTACTAGAGAGATTGGATTTCTTCCTGGAGATCATGAAGATAAATCTTCTCTTTATCAGATTCCATATAAAAATATGGTTAAATCTATGTTTGAATTGCCTACGGAAGCAGACTTTGAGATGTTGTATGGCAACCTAAAGACACAAGGAACAATTTCATTTTGGTCCACATCATTTATTCGTGGAACTACATTGGATAATGCTATCATTATTGTTGATGAGTTTCAGAACTTGAATTTTCATGAACTTGATAGTATTATTACTAGGGTTGGTGAAAATTCAAAAATCATGTTCTGTGGTGATGCTACTCAGACTGACCTAACAAAACAAAATGAAAAGAATGGAGTCATTGACTTCCTGAGAGTTCTTAGATTGATGCCATCTGTTGATCTGATTGAATTCAGTATCGAAGACATTGTACGCTCTGGACTTTGCAAAGAATACTTACTCGCGAAAGACGAACTTAATCTATGAACTTTATTCATCATAATTACTTGGGTGACGTTGAACTAAACTGCAAAAACAAGAATGGCATCCGTCTCTATAACATTCCAAACGGAGACTGGGTGCCTTCTATTACTTCTGTAACTTCCTTTTATAACCGACAAGTATTTGTTGAGTGGAGAAAGAGAGTTGGTAATGAAGAAGCAGATCGTATCACAAAGAAAGCAACTGCACGGGGCACAGACTTCCATGAAGTTGCACAAGACTATATGCTCAATAAAGAACTGAACTGGGACAACTATCGTCCTCTATCTAAGTTTATGTTCTATCATTTGAAGCCAGAACTTGATAAGATAAATAACATACACGCTATTGAAAGAACGCTTTACTCTGAGTACCTTGGACTTGCAGGCAGAGTCGATTGTATTGCAGAGTATGAAGGAGAGTTAGCAGTCATAGACTTCAAGACTTCTGATAAAATCAAACCTGAGAAGTGGATTGAAAACTACTTCGTTCAGGAGATGTTCTATGCGTCTGCCTACTATGAAATGACTGGTATCTCTGTCAAAAAACTTATCACTCTAATGGTTACACCTAGTGGAGAGATCAAGGTATTTGACAAAAGGAACAAGTCCGATTATATTAAGTTATTAGTTCGCTATATTAAAGAATTTGTATCTCACAATACTAGGACAACGAATGGAGAATGAACTAGAAAAAGTATTAGAAAATAAATTTTTCTGCCCCTCCAAATTTACACAGGAAATCGAAACTCTTGTGCAAGAAAACTCAGAAATGAGTTACATCGATGCTATCGTTCACTTCTGTGAAAAGAATAATATCGAAGTGGAATCAGTTCCCAAACTGATTACAAAACCACTGAAAGAAAAGATAAAGTATGAAGCAATGGAACTCAACTTTCTTAAGAGGACCTCCCGTGCAAAATTGCCCATTTGATTCTATTTTTGTTTGAAAAAAATTTCCGGCAAAAATTTTCCCTATTGATTTTTTAATGATGCCTTTTGACGCATATAAACAATACCTCTCTCTAAAGAATCATTTCACTAAAGAGAAGTATGACTACCACAAATATTGTGGTAAGAGTCGTGCTTCAGTGCAGTCTTTCTACAAGAGAAAAGATAGGTTTTGGTTTGAAAAATTAGCACGAAATAAGGACGATAAAGAAGTTGTTGAATTCTTTGTATCAAACCTTATTTCTTGCACTGATCCTAGTAAACTATGGATTGGGGAGATGATGAGGGAAGGTGAAGGTAGATATACTGCCTGGAAGAAACGAACACAATCATTATCATATGTGTTCAAGCAAGAAATGGAAACTATTCTTGCGGACCATAATTTAGACTCTGCTTTTTCAGGGTCTGGACATCCACCAGTTCTCAAACTGTACTTGAGTGGGGACATTTCACTTGAAACTCTAGTCATTTGTGATAGAATACTGGGGTATCGAAGCGATTTTGATAAAAAACTGACGGACCCGGTGTGGGAAACCGTCAGTCTTAGAATAAGGAAGTATTCTCCCTTTCTAAATATCGATGTATTTCGCTACAAAAAACTTCTCAGAAGTATCGCAACAAATTAGGAGACACTATTATGGCACTTGAAAATGCAGAGGTTCTTGAAAACCTCACAAAACAGAAAGAGGAAATTGAACAGCAGATGGAATCTATGAGGGTTACATACCTGAAGATTCTTGGTGCTATCGATGCACTTTCTCAAATTGAAGAGAGTAAGAATGAACCTGAAGTCTCTGAGACAGAAGTGGTAGAAGAAGGATGAGTTTCTTTGATTCCGATGTCGTCCGTGCAGAGATGACGGAGATTCAAGAACTTCAAGAAGACGTTTATCAAAACGTCTTCTCTTTTGCTACCATGAATAAGGAAGAGAAACTCTTCCATGTTCAAATGCTTGAGCGTTTACTTGAAAAGCAGAGAGTTTTATATACACGTATGAGTCTCTCTGATGATCCTGAAGCTAAAGAGATGAAGGATCGCATTATTGAATCTGCAAAACAAATGGGTCTTCCGCCTGATGTTGATATGAATGTCATCTTTGCAAACATGTCTAAAATGATTGTGATCATGAAACAACAGATTGACAACGGTGGCGCAGACCAGTAGAATAACGAAGTACACAAAAACCAAATCCAACTAATCCTAAAAATCCTATGTCTTTCGCTAATCTTAAAAAGCAATCCTCTCTTGGTTCCTTGACTCAGAAACTGGTCAAGGAAGTAGAGAAGATGAATACAACTTCCGGTGGCGCTGATGAGCGTATCTGGAAACCTGAAATGGATAAGACCGGCAACGGTTATGCAGTTATCCGATTCCTTCCTGCTCCTGAAGGTGAAGAACTGCCTTGGGCAAAGATGTACTCCCACGCCTTCCAAGGTCCTGGTGGTTGGTACATTGAGAACTCACTGACTACCATTGGTGGTAAAGACCCTGTCTCTGAGCACAATCGTGAACTCTGGAACAGCGGTAACGAAGCAGATAAAGATACTGTTCGTAAGCAGAAGCGTAAACTGTCCTACTATGCCAACATCTATGTTGTGCAGGACAAAGCAAATCCTCAGAATGAAGGTCAAGTCTTCCTCTACAAGTTTGGTAAGAAGATCTTTGATAAGATCATGGAAGCAATGCAACCTGAGTTCGAAGACGAAGAGGCAATCAACCCCTTTGATTTCTGGCAAGGTGCTAACTTCAAATTGAAGTTGAAGAAGGTTGCAGGTTACTGGAACTATGATTCTTCTGAGTTTGACCGCGTGTCTCCTCTACTTGATGATGACGATGCTCTGGAAGCAGTATGGAAGCAACAGTATTCACTGACTGCTCTCACTGCTGCCGACCAGTTCAAGTCCTATGAGCAACTGGAGAATCGTCTGAAGATGGTTCTGGGGCAGAAGAAAGCACCTGCTCGCTATGATGAAGAACTTGATGATGAGAGTGAAGGTCGTGGTTCTTTCAAACCTGATTGGGCAGCAGATCGTCCAGGTGCAAAGGCAGACTTCAATGCACCAGACATTACTCCTACACAGACTAGTGAGGATGAAGATGATGCTCTTTCATACTTCCAGCGTCTTGCTGAAGAATGATCAAGAATAAAGTCTAATATTATCTCCTCTCTTAAGGGTTTTACTCATGTACTGGGTAGAACCCTTTTCACATATCATGATTTCTTTGAGATCATCAATAGCAATAGTGATATAATCTTCTTTCAGTACAAAAATATTTCTTTTATCTTCCTGCAGTTTGTCTTCGTATTGAAGATTGGAAACAGGAACTGCAGGTGTTCTTCTGTTCGTGGTTTGAGAATCTACTTCGGTATAAAGGAAAGAGAAGTTTTGATCAACCTGAATACCAGCAGGAAATATAACTACTCCAGCATCATTCTTGATTTCTTTTGATTCATAATGATGAACGGCATTCAAATTTTCATACGAACCATACTTCTCTAGTAAGAAGTTATCATAGTTTTGTTGAGTCAGTGGCCATTCAGTTTGAATATTGATGATGTTATTTGATAGCAGAACAATCCAATCTAGATTAGCATCATCATATAATTTCTTTGCAACATTATCTGGTCTCTCATCACCTTCAATCTTATACTTAGTAAAGACAGTAATGTCTTTGAAGATATCATCACGAAGATAACCCTTCTTGAAAAAGTTTTTTACTGGTGCATAATCAGATATCTTTGCACCAGGATACCTGCTAACATAATCAAAGTCTGATAAGTAACTGAAGTAATTAGCCATTAGTAACCAACTCCTGAACCTGTATATTCGTCTTGATAGATTGGTATAATTTCTTGGAACTGCATTGTGATATCATACCTTACAGGAATGTTATCAGTGAAACTCATAAAGGTATCATTTGGTGCATAATTTGTTGTTAGTCCTTTCAATGCACACAGTTTGAATTTGTTTAGGTATGGATTGTCTCCACCACCTTTACCTATCACATAAGAAAGTTTGAACAAGTTAGGCGACTTCAAGAACAAGGTAGACTTTGTTCTTCTTGGTGCCATACTTGCCTTCAATGATCTGATAATATTTACTACTGTTTCTGCTTCATTAGAATCTCTAGGTGTTAATTCATAGGAGAAGTTGAAGTCTCTTAGGTTTGGATTGTTGAATAGTAGTTCAGTGTTTGGGTTGATGATTGCACCCTCTTGTCTTTGAAGAGCTCCTTTACCGATGCCTGTCGCACCTTCCACCAACATTGTTGAAACTATTTTCTTTGCATCTTCAGAATTTTTACCAATATCATCTACAATTGCTCTTGCTCTGCCTTCAACACCACCAACATCACCTTTCATTCCTTTGATCATAAGGTCAGCAACTGCTGCATCAAGGGCAGTCATATCACCACTACTCCAACCAGCAGTGTTATTATCAGAAGCACCTCTGGGAACAGGTAAGAAAATAGTTGCTATTGGACTGCCTGTGGGTTCACCACTTCTACCACCATACAGACCTGTACCTAGACCACCAGGTTCATAATTAAGTATTTCAATTTTCAATGCTGCTTGATCATCTGCCAGAGTTGTTGGATAATATAATGCTGAACCAGTGAGATTACCGATTGCACCCAGTTGATTACCTATGGCTTCAATTTCAAGACTTGAAGTTTTCGATTGGTCCGCAGTTTCATCAGGCACACCTTCTGTTGCTTCGGGTGAGTTTATACCAGAAAGACCTTCATCTGAAAGTTGTTTCCTGACAGCGGCAGATGAATTTTCATTTATAATTTTTGCTCTATCTCTATCTGCTCTCCTCTGAAAATTCTCTGCAAAATAATCTTCAAACTCCGAGTCTGATAAAGTATCTCCTGTTACATTATTGAACTTTCTTCTAAATCTAGATCTTATATCCCAGGATCCATCAGTATTACCAGTCGCAGCAAGTTTTTCCTCACCATCAACAAAGATATAAATCTCTGATTTTCCAGTGTCGGTATCTACTTTAGTTGTGGTTTGTATCGGAGGATCCCCGTAGGTCCTGCTGGATAAAACTGTCGCCATTACGCAGGTTTTTTATTTATTTAGTGAGGATTTTTGCATAAGGTAATGCAAGTAAATCGTCTAGTTCTTGATTCTTTACTATGTATACCTGTCCCGCAAGTTCTTCCCAGGTATATCGTCTAGTTTCTCTCCAATGGAAGTTGATACCTTGAAATCCCCAAGGATATAATTCAGTTACAGCAACCAAAGGATGTTGATCATATGTTATACCTTGAGTCTTTGCATTATATACAAAGGTACAGAACTGCCCTACGTCAGGTATTGGTGTGACTGTATCATTCAATGCTTCCATAATTAGAAGCATCAAATCTTCTGGGTCATTAGTTTTGACGGTCTCTGGATAGATTGCTTCGATGCGGTTCATCTGTATTTGATACCCAGTTCGTCCTCTGTGATAATCTTGAACTCAATTTTTCTATCATCACAAAAGTCTTTTGCTGCTTTCCACTTTGCCTGATTGACTGCATAGGTTTTCATCTCATACAGATTTTTTCTTTTAGGTGGTTTTGTTTCTCTTTTTGGTTTGACTTCTACCACATAAGTTTTGATAGTTCCTGTAGACTCTTTCACCTTCATTATAAAATCAGGAAAATATTTGTGAACTCTATTGTCTACAGGTGATAAGTATGGAATAAAAAACTCTTCACTTCCCCACTCTAAAACATTCTTTGTAAGATCACAATATCGACAAAAGACTCTCTCCCAATTACTACGGCAGATGATATTGTTGGGGTTGCCCGCGTATTTTTCTGGGTATGATGGTTTGTAAATACTTTTGTAAGTTTTGGACATACATAATATATACCAGTAATCTTATTTAGATGACGAGACCAAGGTCAGTAGCAGACATCAAATCAAAATTATTACGACCAGCAACTACAAATCATTTTTCTGTGAACATCATTCTTCCTGAAGGATTGAGGGAAAGTTTACCCAGTTATAATCAAGATGATTTGAACTTGATGTGTTCCGATGCATCTCTTCCTGGTCATAGGTTAGCAACATTTGAAGCAACCAATGATAGGTATGGTGTTACTGAAAGACACGCATATAGAAAGGTCCACGACGATGAGATAAGTCTTTCATTCTATGTGGATGAAGAGAAGTATCTTCCCATAAGAGTGTTTGAAAGTTGGATGGCATTTATTACAAACGAAGCTGATTTTTCAGGAAACTACAACTATTCATATAAGGTAAAGTATCCTATAGAATACAGAACCCTTATGGAAATATATAAATTTGAGAAAGATTATGATACCTCTGTGATGTATCAGTTCTATGATTGTTACCCAACTTCGATTGCATCGACACCAGTATCATATTCAGATCAGAATAGTCTGCTGAAATATACAGTTGGATTCTCTTATATCAAGTATAGAACATTCATACAATGATACTAAATAAAATCAAATGAAATGTTTATAGGTCATTATGCCTTTACCAAAGATTGCTACGCCAACTTATGAACTTGAGTTGCCTTCGACAGAAAAAACGATTAGATATAGACCCTTCCTTGTAAAAGAAGAGAAACTTCTTGTGATTGCATTAGAGAGTGAGGACAATAAGCAAATCACTACAGCAGTCAAGAGTGTTATTCAGAACTGTATTTTGACTAGAGGAATCAAAGTAGAGCAACTGCCTACGTTTGATATTGAATTCTTGTTTTTAAACATTCGCGGCAAGTCTGTTGGCGAAGAACTGGAAGTAAATCTTATCTGTCCTGATGATGGTAAGACACAAGTATCTGTGTGGTTAGACCTGGATGATATCAAAGTATTCAAACCAGAAGGTCACGACAAGTGTATCAAACTTGACGATACTATTGCAATGGAGATGAAGTATCCATCGTTGGAACAGTTTATCTCTAACAACTTTGACTTTACTGATAAGAATGCAATGGATCAATCGTTCGAATTGATCGCATCTTGTATTGATAAGGTGTTCACTGAAGAAGAGGTGTGGGCAGCAGCAGATTGTACCAAGAAAGAAATCAAAGAATTTGTTGAGTCAATGAACTCTTCCCAGTTCAAGAAGATTGAGAAGTTCTTTGAGACAATGCCTAAACTGTCTCATAAAATTACTATTAAGAACCCCAAGACTAAAGTAGAAAGTGATGTCATCCTGGAGGGACTTGCGTCTTTTTTCGCGTAGCCCTGATCCATATGGATCTGGAAAACTACTATCGTCTAAACTTTGCCTTGGTGCAGTACCATAAATATTCATTGACTGAAATTGAAAATCTTATTCCTTGGGAACGAGACATTTATGTTGGTTTATTGGAATCACATCTTGAAGATGAAAAACTAAAGCAACAACAAAATGGCTAGAAGAAGTAAGGCACAAACAAGAGAACTCTACAACAAAAAGTTGGGAGAGGATCTTGTCGCCAAACTTTCTGATGACCAGATTGCTCTCATATCAAAGACATATAACTCTCTTGATGATAAAGAGAGTTCTGATGTTGATAGTCGTATCATGATGGGTTATAATGATACGATCTTGCATGAAATGGCAAGAGATATGATTGGGGAAGAGGAAGAAGACGAAGACATACCAGAGGGGCTTGATGATCTATTGGGTTCGATTCAAGATGAACCTGCACCTGCGTCACCGGAACCAAAAGTAACTACAATCAAAGCAAGTGCAATTGTTCCTGCAAAGTTTTTTGGTGAAGATAAGTATGCAAAGTATCGTGATGAGTTGATAGCAGAAGGCACCATTGAAGGTGAGCAATTGACTGGCGAAGAAAGAAAGGAAGGATTCAAGGCAAGAAACGATCCTAATAAATTTGGTACATTCATTGAAAATTTTCTGAATCGAAAGAAAAAGTCTGATGAGGTAGAAAGTGCTGGTGGCGGCGCAGTTATAGTAACAAGACAACTCATAGACTCAGATAAGATTGTTACTCTGGAAGAAGATGATGATGGTTTAGATTCAGTAACAAAAAAACTTGATGAACTTCTTGCTACAGTTAAGGAAGGTTTCAAGTTAGAAGAAGATAAGGCAGAAGCAGATAGAAGGGCAGAAGAAAAGAAAAAGAGAAAGAAGACAGAAAAAGAATTAGAAACAAGTAAAGAATCTTTTTTAGGTAAGGCAGCAAAGCAAGTAATCAAACCAGTCAAGAGTTTACTTGATAAGATATTTGGTTTCCTGAAGACTATCTTATTAGGCAAGGCATTGATGTCTTTGATTGATTGGATTGCTAACCCAGAGAACAGAGGGAAGATTGATACTATCTTCAGGTTCTTCAAGGACTGGTGGCCTACCTTACTTGGTGCTTACATACTATTTGGTACGTCATTTGGTAAATTTGTACGGACAATCATTGGTCTGACTGCCAGATTTACCAAGAGAATACTTACTAAGGCATTACCATCTCTACTGAAAGCAGCAAAAGCAAATCCAATTGCTGCTGCTGGTCTTGCTGTTGTAGGCACTGCTGCTGTAGGTGGTATTGTACAATCAATGACACCATCTAATGACCCCGAAGCAGAGGAAGGTCAGTCACAACTAGACGATACTCAAGACTTTGGTGGTATCACTGGTGCTCCCATCAGTGGTGATATGCTTGGTTTCGCAGGGGGTGGCGAAGTCAAAGGTAAACCTGGCATTGACCAGAACCCTGCTATGCTCACTGATGGTGAGTTTGTAATGAGCAAGGGTGCTGTTCAGAAATATGGTGTAGATACATTAGAAGCAATGAATGCTGCTGGTGGTGGAACCAATATGCCTAAGATGATGAATAACATTCTCTATGCTCAGGGTGGTGGAATGATTGGTGAGAGAAAAGGTGATAAGTATGAGAAACCATTACCAGAACCTCCATCAATATCAATGGATGGTGGTAAAAAAACCGTAGCATTAGCAATGGATGGCGGCGGAGAAAGTTTTAATATATTCAATCCAATGTCTTGGTTTAGTGGTGATGCACAAAAAGCGACTGAGGGTAAGTTAGATAATGTAAGTAATGATTCTCTTGCAGGTAAGTTATACAACAGAAGAAAACAGCAAGAAGAAGCAATGAAGATGCTTCGTGGTTATGATGGGGGTGGTGAAGTTGAATCAACACCTATTGAGAAGATGGAGTTCAACCCCAGCAATTATTTTCAAGGTGATAATGTATACAGTAGTAAAAAAATTGTAAATCCTGGACAGACTGGTAAAACTTTTGTTGTTAAGTATGCTACTTCACCAGAAGGAGCAGAGATTAGACAAGTCAATAAAGTTGTGGAGCATGGTAACTTATTCAATGGTTTTCAAGATCAACTTGTAGGTGTCAAACCTGGTTCAGATGAGTTCCAAAAGGTAGTTGAATCTGCTAATACCAAGAAGATTATTAATCAAGAGTGGAGATATAGAGCTCCGTCGATGGCATTATCTAGAGAAACAAAAGAGAATGACCAGAAGAAACATGCAGAGTATAAAAAGTGGGTCGATAATGGTTCACCTATCACAGTTAGTCCACACGCTATGGTTGGATACGATTACAATCAATCATATCAAACAACTAAACAAGCATTCAAGGACAGTGGTGTTGAAGGTAAGAAAGGAGAAGAGTTATCTGCAGCGGCAGCAGCACAACTTGCTATGCCTAATCTAGATGGCGATGCAACTGTGTTACCAACATCTGATGAGTCACGCATCTCTACTGATACTGTAAACCAATATACTGTTGCTAGCACACCACAGAACCAAGATAATAAACCAGAGAGTGCTCTTGATATCATTAAGAATTACTTGATGGCAGGTTTGACTATGGGTGGAGAAAAGAAGACAGAAGATGAAAAGAACCACGGTCAGATTATAACTCCAAAGAATACAGAGTATGATAGTAAGTCTGGAAAACCATCTAATGCTCCTGGAATAACAGTTGTAAGCAAAGGTAGTAGAGAAGCAACACAAGGCAGTAAAATTGCAGGTGAACTTGGTCGTTACCTTGATAAGAGTGGTCTAGGAATATGGGGTTCAGGTGTACATCAACATCCAGAACATCCTGCTTGGCCAAGAGAGAGTGGTCACTCTCCAGGTTCATTACATTATGAATCACAAGGAGCAAGAGCAATTGATATTGGTGGGTGGGGTCCAAACCTATTCAAAAGAAAGGGTGAGTCTGGTGTTGATGACCAGACTAAAATTCTCAATGGTATAAAAGAATTCAATAGAAAGAATCAGGTCAAACCAGTACAACTATTCCATGAAGGTAACGATCCTGCTGGACACGCTGATCACGTTCACGTTGCATACAACAGCGGTGGTGAAGTGAAGGGTAAACCTGGTATTGATAAGAACCCTGCTATGTTGAGCAAGGGTGAGATTGTGATGAACAATGAGGCAGTGCAGGGTGTTGGTAAACAAAACCTACTTGCTGCTAACAAATATTATGGTGGACAGGATGCAAACAAACCCAAGATTGTAAAGGGTACAATGCACGCTGCTAGTGGTGGATATGTTCCTGCTCCTGCAATGGTTGGTGATAAAAGTGTGAAGTCTACACCTATCACACCATTGAATAGATCAAAACCAAAGGTTACTTTTGTTGACCTTGGTTCTGATACTGAGACTGTTGGTCCTACTGGTGGTACTGGACCATCTATTCCAGTATTCAGTGCTGCTTCTAGGTCAAGAACTAAACTCAACACACTGGGGATTAATCTCTGATGGCAGTAGATATTCAAAAACTTCTACCACAAAGACCGGTAGAGAACAGAACCATAGTTCTTCTCAGTGATACTTCTATCATCAAAGTTGGTGATAGAAAGAAGGAGAAGTATGCAGAGGTAACAGAGAAGATTGATACTGCAACTAAACTTTTAGCAGGGACACTTGCTGAAGAGAAGAAAAGAATCAATGATGAGAGGAGAAAGAAAGCAAAAGAATCAAGATCTGGACAGGAAGCAGATTTAGAAAAAGGAAAGAAGAAGAAAAGTGAGAAAGATTTGACGGTAAAGAAACCGAAGATGAGTTTCCTTGATAGGATAAAGAAGTTTATCAATAATATTATCTTTGGGTTTCTTCTGATAAAATTAGTAGACTATGCACCAGTATTAGTTCCGATTGCTAAAGGACTAGCAGCAACAGTCAAGTTTGTTGTTGATATTGCTGGTAAGATACTGAACAGTCTAGTAACCCTTGTTGATTGGGGATACAAGGCATACGACTGGACTAGAGGTGCGATAAAAAATATTGGCGGCGAAAAAGCAGCAGAAAATTTTGATAAGTTAGCAGGTGCTCTCAATAAATTCCTAAACATAGCACTCATCGTTGGTATGGCTACCATGGATGGTGGCGGTAGCAATCTTCCCGGTGGTAAACCTCAGACAGGTATACAAGGACTTAAGAACCAAGCAGGAAGAGTTACTAGAGGTGGAACAACAGCAGGTGCTGCCAGAAGATATGCTTCTAGATATGGTAGAGATGCTGCTGTTCGTAGGTTTGGTGCAGACGCGGTAAAAAGTTTAGGTGGTAAATATGGACGCTCTGCTATTACTAATTTTGGTAGAGATGCTCTAGTCAAAACTCTTGGTGGTAGAGGAGCAGCAAAAACTGTAAAGTTTGCTGCAGGTATTCTAAAACCAATTGTAAAAAATGTTCCACTGATTGGTGGTATCGTAGAGTTTATTCTATCGTGGATATCAGGTGACCCAGTAGGTAAGGCAGCATTCAAAGGTGTAGGTTCTGGTCTTGGTACTTGGGCTGGTGGTGCATTAGGAACTCTGATTGGTGGACCTGTTGGAACTGCTGTTGGTATGTTTGTTGGCAGTCAAGGTGGTTCAGCACTTGGTGGTTTATTATATGATGCTATTTTTAGCAAAAAAGAACCTAAAGCAGAAGTAGAAGGTAGATCAGAAGGTGGTCTTTCTTCCAGAACTATCGGTGGTGAGAAAAAGAATATTGGGGTTACAGTAAAAGAAGATACACAACGTAAACCAGACCAAGTAAAGATAAAAGGAAAAGAAGAAATCAGCACAGATTATAGTAAGATAGATTATTTTGGACCTATGCTTGCTGTATCTAATAAAATGTTATTGGGTGAGCAGATTACACCACGCGACTATGAAAGTATTGGTCAAGGTTTTACTAACCTATATCTTGATGGTATAGAAGATGGTGAGATAAAAGGTAAGTCAGGTATCAAGGAGTGGGTTACCAGTTCTATGGAGAAAGAGGTTGAAAAGAATAAAGAGACTCTGAAAAAAGTAGAGAGTGAATCAGAAACAGAGGATGAAGAAGATGAAGATACGCCATCAACTCCAGAAGGTCTGATTGCCGAATATCTCAAGACAAAACTAGGAATAAAACCACCTAAACCTAAAACTAAATCTACAGCAGGAACAGGAACTGTTGCTGGTGATAGAGACAGTGCTACGGGTGAATTGATGGATGCTAATGTATCAGGTACTGAACTAGATTTATTCCAGAGATTAGTTATTGCCGAGTCTGGCGGTGAAGGACCAGTAGGTATGGCTTTGGTTGCTAGAAGTGTATTGAATCGTGCTGGTCTGATACAATCAGGTAAGGCATCGACAGGTACATTCTTGGCGAATGACTCTAGTATCACTGGTGTGATTATGGGTCGTGGTCAGTATCAACCTATCTCAGATGGTAGTATCAATACACCTAGAACAGATGCTCAAATGGCGACTGCTCTTGAGGCAATCAAGACAGCACAGAATGTAGATAAGTTGAGAGGTATACTCAAAAGTGAAGGGTACGATGATGATAAAGTTACAAAGATGTTAGCAGCAACAGGTTTCAGAACCGGTAGTGCATTCAATGATCCATCACAGAACGTCAATGTAACTCAACATAAGAATCACTTCTTCAACACAGCAGGTAACGAAGGTCTGTTGATTGTTGGTGGTAGCATTGCTGATGCTCAAGCACCATCTGCAGATATACAAGACGATATCAAACCAGGAAGAGATAAGAAGTTATATCTACACTGGACTGCTGGTGGATATGAAGGTACTGCTGGCGGATATCATACCGTCATCACTGGTGATGGTAAAGTACATCGTAAGATAGACTACAATAAGACAGGCGAACATACAGAAAGTCGTAATCAGAACTCTGTTGGTCTTGCGGTTGCTGCAATGAGGGAGGTGCCGAAAGGTTCTGGTAAATATACAGATTGGCCAAAACCAGTTCAGATTGATAGATTAGTAGAAGAGTCGGCTAAGATTACAAAGGCGTGGGGTTGGAAACCATCAGATATCAATATCAAAAAGGTCATGACTCATGGTGAGGCAGGTTCAGGTAAGGATGGATACTTACCTGCTGTTAGTAAGAAACCATACAACTATGGTCCTAAAGTGTGGGGTGGTGATGGTTCTCGTTGGGACTTAGATATGCTTTCACCATCTGATAAGATTGGTGATGGTGGACAGAAACTTCGTAGTATGATAAAAGCAAAGTACGCTATGGGTGGTAAGACAAAACCTGGTCCGCACCTAGCAATGGTGGGTGAGGAAGGAACAGAGTTCGTCATTGACCACGATTCATTCAAGGCAATTGAACAGGCAGCACCTGGTTTTCTTGACCTTCTGAATAAAGCAGAGGGTAAGAAAGCAGCAGACTTGCTGATGAATTACACATCATATAATGACCCAACCGGTGGAGAGACTATTGTTATGAGTAAGACTAAGGTCAGACAAATTGTTGCTCCATACAGTGGTAGTACATCAACTCGTTATGTTCCTATGGGAGGAGGTTCATCTAACAATGAAACTCTTGATTATTATGGTTAAATAGAATAAAGATAAACAGAAATGGCAGAGGGTTCTTCTTACAAGGCAGCTCCGGGTGGTGTTAGACTATTCATATCATCCAATAAGGGTGGCAAGTCAACTGATGTTACGGCAGGTATTATTGACTTCAGATACTTTGAAAGTATCTTGAGCGATACTATCAGTGTGCAAGCAACTTTTGTTGATAGTGGTGGTTCTACGGATGGACAATCTATTCTTGATGGTCTGCCTATTGTAGGGGGCGAAAGGTGTCAGTTTCAGATAACCGACTTGAATGATGTACAAATTTCAGATATACCTTTGTACGTGAATATGGTCAACCCTATCAGTGATGATAACAGGGGACAGATTGTACAAGTTGAATTGAGGTCAAAAGAATTTTTTCTTGACGACAAGATTAGATTGAAGAAAAAGTTTACAGGTAAGATATCCGAAAGTGTTGCTACTATCTTATCAAATAGTGAGTATGGATTAGGTACAGATAAAGTTCTGGTTGACTTTGAAGAGACTATCAACAACCTAAACTTTATGGGCAACATGAAGAAACCTTTCTATACAATCAACTGGTTAGCAAAGAAGAGTGTTCCTGGTTCATCTAGTGATGCTCTTGGTAATACAGCAGGTTTCTTTTTCTGGGAGACATCATTGGGGTATCATTTCAGGTCTATCGATACGATGATGGACAAGAAAAAGAACGAACCGAAGAGGTCAATCATCTATACTAATACAGATGATGAATTAGGTGCTAAGACTCCAAGGAAATATACCACAAAGGCATTGGAGTTCAATACAAATGTTCCTACTAATATATCTAACAGACAAAAGGTAGGTACGAATCAAACAAAGATGGTTTTGTTTGACCCATTCAATTGTTACTATGAGGTAGTATATAATAATAGTTTTTCAAATCAATCAGGTTACACTTCTAGTGGTGAGGAATTAGTTCCAACTCAATCAGAGTTTGATACACCAGCAACTACAAACTTCTCAAGAACAACGTACTATCTCTTAGACAAGGGAACACTTCCTGATGGTCCAACAGAACAGCAACTAGAAAAGTCAAAGGAAGAAAACTTTGAGTATTCAAAAATCCTAAACCAGTCTATAATGAGATATAACCAGTTCTTTGGTTATCAAGTTGAGGTCACTATTCCAGGTGACTTTGAACTTCATGCAGGTGATATGGTATTCGTTGACTCTGCAGAGAAGAAAGATGTAAATTCCGGTGATGTAAACCAGAATTCTGGTGGTCTATATATTATATCGGAACTATGTCATTTCTTGTCAACTAAAGGAACCTATACTAGACTGAATTTAGTCAGGGATTCCGTTGGAAGAACTGGTAGACCAACTGCATAAAATCCTATGTCAGATAAAACACTGCAACAACACATCAACGACGATAAAGATGAATTAGAATCTGGAAGTATTAGTCCCCAGCGTCGTAGACATATTGAAGATGAGTTAGATCATCTAGAAAAATATCAAGCAAATCACCCTGATGAAGATCATGATCCAACATCTTTCGAGATGTATTGTGATGAATGGCCAGAAGCAGATGAATGTAGAATTTATGAGGATTGATGGAAGGTAGTACGTTCAACCCTGGTTTTCTAGGTTCCCACTTTAATTGGTGGGTCGGTCAGATTGCTGATGATTCTACCTGGAGAGATAATATTCTCCCAGGTAAGTATGATGACCCACAACAAATCAAGGGTTGGGGTAGAAGATATAAGGTGAGAATTTTTGGTCTTCATCCTGTTGGGGAGGAAACACCTTCGGAAGATTTGCCGTGGGCACAGGTAATGTATCCTGTGACTGCTGGTGGTGGACAAGCAGAAGCAGCACAAACACCTAACCTTCGTCAAGGTAATATGGTGTTTGGATTCTTTCTTGATGATAAGGAACAGCAAGTCCCAGTTATCATGGGTGTTCTGGGAAACAATTCCCAGACTCTTCTGAAGAATACTATTGGAACTGGTGAGGTAAATGATAACTCACCAGGTAGTCTTGCTACAAGTGGATATGCTATTGGTAAGCAAGCAAAAACTGAACAAACTACAGAGAGAGTACCTGATGAGGGTCTTCAAGTATCAAGACCTGGTGTATCAGCACATTCTATCCCTGCTGCACCTGCAACACCTACCGATAAGTATGGAATTCGTGCAGATATTCCATATACTGATGAAATCAGAGGTTACATTCAAAATGCAGAGAGGTTAGCAGATAGAAGGAATGTAAAAGAGAGTAAAAGAGATGCCTTTATTAGGAAGAAAGTTCAGCAAAGCATAAAGACACAAAGTAATCTTGAAAACTCTCCTCTTCAACCATCACAACCTGGAGCAACTAGAGAAAATGCTGATGGTGTTCATCAGTTACAGGTAGCTGATATCAAACGTGAAGAGTATATGGATAAGAGAACCCCTATGATGAAACCTGATGATAAGGTGGGGTCTGCTATTAGTGCTATTCAAACGGTCATTGATAATTTGATGAATGCTATTGATAAGTATCTTCAGTCATTTCAATCATATCTTGAGGCAGCATCTGGTGCTGTCACAGATACTAGCGGTATAAAAAATCTTATCAAGAAAACATCACAAGAAATTGCAAAGTATATGAAGATAGTCTTTGATAAGATTATCGAATATGTACAAAAGATTTTCAACAATGCAATGACTGCTGTGGTATCAGCTACACCAGCAAACTTTAGACATTTGATGGGTGATATGAAAGAACAGACAACTGCACTGATTACTTGTCTGTATAATAAGATTGTAGAAACACTTGCACAGTATATTGAGGATGCTCTTTTGGATGCTATCGATCTTGATTCATTGGAGCGGTCAGCAAAACAAGCACTTGTAGATAGAAAACAGTATCAAACTTTCCCAACAGCACCAATCTGTTTTGCTGAAGATGTTGTTGCGACTGTGATTGCGGCAAGGAGAGATGATATTAATAACGCAAACAATTCATTGGTAGAGAACCTGAGTAGTTTTATTACTGAAATTCAAACAATGATTGCAGGTGAGAGTTCTGCATTGGGTGACATCTTGAATCAAATTCCAGACATTGATGGTAACATGAGTGCTGCCTTTGGATTTAGCAATTTATCTTTAGATATTTTTGGTTGTCAGTTATCACCAAACATCGCTATATCTGACTTCTACACTTTATCTAATGGTGGATCGGGTCAAACTCAAGTACAGAAACCAAGTGCAGGTGCAATCAATAAGAAGTCACAACAAAAACCAGGCAATAAACCAATAGAACCACCTAAACAATACGCACAACCTGCTAGAGGTCAGGGGACTGTTAGATATGATGACCCACCCAAGGTAACAGTCAAACCGACCTAATAAATATAAACACTACAGGTAGAAAAGTATAGGATATGTCCTTTGATCTTTTTGGAAATACTACAAGAAGAGACATTAGAGTTGGTTACATCTCTACTGATAGGGGATTTGTATCTAATATTTCCATCTACGAAGCTAATAAGTATGCTGAGTTGAATCCTGGTACTCAGTTTGTCGTAAGTAATAGAGATAAAGTAGCATATGTTAATATCAATGAACTGAACGATAAGAGTAAGAAAAACATAGATTTCTTTGAACCAGATAGCAATTCTTGTGATGGTTTAAATTTCAATTTAGAAACTGAAGATATTAATGGTAAATTCAGCAACAACCATCGTGGGTTGACCATTGATTTTTTAGGTGGCGGTGGTGTTGGAGCACAAGCAAACCCAGTCATCGGTAAAGATGGTACACTGATGGCAGTGGACTTGATTCATGGTGGGTTTGGATATCAATATCCTCCTGCTGTTCAAATCACAGATCCTAGTGGTATTGGTGCTGGTGCAAGAGCATATGCTTACCTAGGTGAGTCTGCAGAGGGAGTAGAGACTTATCAGGATGAAGATTCATTTGAAGATCTAGACTTCAGTCTTTCCCCTAACTTTTTAGTAGATAGATGGGGGCAAAGACGTGATCCAAAGGGTTTATCTGTTGGTGACTGGAATCCAGGTGATTATGCAAACATAACGACTGACCCCATTCGTAGTGAGGTTCTAAAGTATCAGCAGTTTATAGAAAGAAAGACAATAGGTGATACTTGGTGGGACACTAGAAGGTTCATTCCACTAGAAGTAACATCACCTGGAAGAATTAGTAGAGTCAAATATGATGTCTCTCACCCATTCTGGGGTGGCAAATATATTCCAGAAGAAAAGAATGATGGTCTCATTCAGGTGTTCTTTACCGTATATTCCCAGGGTAGTGTAAAGAATAGAGATATTCAATTTGATTTTGTATCAGAGGACGGAACGCATAAGTTCTCTGTCAAGGGTATTATTAAAAAGAACGAGAGTGATAAGCAAGTTGTTCGTATTGCAAAAGTAAAAGTCAACACAACTTATATTGTCACTTCAAGCGATAGAGGAAAGAAAGTAAAACAAACTGGTCGTGCTATTGAGCAGGGGTTTGTTAAGAATGAATATGGTCGTGCATTAGAAACACAAAGTGCCTCACCATATGCTGGTGTTGGTCAGGTTATCTTTGCTGATCTAGTTGATTCTGTAAATGATAATGATGATATACAAATCTATACAGATCGTGGTAGATTCAAGGCAACCAATAAGAAACGTATAAAAGAGTATTCAAAGAAAAAGCAAAAGATAAGAAAGAGAAACACCTATGACTTGACTTATAGAGTCAATCATGGCAATCCTATTAAGACACCAAGGACTTCCAAGATTAAAGACACCTTTATGAATACCTATGCGGTGTCTCCCATTCCTCCTGTAAACATTCCAGGATCTGATTTTGGTGGACAGTCATTTACCATGACTTGGTCCGAATATTTTCCATATACTGGTGACTATACTTTCAAGGGTCTTGCCGATAATGAAGCAGTTCTAACTCTTTCTGGTGGCAACACGGGTGAAGAAGTTTTTGAGAGGAAACTTGGTAGAATTAGAAGTGACGAAGCAACTAAAGAAAATTTTCCACCTAAAGAATTTACAAAAACTATACAGGAGGGTCTTTATAATATTCGTATTGATATTCAAAACAAACCACAGTATGATAAGTTAGTCGATAAGAGTGGTGGTGAAGCAGTCTTTGATTCAATGTCTTCTAAGGATAAAGCAGACAGAGATTTGTGGAGGATGAATCCAGTCACTACAAATAAGAAGAAGGATAAAGATTCTAACTTCTTGAATAGATATGGTGTTTGTCCGTTTGATCCAGGTAAACCACAGGTAGAAACTGTTCCTTCAAGCATTAAGTTTGATAAAGATGGTGATAAAATTTATGTAAAGGCAGAAGGTGCTGGTCAGATTGAAGGTTTTTTTCAATTAGAAATTGATGATAATCCAGACATTGCAGGACTAGCAGTAACAGAAGTTTCTATTGAGACTGATAATGACCTTCTTCGTATTAGAAGAGGAAGGCACGGCGATGATGGAAACTATGATACTGGTGCGTGGAGAGAGAATGATAAAAAGACTGGTAAGGGCATCTTCACAGCAGGTAAAAGGTATAGAGTAAAAGTTCTTGGTGGTGCGAAAGGTTCTGGTATTTTTGATTTTAGTGGTGATTCATTCAAGATGACTGACTCACACGGTGACGACAAAAATGCTGAGTTTGAAATCAAGAGTTTCAGATCAGTTGGTGATACGAATCAAGTTCAAGCATCTGATGATTATGCTGGTGAGCATCTAATTCGTTGGGAGAATGTAGAGTTCCCAGAGAGTGGTAACTATACTATCAAAGCACAGGCAGATGATACTGCAAGAATTTTGATTGGTAACTCTGGTAGTGGTGGACAGATTGGAGATGGTTCTGGACTTAGAGGAATTAGGCAGGGGGGAGAAGAACAAATTCTTAGAGCAGGCACTGGTTCTATCTCAGAAACAACTAGATTTTTTGAGAAGGGTAAGTATAGAATCAGAGTGGAACTGACTCAGAGACCCGGTAAGGCATTGAATAAGGGTAATCCTATGGGTATTGCCTTGAAGATTATGACTGCTAAGCAGAGAGAAACAGAAAGAATTCTTTCTGATACATCTTGGATAGAGAACCCAATGGGTGTCGCATTGACGATTGATGCACCTAAAGCACCAAAACCAAAAGAGTTACCACCTCCACAGAGAGGTAGATGTCCTAACAATCCATTATGGACAACTAGATTTACAAAGGGTCAATCTGGTGGTCGTTGGTTCCCTTGTTTCTATCCTGCTTGGTCACCTTTTATGAATCGCTATGCGATATCACCAATTGCTCCTAAGGCATCGGAAGGTAGTGCTCTGAGTGGTAATACCTGGTCAAAATCTTGGAGGGTAAAAGTTCCTTATGATGGTTTCTATGGAGTCAGAGGTACTTCAGATAATAATGGTACTATCACAGTTGGTGGCGAGTCATTCAAACTAAACGGATTTAATACTGCTGATCCAGAATTACATAAAGTTTTCCTGAGAGAAGGAAGTACAACAGTAGAAGTTGAGGTTAAAAATGAGACTCAAGAATTCTTTGAACCAAAACCAAAGGTAATTTTTGATACTGCTGACTGGACATCAGACCCAATAACTTTGACGCCGGAAAGGGTTAAAAAAGAAATTATCTGTCGTGCTGGTGGTGGTTATGGTGGAAACCGCGATGGTGATCAAACTAAAGTTGGTAAAGTCAAAGTTGGTAAGGGTAATGAGGGTGCTCCTGGAGAAGGTGATGAGACAAGAGACGGCGGTAACGGTGGTGGTGCTGGTCTGAGAAGAGGTAAAGCACAATCTGGTAAAGGTGGTACAATTGATGGTGGTTTTGGTTCCGACGAACTTGGTCAAGAAAGAGGAACTGATGATGAAGTAAGATCAGATGGAGACTCTGGTGGTAAAGGTGCTAGTTATGGTGGTGGCGGTGGCGGTAGCCGCAACAGGAGACCAGCAGGTAATGGTGCTGACGGTGCTGTGTATATTATTTGGGGTAGTACTGGCAAATCAGTTTTATTCAACAAACCTGGTGTCTATGAAGTTCTTGTTCCAGAATCTGCTCCTGGTAGAGACCTAAGAACTTCTGTTAGAATGCACTGTATTGGTGGTGGTGGTTCTGGTTACACTGAAACTGATGTAGATGACACAGAGAAAATCAAAATTGGAGAAGGTAGATATGATGGAAGAGATATAGACGTATATACCGAACGTGATGTTATATCTGGTGGCGGTGGTTCTGGTGGTGCATATGCATATAACACTATGAAACTTCCAGCAAATGCTAGACTTCAGGTTGTTGTTGGTGAAGGTGGTAAAGCTTACTACACCAAAGGTTCATCAAATGGTTTCGATAGTTATGTAAAGGTATTGAAAGCAGAGTATGATCCCAAATATAGGGCAGGAAGAAAAATCAAAGGTAAGGATGGTATCAAATATACGGGACCTAACCTTGCTACTTACACAAAGAAAGGACCACTTGCACCATATCTTTCCCCATTCCTTGTGAGTGGTAGACTTGCTACCGAAGAAGTCAATGGAAAAGTATGGACTTTTGTTTGGGATAATGTAAATTTTGAAATAGATGGTAAGTATCAAATTGATGTCGTATCAGACGACAGCGTAAATATTCTGATTGATGGAGTGAGATTCTACAGGACCAAAACTATTGGTAGTTTAGAAACAAAAATAAGAAGATTGAAACCAGGTAAAAAGCAAGTTGTAATCGAACTTACAAACTCTAACCAACCTGGTACTAACTACAACTTGAATCCAGTCTATGTTGGTATGCAAATCAAGGCATTGGTTCCTGAGCAGACTGAAGACCCTAGATCTTGGACAGAAAATCCAGTGGGTGTATCTGCTATGTTGATACCACCACCTTGTCCAAAGATACTTGGCGGTGTTGGTATTATCACTTCAGTCGTACCTGTTAATCCAGGAACAGGTTATACAGTTCCTACTGGTCCTGGTTATTCTGGTATTATTGAATTGGTTGATATTGATATTATTGAACCTGGTATCAATTACGATCCTAATGATCCAGTTATATTCATTCCACCTCCATTTGAACCCTTAGAACCCATTCCTCCCCTGAATGTTCCCAATCCTCCTCCTTTTAGAGAACCAACTGATACTGGCGATACAACTCAACCAGATTTTAGACGAATTTCTATAACTCCTCCGATTATAGTCAATCCAGATGAACCCGGCAACCCTTCAAGTGGTACAAACCCGCCACCTCCTGGCGTACCAGTTGATGGCGGTGGTGCTGGCGGCACTGGTGATTCTGGTAGTGGCACTGGTGGTGGTGGTGATGTAGCAGTACCAGATCCAACAATTCCAACCACACGTCCTGGTGGTCCTGATGGTGTTGCCACTGGCGGAACTGGTCCAGTTGATGGTGGTAGTGGTGGACCTGGTCTTGCTCCTGGTGATGGTGGTTCTATCATTGCACCTGGCGGTCAGGTTGTTGACCCCGGTGGTCCTGGTGGTACTGCACCTGCAGGAACAACTGTTNTTCTACCTGGTGGTGCTGTTCCTATCGGTGCTGGTGGTGTTATAACTAATCCAAGCGATCCTAATGANATACCTGGTTCTGGTGCGGCAATCGTTCCTAATGATGCTGCTCTCGGTGCTGTTGTTCAAATTGTTACTGGACCTTTTGGNAGAATCATTGCTGCTAATGTTCTANCACCAGGCAGAGGTTTCACTGCTACACCAACAATCAAGGTTTTATCTAATACAGGTGTGAACGCTGTTCTCCGACCAATCTTTAGACTGGTTAGAGATCCTCTTGGTGTTGACCCAAGCAGACTTATTCAAGTCACTGACTTGGTTGGTTTGAAGCAGACAGGTTATGTAAATGGTCGTGCGTATTATGGTCAAGTATTCTTCAAGAATGGATTCAAATATGCAGGCGTCTATGAAACTGTTGGTCAACTTGTACAAGTATACGATACTCTTGCCGAAAGTATTGCTGGTAGAGTCACCACACCTCCATCTGCAATCCTCAGACAGGGTACTGATATACAAAATAATCTGTCTCAACTCAATATTCCTGACACCCCACAAGACTTACAATAATGGCACAACAGAAACACTCATTTCCAAATAGATTACCTAGTGGAGAGTTTGCATCATGTGACGCAAACTATACAGCAATTCGTTACGGTAATGACCACGGTTCAATTCGCTTTGGTCATATTCATGAGAAAGCAGATGTAACATCATCGGTGCTGCTTCAGGCACAAGATGGTCGTCAGATGCTAACAATGGATGAGACTGGACATCGAAAAGGATGGACATCTATCACCGCGCCCGCTAATTTTTCTGTTAGGTGTGGTGAAGATAATGATGAGGGGATGGACACCTTGTTTTTAAACGCATTGAATGGTAATATAGTAATCAATGCAGAGAATGGTAAAATTCGGATGCAGGCTACTGATATTGAATTATTATCAACAGGTGCGGGTACAGGAAAAGGTAACATTCGTATTGATGCTAGTGAAAATCTAACATTAGATGCTAAACAAATTTCTATCAATGCTAAATCTTCATACAGATTAGCATCACCTGGGATAGGAGAAGTCGTTGCTAACGCACAGTTACAAATCTATGGGTCTGTAATTCGTGGTGTTACTGATGCTTGTACAATAAAGGACTCCAAAAATAACCATCAGAGAGTTCAGCAAAAGAATACTCAAACAGTATAGGAGAAAAATGGCTTTTGGTTTTGATGATTTACAAATAGGTGGTCAGCTTAGAGTAGGTATGGGCATATGTCCTGCCATCAAGGAAGGAAATTCTAAAATCAATGGTTCAGCACATATTGAAGGACCAATGGTTGTTGGTAGTGGATTACATTTTCCAACTCCTTATGCTACCTTGATGGTTGGTCCTAATACCAACATTGACCCAGATAATACACCAACTACAGTTCCTGGTGCATTGTGTCAAGGTATTAGTCCACCATACTCTTTGGCAGTGTCTGCTAATGCTGCTATTATGGGCAACCTTGATGTAAACTTCCGCATTCAGTGTGGTGGTTTGATTGTTGCTGGTGCTGACGTTGTATCGCAGTGTGGTAGACACTGGTTGTCTGCAAAGAAAGACTTTGATATTACACACCCAACTAAAGATGGTTGGAGACTGCGTCACGTTGCTCCAGAAGGTCCTTCTGCAGATGTATACTATCGTGGTAGAGTATCTAACAAAAAAGAGATTCAACTACCGGATTATTGGAGAGAGTTAGTTGACCCAACAACAATTACAGTCAACCTAACTCCTATCGGAGCACATCAAAATGTAATTGTTAAGGGGATTACAGGTAATAAAGTTCTCTTACAGTCTAACAGTGGTATTCCTATCAACTGTTACTTTCATATATACGGTGAGCGTCAGGACTGTGAGAGAAACATTCCAGAGTATGAAGGAAAGTCTCCAAGAGATTATCCAGGAGATAATTCAGAGTACTTACAATCAGGTCAAGTTTAGAGGTAAAATATGGCAGATGATTTAGGCATTTCACCAGGACAACCAGAAGATGCTAATTTCCCCGGTGAATTTATTCCGTCGCAAAGAAGAGAGTGTGAAGACTTTCACTATGCTGGTGGTTGGGGAAGACCAACAAGCACTCACGAATATATTTGGTATGGTAATCTAAGTAAAGATGACTACCCAAATGAAGCATGTACTCCTTGGTATCATAGACTAGCAAGAATCAATAGTCTTCAAATCATAAACCCAGGTGAGTCTGGTAATACTGCTGGTATCACAGGTTCTGGTGGTATTGCTATTACAGGCAATGTATTTTGTAACAACTTGACATCTACTGCTACTGTTAGTGCTGTCACCATTTCATCAACATTTAAACCATTTAATATACCTCATCCAACACAAGAAGGAAAACGATTAGTTCATGCCTCTCTTGAGGGACCAGAAAACGGTGTTTATCAACGTGGTCGTTTGACTAACAAAAATGTTATTGAATTACCAGAATACTGGAGAGGTCTTGTTGATCCAGAAAGCATTTCAGTAAATCTTACTCAAATTGGTAAGTCTCAAGATTTAATTATTGAATCAATTGAATGGGGAACTAGAGTAAGGATAAAATCTGGAAATGGAACCGACATTGATTGTTTCTACACTGTTTATGGAACACGTAAAGACGTAGGACCTTTGCCTGTTGTCATGGAGGAAGGAGAGGAGTGGCCATATAAAGATCTGGCACCTGCCAAGTTCTATTGACCAAATCTGTGCTATGATATCGGAGTAATCAAGCAAACCACATGGAAGAGTATCTCTCTAAGGTCATCATCGACCCTATGAAATGGAAAATCTCATTGTACTCAGACCAAGGCAGTGAGAAGGTCGTGGACTTTGATAACATGAATACCTTTCTTGACCTAGTTCAGTTTGTTCGTGAAGAAGCAAGCGAAGACGTGATTGAGTATGCTTCTCCTCTCTGAGGGAAAATTGACTTTTGTTTCCAAAAATCGGGGCAAAAAAATCCCGCCAAAAATTGCCCTATTAAGTTTTTTATGATTAATTATTCGCCCATTCTTTACAAAGAAATCCTAGAGTGCTACAATTATGAGACCAGAAACCCGACAGTCTATGGAAATGTTATTTGCAGCAAAGTGGAATCTTCCAAAAGCAGCAAAAAACTGCAATCTAACTAACAAAGAGATGAAAATCATTTTTAATGAATATTGTCGTTTGAACCCAGCAACTTATATCCCCGAATAGGGATTTCTTGCGAGTGTGGCGGAATCGGTAGACGCACCAGACTTAAAATCTGTTGACTATTACAGTCGTGCCAGTTCAAGTCTGGCTACTCGCACTACACTAAATATCAATAGGGTACGAAAGTGTTATGAAGTATCAACTTAGCACTAAATACGCTTGGTACAATGAAAGGACAATGCTTGTCTTATTATATTGTATACAAGGTGTGCCTTTTACATTTGACGAATTGCCCGCTATTGCGTATGATAATCCAGAAGTTTTGTCTTTAGCAGAAAAAGAAAAAAATTGGAGTGTTGATGATATGTATAAATCATCCATGTATTTGATGACAGAAGAATGTCATCCTATGATGTATGAGTTAGAATTAGAAAACCCCGAACTTATGCCTTTAGAATAATTATGGTCATTAATCTTTGGCGTAACAATTGTGTGGATCAATGGAGATGGACATTGACAGATCCGAAAACAATGGAACAGCATTCTGGCGGGCAAGCAGAATTGAGAGTCGCTATGAATGATATTGCAAATACGGTTGAATATATGCTTGACAAAAGTGGGGAAGACATCTATAATATAGAAGTGTGAAGGAAGGCGCACTTATGTGCAAATATGGGGCGATTGCTAAGGCAGTCGTCCCTTTTTTTATGCTAAATAACCATAATAGGAACTATAATCGCTGATAAAATGGGTCTCTCCAGGTTAGATAATTTTCTGAAATCGTCAAAAGGTACTATCCTTTACGTCAATCCAAATGATTTGGATTCTACTGATAGTATTGAGAATAAAGGTAATTCTCTGACACGTCCCTTTAAGACGATTCAACGTGCTCTGATTGAATCTGCTAGATTCTCATATCAGAGAGGTCTGAATAATGATAGATTTGGTAAAACTACCATCTTATTATATCCGGGTGAGCATTTTATTGATAATAGACCTGGTTATATTCCTAATGGTCAGAATAACTACCTGACTAGAAGTGGTGCTTCTACTTCTGACCTTCCTGAGTATGAACTGAATACCAACTTTGACGTACAGTCTGTTACTAACGAACTCTACAAACTCAACAGTGTTAGTGGCGGTGTTATCGTTCCTCGCGGTACATCACTCGTTGGTTTAGACCTTCGTAAGACCAAGATTCGTCCTCTTTATGTTCCTGACCCTCTGAATGATCAGATTGAGAGATCTGCTATCTTCAAAATTACTGGTGCCTGCTATTTCTGGCAGTTTTCTATATTTGATGGTAACCCGAATGGAAGTGTCTATAAAGATTATACTAGCAATACATCTGTTCCTAATTTCTCTCACCATAAGCTTACTTGCTTTGAGTATGCCGATGGTGTAAACAATGTAAGAATTGATGATGATTTTATCAGTAACTTCGTTGCTGATAGAACTGACCTTGATATGTATTATGAAAAGGTCAGTCTTGTGTATGGTAACTCTTCTGGTAGAACAATTGCACCAGATTATCCAAGTGCTAATATCGACATTCAGAAGAAGATTGATGAATATCGTATTGTTGGTGCGACTGGTGGTGAAATCGGTATTACTAGTATCAGAGCAGGTGATGGTGTAACATCTTCCACTGTTATTACAGTAACTACAGCTGGAGATTTGGATTCATTAGAAGTTGATACACCATTCCGTATTGAAGGTATCACTGCTAATGGTTATAATGGTCAGTATGTTGTAGCATCTAAACTTGACTCAAGAAATCTTACATTCAATGCTCCTACAATTCCAAATGACCCACTTCCAAGTGTATTTGGATCAGTTCTTACCTTAAGTAATGATACTGTAACCTCTGCTTCGCCATATATCTTCAACACCTCTCTGAGGTCTGTTTTTGGTATGAACGGTATGCACGCTGATGGTGCAAAAGCAACAGGTTTCCGTTCAATGGTTGTTGCCCAGTTTACTGGTATTGGTCTTCAAAAGGATGATAGAGCATTTGTTATCTTCAACCAAAATTCACCATCTACTGGTCTATATGATGATAGCAGTAGTGCTGGTAATGAGACTCTAAGTAATAATTCAAGAGCAATTCACAAACCTGAGTGGAGAAACTTCCACATCAGAGTATCAAATAATTCTGTTGTTCAGTCTGTTTCTTGCTTTGCTATTGGTTACGCAGAACAGTTTGTAACTGATAGTGGTGGTGATATTTCTCTCACCAACTCAAACTCCAATTTCGGTGCAGTAGCTCTGGTATCTGATGGTTTCAGACCAGAAGCATTCCCACAGGATAATCAGGGTTATATTAGTCACGTTATTCCACCAAAGAATATCAATATCGATGAGAAGTCAATTGAATTTACTTCTATCGACGTTCTGAGAACATTACCACAGTCTCATAGTTCAATTGGTGTTGGTAGTACAGGTAGACTGTATCTTTATAATGAAACTAATGCTCAGACTCCACCAGAGCATATCTTACAGGGTTATAGAATTGGTGCAAAGCAAGAAGATACCCTGAACTTCTTATATAATGATGAAACTTCAACTCTAGAGAACTATTCGGCACGTATCACGATGCCGGTCAGTCAAACATTCCTTTCATATCAGGATCAAGATCATAATATTACAGGTGAGAAGTCTTATAGAGTTGGTAGAAGTGTTGCTGGTATTAGTAGTATTGGACCTACCAGTGTTGGTGGTAATATAAACGTCATTTCTCTTGAGAGAAATCATAGTTTTATCAACGGTGAGTCTGTTCGTATCATATCCGAAAACGCACACCTCCCTGATGGTCTGTCACCAAATACAGTATATTATGTTATTACTAGCGGTACTGGTATTTCAACAAGTCAGAATATCAAAATTGCTAAGACAAAAACTGATGCGTTGAATGGAACTGCGATTGCTTTCAATAACAAAGGTGGTCAACTGAGAGTTGTAAGTAGAGTATCTGATAAAGAACCTAATGAAGAGGGACATCCCATTCAATATGATACTACTAATTCTCAGTGGTATATCAATGTTTCGACTGCTAGCACACAGAATTCCATATTCAGTAACATTGTAGGTCTTGGTTCTACTTCTCTGGGTGCAGCAACACCAAGAACCTTTATCACAAGAAAGAGTGATACTAGAACAACGTTTGATAGACTCTATCATGTTCGTTACGTTATTCCTAGAAACTCTGGTACAAATGCTAGACCACCTATTGATGGTTACATTCTTCAAGAGAGTAGCACTGGTATCGGTGCAACTGATTCTGAAATTCAGACTTATTATAATGATGGTTCACTTACAAATGAATCGCAGCAAAGAAACTTTAATTTCATTTTCAATGCAACATGGAATGGTGTTAACACCGTCACTATTGATACAGAACTACCTCACCATCTGACGGTTGGTTCTCAGGTCGAACTTCGTAATATTACATCCACAGTAAATACATCTGGCACTCTGAATCTAGGTTTCAATAGGTCATATGAAGTTACTGGTATCAGTAGCGCAAAACAGTTCAATGTTGGTCTATCGACTGATCCTGGTCTGTTTACAAATACAACAAATATTAGAAATGTAAGTCTTCCATATTTTTATAGAAGAAACTATTCTAAGAATTTCTATGTCTATAGAATCGACGAATTTAAAAGATATATTCAAAATGAGCAAGATGGTGTTTACTATCTGACTCTGGTTGAAGCATCTATTGAACCCACTGTATCTCCATTCATTGGTCAGAAGTTCTCTCAACCAGTTGATAAATTATATCCTCAATTAGATAGAGATAATCCTCAATCTGATCCTGAAGGTGCAATATCTCATGCTAGATCTTCTCTGATTGGTAAAGTAGATGTTTCTGATTCTACTCATAGTATTACAAACAAATCTAACGCAGATTTCAGTTTAGAAAATAATTCTTTTGGTGTTGTAAGTATTGAATCTAACTCGGGTAATAGTCATGTTATTACTACTGATGTTGAACACCAACTCAATCCTCTGGTCAAAGTCCAAATTATTGATCCTGGTGCAAACTATGGTGTTTTATCTGGTTCAGATGAGATTTATTACAATGCTAAAATTGTAGGAACTGGTTCTTCAATTTCCGGTAAAACAGCAACTGCTAAGGTTACTGTTGGTGTAGGTGGTACTATCAAGGATGTAAAAATCGTTGATGGTGGTTGCGGGTTTGAATTTGGTAATACTCTTACAATCTCTGGTATTACAACCTCAGCAAACAATAATGCTGCATTGTTGAGAGCAAATATTGTAAGAAATGATATTGGTAAGTCACTAAGAATGAGTGGTATCACCTCAGAAGGCAATAACCCATATAATACTGTTTATAGAGTTACCGATGTTCAAGCAGGTGCAGCAAGATCATTCACCGTTGCTTCTGCGAGCACAATCTTCAACTTTACTCCAAACGGCATTCCTTCAAATGCTCTGACTGAGGCAGAAGTTTACTTTACTGGTGAGTCCGTAAGCATTACAAATTATACTTATAATCAAACTACAGGTATTGCTACAGTATCTACATTTGGTCCTCACGGTTATGATGTGGGTAGATGTGTCTTTATTGGTGGAGCAACTAATGATAAGTACAATGGTTCCTTCGATGTAACCGAAGTTCTTGATAACTTAGGTGTACCTTCATATGGTTTTGCCGTCAAGGTTGGTGTAGGAACTACAACACCACCATCTGGTTCAAATATAATCACATATCCTAAGGGTTATGGTTCAAATGCGGGTTCTCTTGATGCAAACATTGAAAACATTCGTGGTAGAATGACTGGTTATTATGCTGGTATCACTACTACATTATCTGCTCCTATTCAGAACCTGTCGGATACACTCATTTATATTAGAAATGTAGACCAGTTTGACTTTACTATTGGCGATTATATTCAGGTAGACAATGAGGTAATGAGAATCAGGGATACTGTAAACACTTCTAGTGTTCTGAATTATCCTAATTCTACTCAAAGCAATCAATCCATTTCTGTCTTCCGTGGTGTTCTTGGAACTAGAGCAGCAACTCACTTAGGCAATTCTGTTGTAACAAGAATCAAACCAATTCCTGTTGAATTTAGAAGGCACTCCATCATTCGTGCTTCTGGTCATACGTTTGAATACGTTGGTTATGGTCCCGGTAACTATTCTACTGCCTTCCCAGATAGACAGGATAGGGAGATTACACCTGATCAAGAACTGATTGCTCAGTCCACGAAGAGGGCAGGTGGTATCAACTTCTACACAGGTATGAACGACAAGGGTATTTCATACTCTGGTAATAAAAAACTTAGTACCATTACCGGTACTGAAGAAATTTTTGATACTCCTATTCAGACTATCAAGGGCGAAGATATTTCAGCTAGTCCACGACTGAATGTTCTCAATCCAATTGAAGGTGTATTTGATCGTGCTATCCGTGTTGATGGCGGTATCAGTGGAGAGGCAATTTCAGAGTTCACTGGACCTCTGATTGTCAATAATAAGGTTGTTGTAAACTCTCCTAAGGGTGTTGAGACCGATAACCTGTTCTTACAAGGTGATGCTACAGTTGCTAGAAAGTACACTGTTGGTCTTGGAACACCTTCACTTGCTGGTAACCCTGGCGATATTGTATATAACGCAAACCCAGTTCCAGGTGGTTCTACTGGTTGGATTTACACTCTTTCTAATAACTGGAAGTCGTTCGGTACTATCTCACTGGAGAGAGATACCAAGGAAGATATCTTTGAAAGAGTTGGTATTGCTACCACAACAGCAGGTGATAAGAGACTGAAGATTTATGGTGGAGACAGAGAAGTTTCTATTGATAATAACGGTCGTGTAGGTGTTGGTACATCTGCTTCTCCTTATAAGGTTCACGTCGTTGGTGATACTAACCTGGTTGGTGATATCAATGTAAGTGGAGCATCAACAGTAGGTAATCGACTTACGGTTCTCTCTGGCGGAGTAAATGTCAGTGGTTCGAGTACAATTACCGGCGTTGGTATTGTATCAGAAACTGTTGGTACACACGCTGGTGCCGGTGTATCAATATATGCTGTTGGTGCTGGTCAGACTATCTATTACTATGGTGATGGTCAAAACCTGGTTAACCTGAATGCTGACCAAGTTGGTTGGATTAGACAAGGCAATAACTTATCGTTTGAAGACGTTCTAAATGGTTCCGTTGGTATTGGTACTTCTGTCCCAACTGGTGGTACTGCTTCAGATTTCCTGCTTGGTTATTCCCTAACAGTTGGTTCTGCTATTCCTGGTCTTGGCGGTACTAGTGCTCACTTCCACGATGGTATTCACGTTACAGGTCAAGCAAGAGTTGATCTAGGTATAAATGTAACAGCAGGTATATCGTCCATTATGGGACCATATGCCTTTGAAAATAATACCAAGGGTAACATTGTCGGCACAGCAGCAACATTTAGAGATAAGTTTGATGTAAGTGCTGGTTTCTCTACCTTCAAGGATGTCTTCGTTTCTGGCGTTACTACTCACACCAATCATACATATCATCACGCATTCTCAGAAGCAAATGGAACTGCCTCGATAAATACAGGTACTGGTTTCCTTACGTTAGATTTATCCACGGGTCAAAACTTTGAGTTTACGATTGATCAGCAGATCAATAAGATTATCTTGTCTAATGCTCCTGCTAATGTAAGTTCAATGTCCTTTACACTCAAGTTGACGCAGAATGCTTCTGCCAATTACTTCGTAGACATTGATGATTTTGAGTTCAATACTAACCCAGTTCCTGTTTATTGGCCTGGTGGTGTTGTTCCTGTCGTCTCCAGAGCGAATGGAAAAACGGACATATATAACTTCAAGACTTTCAATACTTCAAGTATTGATACTGCCGGATTATACGGAATTGTCGGAGGACAGAACTTCTCATGAGTAGAATAAGTAGAGATATCTTCACTCAGTTAGATCTTAATGGTCCTTATCTAAGAATAGATTCTCAACCACAAGATATTACCAAAGAATCAGTCTTTGGTAATTCTGCTCCTGGAAGAGAGTCTAGATATACTGCTACTTTTACTGTAGCAGTCAGCACTTATTATATGACTGGCGATGAAGCAGACACTGGTGATCGCACAATTATTGAAGAAGATGCTGTTCCTCCTACCGTA
>JGI10211J34971_10000313_pt1 | contig 38863 bp, 32 predicted proteins | sample Etolagsediment_FD_34971 | JGI IMG/M metagenome (IMG submission 34971)
GTCTTCTTTTCCCGGAAATCCTTTTCGCTGAGGAAGAGAATACGGCTGCGCAGCTCCCCTCCCCGCCAGTAGCGCATCTCACAGCGCATCCGGGCACTGTCTTCCATAAAAAAGACAGCCCTGTGCAGTTCTGAGATCTTCGGAAAGACCCCGTAATAGATATTTTCGAGGGAATCAAGTTCTGTCCCGATCTTTGTGGACAGAATAAGAACTGTCCCCTCAGCGCCTGACTGGGCAAATGAGGGGACAGAAATGAGGATGGCTATCAGGATCTTTTTAAGGAGTCCTGCCATAGATTTACTTAGAAGTTGAAGCCGGTCTCGATGAGCATGACCTTCAGGCTTTCGAGTTCGGGATCGATATAACCGTCACCATTGAGGTCGCGGTAGGTGACCATATTGTTCCAGATCACATCCACGCCCGGGCTGACTTCCATAGCGATCTTATAACCGAGGATCGTGTTTGCCGAGGGATTTCTGAAGTCGAAGGGATCGTCATCATTATTGCGGATATAATATGCAGTGGCACCGCTCAGCTTCGGCACAACGCCTTTCTGAATGCCTGCGGAGGCATTGAAAGTGCGGAGCTGAGCTTCTCCGCTGCTCATATCCATATAGGCCACATTGGCGGAGGCGATCTTTCCGATACTGGCAGTAAGGGATCCGTAGATACCTGCCACAGAGGGCAGACTGTCGGCTATGACAGCATCCATGCGGGTTTTGCCTTTAAGGGCTCCGCCCTCATTTTCCACATAGACCCTGGCGATGTCATAATTGCGGTCGAAGAAACCGTAGACAAAATTCTCCTGGGCCATGCGGTACTCGACTTTCATATTCAGGAACTTGAACATGGAGGCACTGACCCCGATGGGGGCCATACCGATGGATGAAATACTTTCCTTGTCGCCGCTGCTTGTATAATAACTGTAGTTCAGCAGCGCTTCTTCGGTATAGACATTAAGTCCCAGAGATTTCCAGTTGAGGATGGGAATGGTCAGATCGAAGGCGGCCCCCCAGATCGTGGGTGCGTTTTCCATCTGAGCATAGATCGTCGGGAAGGAGATGGGGACCACCGGACCGTTCTCGATGCCTGAGTACTTATCATTTGTGCGGGCGATGGCCTCCCGGGTCGCGTCGGTCACACCGACGATGGGATCCACGAGTCCGTCCATGTCGCGGTCAAGGACATCGTCGAAGGCGGCTTCATCATCGGGATACATATCAATCAGATCCGAGTATCCGTCACCGTCCCTATCCTTATCAAAGGCATTGTAGGGGTTCAGATCCCCTGCGAAACTGACACCGAAGATCATGGGCAGACCGAGTTTCATTTTGTATGAAGCTCTCAGGGCCAGCAGACCTGGGGAAGAACTTTCTCCGCGGAATTCCTTCCAGTCGGCCAGGAAGCCTTCCACGCCGACATTTCCGCGCTGCAGGGCAAAGTCAACACCCATACGCTTCACATCCGGGTATTCGAGCATATTGGAATAGCCGTTGACGAGGATGCCGTTACCGACGGTCACATTGTCGAGGCCGCCGACCTTGGCATAAAAGGGATCGCCTTTGGCGCCCCAGCTGATAAAATAGATCTTGTCCAGGTAGGCAGTGGCATTATCCCAGTCGTCCTTACGAATATTTCCTTCCTGGTCGATATAGAGGACGACATCCAGACCGATACCGAGTTTTCCGAGTTTGAAGGTGGGCCGGGCAGCGATCTGATTATAGAGCACACCATCGAGGGTCACGGCACCGACGCCCATGCCGAGGCCGAAACCTCCGTCACCGCCGGCTTCTCCTGCCTCTTCCCCGGTCTCTTCCTCAGCTTCCTCAGCCAAAGGTTCGGCAGAGGGCACAGTGACCTGCTGCCCGAAACTGTCACCGGTATCTACACTGTCCTCTGTTTCTACGCTGTCTTCACCGGTCTCTTCGGGGGTCTCCTCTTCGGCTTCCTCACTGCTCTCTTCTTCGGCCGGCTCTTCCTGAGGTGTTTCCTCCTCCTCGAACATAGAATCATCGGGGACATCTTCCGGAGTGTATTCCTGCATGACCATGGCGCCATCCGGTGTGGAGACACACATCTGGCCGGCAGGTACATCCAGGCTTTCACCGGTCAGGTTGTTCTGCACATTGACCATTCCCTCTTCGGTGATGACCTTTTCGCCTTCTTCATCCATGAGCACCCAGAATGAGGTTCCCTTCACGGAGGCGACGGAGACAGGCGTTTTCACCTTGAATTCCTTAACCTTCTGAGGATTGACATCAAAGAGGACCTTTCCTTTGTCAAGGACGATCTCTCGGATATTTCCTTCTTCATTGATCACGACCTGGGAATTCTCCCTGATCTTCACCATGCTTTTATCATCGAGAAAGATGATGGCGGCATAGCTTTCCTCACCGGTTTTCATCTCATCAAAAGGATCGATGGCATCCCCGATCTGCACGGGTCCCATAAATTCGAAATCTGCTTCCTTTTTCATCTCGACAACATTTTTAACCTTTAGTACACTGGCGACAGGTGCCGCAACTGCCATAGTAACAACAGTCAGCAACAGCAGTGAAGTGAACAGGATCTTGCTTCTCATTCTGGATTCTCCTTAAAGTTCATGTCCTTAAAATTATTGCCTTTCAAGAGGAATAGCAAACAAAAGATTAGGGCTGAGAGAGGGTTGATGCTGTCCTGCAGTTCCTTTGGTGGAGGGGTTTCATAACAGGGTGCTATTGCAGGGAGAGCAGATGAGGGTGAAACTGGATTTTAAACCGGGGTTTTCATGCTGTGCAGGACGAATTCCACGAGGGGAAGCAATTCACCGGGCCGGAGGCCGATTCGGGTGAATCTGATCCGTCCGGATGAATCGACGACGAGGAGGGCGGGGCTTCCGGCAAGTCCGAAAACGGCAGGACTTTCAGGACCTGCAAGCAGGTGGACCATGGAAGGGGGGCTGTCCGCCCGGTTTCTGACACGGGAACTGTTTCTGTCAGTATTCAGGGACAGAAATACGGGATCTCCGCCGGATGCTTCGGCTCCTTTGTGGAATTGCGTCAGGAGTTGAGAATAGTCTTCATCATCCATGGTCCAGAACAGCATGACAGTTGGGGATGCCGCTGCGCTGAACTGCTTTACTTCTCCATTTGTATCCAGGAAGCGGAAGGAGGGTGAGTTCCGGCTCTCTCCCGGGGGAGTGATCATCTGCAGAATTCGGGCCCTGCCTTCTTCGATCCTGCTGTTCAGCAAGGTTGCGGCTGCGGAGGCAGAGTAGGTCAGTTCCAGTGCATTCTTTTCGGCGGCGATGGCGATGGAGGGGTCAAAGGGGGTCAGGGTCAGAGCATGCATGCGGGACTGAAGTGCCTCCTCATAGCGGTGAAGGGCTTCCAGAATATCGGCTCTGTCGCAGTAAACATCGGCATCATGGTATTTATTCATGATCCTGTCGAGCACGGACAGAGCATCGTCGGGCTGTCCCACCTGCAGCAGGTAGCTGGCATAGAGACGGAAATAGGCGGATTTGAGTCTCAGGTATTCGCTGTCAGGAGTCGGGTGAAGAGTTCCGGCGGCCCGGGTTCGGGTTTCGATGGAATCAATGAAAGCCTGCCGGGAGCTGAGGTCCATGGCGCGTTCCAGGAATCGGATATTCGTTTCCAGCAGCTGACTGTCCTGAAGATGGCCTGCTGCAGCGCTGAAGTAGGTGTTGGCCAGGGAGACGGGATGCTGATACTTTTCCAGGATACGGGCAGCGCTGTCTCTGAGTGCAGGGTTCAGAGCGTATTCCTCCTCAAAGACCATACTTGCAGCCGATCCTGCTTTTTTGCCGGGGTAAGCGGATCTGAAAAAGGGGAGAACGCGGTTTCTGTACTGGTCCCTGTCATAGCTGAGGGATTCTTTTTTTGATATCTGCCGACTGCATTGTGACGCGGACATGAGAAAAAGAGTCAGAATGAGGACTGAAAGTGCGGATCGCAGCATAAACACTCCGTTTATTTAATTTATCGAGCAGAGAGGAGAATGGGAAGGAATAATTCTCATGTTGGGAGAAGGTCAGGACAGCGGGCATCGGGCCGTTACAGGAAAGTTCTTTGTGAGGGATGGATAAATTCATAAATTTAAAGATTGAAACGAAGAGGAAAAATGACCCCGGATCCCGTGCAATAGTGAAGGACTGAACCCCGTCAGGTCCGGAAGGAAGCAGCGGTAGGTTTCTGAGCTATGTGCCATGGTGTATTCGGGGTCAAATTTATATGAGTTACCAGGTTATATCACGAAAATGGCGTCCTGACCGCTTTGAAGATGTAGTGGGACAGGAGCACATCACCCGTGTACTTCAGAATGCACTTCTGCAGGATCGCCTGGGGCATGCCTACATCTTCAGCGGACCCCGGGGAACGGGAAAAACGACGACGGCCAGGCTGCTGGCCAAGCGCGTGAACTGTCTAGAGCCTGCGGGAAATGATCCCTGCAACCGCTGTGTGAACTGTGTTGAGACCGCTGAGGGCAGGAACATGGACGTTCAGGAGATCGACGGAGCCAGCAACCGGGGTATTGATGATATCCGCAACCTGCGGGAGGTGATCAAGTATCCGCCGACCCGGGGCAGCTACAGGATATTCATCATTGACGAATTTCATCAGATCACAAAGGAAGGCAGCAATGCGCTTCTGAAAACGCTGGAAGAGCCGCCGCCTCACGCACTGTTCATATTTGCCACGACGGAACTGGGGAAAGTGCTGCCGACCATACTGAGTCGCTGCCAGCGTTTCGAGTTCCACCGTATTTCCTCAGCCCGGATCGTGCATCGTCTGAGACTGATCTGTGATGAGGAGAAGATAAGCATTGATGATGAGGCTCTGGCATACATTGCGCGGCGGGGCGAAGGCAGTATGCGCGACAGTCAGAGCTATCTGGAGCAGGTGATTTCCCTCAGTGATGAGCACATAGACTATGACCGTGCTGCGGATCTGCTGGGGCTTGTGAGGGATGAATATTATATTCGCACTTTGAAAGCGTTGAAGGAGAAAGCGGTCCCGGATCTTATGGGGATTGTGGACGAAGTGAGTCTTGGCGGATACGAGATGACTGATTTTATCAGCGGACTGGCTTCCTATGTCAAGGACATTTACCTGTTGCAGAACAGCAGCGGGGAGATACAGCCGGACCTCAGCGAGGACAGCCTGAAAAAGGCCCGGGAACTGACGGCACAGTTCAGCGGTGCCCAGCTTGTTCAGATCCTCAGTTTATGTCATGAACATACAACAGCGATGAAAAATCATTCATCGCCGAGACTTCTGACAGAAAGTTTTCTGCTTAAACTGCTGTATATTGACAGTATCCGCGACCTTGACAGGGTTTTAAAGTCTGAATCAGGTCCGGCAAAGGGCAGTTCTGCAGCTGTGCCGGTACAGAACGCTGTCAAAGCACCGGTCGCCGGCAGGACAAGCGAGCAGGCCCCGGCCATGAGGCCACCTGCAGCGGCTTCTCCTTCTGTGTCAGCTCCAAAGCCACCGGAATCGACTGCCTCACCGCGGACCGGGAAGGAAAGCAGGCCGGCAGAGCAAGGCGTTTCGCGGGCAGGGCAGGGAAGTTCGTCAGCCGGGCAGGGAAGTTCGTCAGCAGGCCAGGGAAGTTCGTCAGCCGGGCAGTCGGGACCATCGGAGAAGAGGGACACGGGGCGCAGGCCCACACCTTTCAGCGGGTTACGCCGGCCTGTACAGGATCCGGTCCCGGATTCGGTGCAGGAGCCTGAAAGTCAGCAGGCAGCGGATGAAACGGCCGGGGAGGAAGGGGAGGAAGAGCAGCTTCTCAGCGGTTCGACAGCAGAGGAAACGCCTGATGAAGCGGGTGCTGAGAGTGAGGAAACATCCGGAAGCTCAGCGGATCACAGCGAAGGCAGTGATCCTGACCTGGAGCTGCTCAATTCATTATGGAATGAGGTTTCGGGAAAAGCCGGAGAGAGGAACCACGCCCTGTACGGCATACTTCCCCAGACACGGCCTCATGCAATAAAAAAGGACGGTGTACTGGTTCTCAGATACAGTTCAGGTTTGGAACTCGATCTGCTGAAGCGTTCAAAAAAGGATCTTGAACAGGCATTGGCAGAGGTATCCGGCAGGCAGTTCAGGCTGAGCTTTGAGAAAGTCAAGTTGACAGAGGATGAAAAGAAAAGACGCAAGGCCATGGAGATTGACGAGGCGACACAGCTTCTGATCCAGGCTTTTGACGGTGAGATCATATAGATACAAGGAGATTTCATGTTACCAAAAGGCGGTATGCAGGGGCTGATGAAACAGGCCCAGAAAATGCAGAAAGATATAGAGAAGGCTCAGGAGGAACTGGCGAATCAGACAGTAGAGGGGTCGGCCGGCGGCGGGATGGTGGTTGTGAAAGCCAATGGAAAGAAGCAGATCACGGGGATAAAGATCGCTCCGGAGATCCTTGAAGAAGATGTTGAGATGGTTGAGGACCTGGTTCTGGCGGCTGTGACACAGGCGCTTCAGAATGCTGAGGAACTGGCCAACAGTAAGATGAGCGGCATGATGGGTGCTTTTGGAGGAATGCCCGGTCTGGGATTCTGATCATGAGCATTGTTCCTGCGGTCATAGAAGAACTGGCTGAGCATTTTGCCCGGTTTCCCGGAGTGGGACGCAAATCTGCCCGGCGGATGGCATTTTATCTGCTGGAACAGCCCCGGGAGGACGTACTGAACCTTGCGAAGAAACTGGTGGACGTTAAGGACCGGATTTCACGATGTCCAGTATGCAACCACATAACGGAGGAGATTCCCTGCCGAATCTGTTCAGACCCGAAACGGGATGCGGGGCTGCTCTGTGTGGTGGAGGACAGCATGGACGTTTTTTCTATCGAGAAAACTGCAAGTTTCAGAGGCCGCTATCATGTCCTTGGCGGACTGATCAGTCCTTTGGACGGGGTGGGGCCGGATGATCTGGCCATTGACAGTCTCATCCCGCGCATGGAGTCTGTCCGGGAGATCATATTTGCTGTCAATCCCTCGGTTGAGGGGGACACGACTGCGTTCTACATGAAAAAACTGGTTGCTGACCGCGATATCAAGCTGAGCTTTCTGGCTCGTGGCATTCCCGATGGGAAGTGATCTTGAATATATAGACGAGGCAACATTGACCCGGGCCCTTGAAGGCAGGACAGAACTCTGAGACGGAGAATGAAATGAAAGTATCGCATATCCCGAATGCCCTGACACTTCTTAGAGTTGTGCTGACCCCGGTCTTCCTCTACCTTCTGTATCTTGGAACGCCGGATGCTTATGTTATGTCCTTTTTTGTCTTCCTGTTTGCTTCACTCAGTGACTGGGCTGACGGAAGTATTGCCAGAAAGTACGGCTACAGCAGTGAATTCGGTCAATTTATGGATCCCCTGGCTGATAAAGTACTGGTGATCTCCACATTTCTCGCCTTCTGGCTCATGGGATTTGCTGAACTGTGGATGGTTTTGATCGTCATTTTCAGGGATGTGCTGATCACACTGTTCCGCAGTTATATGAAGCGCAGAGGGAAATCCATGCGCACAAGCGGAATCGCGAAAGCCAAAACGACGATACAGATGATATTCATCTATACAGTCCTCAGTTATCTGCTGATAGAGAATTTCCGCTGGCTGTCCGTGCTGCGTCCGGTTGCGGACATCTTATTCAGTCATCAGGTCTTCTGGGTTCTGATGCTGCTCACAGCCATGCTCACTTTTTATACAGGTATATTGTACTTTTTCGAGAATAAGCACGTTTTCAACGACGGGAAATAAATATGCTCAAGCGATTCTTTGCCAGCGGGGCTGGTCTGGGATACATCCCTTTTGCGCCCGGCACCTGGGGCAGTTTAGGCACGGTCCTTCTGCTGTGGTTTCTGCCGCCTGTACCGCTTCTGATCAGCGTGGGTTTTATTGTACTGATCTCTGTTGCGGGAGCTGCAGCGGCCTATTCGATTGAGAAGGAGGATGGTCTGGAGGATCCGGGCTGGATCGTTATTGATGAGGTTGCGGGGCAGTGGATCGCGGTGCTGTTTGCGGTCAGGACCCTTCCGGCTTTTGCTGCGGCATTTATACTTTTCAGACTGTTTGACATCAGCAAACCCTGGATCATAGACCGAAGCCAGAGACTGGGAATGGGCTGGGGAGTGATGATGGATGATATTCTGGCGGGGCTTCTGGCTGGAATCCTAGTGTTAGTGTTTCAGTATGCGGGGTGGCTGACGTGGGTATGAAAGCTGAGATCATAGCCATAGGCAATGAGATCCTTGCGGGACACACCGTGGACACGAACAGCAGCTGGATCAGCACGGCACTGCGCCGCTGCGGTATCACAGTGAGAAAAAAGCAGGTAATCAGTGACAAGCGGGAGGAGATACAGTCTGCTCTGAAGCAGGTTCGGCCGGACAGTGATCTGATCTTCATCAGCGGGGGTCTCGGTCCGACGCGGGACGACATAACGAAGCAGGTGATTTCAGAGTTTTTCCAGTGCGAGCTGGTTTTTGACGCTGCTATTTTTGAGGAATTGAGACAGAGATACCGGATCCGGGGACAGGCTTTTCTGGAGAAGAACCGTGGTCAGGCCTATTTCCCTTTCGGGGCAGAAAAGATTGTGAATCATCTGGGAACAGCGACAGGCATGCTGTTCCGGAGGGGTGAGCAGCGGTATTTTGTCATGCCGGGGGTTCCCTCGGAGATGAAGACGATGATGGACAGGGAGATTTTACCCCAGCTCTGCGTTACGAGGGAGTTGAGCCTGCGTGAAGGCGTCCTGAGAACGACGGGCATACCCGAATCTGAACTGGCTGCACTGGTTGAGCCTATGATGAAGGAATTTGAGGATATTGAGCTCGGATATTATCCGGGATATCACGGGGTGGACCTTCGATTTTCTGCGGAGGGTTCGGAGGAGGTTCTGGACGGAGTGCTAGAGGCAGTGAAAGCAGCCCTGGGTGACATCGTATATTCTGATGACAGTCGTGATCTGGTGACCGTTCTCAGTGATCTTCTGAGGGAGAGGGGACAGACGCTGGCGCTGGCAGAAAGCTGCAGCGGAGGTTTGGCGGCGCACAAGCTGACGATGGTTCCCGGGGCCAGTCAGGTTCTGCGCGAGGGGCTTGTGACCTATTCCAATGAGTCAAAGATGAAGCGACTGGGGCTTGCAGCTGAGCTGCTGGAGAGTTTTGGCGCTGTGAGCCGTGAGACGGTGGCGGCGATGCTGCAGGGACTGAGGGACAGCAGTGATGCCGATCTGTTTGCTGCAGTGAGCGGTATTGCCGGACCGGATGGGGGCAGTGAGGAAAAGCCGGTGGGCACGGTCTGGATGGGAGTGGCTGACAGGGAGAAAGAGCTGATAGTACTGAAGCATTTCAGCAGTGACCGTACGCGCAACATACAGTTTTCCGCCCAGAATCTTCTGAATCTGATCCGTCTGTTTATTTTAGACAGTCCGCAGACCGCTGTGCTGAAAGAGTACTGGAAATAAGTTTGAACGTTTTGGGGGAACAAGACTTAGCCCGGACATTCCTGGCCTGGGAGCTGACGGGTGACATTAAAGAGAGGCTGGCAGGAATACAGAGGGATCTTAGGACCTGTCTTCCCGGTGCCCGATTCAGCGAAGCGTCCCTTCTGCATATCACAATCCGCTTNATTGGACGAACGGAGAAAAAAAAGTTCCTCACACTGCGGGAGGCATTGCTTAAATTCACAGAAGAAATGAATGCTTTGAAACTCAAAATTGACCGCAGCGGATTTTTTGCAAGGAATGGGCGTGCGCATGTCTTCTGGCTTGGCAGCAGGCAGGCATCTGAAGAGTTTCTGATTCAGAACCGGCGTTTGCATGATGAGGCCGGCCGCTGTTTTGAACTGCCTGGTGGAAGATTGGCGGAACCGCACATAACAATTGCACGACACAGATCGGGACTTGCAATCGGGGAGCTCGATCCATATATTGATTTTGACATAGCATCCATGGAGCTGAGACTGGACAGGATTGTCTGGTATGAGAGCAGGCATCTGCAGGGACGTCTGGATTACAGAAAAATTGAAGAATTCAATCTGAAAAATTAATGGAGAACAACGATGGCGGCAAACGATAAAGAAAAGGCAATAGAATTAGCAATCGGTCAGATCGACCGTCAGTTCGGCAAGGGAAGTATCATGCGTCTGGGAGAGGGAGTGCAGCCATTGCCGATAGCGGCGATCAGCACGGGTTCCCTGAGTCTGGATGCGGCCCTGGGTATCGGCGGGGTGGCCGTCGGGCGGATCACAGAGATATACGGACCGGAAAGCAGCGGAAAGACAACATTGGCGCTGCATATTGTGGCGGAGGCTCAGAAAACGGGCGGATATGCGGCATTTGTGGATGCTGAGCATGCACTGGACATTAATTATGCCAGGAATCTCGGAGTAAATATCAACAATCTTCTGGTCAGTCAGCCGAGTTCGGGGGAGGAGGCGCTGGAGATCACTGAGACCCTCGTGCGCAGCGGTGCCATATCTGTCATCGTGGTGGACTCAGTGGCGGCCCTGGTGCCCAAGGCTGAGCTGGAGGGTGAGATGGGAGACAGTCACATGGGTCTGCAGGCCAGGCTGATGAGTCAGGCCTTGAGAAAGCTGACGGGCGCTGTGAACAAGAGCAACTGTGCAGTGATCTTCATCAATCAGATCAGAGAAAAGATCGGGGTGATGTTCGGGAATCCCGAGACGACGACCGGTGGGCGGGCTCTGAAGTTCTATACCAGCCAGAGACTTGAGGTTCGCAGGGTCGGTGTGATCAAGGACGGGCAGAACATGACGGGAAACAGGACAACGGTCAAAGTGGTTAAGAATAAAGTGGCCCCGCCGTTTAAATCGGTGGAATTTGACATCATGTACGGACAGGGCATCAGTTTTGTGGGGGATGTTCTGGATCTGGCGACCAATCTGGATATTGTTGCCAAATCGGGTTCATGGTTTTCCTACGGTGACACCCGCATCGGGCAGGGACGGGAAAATGCCAAGGCATTTCTCACAGAAAATGCGGACATGCTTGCAGAGATCGTGAAGGAAGTGAAAGCTGGACTGGGCATACAGCCGCTGGCTGAAAAAAGTGAGAAAGACTGACCGATTTATTGATCATAGAGAGCATACATAGAGAAAAGGGCCGTCGTGACATGTGGGCTCTGGGGCTGGACAGCGGTGAGTCCCTGAGTCTGGGCGGTGAGATCATCAAGAAATACGGTCTTCACAAAGGCGATGAGATCACGGAGGAGCGGATACTGTCCCTGAAATCGGAGGATGACAGGATGCGCACAATGAACAAGGCTCTGGAGCTCCTGGGATACCGGGATCACAGCCGCAGAGAGCTCATGGACAAATTGAGGCAGAAAGGTTTCGGTCCTGCGGTTGAGGAGGTGCTGGAAATTCTTGAGGGGAAGGGTTACCTGAATGACAGATCCTTTGCTGAAAGATACTTCGGTGAACTCCTGCACAGCAGGATGATCGGTCCTCTGCTGCTCAGGAAGAAGCTGTATGAGCGAGGCATTGACAGAGGCACCATCGATGAGCTGCTCGAAGGAGTGGAGGAGGACGTCCTGCTGAGGAATGGAAGGAAACTGCTTCAGAAAAAGAAGGGCAGGTATCTTCGGTCTCAGGATCCGGCTGATCTACAGAAAGCCAGGGCATATCTGCTGCAGAAGGGTTATGACCATGGGATAGTGACTGCGATACTCCGATCTGAGAGTGAGGATGGAATGTAAAATGGGCAATTTCGTTTCATATTTTTGTAAATGATTGTTTAAAAAAGAGAAATGCTATATATGATTTCTCTTTTTCTGGAATAGAAATATCGATGTAAATGAAAAATATCGCTGAAAAATGCTGGTAAAAAATGGGTGTTATCCATAAATTCGGCGCGGTTACGATGAGGTAACAGAAAAAAGGAGATATGATGAAGATTAAAGTAGGTATCAACGGTTTTGGACGCATCGGACGTCTAGTATTCAGAGCCATGGCAGCCCGTGAGGAATTTGAGGTTGTGGCGATCAACGATCTGACAGATGCGAAGACCCTGGCCCACCTGTTGAAATATGATTCGGTACACAAGAAATATCCCGGGACGGTTGAGGTCGGTGAGGGCAGTATCATCGTTGACGGCAAAGCGGTGAAAGTACTGGCGGAAAAAGATCCTTCAGCGCTTCCCTGGAAGGAGCTGGGAGTGGAATATGTGGTGGAAAGCACCGGTGTATTCCGCAAACGTGAACAGCTTGAAAAGCATCTGGCAGCCGGTGCAAAGAAGGTTGTGCTCACCGTACCGTCAAAGGATGCGATTGACAACACGATTGTTCTGGGTGTGAATGATGATACCCTGAAAGCTGAGGACCTGATCGTTTCCAATGCTTCATGTACCACGAACTGTCTTGCTCCTGTGGCCAAGGTGCTCAATGACACCTTCGGTATCAATAAAGGTATCATGACAACGATACATGCCTACACCAACGACCAGAGAATTCTCGATTTCCCTCATTCGGATCTGCGCCGGGCAAGAGCAGCCGCTGTGTCCATGATCCCGACGACCACCGGGGCCGCTAAGGCCGTGGGCATGGTTATCCCTGCATTGAAGGGTCGTCTTGACGGATATGCAATGCGGGTTCCCACTCCGGACGGATCCATCGTCGATCTGACCGTGGAACTGTCGAGAGAAGTCACCGTTGAGGACGTCAACGCTGCAGTGAAGAAAGCTGCTGAAAATGAGATGAAGGGTGTGCTGGAGTACACTGAAGATCCGCTGGTTTCGATTGATATTGTCGGCAATCCGCACTCTTCGGTCTTTGATGCTCAGAGCACGATGGTCATTGGAAATATGGTGAAAGTTCTATCCTGGTATGACAACGAATGGGGCTATTCCAACCGCGTAGTGGATCTGGTTGCCAAAATGGCTTCAATGTAAGCTGACTGTCCTTCAGGAATAAAGATCAAAGCCGTCTTCGGACGGCTTCTTTTTTATATAGGCGTTTCATCGGGGGGGCGACGTCTGTCTGTAAATGATGCGGGTCAGGACAAGTGAGAGCAGGGCCATGAGAGCAGCGGCAAAGGCTCTTGCAGGACCTTCGGGGAGGGGTAGTTCCAGAATCCAGAATGGCTGTCCTGAAAAGAGTTCCACTGTGTAGAGGTAGAGGCGGGCACTCAGGTCAGCGGAGTGGACAAAGATATTCTGTATGAAATGAGGCAGGGGTAACATCATCAGGATCCCGCAGCCCATCAGTAGAAATGTCAGTGGAATGATCAATATATTCAACAGTATACCTAATGCAGGCAGAGTGCCGAAGTGAAAGCTTGTGAGAGGCATAGTAAAGAGGGAGGCGGCGATACTGACCAGCAAGAGGTCCATGGCGGCTTTTGTGAGATTTGAAAAGGAACTGGAAGATGAGTAGATAATTGATTTCAGCGGCGGGTAGAGGATGAGAATACCGGCAACTGCGGAAAAACTGAGTTGAAAACCGGCATCCATCAGATCCACGGGTCGAAGAAGCAGCATGGCTGCTGCGGTGGCAGCCAGTGCATTCAGGCTGCTGTTCTGTCGTTTGCACAGGGGAGCTCCCAGCACGGCAGCGGTCATGATCAGAGTTCGGGTCACAGATGCTGTGAATCCGGTGAGTGCGGCATAGGTACTGAGCATCAGAAGCAGGAGCAGAGTGGAGAGAGCCCGGGGCAGCTGCAGAATTCTCACAATCTGGTATAGAATGAGGATAAGAAATGCGGCATGCAGACCGGACACAGCCAGAACATGACTCATACCCATGTAGCGGAAGGCATCTGCTGTTCGGGCCGGAATTTCCTTTTTAAGTCCCAGAAGCAGACCATTGACCAGGCTGCCGCGGCGGATTCCCAGACGTCTGAGATTATCATCCGCCATACGGAATCGGGCGATCTGCAGGGATGCGAGCCACCTTTGCAGGAGGGGTTTTTCTGAGGATAGATCTATTCTGCTGTTCTTTCGGATACGTGCTGTGCCGTCATAGCCTTTTCGAAAGAGATATTCCTCGTAGCCGGATCGTCTGCCGGCATCCTGAACATCCTTGAGCCATGAGATCTGCAGATTTTGAAAGCGATAGCTGTTACCGACTTTCAGGAGGGGGGCAGAAGCCGGTCGATAGAGCTGAATCATCCCGACCTGCCTTCCCTTATCATAGGCGGTCAGTCTATAATTCCGTGTCCTGTAGCTGTCTCTGTCAGCAGAAGATACAAAATATTGAAGGGAGTCGGGCTGCAGACAGTGTATCGGAGCAATATCTCTGTTTCCTGAATACATTTCCATTCTGAGCATGCCGGAAAAAAGGATCAGTAGCAGATAGATCCAGGATGGTTTGAAATAATAGACCAATATACTGCTGAGGAGAGATAGAGCGGTGAGCAGAAACGGGTCAAAAAAAGCTGAAGCGAGAATCCCCAAGGCGAAGGGGAGCGCGAATTTTACTGCAGGGTATGGTGAAAAAACCGAAAAAACCGGGTCTTTCAAATCTCCTCAGTATCTTGATACCTGTTGACAATGGGCATTCTGCGGCCGGTTCCGAAGGCCTTTTCAGACACTCGAAGCACCGGTGCCGCCTGTTTTCGTTTATATTCAGCACGGGTTATGAGATCCATGATCCTTCTCAGCAGAGCTCTGTCATATCCGGCGGCCGCCAGTTCAGAAAAACTTTTCCTTTCCTCGAGGATGTCCTCAACCAGGGGACTGACGACCTCATAGTCAAAGGGATCGACCTGCTTTTCCGCCAGCTCGGCTGAAGGTGTTTTTTCAAGGATAGTGACCGGGATGATATTCTGACCTTTGAGGCGGTTGTAATATCTGCAGAGGGCGTACACTTCCAGTTTGTTCAGATCGGCGACAGGAGAGAGGGCGCCGGCCATATCACCGTAGAGAGTGGAATAACCCAGGGCCGCCTCGGTTTTATTTGCAGTACTGAGGAGGAGACGATTGAATTTATTGGACAGGCTCATGAGCAGCGTTCCGCGGATCCGAGCCTGGAGGTTTTCTTCAGCCAGCCCGAAGGGAAGATCTGCAAAACGGGGTTTTAATTCATTCATGAAGGCGTGGTAAGTTCCCTCAATGGCGATGCTGTCGTAGTGAATTCCCAGATTGTCCGCCAGCTCCCGGGCATCGCTGCGGCTGTGGTCACTGCTGAACTGTGAGGGCAGACTGTAGGCATAGACATTTTCCGGACCCAGGGCATGTGCGGCAAGAACGGCAACAAGTGCAGAGTCAATGCCTCCGCTGAGACCCAGAAGCGCTTCGCTGAAGCCGGTTTTCCGGAAATAATCCCGGATGCCCAGGCTCAGGGCTTCAAACATCTCGGCATCACTGTCTGTGTGGAAACAGCTGCTCTGATCTCTGAAGGGTGCAGAATGTGGAGCTTCATTTGTTTTAAAAACAGACCCGCCAGGGTTATTCTGATCTGCCGGCAGTGTCAGAGTACAGTGCTGAAGGGATTCGGAAAAGGAGGGGCACTGCATCAGAATGTTTCCATCGCTTCCGCTAATGAAACTGTTTCCGTCAAAGATCAGTTCATCCTGGGCCCCCACCAGATTATTATATATGAAGGGAATCCTGAACTCCCTGACCTTATCAGTCACCAGCCGGCAGCGGGTTTCGGCCTTGCCTGAGCTGAAAGGGGAGGCGCTGATATTGATGATCAGGTCTGCACCGGCGGCTGCGAGGTCACGGGTGACCTTTTCTTCGTAATACATATCCCAGAGATCTTCACAGATCTCGATGCCTGTACGGACAGGGTGGCCGTTCAGATTCAGCAGAAGCGGCTCTTTATTCAGGCCTTTTTTAAAGTATCTCTGCTCATCAAAGACATCATAGGTGGGTAGAAGAGTTTTGGTGATAAAGCGGGTTTCTTCACCGGGATTGATGACGGCCGCGCTGTTGTAGAGATCGCTGCCTTTTGTGAGGATATGCCCGGTGATGAGAGTAATGGGAAGGCCTGCATTTTCCAGTCTTCTCAGAGCCTGCAGGTTTGCCCGCAGGAAGGACGGATCAAAGAGCAGATCCTGGGGGAAATATCCGCTGATAGCGAGTTCCGGGAAAATGACCAGCGANGATCCTTCATCNGCTGCCTTTTCCGCCAGGTCAAGAATTCGCTGTGTATTTTCCTCCACGGCTCCGACGACCGGATTGAACTGAGCGAGACTGATTTTAAATACTTTCATAGGATTCCTGAAATAAAGTGGAGCATTTTTCAGCGAAGTTGAAAAGAGCTGTGAAGGGGCTGAGCCTCCTCCTCCAGGATGTCAATGCGGTCGACCCTGGACAGGGCGGGACCCTGTTTCAGCATATTGATAAAGAGAGATACCGTGTCCGCATCGCCGGCAGCGAGGCATTCCACCGTTCTGTCAGGCAGATTACGCACCCAGCCTCTGAGTCCGAGGAGCTCTGCCCTCTGCCGCGTGAACCAGCGGAAACCGACACCCTGCACCCGACCGTGGATGAGCATTCGACGATAGATCATGGAAGGGCGGCCTTCACTTTAGCAGCTGCGTCCTCGGCATTGGAAGCAGGAATGACCCCTTCGATACCCCAAGACCTCAGGCTGATGACGGGAGTACCGTAATTCAGAGCATAGGCGATCTCGCTGAGAGTTCCGTAATGCCCGCCGATGGCGACGCAGACATGAGCGGCTCTTGCGAGGATCTCATTTCTAGCGAGACCGATGCCGGTTCTGAGAGCCACCTGCAGATAGGGATTTGCCTCGCTGTAGTCCTCTCCGGGGAGGATGCCTATGGAGAGACCGCCGGCGTCCCTGACGCCTTTGCTGACAGCTTCCATGACACCGTTCTTTCCGCCGTTGAGGATAATCCAGCCCTGTTGGGCGGCTATGGCGCCGAAGGCTTCTGCAGCCTGCAGAATATCCTGTGGAACATCCCTTCCGCCGAAGACAGAAATAAGGGGCATGGCGCTGAGATCGGGGAAGCTGTGGGGGCTGTCATTCTTCTGCATGGTCACTCCCTCTGAGACTTTTGGGTTACAGATGCCTTCGCAGTCGGCAGCTTGCAGGGAATTTAACAAAATTCCCATTCCAAATTCAGCAGGAAATCCGGCTGTGCTGCGCGGTATGATGTGTCAGAAGAAGATAAAGATATCCTTCATCGAATGCAAAAAAATGCTGCGAGATGCAGCAAATTCGGGAGTTTGGCAGGAAAAATTCCAATATTGACATATCAATGCGACAATATGACATATATTCTTTTGGCATGATGCTTGTTTAAACAGGCTCGATGAAAACAACAGGAGTAAAATAATGGGAAAAATAATCGGCATTGACCTTGGGACGACAAACAGCTGCGTAGCAGTGATGGAAGGCAAGGAACCGAAGGTTTTAGTCAACAGCGAAGGAAAGCGGACGACCCCTTCGGTGGTGGCAATCAAGAAGGATGGAGAGCGGTTGGTGGGAGACACGGCCAAGCGGCAGGCGATCACCAATCCGAAGAACACCATATCTTCGATCAAGCGTTTCATGGGACGACTTTACAAGGAAGTAGGATCTGAGCTGAGCGAAGTGACCTATGAGGTAAAGGAGGGTCCGAACAAGGACATCCGGGTCAATTTAAACGATAAGACCTATTCACCGCCGGAGATCTCGGCCATGGTTCTGCAGAAGATGAAGCAGATTGCTGAGGATTATCTGGGAGAGAAAGTTACGGAGGCGGTTGTGACCGTTCCGGCATATTTCAATGATGCACAGCGACAGGCCACGAAGGATGCGGGTAAGATCGCGGGGCTTGAGGTGAGGCGTATCATCAATGAGCCGACGGCGGCGTCTCTGGCTTACGGACTGGACAAGAAGAAGGATGAGAAGATCGCAGTGTTCGATCTGGGAGGCGGAACTTTTGACATCAGCATTCTGGAGATCGGGGACGGAGTTTTCGAAGTAAAGAGCACGAATGGAGACACACATCTGGGCGGAGATGACTTTGACCAGAAGATCATAAATTATCTGCTTGCGGAATTCAAGAAGCAGGAGGGCATGGATATCAGCAAGGATGCCATGGCCGTGCAGAGACTGAAGGAAGCCGCGGAGAAGGCGAAGATCGAACTGTCCAGCTCGATGCAGACGGAGATCAACCTGCCTTACCTGACGGCGGACAGCAGCGGCCCCAAGCATCTGGCACTGACCCTGACAAGGGCAAAATTTGAGCAGCTGGTCTCTGACCTGGTGGAGCGGACCAAGGAGCCCTGCCGCAGAGCTATGGCGGATGCAAAGCTTCAGGCTTCAGAAATAGACGAGGTCATTCTGGTCGGAGGTTCCACTCGTATTCCAGCAGTACAGGACGCTGTGAAGGTGCTGTTCGGCAAAGAGCCCAACCGCAGTGTNAACCCTGACGAAGTGGTGGCCATTGGTGCTGCGATACAGGGCGGTGTTCTGCAGGGCGATGTCAAGGACATACTGCTTCTGGATGTGACCCCGCTGTCACTGGGTATTGAGACCCTGGGCGGAGTGAACACCAAGCTGATCGAGAAGAACACGACCATTCCTGCGAAGAAGACGGAGACCTTTTCAACGGCGGCGGACGGACAGACCAGTGTGGAAATCCATGTCCTGCAGGGTGAGCGCAGTCAGGCTGCCTACAACAAGACCCTGGGACGATTTATTCTGGACGGTATTCCGAGTGCGCCTCGCGGTGTCCCTCAGGTAGAGGTCACCTTTGACATCGATGCCAACGGCATCCTCAACGTCTCCGCGAAGGACAAGGCCACCAACAAGGAGCAGCATATCCGCATTGAGGCCAGCAGCGGACTGTCGGACGACGAGGTTGAGAAAATGAAACGTGATGCCGAGGCCAATGCGGAGGAGGATGCGAAATGGAAACGTATCGTAGACGCTCACAACCAGGCGGAGCAGATCATTTTCAGCACACGCAAGTCCCTCACAGAATTCGGTGATAAACTCACTGAAGAGGATAAAAAGCCTGTGGAGGATGCGCTGGATGAGCTTGAGAAGATCAAGGACAGCAAGGAACCTGAGACCATTGAGGCAAAGATCAATGAGGTTCAGCAGGCCATGATGAAAGTCTCGGAGAAAATGTATGCAGCCAGCCAGCAGGAGCAGGCCGGTGCGGGGGCTTCAGCTGAGCAGCCGCAGGGTGAAGCTGCCCCTGAGACAGAGACGAAAACAGACAATGTCGAAGATGCCGACTACGAGGAAATGAAATAATTCATTTCCCTGCATATACATAACTGATGGAAGAAGGATGGTCCTGAGGCCGTCCTTCTTTCGTTAGACCTATGAAAAAAACAGGATTTTAGCTAAATTGGGACTATGTCGGTCAAGCGTACAAAAAGCCTGAGGAATATTCTAAGGTTTACAGTTTTTTCGCTTATTCTGGCGGCTTCAGGCCTGATCTTTGTGTACAGCGGGTTATACCACAGGGTTTTCAGTTCAGTACTTCGGAACCTTCTGTCGAGACAGGGTCTTGAGCTGAGGATGGAAGTGCAGGAAGCGGATCTGAGGAGCCGACTGCGGGTGGCTGATCTGGAGCTGCGGGGCGTTTCGGGCAGTTTTCAATTTGAAGCAGACAGCCTTGAGCTCTCTTATGAATCTGTATTTCACCTTCTGAGAAGGAATTTTGACCTGCTGCGGGTTTACGGTGCCGATCTGCAGCTGAAGGGAGGCGGGTCGGATGAGACAGACATGCTTCGCAGGGAAAAGGCAACAGCTGCGCTGAGGATCGGGAGAGTACAGCTGAGGGATGCATCCGTCAGTCTGGCTGTTTCGGACAGTCTTTACCGGTTTTCACCTGTGGAATTCAGCAGTTCACTGAATCTGCAGGGGGATACCGTTTCGGTGGGGATCCGTTCTCTGAGTCTTCCGATAGAGGATGAGAGCACGCGGTTTGAGGGCAGATTGCTGAAGATCAGGGATTTGATGAGAATTGAGGCGATGACGGTGAGGAGGGGAGAATCCGAGCTGCACCTGAACGGCAAGGTCATGTTGAGCAGGCCCTGGCATTACCGGATAGAGACAGTGTTTGAACCGCTGCTGGCGGAGGATCTGCCGCTGGAAGTGCTGGCTTGGGAGGATTTGCTGCGGAGACCCGAGCTGGAGCATCTGAAAATCGAGGCGGAAATCGAAGCGGAGGGTCGGAGCGGCAGACATTTTGTGCAGGCCGGCGCTGAGCTTTCAGCCGGCGGAAGAGAATTGAGACTGAGGCAGGGGCGATTCCAGCTGGAAGGCGGAGAACTGAGGATACTTGAAGCGGACATCGAGGAGAGCGAGCAGGTTCTGGGTCTGTCGGGCAGGCTGATTACAGACGGAGACAGTCTGACGGGGGAGCTGGATTTTCACTACAGTTTCGGAGCGGGGGGAGATTATGCACTTTCGGCAGAGGGCAGGGCTGCCGGTTCCGGACAGCGTTCCGGTGGCGGGGTCCTTGCACTGTCGTCAGAGATCCTTTCAGCGCAGGTTCCCGGCATTGCAGTCATGGAGGCGCAACTTCGTTATGATCAGGGTCAATGGCATCTGGACCCGCCAATGAATCTGCAGCATCCGGCCGGACAACTGATCCTCGGCGGCAGTCTGGACAGCTCCGGGGTTGAGATGACGCTTGCGGCGGACTTCCCGAATCCGGGTATACTGGGAGTTGAGACCCTCAGTTCCCGGCAGTTGGGACTTGACGGGCTGGCATTCAACAGCCGGGTGAGCGGTGATCCCCGGGACCCGCATATTGAAGGAGACCTTCTGCTGCAGGGCCTGCGACTGTTCAAGGATACACAGGGAGCGGAGCAGATCAGAGGTTTTTTCAGAATTGACAAAGTATTCAGTGAGAGGAACGGGGATATTTACCTGAACATCAAGAAGGGGCGGATTGCGCATCTGAGGGAGATGGACGGGCTGCTGCTGCTGGAGAACCGGCGGGATACGCTGATGCTGAATTCGCTGCAGCTGAGCAATGGCAATGACCGGGTGGAGAGCAGGGCGGCGCTGTATCCGGATCTATCCTTCCTGCTGGAGGGGCTGGCATTCCGGATCAACGAACAGACACTGCTTCTGGACTCCTCCCTTATCATATCGCTGAATCCGGCGGCAGCGGACACACATTCATTTGAACTCCGATTCAACGACCGTCCGATGCAGCTGGAACTGGCAAGGACAGACGGGGCGAATCTGCAGTTCAGGGCAGCGGTGGACAGTCTGGTCCTTTCAGATCTCGGAGAGTTTTTCGACCTGGACAGTCTGCCCTTGACCGGAATGGCGGAGGGTGTGGCTGAGGCAGGGTTCAGGGAGGGCAAATTTCTTTCATCCTTTGACATGCGGGCCAGGGCTGGGAAGATTCTTGGGCAGCCCTTTGATCTGCTGGATCTGAGTGCAGTCACGGACAGTGCTCTGAAAGTACAGCGCTTCAGTCTGCAGATACCGGGCGGAAGGAGTCTGGAGGGATCGGCTATGATTCCGCTGCATTTTTCTTTTGCGGGCGTTTTGCCGTCCATTGCTGTGAACAGCCCGGCACAGGTCACGCTGGTGGCGGACCGCTTTCGGCTGGATCCACTGGGGAGCGTCCTCCCGACCCTGCTGAAACCCCGTGGTGAGATCAATTCGGTTCTGTCGCTGAGCGGAACACTGAATGACCCGGTTTTACAGTCCACGGTGAGCATCAGCGAACTGAATATGGCCCGGATGGATGTTTCGAAAGCTTATGCCAAGCTGCAGTACCGATCGGAGCAGCTCAGGATCAGTGAACTGAGGGCCTACACTGCAGGCGGTGAATATTCGCTGGAGGGGACGCTGCCGCTGAGAATCAGCATACCGGAGGCAAGCCTGAACTTCAGGCGTGATCTGCCGATGGACATCAGCATTACGGGGACAGACACGACACTGCCCTATTTGACGGCATTCATACCGGTTATTGAGGAGCTGAACGGCCGCTTCGACACCCGGCTGCATATCGGCGGAAGCATGAATCATCCGGTGCGCAACGGTGAACTTCAGGTCAGGGACGGCGACGTCACCATTGCGTACATGGCCGATCCGGCGACAGAGCTGCAGGGAAGCGGCCTGCTGCAGAATAATATACTGCAGCTGGATATTCAGGGCAGAATGGCCGGCAGACAGAAAAGCACGCAGATCGGTGCAGCCATCGACCAGCTGCTCAGAAATGAGAGTGAGCAGAAAGTGCGGCTGCTGGGAACACTGGACATGAACAGCTTTTTCAGGCCGGTGCTTGACCTTCGGATCCGGGGCCGTCAGCTGTATTTCAGGGATCTGGTGGAGAACATCCGAATCGTCACAGATGCTGAACTGCGGATTCAGGGGCAGCGTGCAGTGAGCATCACAGGTCTTCTGAATATAACGGAGGGCGAATTTCAGTTCGAGTTCAGTTCGCGCGAAGCGGGTTTGAAGAACCTTCGTCCATCCTCACTGAGCTATGAGATCCGGATACCGGTGCGGCAGGATACCTATATCCGCAACTCTCTGGTGGATGCGGAGCTTCAGGGGGAGATCATCCTGACCAAGCAGGCGGGGCAGCCGGACCGTATCGGCGGGGAACTGAATCTTCTCAACGGCAAATTCTATTATTACAGTTCCGTGTTCGACATAACACAGGGAACCATTATATTTGATCAGACCCGCGGAAACCACAGCATAGATTTCACGGCCTCAACCCCTATAGGAGACGGAAGCAACCGTATAGCGGCGCATCTCAGCGGGGAACTGAACAAGACAGAGATCCGGCTCTGGGATGAGCAGGGCAAATACCTGAGTCAGAGTCAGCTGATACAGATCCTGACCACGGGAATCATTCCTGAGAGTGCCGGTGCATCTGCAGATGTATTCAGCGGAACGGCCCAGAATATTGTCGGTGCAGTCCTTGAGAAGGAAATGGAGCGGACGGCCACGGATCTGGGGGGATTCAGCCGGGTGGATTTCCGTTCGAACTCCAGCGGGCTTTCGCCGACAGAACTGGATTCCATGTCCATCCTGCTGGGGCGCAGGTTGGGAAAGAATGTTTACATGACCTATGAGCGCAACCTGAGCGCGACCGATCCGAAGCAGGAAATTGAAGTGGAATACCGGATAAACAGGAACGTCTCGGTCATCGGGGCGGCGGATGAGGAGAGTGTCAGTGCTGCATTCCGGCTGAGATTTCAGTTCTGAGGCAGCGGTGATTCAATGAATATGAGACTGAAAAAAATACATAGATCCGGAATGGGGGGGCTGTTTTCGCTTCTTCTGCTGATCGGCATTCTGATGCCGGTTCAGGCCGCAGCGGCGCGCGGTGATGCAGACAGCGACGGCAAACAGGTCGGCGGTATCTATTTCGAGGGCAGCACTGTCTTTTCGCGGAGGCAGCTGCAGTCCATGCTGTTTTTTGAACGGGGCGGATTTCTGAACAGCGACCGCTTTTACCGGCGTCGGAGCATGATCCGCAGTCTGGAGGACATCCGCCGTATGTACCAGGGTCGGGGATACCTTCAGTGCAGTGTCCGGGATTCCCTCGTGGTGGTTGATGAGGATGTGCGGGACCTGTACATCCTTATTGACGAGGGGCCGCTTTTCCGCCTGGACAAAGTGGAGATCCGGGGTAATGAGGCTCTGGATGACGGGGAGATCCTGGACATGCTGCAGCCGGAGACCGGGGAGGCCTTCACACCCTTTATCTACCGCAAAAGAGTGCAGGAACTGCTGGACCGTTACGGAGACATGGGCATGCCCTATGCGGAGATTACGGAGCAGTACAGTGACAGTGTGCGGCTGGTCTGGGAACTGGAAATCTCCAATGAGGTTGTGTACACAGTGGATACACTGGACATGAGTGCTCTGAACCCGGTGCAGCAGACGCTGCTGAACCGTGAGATGCTGCTGCACGGCGGGGACATCTATGATCAGGAACTGCTGGATGAAAGCCGGCGCAGGATCTTTGAGCTGGGTGCATACAACAACGTGGTGCTGGAACTGAGGGACCGGAACGATGAGAACAACACGCTGAATATGGAACTCCGGGTCAGTGAGGCGCTGCGTCAGACCTGGGACATGAACCTGGGAGTGAGGCAGGGTCGGATCGAGGCGGTGAATCAGACCTATCTGTATTCAGAGCTGGACTGGAAGAACAGAAACCTTTTCGGCCGGGCGAAGAAATTGGAGCTGAATCTATCCTTCAATGTGCTGCTGGACCAAGTTCAGGACCTGTCGCTGTGGGAACCGAGTTACAATCTGGAACTGAGTTACACCGAGCCCTGGCTGTTTATATTCCGTCTGCCCAGCACCGTTCGAGTGTATCACCGTCTGGACGTCTACAGCCCCTTCAATCAGATCGTGACCACGGCCAACGACGAACTGTACAGCAGCGGAGTGGAGCTGAGTTCCTATTACCGCTACCGGGAGACATTGCGCAGTGTATTCAGCACGAGTCTGCGATCGGTGGACAGCAGACTGAGCCCGGAAAAAAAGGAAATACAGAGAAAGGTGGAGACTCAACTCCGTTTTGACAACAGGGACAATTTTCTCTACCCGGTCAGGGGCTGGAATATCACCCTCCGGGCACAGTTCACGGAGAGCATATCTTCGGGTTCAACCCGTTACACAGAGTTGGGTATGAGTCTGAGCAGATACATCCCCCTGTGGTACGGGGCTGTTCTGGCGGCTCGTGCGGAGAGCGGCAGGATCATAGAGCAGGGGGGAAGTGCCCCGTTGTATGCCCTCTACCGTCTCGGCAGTGAGAACACGGTCAGAGGCTGGAGTCAGAGTATAGGGGACGCCTATGCCAGCAGTGACGGACAGACAGTGTATGCAGGCACGGCCAAACTCCTTCTGAATACGGAATTGAGGCAGAAACTGTATGGTCCTCTGGGGTTGATCGCCTTTGCGGATGCGGGAAATCTCGGTTCAGAGGCCGCAGATGTCCTCTCAGCGGGTAAGATGTATATCTCAGCCGGGATCGGATTGACCTACAATACCTATATCGGACCGGTCCGGGCGGAATTTCCGCTGGTGATTCAGGATCCGCGCGGCAGCTACAGTGCCGGTCAGGGGGCGGATATATCATTTATTTTAGCACTTTTATTTGCCTTTTGAAAAAATGTAAATTCCGGAACAAAACCTAACGATCAGCTTTAAACACAAAACATGGAGAGGAAAGGACACATAATGAGAAAAGCGACTCTGGCTGTACTGCTAACGGCCCTGATATTCAGTGTATCCTGCGATCGGCGCAGTGCATCGGAACTGTACACCGATGCGGAGGCTCTGATCAGTGAGGAAAAATACGAAGAGGCAGTGAAGGCACTGACACGGATCGAGAAGAAATATCCCGACAATGAATTTGCGGCCAAGAGTGTTTACAGGCTGGCTGAGATCAACATGAACTTTCTGTCTGACATGGACGCTGCTATTGACAACTATCGACATACAGCGGATGTGTATCCGGATTCACCCTACGGTCCGAAGAGCAGATTCATGGCCGGTTTTCTGCTGGCGAACAACACGACACGTTTTGACGAAGCCCGGGAGCAGTACGAACTGTTTATGGACGCATATCCGGACAATGAACTGAGTACGGCGGTATCCTTCGAGCTGGAGAACCTTGGAAAGGACATCAACGACATACCGCAGCTTCAGAGTCTGATCAATGCGGATGCTGAACCTGTAACGGAATAGAGGAAGGGGCGATGGAATTCAATCTGCAGGCGCTGAGTGAGGAGATACAGAAGGAAAGCAGGCAGCTGGAGGCTGTACAGAATGAGTTGAGAAAGGCTCTGATCGGGCAGGACATCATGGTCCGCCGAATTCTGACGGGTCTTCTCAGTAACGGTCATATACTTCTGGAAGGGCTTCCGGGGCTTGCAAAGACCCTGACGGTGAACAGTTTGGCAAAAAGCATAGATGCTGCATTCACCCGGATACAGTTCACACCTGACCTGCTGCCGGCGGATCTGGTGGGAACGATGATTTACAATCAGCATAAGGCGGCCTTTGAGGTGAAGAAAGGACCGATCTTTGCGAATATCATTCTGGCGGACGAGATCAACCGTTCGCCGGCCAAAGTTCAGAGTGCGCTGCTGGAAGCCATGCAGGAGAGGCAGGTGACGATCGGGGATGCCAGTTATCCTCTGCCGGACCCATTTCTGGTACTGGCAACACAGAACCCGATTGAGCAGGAGGGGACATACCCGCTGCCCGAGGCACAGGTGGACCGTTTCATGCTGAAGATCCGGGTGGCCTATCCCAGCAAGACCGAGGAGCAGGAGATCCTGAAGCGATTTACGGGAGCGGCACAGCCTGAGGCGCTTCGGAATGTGATCAAGGCAGAGGATCTGCTGCGGGCGAGACAGGTTGTGAAGAGTATTTATGTGGATGAAAAGATCCATAAATATGTGACGGAGCTGGTTTTTGCGACACGTGAGCCGGCGGAGCACGGGATGAAGGATCTGGAGCCGCTCATTGATTTCGGCGGTTCGCCGCGGGCTTCCATCAATCTGGTTCTGGCGGCGAAGGCCAATGCCTTCCTGAATCACCGTGCTTATGTGACGCCCGATGATATACGGGAGATCGGCTACGATGTGCTCAGGCACCGTCTGATCCTCAGTTTTGAGGCGGAGGCGGAGGAGATCACGGTTGAGGACGTCATAAAAAAGGTGTTCGATACGATCCCGGTACCATAGGTTCAGGGGATGAATACAGATGTCGGCCGTCCATAGGTGGCAGTCGCTTATGAATCCTGCGGATAATTTCAATATGTCCATAGAAAACAAGACAATGATCAGCGAAGAGGTTCTGAAGAAGGTCAGGCAGATCGAGATACAGACCCGGAAGCTGGTGAACGAGGTTTTTTCCGGTGAGTACCACAGTGCCTTCAAGGGGCGCGGGATGGAGTTTGCCGAGGTCAGGGAGTACCGTTACGGGGACGATATCAGGCAGATCGACTGGAATGTAACGGCCCGCAGTCATGACAAAGTGTATATGAAAGTCATGGAGGAGGAGCGGGAGCTGACGGTGTATTTTCTGATCGACAACAGTGCTTCGGGGCTGTTCGGGAGTCTGAAGCAGGCCAAGAGTCATATTGCGGCGGAGATCTGTGCGGTGCTGGCTTTCAGTGCCCTGAACAACGGGGATAAGATCGGGCTGCTGCGGTTCACAGACAGGACGGAGGCCTACCTGAGTCCTAGGAAGGGCAAGGGCTATGGCTTGAGGCTGATCCGGGAGATCCTGTTCGGAGAGAATGAGGGTCGGGGGACGGATATCGGTTCTGCGATGAGATTTTTAAGCCGGGTGGCCCGGAAGCGGTCGGTAGTTTTCGTGGTCAGTGATTTTTATCAGCTGGATTTTGAGATGGAGATGAAGGCGCTGAGCAGCAAGCACGACGTGATTCTGATACACACAGTGGATCCATTTGACCGGGAGATGCCGGATCTGGGACTTTTGAATGTGGAGGATGCGGAGAGCGGGGAGCGGGCGCTGGTGGATACGGGGATCGCTTCACTGAGGGCGGATTACGCTGAGGCCTACAGGCAGAGACTGGAGTCGCTGCACAGGCTGTCGAGGAGAAACAAGGTGGATCTGGTGGACATACACACAGACGAATCCTACATTACGCCGCTGACACGGTTTTTCAAGCGTCGTGAACAGCTGATGAGGTAGAGCGGGAAGATGCAGATGAGATTCGGACCTATCCTTCAGCCTGGGGGAGCGCTGCTTCTGGTGACGGCAGTATTGCTGCTGACGGCTGTTCACTTGCCGGGGGCGATGCGGGAAATAGAATACAAAAGCGGAGTGGAGCCGCGTCAGGGTTATATCGGAGATCGCTATGTCTACCGTTTTGAGGCCATGCTGGAGAAGACGGAGACTGTGGAAATGACCCGTCCTTCACAGGAGGCGCTGCAGTCCTGGCAGCTCCTGGATCTGAAGGAGGAGAGAAAGCGGGTGAGGGGGAAGCAGCAGTACCGGCTGACGCTGGAGCTGACACATTTTGATACCGCTTTTCAGGCGATACCCCCCTTTGAGTTCATGTTCAGGGACACCGTGAGCGGGGCGGAGCGAGCCCTTGTCACAGACAGTGTATATGTCTATATCCGCAGTGCGCTGGACAGTCTGGAGGGGACACCTGCAGAGCAGTACGGACCGCTGGAGGTGGCGGTGCTGAGCCGGAGGCAGATACTACTGATCCTGCTGCTGCTGGCAGGGGCGGGGGCTGCACTGTACATCGTCTTCAGGCGCGGTAGAAATATCTTTCGGGAGGAAGCGGAGGAAAGAGTACTGAGTCCGGCGGAGATACTGCTCAGGGATCTGGAGTCACTGCGGGGTGAGAAACTGCATCTTCAGGGACGATTCAAGGACTTTTTCGAAGAATTCAACTATATATTGAAGAGTTATCTGGAGAGGCTGTATTTTCTGCATCTGAAGGAATTGAGCAGCCGTGAGAGTCTGGAACTGCTGGGGGGGCAGCTGTCCGGGGAGGAGCTGCAGCTTCTCAGGGGTCTATTTGAGGAAGCGGACCGTGTGAAATATGCGGCTGAGCAGAGCGGCATCGACATGTGTGAGGCAGCGGTCAAGCGGGCCTCTGAACTGCCGTCGAAGCTGGAAAAAGCGGAGATTACGGAAATTTCTTCTTGATATTGACCATTTTAATATTGAAATTACGCAGCTGAAAAGGAGAGGCGAATGGCAAAAATATGTGAAATATGCGGAAAAAAACCAGTCTACGGCAACAATGTCAGTCACGCCAACAATAAGACCCGGCGTCGCTGGGAGCCGAACCTGCAGCTTGTACGGGCCAGTGTGAACGGTGTTCCGACCCGGATGAAAGTGTGTACACAGTGCATTAAAAGCAACCGTGTTGTAAAAGCCTGAGTTTTTTTACTGAGCAAATTAAAAAACCCCCGTTTATCGGGGGTTTTTCTTATACAGCAGATTTTTATGGGCCTATAAGATAGGTATACTTTCGGCTGCCGGTTCTGAGTCAGCTGATATTGAAGCCGGAGTTTTTCTGGCGCCGGATGAAGGCGGGGATATCCAGATCTTCGCCGCCGAAGACGGGGGGTACTGATTTTTTGTCTGAGGTGGCGATGGGGATAGGCGTTTTTTCCCGGTTTCCGGGCATCTGCTGGCGGTTATAGGGAATCTGCTGATCTGTATTTTTTCTTTCGGCGCGGGCTTCAATGCCCTGACTGCCGGGATCTGGGCGTCCGAAATCCTCTCCGACCGTGAAAACCTCGGACTGTGTCGAGCTGGTATTGGAATTGAAACCGGTGGCGATGACGGTGATCTGGATTTCATCGTTCATTTCGGGATCGATGACAGTGCCGAAGATGATATTGGCGTTATCGCCTGCTTCCTGACGGATGATCTCTGCGGCCTCGTTCACTTCAGACAGTTTGAGATCACGGCCTCCGCTGAAATTGATGAGGACACCTTTGGCACCGTTGATCTTCACATCGTCGAGGAGGGGTGAGGAGATAGCGAGAGTGGCGGCCATGACCGCGCGGCTGGGGCCTGAGGCGGTTCCGATACCCATGATGGCATCGCCCATGCCGGTCATAACAGTTTTGACATCCTCCATATCCAGATTGATGAGGCCGTCGCGGATAATGAGATCGCTGATACCCTTGGTTGCCTGATTCAGGATACTGTCGGCGGTGAGGAAGGCATCTTCGAAGGCGGTATCATTGCCGACGATTTCCAGGAGTTTTTCATTCTGCACGACGATGAGGGCATCCACTTTATCCCGGAGTTCATCGATGCCCTGTCTGGCATTTGCGGCCCTTTTAAGACCTTCGAATTTGAAGGGATGGGTGACGATGCCGACGACGAGGGCACCGGTATTTTTTGCGAGTTCGGCGACCACGGGGGCTGCGCCGGTGCCGGTTCCACCGCCCATGCCGGCGGTTATGAAGATCAGATCACTGCCTTCCAGGACCTGCACCAGAGAATCTTTACTTTCGAGGGCGGCCTGTTTTCCTTTTTCGGGGACGGCGCCGGCACCTTTTCCTCGGGTGAGTTCCCGGCCGATCTGCAGTTTTGTATCGGCTCTGTTCTTTCCCAGGGCCTGGGCATCGGTATTCACGGCAATGAATTCCACGCCTTCCATATTGGAGGAGATCATACGGTTCAAGGCATTGCATCCAGCGCCGCCGACGCCGAGAACCTTGATCTTTGCGCTCAAGTCCTGAATGTCGTCAAATTCGAATAACATAGAGGTGCTCCTTTGAATTGCATCTGTGTTTATAAAAGTTCAGTTGAAAATATATTCTTCAGTTTTTCCAGAAAGCCTTTAGCGGAACTGCCGATCACATTTCCTCCGTTCTGACCTGACTGCGGGTCATGATTCTGATTTTTTGCGCACCATGCGACGAGGCCGATGGCAGTGGCATATTCCGGGCTGTAGTGACCTGCTTCGAGCCCCGGCAGTTTATTTGGAAGGCCGATACTGACGGGCGAGTTGAAGATCGTTTTGGCCATTTCTGCGAGGCCTCTGAGCTGGCTTCCGCCGCCGGTGAGGACGATGCCGGCAGAAAGGTGTGACAAATTGACATGTTGACTGATCCGATAATGGGCGATCTTCAGGATTTCCTCCATCCGGGCCTGAATATAGGAGGAGATCTTCTGTGTATCGGTACGGATTTCCTCATCGCCGGAGATAGAGTGCAGGACCAGATCTTCGACACCGTGGATTTCGGCCTGTTTGGCGGAGGCCCAGGCTTTTTCGATCTTCACCTGTTCTGCGTCTGCGAGCCGGGTTTGCACAATTGTGGCGATATCGCGGGTGATGATAGATCCGCCGAAGCCGATGATGCCGGTATGGACGAGGGCGCCTTCGTTATAGATGACGATATCGCTGGTACCGCCGCCGATATCGATGAGGACCACGCCGAGTTCTTTCTGTTCTTCACTGAGAACGGCTTCTGCGGAGGCGAGGGGTTCGAGGACGACCTGTCTGACATTGAGGGCGGTGGCGTTGACACAGTGTTTCAGATTCGCCAGATTATTTCTGAGGGCGTGGACGATGAGGGCTGAGACATTGAGATTTTTGCCGCTCATGCCCAGTGGTTTCAGGCAGGGATTTTCGTTATCGACCCTGAACATTTTGGGGATAGCATGAATGATCTCTCTTTCAGGCGGGAGATTGAACTTTTTGGTTTTGTCGAGAACATTTTCGATATCTGCGCGGCTGATCTGCTGTCCGTTCTCGCCTTTGTAGCTGATCTCGACAGTGGCGTCATGGTCGAGGGTATGAATATGATCGCCGGCGATGCCGATACAGGCTTCGGACGTTTTCACATCGGCTTCGGACTGAGCAGCGCTTATAGCCTGTTTGATGCAGGATTTGGTGGCATCCACATCGACGACGACGCCGCGTTTCAGACCTTTTGATTCGCTGACACCGATGCCGAGGATCTCGAAGGACTTTTCAGCGGAATCATAATCAGCGATCACAGCACAGATCTTTGTGGTACCTATGTCCAGACCGAGAATAATATTATTGTTTGCCATGTTTCACTCAGCGGACAACGACCTGATCCTGATATCTCAGGTCGATGTACTGGAAATTTTTAATGTTGATATTGTCTTTTTCGGCCTCGGCGAGGTAATTCTGCAGGATATTGAGGCGGTCGTCGAGATTCTCTTTGCCGCAGTAGATGAGGGGACGTTTACTGTTATTAAACACGGCGATCCAGGAGTCGTTATCCCGGTCCCAGTGCATTTCTGTGAGGGCTTCTTTTATGAGCGGATATTTGATGCGGCTGAGTTGGATGACAGTGAGACCGGAGCGGACGAGGGGGTGAGTCACTTTTTCACCGTAGCTGCCGTGGGGTGACCAGTCGATGCCAGTGATAATGGGGAGGTCACCGATCTCAGAGGGTTTAGGCAGGAGCGTGGCAAAGCGGTCGAGGGCATAGATGCGGTCGAGCTGCAGGAGGGCCTGGGGCTGTCTTTCATAGACCTGGATCTGTATTCTGTCGGGGAAGACCCTGGACAGCCGGGCGTTCCAGATATAGGGATTTTCGCGGATGCGGAGGGCATTGGCATCGATATCGACATCGAAGATATTCATACCTCTCTGAATATCGGTCATTGCGGCGATCTCCTGCTGCGGCACCTCATGATTGCCTTGGATCTCGATACTTTTGACCATAAAGAGGAACTGGCTGTCGGCATAGACGATGGAAAAAAAGGCGATGAGCAGAACAGTGACGAGGGAAGCGAGATAGAGAAGCTGTTTATTCCGGACATTTTGTTCAGACATGGCTCATAAACTCCCTGGTTCGGGCGGCGTATTCCCGGATATGATCTGAGAGATTTCCTGCGCCCATGAACATGAGGATATCTCCATCCCGGATGAGTTCGGGCAGAAGGGATGCAAGATTAAGGAGGCTGCCGGCGTACAGCTTTTTATTGTCGGGGATGCTGCTGAGGATGAGTTGGGAGCTGACACCGGGGATGGCCTGTTCCCGGGCGGGATAGATATCGGTGACGAGGGCCAGGTCGGCGCAGGAGAGGGCGGAGGCGAACTCTGCGGCGAGATCCCGTGTTCGGCTATAGAGATGGGGTTGAAAAATTGCGATGACGCGGCCGTCGGGGTTGAGATGGCGGGCAGCCTGGAGGGCGGCGCGGATCTCGGAGGGATGGTGGGCATAATCGTCAATGAAGCGGACAGTGCCGACACTGTCGATGAGTTCGAAGCGTCGACGGGCGCCTTTGAACTCTCCGAGCACGGGGATCATATCGTCGATACCAATCCCCAGACTATATGCTGCGGCAATGGCTGCGAGGGAGTTGAGGACGTTATGCTTTCCAAAGAGAGGTATATGCAGATTGTTGTATTCTGTGCCGGCCAAGCGGATGGAGAAGAATGATCCGTCGGGGCTGTAGCGGATATTGAAGGCCAGCAGATCGGCCTCGGGGCTGTCGATAGCGTAGCTGGAACTGCGGGGAATATGATTTTGGACGGATTGAATGCCGGGGTCGTCGAGGCAGATGATATTCATGCCGTCGGTGGAGGTCTGGGATGCGAAGCGGGTGAAGGTATCGCGGATATCCTGGAGGTCGCGGTAGATGTCGAGGTGGTCGAGGTCGATATTGGTGATAATAGAGAGGCTGGGTGAGAGGGTGAGGAAGGAGCGGTCGTACTCGTCGGCTTCGACCACGATGGTGCTGCGGCCGGGTCCGAGGAGCATATTGGAGGCGAAATTCTGCATGATTCCGCCTATGAGGGCTGAGGTATCGAGTCCGCAACGATGCAGGAGAAAGGCGGTCATACTGGAGACCGTGGTTTTGCCGTGGGTGCCGGCGACGGCGACAGTTCTGTCGTAGGCGGAGCAGACGCGGGCCAGGAAATCTGCGCGGCGGATCTGTTCGATACCGCGTGATTGGGCGGCAGATCGTTCGGGGTTGCTTTCGGGGACAGCAGAGCTGTAGACAAGGAGATCAGCATCCTCAATATTTTCTGCCAGATGCTGATAGCTGATACGGGCGCCTTCCTTTTCCAGCTGCCGTGTCAATTCGCTGCTCTGGCGGTCGCTGCCGCTGACCTGCACGCCGAAATTCATGGCGAAGCGGGCGAGGGCGCTCATACCTATTCCGCCGATACCGATAAAGTGGATATGTCTGTTGAGTACGAGAGCTTTCATATCAGTCAAGGCTCACCTCGTCCAGAATGCGGCCGGTGATAATATCGAGCGTTTCGGGCATAGGCAGGGAGGCCATGGCCTGCTGCATGGATCTGAGTCTGGCCGGGTCGTCCATGAGCATCTGAATTGCGTTGAAGAGGGAACCGGCAGGCAGTTCTTTTTCTTCGATGACAATGACGGCGCCGGTTTTTTCCAGGGAACGGGCGTTGTGGAGCTGATGATTGGCTGCGGCGGTGGGGAGGGGGATGAGGACGGCTGCTTTCTGCATGGCCTGCAGTTCGGCGAGGGAGAGGGCACCTGCTCTGGAAATGACAAGATCTGCAGCGCTGTAGGCGGTTTCCATGGTGTGGATAAAGGGTTTGATATGCAGATGATCGGAGGGAGGGATGCTGTCCCGGATCTCCTGGAAGTGGGCTTCACCGGTCTGCCAGAGGATCTGTACGGGCCATCGGCGGAGCATGACGGGAATGAACTTGATGACACTGCGGTTGATGGCGCGGCTGCCCTGACTGCCGCCGAAGATAAAAACAGTGGTTCTGCGGGGATCCAGGCGCATTTCGCGGCAGGCGCTGTTTCTGTCGGCGGGGATCATCGCGGAGCGGACGGGGTTGCCGCTGTAGACAGCGCTGGAATTCTGGGCGATATGATTCAGCACCTCCTCGTAGGCGTAGAAAAATGCGGCGGCGCTGCCGGCAAAGAGGCGGTTCACCATGCCGGGGAAGGCGTTCTGTTCCTGAATATAGTAGGGAATCTTCAGTGAGGAGGCGGCAGCGAGGGGCAGTCCGGCGCTGTAGGAACCTGTGGCAATCACACAGAGGGGATCGATGCGGCGCAGGTATCTGCGGATGCGCAGGAACGCTCTGAGAGTACGGCTGAGAAAGAGGGCATTATGGCCGATATCGGCAGGGTGGAGGCTGCGGCGGAAACCTTTGACGTTGACCAGCAGGTGGGGGTAAGGGTATCGATCCATGAGTGAGGCTTCAATGCCCTGACTGCTTCCGATATAGTGGATATCCAGACTGCGGCCGGGAAAGCGCTCGGAGAACCGCTGTTCAAGTTCGGCGGCCACCGCCATGGCCGGGTAGAAGTGGCCTCCTGTGCCGCCGCCGGCCACAACGGCTGTGTATCTGGACGAGTGGGGGCTCATGCGCGTTCTTCCCTGATAATTCTGAAAATGATACCCATCAGGGCGCCGTTTATGACGATCTGACTGCCGCTGTAGCTGATGAAGGGCATGGGCAAGCCGGTGACGGGAAGGAGCCGGGAGCATACGGCGGCATTGATCAGAGCATAGACAAGAATGCTGAGGGCGGTGGCGAAGATCACCGTTCTGGAGAAAATATCACGTGTATGGAGGCTGAGGCGGTACAGGGCCCAGAATATGAGGGCAAAGAGCAGAATGGTGGCGAGGGAACCGATAAAGCCCCATTCTTCACCCAGCACTGAGAAAATAAAATCCGTATGACTTTCAGGCAGATACATATTTTTCCCGAAACTCCCGCCCAGACTGCGTCCGAAGAGGCCGCCGTTACCGAGAGACATGAGGGACTGACGGATCTGGTAATCCAGATCGGCATTGGCATCCGGGTGGAGGAAGGAGACGATACGGTTCCAGCGGTAGCTTTCCATACGGACATAGATAAATCCTGCGACAGCGGCGACGGCACCGAGGGATACCACGTGTTTCAGGCTGGCGCCGCCGACATAGAGCACGATCATAAAAATGACAGTGAGAACAGCGGAGGAGGAGTAGTCCGGTGTAAGGGCGAGGGGAATCAGTATGAGGGATGCCATGGCCAGGTAGGGCAGGAATCCGGTCTGCAGATCATTGAGGTCCTTCTGCTGGGCGGCCAGATAGTTTGCGGTAAAAATGATGAGGGCAAAGCGGCCGATTTCTGCGGTCTGGAAACTCAGGCTGCCGATGTAGATCCAGCGGGCAGTGTACTGATCCGGGTTTGCCATTTTTGTGATAAAAGGGAAGGCAATGAGGGCGAGAGAACCGAAGAAAAGATACTTGTTGAAGACCCGCCAGTGTTTCAGGTCCACCATATAGAAGGCGACGGCAAAGACGATGGCGGCAAAGAGGCGCTGAGTATAGCGGATCAGAACATAATTCACATCATTGTATTCGTAGTAGCTGTAGCGGCTGCTGGCGGAGTAGAGCATGACCATGCCCAGGACCATGATGATGAGCAGGCCGTACTTGAGGGCGTTGTATGACAATTGCTGTTCGCGGATCACGTATCTTTTCTCACTGGTATTTGTTCACAAGTTCCTTGAAATGATCGCCCCGTTCCTCAAAATTTCTATACTGATCGAAACTGGCGCAGCCCGGGGAGAGCAGCAGGACATCAGCGGGCTGCAGGGAAGCGGCGGCTTTATCCACGGCCTGGGCCAGATCCCGGAGACGGACAACGGGATAGGGATAGAGCTGATCTTCGATGATCTGGGCTGCTTCTCCGATGACGTAGACCGCTTTACACTGGTCCAGCCAGGGTTGAAGCACAGTAAAGTCGCCGTTTTTGTCATGACCGCCGAGGATGAGGTGAATATTGGAGGGGAAACTCTTCACTGCAGCGAGAACAGAATCCAGATTAGTGGCTTTGCTGTCGTTGTAGCAGGCGGCTCCATTGATGCGTCCGCAGAATTCGATCCTGTGAGGGATACCCTTGAATTCCTGCAGCGTTTTAAAAATAGGTTCCACTGTTTTTACGTAGGGCAGGATTGCACTGACGGCCAGCATGATATTGCTCTCGTTATGCGCTCCCGGCAGAATGATCTCATGGCGCGGGATACTGGTGAGAGTATCGCGGTGGCGGACATGGAATTTCCCCGCTTCGAACCAGCAGTTCTGTTCTGACGTTTTATTTCTGCTGACCCGTATGGTTTCCCCTTTGCTGCGGGCATGGTCACGTATCTGCACATCATCGACGTTGAGAACAGCTTTCTGTATCCTGCTCTGGTGATTCAGGATATTGAGCTTGGCACTGCGGTATTCATTGAAGGAGCGGTAGCGGTCCATGTGATCCGGCGTGATATTGATGAGCACGGCGATATTCGGGCTGAAGAGATAAATATTCTCCAGCTGAAAACTGGACGATTCGACCACATAGACAGAGCGTTTGCCGGCCTGCAGATTGTCGAGGACGGCGCGGCTGAAACTGTAGCCGATATTGCCGCAGGCGACGGAGGCGATGCGGCTGCTGCGCAGAAGTTCGTTGATCAGAGTCGTGACCGTAGTTTTCCCGTTGCTGCCGGTGACTGCGATCACCGGGGCTCCGGCAAACCAGTAGGCGACCTCGATCTCGCTCACAAGATAGACTTTTCGACGGATGCGGTCCAGAGCAGAGGAGGAGGAGGGAAAGCCCGGGCTGATGACAGCAAAATCCCAGGCTGCATCCTCCACCGGAGATTTGGTGAAGAGATAGTTGATCTTTTTCTCTTTCAGACGGCTGAGGAGTTCCTGATCGTCATTGAGGGCCTCGTTGTTGTCATAGACCGTCACGAAGGCACCGTGATACTGAAGCAGGTCGGCAACCGCCTGGCCGCTTTTTCCGGCGCCGAGAATCAGGACATTTTTCTGGTTGACGTAAATCATAATCACCTGATTTTAAAGGTTGCGAGAGAGAGCATGGCAAAGAGGATGCCCAGTATCCAGAAGCGGATGACAATCTTGCTTTCCGACCATCCCAGCAGTTCAAAATGATGATGCAGGGGAGCCATTCTGAAGAGGCGCCGGGGTTCCCCGTATCGTTTTCTGGAGAATTTGAAAAAACCTATCTGCAGAATGACACTGAGAGTTTCCATGACGAAGACGCCGCCGATGAGAAAGAGAAGCAGTTCTTTTTTAAGCAGGACAGCGACGGTGCCGAGGGCGGCTCCGAAGGCCAGAGAACCGGTGTCCCCCATGAAGATATCGGCAGGTTTGGCATTGTACCAGAGAAAGCCGATCATCGCTCCGAACATTGCGGTCAGGAAGATGGTGAGTTCGCCGCTGCCCGGCAGATAGAGGATATTCAGGTAGTGGCTGTAGTCCACGCGGCCGCTGATGTAGGCGATGGCGGCGAAGACAGCTGCAGAAATAGCCATCAGACCGGCGGCGAGTCCGTCCAGCCCGTCCGTGAGATTGACTGCGTTGCTGCTGCCATTGATGACCAGGAGGACAAAAAGGGCATAGAAGGGTCCGAAATCTATGAAGACTCCCTTAATGAAGGGAATGGTGGTTGAGGCTTTCAGGTCGGCGATCACGGGGTAGAAATAGAGGGAGGCCCCGATGAGCAGGCCGAGACTGCTCTGACCGATGAGTTTTTTACGGGCGATAAGGCCTTTTTTCAGTTTTTTCACCACTTTCAGATAATCATCCATGAAGCCGATGATGCCCATCCACACAGTGGCCAGGAGGACCAGCTGAATGTAGATATTGCCGAGATCGGCAAAGAGGAGAGTGGGAATCACGACACTGAGATGTATGATAAGTCCGCCCATGGTGGGTGTGCCGGCTTTGGCCATGTGACTTTTCGGACCGTTCTCCCGAATGGTCTCACCGATATGGCGGCGGCGAATGGCGCGGATGATGGCGGGTCCCAGGATAAATGAAATCAGCAGGGCGGTGATACCGGCGGAAACAGCTCTGAAAGAAATGTAGCCGATCACATTCAGACCGCTGACAGCGTCTCTCAGTGGAAACAGCAGATAATAAAGCATTCAGACTCCTTTCCCTGATGCAGATACGGAAGACTTCAGAGTCGCGGAACTCAGGTCTTTTTCAAGCGGCCTGATCAGGGTTTCCAGGGCCATTCCACGACTGCCTTTAAAAAGGACACAGTCTCCCGGCTTCAACCCGGCTGACAGATCCCTGTACAGTTCATCCTTTGATAAATAATGGTCCGCTTCAGTCACACCGGAGGAAAGCGCAGTCTCAACCGTGAGTCGGCTCAGGGGACCGAAGCAGTAGAGGGCGTCCACGCTGCGGCGGCTGCAGAGGCGGCCGATATCCCGGTGGGACGATTCAGACAGCGGACCCAATTCCAGCATATCTGCAAATACAAAGATGCGCCGGCCGGCGCAGTGCCGGTTCTGCAGATCTTCGAGGGCATTGGAGACAGAGGCGGGACTGGCATTGTAGGCATCATTGATCAGAGTGACTCCGCCGGCACTGCGGTCACCGCCGCGGCCTTCGGGAACTTCGAACTGTTCTATGGCCAGCTGCAGGGCATCTTCGGGAATACCGCATTCCGTGGCAATGACCCAGACCGCGGCGGCGTTCTGTGCCAG
>JGI10211J34971_10000315_pt1 | contig 38796 bp, 37 predicted proteins | sample Etolagsediment_FD_34971 | JGI IMG/M metagenome (IMG submission 34971)
ATCACGCGCTTCCAACACAAAATCAATCATCTTCTTTTCTGTAATGGGGTCCCCTATCTGGACCACACTGGATGTTATCCCGGTTGTAAGTTGCTGGGAAGAAAAAGTAGCCCCATGGACCCCGTCTTTCCCAATTTTTCCCCCCACCATTACAGCAAGATATCCCGGTTCTATCCTCTTCTCAGAACTTGGGCGTTCCCCAATCTTATTTGGCATAATCCCAACAGTGCCTGCATATACCAGTGGTCTGGCAGTGTAGCATTTTTCAAAAGTGATGGAGCCGTTTACAGTTGGAATGCCTACAGGGTTTCCCCCATTTTCTATTCCACTAATTACCCCAGTAGCTATCCGTTTTGGGTGCATGATTCCTTCCGGGACATCATCTTCATCCAAGTATCCAAAGCAGAGCATATCCATATTCGCAACTGGTTTTGCCCCAAGCCCGGTACCGAGAACATCCCTATTTACTCCAAGTATTCCTGTAATCGCCCCCCCATATGGGTCAAGTGCAGAGGGAGCATTGTGTGTTTCCACCTTTACTGCAACATCATTATCAAGATTAAATTTAATGATCCCTCCATTGTCCTTGAAGACCGAAACCACATAGGGTTTCATTGCCTTTTCTGTTGCTCCTTGGATATAGGTTTTGAAAATGGAGCTGATTTCTTCTACCAATACACCATTTTCATAATAATCAATCTCGGCATTGAAGATTTTGTGCTTGCAGTGCTCACTCCAGGATTGGGCAAGGGCTTCCAATTCGACATCAGTTGCCCTTCCATCCAAACCAAGCTTTTTTCTTGCTTCAAGAACCCCTTCATCTTTATAATAATCGCTGATGCCAATCATTTCCTCTCCAGTGAGGGCAAGCAGCATGTCTTTGCTCATCCTTTCCAGTTCTTCCTTTGGCACGTTCAAATTTATCTTCTTGATTTCAGGCTCATGCTTAAGATCTACTTTGGCAGAAAAGGGCTCAAATGTTTTGTCATCTGGGCCGTATACTCTCCAGCGTTCAATTACTTTATTTGCCAAAAGCAGGTCTGCAACTTTATCCAAAATTTCTTCATCTTCAATATCTGCATCAATGTAATACACTCTAAAGTGATGCACTTCGTGCGCTTTTCCAAGAACATCCTCGATTGCACTCTCCGCGGTTTTCCCTATGTTGTCCGTCATTCCGGGAAGCAATCCAATCTCAATTCTCCAGACATTTTGATAGGCAGGGGCATTAAAGAGGTATTCCTCAGAAACCCGGTCTGCAAACAATTCTTTCCCCAATTTATCCAAATCTTCATCACTCAGTTCTCCTTCGATGCTGTAGCCCTTAGTTATCATAAGATCATTAATGTCTATTTTGAACATTTCACGTATCTCTTTCTGGAGCAAATATGATTTGGGGTCCCGCAGGCTCCCTTTGGGTTTTACTTCAATTCTACGCATGACTGCCCACCAACACTCTCAAATACTATGCAACTAAATTTATAATTATGAGGGGGAGAGTTCATGTAACCATGGTTACAATCTACTTCTGGACCACCGATATTCCACCAGCTGGAAGGATGGATTGAATTTCAGCCTCATCCACCCCCAACAACTCTGCAATCTTTTTGCACGCCGTTTCTTTTGGACTTTTTCCCGGAACTACAAGCACACTTTTTTTCATCCAATTTGCCCCCGGAGCGCCAACACATATAGCACCCTTTTCATCTACGCCAACACGAAGCTTGAGAGGGGTATTCCTATACCAAACCCTTTTTCCAGTAATTGCAAAACCCCCTGCACCCACAAAACCACCAGCAGCGTGCTTGCTCAACTGTTCCTTTTTCACATAATAGGTGTCCGCTTGGCTAAACCCCTTTCCCCATGCCTTTGAAAAACATACAGAAATCACTGCAGCCACCTCTTTTTCTTCATCGCTTGCTTCTATTCCCCCCTTAAGGATCGTAGCTGCCCCTCCCCGGATATCACAATGGAAAAATAAATCCCCATCATCCATATGCTTGGCAACAATCCCATCATTCTGTTTTGCATTTTTTCCCCTTAAAATAAGTTTTTTTGAATTTGTAAAACTCCATCCAAAACTTTCATACCATTCTTTTTTTTGTGCAATATGCATATGTTTCTTTTCCTTAACAACAGCCCTTTCCTCTACACGTGTGATTTTTTTTCTGGTTTCTTTTATTGCCTTTTCTACACCTTCGCTTTTTTTCCTCATTTTTTTTGCCAATTGATGGTATGCAGTAGCACTTTCCTGTGCATGTTTACCCAGTTTAATCTCAATTCCCATTAATCACACCATTATCGAAGTAAGCACTACAAGAACATCTAATAAAGGTTTATTAATATTATCTTCTTTTAACTACACGAGGTTTGTCAATGGCATATATCGAAACGCTTCTCTCAAGTTGGTTGGAAACGCTTAAATCAGCAGGCACCATGATTTCAATGCTTCTCATTATTGTTGGGGGTTTGTTATATGGTATTGCTCAACTCCAACCAGGAGAAACGCGGGGAAAATGGCAAACCACCGGACTTGCAATCGTTGTGGGGGGCATCCTAATAGCCGCCATTCTTGGTGCTGCTGACCTGATACAGGAAGTATCTTCAAACCTCTTCAAGTGAAATAATGGCTCTGGACTTAACAATAGCCGGGATAATAGTTGCACTGTCAATAGTGTTATCCGGGCTTTTGATTGGAATCGGGCGTGCAATTGGATCCCATAAAATAGAATTTTTTGGAAGAGAAGAGTTAATCCAGGCAATAATCAATGCTGGGCTTGTTGGCGCATATGCCACAATTGTGCTTACAGCTACTGAGATAAGCAAAGAGCTAACAGGAGACCAAATCTGCCGGGAAGGGGGCGCAATAGAAAACCTTCAATGTGTTTATGAGAACCTTTCATCCCAGACCTACGATCTGCTGTTAGGAACCCTCCATTTGCACTCAATGGTTGCATACTACCAGTCTTTAATCCTGGATTTTTCTACATTCAGCATCCAGCCCCTTGCGTACCTCTCATCAATTTCAATGATTTTGGAAGTGCAGGCCCTTACTCTTCAACAGTTGCTCCTGCTCTCGGAAGTGCATGTCCAGGTTTTAGCCTTCTTTGGCCCCCAACTTTTAACATTTTTCTTTCCTTTGGGATTAATTTTCCGTGCTTTTTTCTCAACCCGAAAACTAGGCGGTTTTCTAATTGCACTATCAATTGGGCTTTACCTCCTTTATCCATCTATGGTAATGGTGTTCCCTGAGCCGGACTTAAACCAGACCCAGCTCCAGCTTGCAGCCATGGGCAATAATACAAACTACACCATAATGCCCATTTTGGACCTTAATGACAATTATGCAATTGCAGGAAAATTGGATAATATGACGAATATGTCAGCAGAAGTCGACTTCACTGGAGACGTAACGCAATCAATCCAATATCTCACAAGTGCCACTTCCTCACTTCTAATATTCATAATCCTTGCACCATTGTTTTCCTTCATAATAACCTTAGTATTTATAAAGGAAGTAACCGACATATTCGGTGGAGAGTTCTTCTACTCGGTGGGAATGTTATGATATCTAACAGGGTTGTTACGTTTGCTGCGCTCGGAGGCGGGGTTCTCAGCCTCTTATTCTCATTTGTAAGCGGCCAGGTATTCTTTGCACTCATCTCATCCATTTTCTTTGCATTTTCAATACTTGTGTGGAAATATGGATACTTGATAATTCCATTTTTTACTGGGGCAGCTAACATAATTGAGGTTCGCGGAGGGTATAATATCCCCCCAACCAGGGATTGCATTACAAAACGTGCAGCAGGAGGATATTATGCATCTAAATTTCTGGAAATTAAATTCTATGAGAGCATGATTGACAAAAACGATTCTGACCGCTCATCAATGATCGAAGCATTTGAGAAGTCTCTTGCATCACTCAAAAACGTACTTAAAATTTCATTAATGGTTTCCGCAGTAGACCTTACTAAACATATTGATAAAATTAAAGCAAAGCGAAGCGCCTCTGAGAGCAGGAGACGCAGGCTTCCACCCAACAGCGAGGAACTTGTGAGAATAGACCGGGAAATCGCCATGTGGAACCGTTTGCTCGAGAGGATTACCCATGGAGACCGCTCTTTGGAGATTACTGCATTTGCACAAACAACCGCATTTGGAGTTACAAAGGAAGAAGCCATTTCAAAAGTAAGGAGGCAGGCAAAAGAAGCCAAGACAATAATTTCTTCAACCCTTGGCGCAGATGTTGTCGAGCTCTTGGATATAGATATGATCAAGTGTTTTGAATGGAGCTACTTCATTCCCGCGGACTCCGAGCAGTTGCGGGATGAGGTGTTCTAATGGACCTAAAAGAGCACCTTACCAGCCAAACGGCTCAGCGCCTTTTCTTAGTGCATCCCCCGGAACCTACGCCAGACCTTCTTCTTTCAGATCCCTCTGAAGGGCTTTATATCGGAAAGACCCGTTGGCTCAATGTCCCAGTTTTTTGGAATTATAAAAAATTAATTAACTCACACATTGCAATCGTAGGAATTACCGGAGCGGGAAAATCATATCTGGTAAAAACTTTCCTCACCAGAGCAGCCCTTGTTTGGGACTCCAATGCAATAATATTGGATTGGACTGGAGAATACAATAGATGGGTAAAGCAAGCTGGAGGGAGGGTTATTACCCTGGGAAAAGAGTCCCTCAATCTTTTGGATCTTGCTGGCCTAAAGCCCATGGAAAGAGCAAAGCAAATCATGTCTGCATTTGAAATCCTGCTGGATTTGAGCAGTTTTCCTGAAGAGCGTTTTGATATCGGAGAAGCCCTGGAAGAAGTTTATACAAAAGTAAAAAAACCCACTTTGGTTGACTTGGTTGCACTCCTGGAAAAAAAGAAAAAGAAACACGCAGCAAGGCTCCTTAGGCAGTTCTTAGTAGAAGGAAGCGATTTCTTCTCCAAACAATCCACCCTTGAATTCGACAAGCTGGCAGAGTCAGGCTTGGTATGTATCGACCTCCATTCCCTTCCAACCGAAGAGATGCGTTCGCTCACTGGCCTCACAATACTTCAGTTCCTAAAAGAAAAAATGCGCCGTGAAGAGCTAAAGGAAGCAAAAGGAATCAAGCTCTTTGTTGTTGTAGATGAAGCATGGAAAATTGCAAATGATGAGAGAAGTGACGTCATTACAATTGTGCGTGAAGGCCGCAAATACAATTTTGGCCTAATTGTTGCTTCCCAAAACCCGACAGACATGCACAAGACAATTATCTCCAATGTAGGAACAATGTTTATCCTGCGCCTGGTTCTGCGCGAATACAAAGATTACATTAAAAATTCACTAAACTATTCCCCATATATCGATGAAGCCATCTCAAGTTTTGGTGTGGGGGATGCTGCAGTTAATATGATTTTTTCCTCGCGCTCAGAAAAAGCGCACACATTTCTGCTTGATAAAATTGATGGGGAGGAACCCCTCTTCGTCTATACCTTAAAGGTGGGCAAAATGACAATTGAAGTTGAAAGAGAGCAATTTTCCAGAATGTTATATGAGCTTGGTCTTACTGATGAACAAATCAACCTTGTGAAAGTAGATTTTGAACGCGGAGATGGGGTGCTGGAAGCAAGCACACTGGTTTCTCTTTTGGAGAAATTTGGTTATTCCCACACATCCATAATGACTTTCCTGCGCCAGCTTGGAGTGGAAGAAAAATTCATAGTAGAAGTTTTTTCCCTAACCAGGCGCAGGCGCGCAACCAAAGGAGTAGTTGACTTAAAACTTGAGGAGGGAGCCTAATGGAAGAAATAATCAAAATCAAAGCCAAGCGAACAAAGCCACTCAAAGACTTAACTCCAATGCTTGGGGCGCTAGGGTTTACTAAACTCAGTTACACAAAGGATATCCTGACCCTGGAAAAAATTGAATCCGAAGACCTCTCAGGCAAGCCATACCTCTTCTATAAAATTGAGCTTGGTCCAAAATCGATAGTCATCAGGTATATGCTTTCTTCTCCAGAGCGGAGAATGTCCCGCAGCCTTGAGATGGGCCTACTTTCACTGAACCTCTTTCGCATAATAACCACCCACTATGATGTTGGCGTTTCTTCGGTATACCCCTTTTATTATGCCCTTTTGAATTCTTTATCCGAAGCATTGGACAAGGAAAAACTAGAATCAATCTCAGAATTAAATGCTCTAAAAACAAGGCATGTTTCTCTCGATAAAAAATACAAGGACCTCGTCCGCTCAAGTGAACAAAATGCCCGCATTCTGGTGGAAACCGAGCGAAAAAACGAAGAACTTAACGAGAGAATCCGCAAAATGGAAGGAGTAAATGATGAAGTCCTCCAAGAACGCCTCTTTGAATGGGTAAGGACACACGATGGTGAAATTAACATTTATGATTTTGCAAAGATAAATTCGCTTCCAGTAGGAAGGGCTGAACAGGGACTTAACCTGCTGATTAAAAATGGCTATATTAAACGGAGGTCATAGGATATGGCCCGCACCACCCGACCCAAGGAAGTATATGCCTTCGTAATAATGAAAAATTTTCCCAAGTACAAATCATTTGAAATAATAAAACAGCCAGAAGCGGATTTCATTTCTGCATTTATGAAAACCCTTTCCCAGTTATTCAAAGGTGAATGAACATGAATGTATTATTAGTTGGCTCGGGTGCAAGAGAGCACATAATCGCACAACAGATATGCAGAAGTGCTTCGCTCTATTCTATTATGGCAAAGAAGCATCCGGGAATTGCTTCTCTTTCCAAGGAAATGTTAATCCATGACCCTGCAGATTCTTCAGTAGTGGGCGCATGGGCAAAGTCCAAGAATATTGATATAGCATTCGTAAGCCCGGATGCTCTTCTCTCTGAAGGAGTAACAGACACCTTTGCTGACATGGGGATTCAGGTTGCTTCCCCCACAAAAAAAGCAGCAAGAATAGAATGGGACAAAGGATTTGCAAGAACACTTATGCAGGCAAAGGAGATTCCAGGATGCCCAAAACTAAAAATTGCCTCAACTCCTGATGAAGCAAAAGAAGCAATTGCTGAGATAGGCGAAGTGGTGATTAAGCCCCTTGGCCTGACAGGGGGAAAGGGGGTAAGGATTTCAGGAGAGCACCTGAGTAATGAAGAAGAGATCCTAGCATATTGCAATGAGCTGATAGAAAAAGACGGAAACGTCCTAATAGAGGAAAAACTGGATGGAGAAGAATTCACCCTCCAGGCATTCTGCGATGGTTCTGACCTTGCCCTCATGCCACCTGTCCAGGACCATAAACGCGCATTTGAAGGGGACAACGGCCCAAATACTGGGGGGATGGGAAGCTATTCTACTGGGAAACTTCTCCCATTTCTTGAGCAGAGAGACTTGAACCGTGCAAAGGACATAATGCAAAAAACACTTTCAGCCTTAAAGGAAGAAGGAAGCCCCTTCACCGGAATCCTCTATGGCCAATTCATGCTAACCAAAGACCGAATTAAGGTAATCGAATTCAACGCACGCTTTGGAGACCCCGAAGCGATGAACGTATTAACCCTACTCAAAACAGAACTATCCGAAATTTTCCAGTCAATGGCTGAAGGCAAATTAATCCCTGTGACCTTTAGCAATGAATGCACAGTAGTCAAATATCTGGTCCCCGAAGGCTACCCCCAAAAAGGCTTAAGCAACAAGCAGATTACAATTGATGAGAAGGGCCTTTGGGACTCAGGAGCCAAATTTTATTATGGTTCTGTGTATGAAACCGAAGACGGAATTTACACCACCACCTCGCGTACTGCAGCTGTTGTTGCTAAGGCAGATACTCTCGAAGAAGCCGAGGCAAAGACCGAGAACGCGCTCTCACATATCAAAGGCCCACTCTGGCATAGAAAAGACATTGGAACAAAAGAACTCATAAGCCGCCGGATGGAGCATGTGAGGAGATTAAAGTCATGAGGGTCATTCTCTTTCTCTTGATTTTGATAGTGCCCGCATTCTCATTTTATGCAGGAGAGGTGATAATCCAAATAGAAAAGACTTGGGACCTTTCTGCTAATGAAACAGTTACGGACCTGCTTCTCAATGGAACATTCCTCATAGAAAACGACTTCCAAAGAATTCTGCAAAAAAACATTTCTGGGGGGGCCGAATTTCAAACAATTGATGGCATAACATATGTAATTTTTGGCACCGATGAATTCTCAGGAGATAAAACAATAACAGCAACTGCAACGGTATATGCGTCCTATCCGCTTGAAATCGGCACTAACCCCCTTTTTATTTCTGGCCAGGCAAATGCAACGCCCCTTACCCAATATGATGGAGCCATCTCCTCAATTGCGACTTCAATGTCTTCTGAAAAAGAAACCAAGCTCGAAGTAGCAACTGCCCTCACAGATTGGACTTATCGCTACATTGAATATGATTTATCTTATTGGGGGGCCAATGCCTCCGCGATGGAAGTTTACCACAACCCCAAAGCAGTCTGCGTAGGTTACACCCATCTCTTGATTTCGCTGCTCAAGTCTCTTGGTTTTGATACCCGTTTTGTTTCCGGCTATGCATTTGCAGATGAATGGCAGGCCCATGCCTGGGCAGAAGTTAAAATCGGGGATTCCTGGATTCCGCTGGACCCAACCTTCCGAGAAGCCGGAGCTCTTGATGCAAGGCACATTGCAAGCAGTTATTCCGAAGACCAAAGTGAGGTATTTGATGTGCTTAGTGCCCGCGGGGAAGGATTCACTTTTAATAGCACAGTTTCAGTTAAAACTTCTGAAAAAGAACAGTTTGAAGAAGTCCTCTTTGTGCATTCAGTGCTCTATGATGATGACCTGAAAGTGATAATCTACAACCCAACAAACTCGTATGTCACCCCAACATATGAACTCTCCCTTCCAGAATACCTCCTTCCAACTGATACCCGGATCTTAACAATAGCACCCGAAGAGTTCGAAACCATGACCTACCATCTGACTACTGGAGAACTGGAGGCGGGTTATGCACACACAATCCCCTATCGGGTAGTGATGCAGGGCACCACCCTCAACGATGAGCACACTATAGTAAAAGGAACACTTGAAAATGGCGCGCCAAGTGAAGAATATGAAATCCCAAAAGATGAAACAGAAACGTGCCCATTAATTAGCGCAGCCCTATTTTTGGCCCTTTTTTCCTCCTGTTTTAGGCTTCCTCAAGCTCAGGAATAAGCGGGGGTCTCTCATCCACCAGCAAAAACGCATAATAGTTGGTGCGGGACCCGTATAGGACTACTGTTTTTAGCAGCCTGTGCAAGGTAATGTGGCGCTTTCCCAAAGCCAATATGTGTACCCCGTGAATTACTACCAATATTGGAAGTACTGTTGCAGAGAGCATGCCAAAGATGCCTAAAAGAATAAAGGAGTAGACTATCCTAATTAACATTTCCACACGGCATGATGCTTCTGAGTATGCCATTTCAGTTTTGACGCTTTTCATTGCCATAACTGTCTTTTCTGTGGGCCCTATTTTATAAATCCGACTTCTTTCTAAACACTCTCAATTCTGGGTGCAAGATAATATTTTGCATCTGCCCCGACAATATTATATTCTACTTTGAGCGGCCTGTCACTTTCAATATAGAGTGAGACCTCGGTGTCTGCTTTACTCCCCCTAATAATGTCTTCTAAGTAGCTCAGGGGATATGTAGCCTTTGCATTGGCATTTACTTCCACACTCTTAAGGTCGTTCCCATCCTTTTCGAATTCTTCCTTAATCTCTCCATCATCCCCCTTAATTTCTACTCTAAGCCCCTCGCTTTCAATAATCAGGGTAATGTGGCTACTAACAAGTTTTGCATCTTTTAGGACTTCCCTAAGCGCCTCTGCACGCATAACTACTTTGTTTTTGTATTCAATTTTAGGTTCCCTCTCTAAGCCTTCACCCAAATCCAGAAGCGGGAGCTTAAACACCCTCTTCATTTTATTTCCCTTAAATGCAATGTTGAGCCTTCCCTCTTCAGTTGCCAATTCCACACTCTCCCCGGAATTTCCCCTTGCAAGAACCTTTGAGAGTTTGCTAATGTCCACCCCAATTCTTTTTTGCTCTCCAGCCTCATATTCACTAAACATGGCTTTTGGCATGCTGAATGCAACCATGGAAATCTGGGATGGATCCATAGCCTTAAGACTTAGCCCGTTTTCCCCAACTTCAAATACTCCTTCTTCTACAAGGTTAACAACTGCTTCGATAGCATCCTTAAATGCTGGAGCTTCCTCCATAGTAACTTTCATGTTCTCACCTACCGTATCCGTTATTATCACCAATAATTTATAAAGTTCACACGCTTCAATTTCCTTCTTTTTTGCATATTTTGCCTTGTGTGGTCAGAAGGATAACTTTGCAATAGGTTTATAAACATAATATGACACATAAATTAAACCATGTCCGATTCATCAAAAAAGCATGGTTCTTCATCTGGAACTGATTTTAAGGCAGACCTTAAAGCTCTGCGCCAGGCGTGGAAGAGGGGAAAAGCAGTTGATTCTGAAGCAGAAGCCAGGCTCGTTAAGGGATTTGTTCCGGGTTCAGCTTCCAAATGGATCTCTCTAGTGGATTTTGAAACGCTTAAGAAGGCTGGGAGCACCGATGATGCCCAAGAGCAAAAAGACAAGTTTCTTAATGTTGCTGCAGGGGATGTCATGAAGCCCCTGGCAGAAGAAGTCCGTGAAATTGCTACAAACAAATATCTTTCTCCCACACTCAATTCCCCTAAAAAAACCAGAAAAGAAATGCAGGCTAAGGCAGAGCTCCTAAAACAATTTTCCCATGCTCTTCCTGAAGACAAGGCATACAAAGAATATCTTGATGAATCTGTCCGCTTGGTTGAGTTCATCCTATCTCAAACCAAGACCCCTCCCTCTGCAAAGTTCGTTGCTGGTTTTGGTGCACCTAAACGCATCACCAAGTTCCTCCATGCTGCGGGTGCAGAAGACATAACAATATCCTGGACATCCCAATACCTTCTGCAATCTGTCTCTCTGATTGAAAAACCAGAAAAGAAAGCAGAAGCAATTGCCAACATACTCTTTATATCTGAGAAAAATGTAGGGAAATTAGCTTCACCAGATTGTGTGCACTCTCCCATGCATGACGCAGCCCTCAGCTCATTCTCAGAACTAATGGCCAAAGGAGACACCCACCGCCCGGTAATCACAATTCAGACCAAACTAAGAAACCTGGCGAAAAAAGAGCCAAAAGATTCTCCCACACATGAACTTGGGGCTAAATTCCGGGAGCGAGTGTATTCCCATAATCCTTCCTGGAAAGAGAAACCGAAAGAAGGAGATAAGGGGTCAGAAGGTCAAGAAGAAGCAGAAAAAACCAAAACAATTCTTCCGGAAACCGAAGAACAGCCTGCAGTTACAGAAACTGAAAGCCCATCTGAATTCGAGCTTGAAGATGACCTACCCCACCTTCCAGAAACAGAACCAGAGCCTCAGAAGACGGAGCTTCCGGAAACTGGAGAAGCAACAGAACCCGAAAAAACCGAATCTGAACCAGAAGAAGTTCTGCTGGAGCCAGAGGCAGAGCAGGAAGATGAGCAACCCGAAGCACAAGATGAGCTAGAGGCTGAAGAAGCAGAAGATATTCCTATAAATCCGTCTGAATCCGAGGAAGGCGAAAATACTGAGCTACTCTTTGGACTGCCACAGATACGGGAACCAGACCCATTACCCGCAGACCTTCCAGAAGAACAGGCTGAAGAAGAAGCAGGAGAAAAATCCATTGTTTTTGGAGGACTCAAATTAGAAACCAAAGACCAGCCAGAGTCCACAATTTCCGCAAAATACGATGAAGCTGCCCCACTGTTGGATGAGATGATTTCTGCTGAATCGGAAGATGAAGCAAGAGCGGAATATACGCACCTCTCAAATCTCCTCTCCCCAGAGCCGGAAGACCTTCCATTTGAAGACATGGTTCTGGAATTTGCAGACCTTGCAATAAACCTAATTGACCAGGAGTTTGCCACAAAAGGAGTGAAGGCACTTTTCTCGCTCTCTTTTACATTCCCTGAACTTTCAGTAAGCAATTCCACAATGCTAATTGCAAACATTATGCGGGTTCCTCCTGAGGTTTCCAATCCAGTTATTGCAGACAAGTTGCTTAAAGGCTCTGAAAGGGAAGTTGACCTTGCGCTTGCATTGCTTGCTGTGCGGGCAAAGGAGGGTGAATCTGCCCTGGATTCTCTTAGCAGAAGCCGCCCCACTCATGCATTAGCAGCAGAGGAAATAGCTACTACATTTACTACTAAAGTCGCCGCAGACATCCTGCTTTCAATTTCAAATGAACATATTCAGCCCAAATATCTTGTTCCTGCATTGGAAGACCTCTATGCAGCAAACCCCATTCACATCCAGGGCCTTGTTCTTGATGTGCTGTTGGGAAGAAGGACCCAGCAGGAAAACAGCCTTTTCATATCTGAGGAGAAGCACACTATACAGGAAGCATTCCTGGCAGAACAGTTCCTCTTTTCCCTTGGAGAAGAAGCCAAAACCAGAGAGGCAACAATCGCAAACGGACTTAGCCAACTAAAGGGAAGAAGTGCCGCAAAGGTCGCAATCCAAAGAATGGAAGATTCCACAATTCAGGAGGATATTATTGCATGGGCAGAAGTGCTCACTAATTTGGAAGAAGATGCAGTTGATGAATTGCTTCTGAAGCACTTTAGTGAATTGGGCGAAGCAACCCAATTCAATGCCATTGGAATCCTGACTGCACGAGAACCCTCGCTCCAGAAAGCGGAGTTCCTTTTCGCTCTCTCTGACCAAAGCGGCAAAGTCCCCGAAGAAGCGGGAGCCGCACTTGCAGAGATGGACTTTTCTTCTTTTAATGAAATCGAGGAGTTTAACCTTCTTTATGAAATGCGCCACCACCCAACTAAAGCAGTGGAAGCAGCAGCAGGAGAACGCCTCCAAATCTTCCTCTCCGAAAACAATGAACTGCTTTCTCCACCCCAGGCAGTGCAGTTATCCAACCTTGCCAGAAGCGACGAAATCCCTGCGGTAAGAGAATATGCAAAATCAGTACTCCTTGGAAGTGCTGCAGGCATGCTGAGAACTGAATATTCCCTGAAAACCAGAAATTTTGTTGAAGCACTTGAGGATGCCACAGAAATTTCAACCCTTGCAATATATGCCCTTGCAAAAGAAATGCAGAAACCATTTTCAGAAGGGCTTACCGAGCAGCTTGGAGAAGCCTTAATAAGGTTTAAAGAGCACTCAGATGACTTCTCCCATCTGCGCATTTTATACGCAGCAAAAGTATCTGAAAACCAAGATTACATTGAACAGATTATCATCCCTTCACTTGCGTCCAGGGATTCAATTTCCCAGGAAGCTTCCACTCACCTTTATGAATTAGGAAGCAAAGGCATAGCAATTGCTGCCCGCGCAGCAAAAAGGGAAAACGTTCCCGAAGACATTAGTCAAGAGATGCAAAAGCGTATCTCGGATAAGGCAATTGATGTGCTCTGCAGGGCAAATGCCTTTGATGAAATTGTTCCAATGCTTGGGCACGAGAACAAGGCAACGCGCCTCAATATCCGCAATTTCCTGGAGCAGAGCCCGAACACCGAAGGAAAAACCAGTGCACTTCTTACAGGCCTCAAATCCCAAGATGCTCAGGTTAGGTTTGCATCACTTGACCTCCTTCCCAATGAGGATAGGTATGCAGATGAGATCCTTCCTTTAGTTGGAGATACATCAGAAGAGGTGTCCCACTTGGCAGCAGAGTGCATTTCAAAATTACCAGGAATGGCCGAAAATGCCACACTTTCTAAATTTTTCCTAACCGATGAAATTCCTGAGTTTATACGGCAAAAAGTTGCAGATGTGTTGCTGGAGAAGTCCGAAAATATAATGGATATCTTCCCTTCGGAGATTTCAAAACCAGAAGAGCTCTCCAAAATCCTCAGATTTTTCCAGAGGGTAGAAACGCTGGATTATCTCTACACATTTGAAAAGGACATGAATGATAAAGAAGAGGGTGCATTGGAAGATGCCCTGGATTATTTCTGCCAGTCTCTTGCAGGGAGCACACTTGCCTCACCTAACCCTACACAGGAAAAAATGTTGCTTCTCTTGAACATGTGCACCATTTTTAATCAGGAAAAGGTGCACGAAGCCACCCGGGCAGCAGCCGAAGGAAAAAACGCAGACCTGCTGTTGCAGGCTGCCTGTGAGAGCGAGGATGAAGAAGTGCTTTTTGCAGCCTCCGAAATTTTCTTTTCCCTAAAAGACGAAAATCGCGTTGTGCAAGCTGCACTTGCTTTCCGCAAGCTTGCCAACACAGATTTGGATTCTAAATTGGAGGAGCCCTATCAGAAAGTCCTCTTTGGGAAAGATTATTCAGAATTAAGCAATGTGCCCTCTCCGGTAAAAGACCCTTCTGTTGACCTGCTCCCATATAGAGTAGTAAAACAAGTGGCATTTGAGGAATTTGTTGGAGGCAGAGGCACCCCAGAATCTGCCGAACTTTTCTTTAACTTTGGAGAGCAGTTTGAGGACATTGAAAGCCTCTTTGATTATGGGCTTGATGCGGTTTCGGAACTCATTTGGGCTGGGAATGCATTGGGTTCTGATGCCATGGCAATGGCAAAAACACTTCCAGCACATGTTGATGATTCAATCCGGAATGAAACAGAACTGCTTGCAAAGGTTCTCGTATTAGGAAAATATGGGTCTCTGGAAAAAGCAGAGGCCACTTCTGCCATGGACCACATAATTGAGCACGCACACAGGAGACTCGAGCAGGTTGTTTCCACTCCAGATTTAACCGAAACTGCTGCTAAAAACAAGCTTAGGCTTTTAGCAGAGCTCTTGGAGCGCAAGATGATCGAAGAAAATTCGTTAAGTCTGAGCTCTTCCAGCCAGAACTTATTGAATACTGTGCGCCAGGAAATAAGGGGTTCTTACCAATATCTTGCTGCCCAACTCAGGGAATCGCGCGGCAGATTACTTTCATCTGAAGAGGTTACTTCCACACAGGCACGCGCAGACGCCAGGAAGATAGAGGCCAAACGACCCAAGGCATCTCCTCCAAAGAGGCCTGCCAGTGCAAAAATTCCACGCGGCGGGAGCTCCGAACCAACTAATTAGGTTTTAGTATAAGCCTTCATCAGACGCTGTTGGCATCATCATTTGCACATCTCCCTAAACGGGAGAAGGCTCAGCGGTTGTACATATCATCATTTGAAGGGATTTATTAGGGAGAACCTGAATATATAAATCTGAGGGTTTAGCAAAAAGAAGAATGCCTTAGGGCGGATTTGAACCACCGACACCTCGGTCTTCAGCCGAGTGCTCTCCCCCTGAGCTACTAAGGCGCATTCAAGTATCTACTTCTCTGTATGGAAATCTTTATTAATCTCTTCTATGGGCTACAAAGATTTATAGCTTCAAATTGAGCATTCTTTTATTATCTATTGCTATTGGAAATGCAGCTCTCAAACTAGTTATAGTTTGAGAAAGTACTCATGAAAACTAGTGGAACTGGATAATTCCGGGTGAAAGGTTGTTGCCATAAATTTCCCCTGCTGCACTGCAACCGGATTACCTTCATGTTCTGCAAGCACTTCCACTTTTGCTCCAATTTGCAGAATTCCCGGAGCCCGAATGAACACACCATTAATTTTTCCCAAAGAGGTTTCAAGCGGAACTTCAAAGGATTCCAATTGCCTTCCATAGCTATTTCTGGATATTTCCATATCGATTAGCCCAAGGCATTTTTGATCATCTACGACCCCTTTAATCTCCCTCGCAAGAAATATTGCCCCGGCGCAGGTTCCAAAAATTTTAGGGACATCCCCCAGTGCTCCAAACATATCTTCAGCTTCAAGCAAAAGAGACAATGTAGTGCTCTCCCCTCCAGGCAGGATAATTCCATCCAACCCCTTCAACTCCTCTCGTTCCCGCACCTGCAAAACTTCTGCCGAGATGCCCAGTTTTCCGACCGCAGATTCTAATGCAGAAACATGTTCAGATACTGCACCCTGCAGCGCAAGCACACCATAACGCATTAGATTCCTCTCTCAGCAAGCCGCTGTCCAGGAGGGATATCCGATATTTCAATCCCGCGCATGGGCTCTCCAAGCCCTTCGGAAATTTCAGCAAGTTTCTTTGGGTCATTATAATGCCCAACCGCTTCCACAATCGATTGCGCCATTTTTTCAGGGTCTGAAGATTTGAATATCCCAGAGCCCACAAACACACCATCACACCCCAGCTGCATACACAGCGATGCATCTGCAGGAGTGGCGATTCCTCCAGCTGCAAAATTAACCACAGGAAGCCTTCCCCGCTCAATAGTTTTCAAAACAAGTGCTTCGGGTACTCCCATTCTTTTTGCAGCGTCAGCCGGGCTCTCTTTTTCCAAACCTTTAATCTCTTGTTGGATAGCCCGGATATGCCTTACCGCTTCAACAATGTTTCCAGTTCCTGCTTCCCCCTTTGTGCGTATCATGGCGGCGCCCTCATTTATTCTTCTGAGTGCTTCCCCCAAGTCTCTTGCTCCGCACACAAAAGGAACATTAAAGTTAGATTTATTTACATGGAATTGGGAATCTGCCGGAGTAAGAACCTCGCTCTCATCAATATAATCCACTCCCAAAGCTTCCAGTATCTGGGCTTCTGCAAAGTGCCCAAGCCTCACTTTTGCCATAACAGGGATGCTCACAGCCTCCATAATCCCTTTAACCATTCTAGGGTCAGACATGCGGGCAACCCCACCATGGGCACGTATGTCCGCAGGCACACGCTCCAGCGCCATTACAGCAACTGCCCCACTCTTTTCCGCAATTCTGGCCTGAACCGGAGTAACAACATCCATAATTACTCCGCCCTTGAGCATCTGCGCCAAACCTCCCTTTAGTTTAGGCGTAGGTGTAAATTCTGTAGGTTCCATGCCCATACTTTGGTTCATACAAGTTAAAAAAACCGTGCAATTTTTTCCAATTTTGCCCAATAGTAATCTTTATTTATCTACTCATGTTAATAGGTGATGGTGAACCATGATGGCTGGCCCAGAGGATGTTTTTGAATACATTTCTTCTAATAATGTAAAATGGATAGACCTGCAGTTTTTTGATGTGGAAGGAAGGCTCAACCGGACAACTATAAATGCAAGGGAGCTCAACACAGCTTCCTTTTCAAAAGGAATATCCTGTGGAGACCTAAAAGAGGTATATGGGTGGCCCGAAGAAGGAGAGCTTATCCTAATGCCGGACCCAGCCACATTTGGCAGGGTGGCATGGGAGCCCAGCACCATGAGGATTATCTGCAATGTTGTTCTTGCCCCCAGCGGAGACCGCTACCTAAAAGACCCCAGGTATGTTCCAGAGCGTGCCTTGGTAAATGCAAAGGCCATGGGCATAACTGATGTGACCCTCGCTTCTGAAATTGATTTTTACATCTTTGATAATGTAACTGTAGATAAAATGACTCCGCAAAGAGGCCCAAATTGCCTTATTGAATCTAGGGAAGCTCCATGGTCCCCCTCTCCTCTCTGGAATTCCCCAAATGGGGCATATTATTCCCAGCCATTTGACACATTGTACAGTGCCAGAAATCAGCTTGGGGAGGTAATTGAGGATAATTTCCGTTATATAGTAACAAAACATTTCCATGGAAGGTCCACAAGCGGACAGCAGACCATGGCATTAGCCCCCCTCTCGCTCATGGATTCTTCCGATGCAATTGAAACAACTAAATTCACAATAAGAAACCTGGCCTTTATTGCCAACTCAATGGCAACTTTCATGCCATTTCCAATAATGGGTGAGCGTGGCAATGAATTGCTTTGTGGCTTTACCCTATGGAAAAAAGACGAAAATATCTTCTATGATTCCACAGATACATATGCCCAGATTAGCCAGAATGCCCGCTATTTTATCGGCGGACTGCTTGAGCATGCTGGTGCACTTGCCATATTTACGAATCCAAACACCAATTCATATAAGCGCCTTAATGCAGACCCCAGGCATATTACATGGGGAAAGCGCAATAGTTCTGCAATTGTACGCATTGAAAACGAAGTCAAGAATGACCGCAAAGGCAAACGGATAGTATTCAACCTTGCTGACCCATCAGCAAACCCATACCTTGCATATGGAGTAATTACAGCCGCGGGTTTAGATGGAATCAAAAACAAGATGGACCCAGGCAAGCCAGTGGATGAGAACCTTGGGGATATGGATGAAGAGGAAATGAAGAAAAAAGGAGTAAAGTCCCTTCCAGCTAATGTTATGGAGGCAATTGCTGCACTTGAATCCGACAACAAATTCCTCAAAGGAATACTTTCCTCCGAATTGCTCGAGAGCTATCTTGAAGACAAGATTGAGGAGCACAAGGAGCAGGCCGCGCGCCCGACTTCCTATGAATTCGAGAAATACTTCAACATGTGAACTTTTTCGCTGCCGGGTTACCCCAGTGGCAAAAATTTCATAAAAAAACATAACCCAGATTAAGCTACCTCTCTGGCTGGCTTTGGGTAACCTTTTTTTATTTTCTCTTTCCTACTCTTTCCTAGATGAGCACCAAGGTTGCTGCAGCAGTAGCGTTAATTGTTCTATTTTCCCTGGGCCTGGCTTTCCAGGGTGCCCCAAACCAGATAATCTTAATTTGTGCAGCAAGCATCATCTTGGGTTTTGCCCTCCCGGATGTTGACAAGCTCCTTAGGCCATTTTGGAAGTATCTGCGCATTTTAGTCCTCTTAATGGGCGCATTCATAGTTGCATACGCCTTTCTAATGGCTCCAACAATTTGCTTTTATTTTAATTTTGGAGGATGTGAACTTGTCCTTCCACTGGCAGCAGCTCTTCTCTTGGCATTCCTGTTTTTATTTGATTTTGTGAATCCCTCCAAGCCCCCTTTCCATAGCCTGATAACAATGGCATTCTCTACTCTTTTGTACCTGCTACTCCTCTCCTACCTTGGATTCATAGAATCAAGCCTCATTGCCGCAGGTGCTTTTGCATCAGCATACACCCTCCACTATTTTCTGGAGTCAGCTAATGTGGACCGCTCACAGATATGAGAACAAAATACGCCAAAACCGCCAAAATTCCCAGTAAACAATCTTTATAAAGATTACTATTTACTAATCAGTCCACCAAATTTTAGGAAATTATTTTTGGAGTGTGAAAAGCATGTCAAAATCAGGAAGCGGAGAAGTTATGGCTGAAGGTTCAAACCGAGTAATCGGCAGGGATGCAATGCGCATCAATATTGCAATTGGGTATGCAGTTGCAAATATCATCAAGACCACATTAGGTCCGAAGGGAATGGACAAGATGCTTGTTTCTGAACTTGGAGACATCGTCATCACAAATGACGGTGCAACCATCCTCGAGGAAATGAATGTGGACCATCCGGCAGCAAAGTTAATGGTGGAAATTGCAAAAACGCAGGACAAGGAAGTCGGTGACGGTACAACTACTTCAGTAGTTCTTGCAGGAAACCTCCTCAAGCAGGGAGGGGACCTTCTGGATCAGTCAATCCACCCAACCACAATCATAAAAGGATACGAACTTGCTTCAAAGAGGGCACACGAACTTCTGGCAGAATACGGCAAGGACGTAGGGCCAGAGAACAAAGACATCTTAAAGCAGATTGCTAATGTTTCAATGGGGTCCAAGGGGATTGGAAGCGCAGATGAAAAACAAAAGATTTCTGAGCTTGTAGTTAGTTCAATTTCCCAAGTTGCCGAAGAAAAAGATGGCAAGCACTACATTGATACAGACCTTATCAAATTGGAAAAGAAAACCGGTGGGGATGTAATGGACACCGAACTCATTGGAGGGGTGCTCATAGATAAAGAGGTTGTAAATCCAAATATGCCTAAAAAAGTAAAGAATGCAAAAATTGCACTTATCGATGCAGCCCTTGAAATCGAAAAAACCGAAACAGATGCAAAAATCGAGATTACTTCTCCAGACCAGCTCGAAGCATATCTCAAGCAAGAAGAAAAAATGCTAAAAGAAATGGTGGATAAGGTCAAAGCAGCTGGTGCAACAGTAGTTTTCTGCCAAAAGGGAATCGATGACCTTGCACAGCACTACATTGCAAAAGAAGGAATGATGGGGGTGCGCAGAGTAAAGAAGAGCGACATGGAAAAACTTGCTCGCGCAACAGATGCAAAAATCGTTTCTTCACTCTCAGAGCTTGCCCCAGAAGACCTAGGAGATGCAGGCAATGTTGAAGAGAAAAAAGTCTCTGGAGAAGCAATGGTATTTGTGCGTGAGTGCAAGGACCCAAAGTCAGTTACTCTCTTAGTAAGAGGGGGCACAGATCATGTTGTTTCTGAAGTTGAGCGTGCAATCAGGGACGCTCTTGGCTCAGTTGCAAGTGCAGTTGAAATGGGCAAGTATGTAACTGGAGGAGGAAGCATTGAAATGTCTCTCGCTACCGCACTAAATGAATACGCAGTAGAAATTGGAGGCAGGGAACAGCTTGCAATCCAGGCTTATGCCCAGGCACTTGAATCTGTTCCAAAGACCCTTGCAGAAAATGCAGGCATGGACTCAATTGATGCACTTGTAGCACTTAGAAATAAGCACAAAGATGGCAAGGGACATCCTTATGGAGTAAATGTATTCAAGGGAGAAATCTCAGACATGGAAGCAGAAGGAGTTGTTGAGCCCGCAAAAGTAAAAACCCAGGCTCTCTCTTCAGCTACTGAAACAACCCGCCTTATCCTCAGGATTGATGATATTATTGCTTCCAAGGGAGGAAGAGGGGGAGGCATGCCACCAGGAGGGCCTGGAGGAATGCCAATGGGAGAATATTAATCTCCCTAATTTCTTTTTCTTACTTCCTTCTCCTTACTTATTTTTCAAAACAGCAAAACCCCTTTAAATTCTTCACCCCCACTAATTATCGATGTTATCTACTGAACTTGCAGGGGTAAAACTGCAGAACCCTACCGTTCTTGCTTCAGGAATACGTGGAGTAACTGGAGCGTCATTAGTCTATATGGCAAAAGAAGGTGCAGGCGCAGTTACAACAAAATCAATTAGCCTAAATGAGCGCAAGGGACATCCCAATCCGGTAATCGTAACCTATGACCAGGGAATGATAAATGCGGTTGGGCTCTCCAACCCAGGAGTAAAAGATGCAGTGCCCGAATTAGAATACGCAGTAAAAAACGCAAGAGTCCCGGTAATTGCCTCCATTTTTGCATCCACCATAACTGAATTTGGAAAGGTTGCAGAAGCAGTCTCACAAGCTAATCCAGACATAATTGAAGTCAACATCTCTTGCCCGAATGTGGAGGATGAGTTTGGCCGCCCATTTGCATGCGACCCAGGAATCTCCACAGTAGTAATGAAGAAGATAAAAAAAGTAACAAGCATTCCGGCATTTGCCAAGTTAACCCCGAATGTTTCCAGAATAGGAGAAATAGCAGAAGCAGTGGAAAAAGGGGGAGCAGATGGAATAACCGCAATAAATACTGTGGGTCCGGGGATGCTCATAAATATTGAAGCAGCAACACCCGTCCTCTCAAATAAGGTTGGAGGCATCTCAGGCCCTGCAATCAGGCCGATTGCAGTCAAATGCATATATGATATCCATAAATCCACCAAGCTCCCAATTATTGGCACTGGAGGGGCAACCACAGGCAGGGATGCAGTAGAGATGATTATGGCGGGTGCCAGTGCTGTTGGAATCGGAAGCGGAGTCTATTACCGCGGACCGGGAGTATTCAAGGCAGTTGCAAAAGAAATTCAGGAGTTTATGGATACCGAAGGATACAAATCAATAGAAGAGATGAGGGGGATTGCCCATGAAGACCAATGAATTCATCGTTAAAAGAATAGAAGAAGTACTTCCAGAGTCTGAGGACAGTAAAACATTTGTGCTGCCATACAACCTTAAATCAAAGCCGGGCCAGTTTGTAATGGTCTGGCTTCCCGGAGCAGGAGAAAGGCCCATCTCCATCTCAGGAGAAAAGGACGGAAAATTCAGCGTCAGTCTTTGTGCGGTTGGCCCTGTTTCAGAAGCAATTTGCAAACTAAAAAAAGGAGACAAGCTTGGTTTTCGGGGTCCATTCGGAACGCAGTTTTCTATTCCAAAGGATTCTACCTCCCTTGCAATGGTGGGCGGAGGCTATGGCTCAGCGCCCTTAGCTTACCTTACTGAAGTTGCCATAAAAGAAGGAAAAAAAGTTTATTTTATTGAAGGTGCCAGAAACAGGAACAGGCTCCTCTTCATAAACCGCATGAAAAAGGCTGGTGCAGAAGTCCTCATCGCAACAGATGACGGAAGCGAAGGCGTCAAAGGCTACTCTACAGATGTGCTAAAAAACATCCTGAAAATGCACAAAATCGACAAGGTTTTTACGTGCGGCCCGGAAATAATGATGAAAAAAACTGTCCAAATCAGCGAAGAATTGGGGGTCCCAAGCGAAGTGAGTATAGAGAGATATATGAAATGCGGCTTTGGAATCTGCGGTCAGTGCGCAATAGATGAAGAAGGAATCTGCCTTTGCAAGGAAGGCCCCATTATTTCAGGAAAGAGAGCACTCTCCCTAACAGAGTTTGGAAGATATCGCCGGGATTCCACAGGCAAAAAAGTAGAATGGTGAGTCAAATGGAAGAATATGATACAATAATAATAGGCGGGGGCCCCGCAGGACTCTCTGCAGCTCTTTACTCATCCAGAGATGGCCAGAAAACACTTATTCTTGACAAGGGAGTTCCCGGAGGGCAGATTTACCTCAGTTCGGTAGTGGAGAATTATCCCGGAGTAAAGTCCACTGATGGGCAGGCGCTTATTGCAACAATGGTTGAACAGGCGAAATTTTTTGGAACCAAAATCAATCAATTTGAAGAAGTAAGTGAAATTGACCTAAATAAAAAAATCCTCAAAACAAATAAAGCGGAATACAAAGCAAAATCTATCATACTTTCAACTGGGAACAGATGGAAAAAGCTCAATGTCCCAGGAGAAGCTGAATTCGTAGGAAAGGGAGTAAGCTATTGCGCAACATGCGATGGGCCATTTTTCAAAGATGAGGAAGTTGCTGTAATAGGCGGTGGAGAATCAGCCGTAGAAGAAGCACTCCACTTGACAAAATTTGCAAGCAAAGTTTACCTCATCCACAGAAGGGATAAACTTCGCGCAAGCAAAAGGCTTCAGGATCTTGCATTCAAAAACCCAAAAATAGAATTTATCTGGGATAGTGAAGTATCCAGCATAAATGGGGCGCAGAAAGTAGAGTCCCTCACAATCAAGAACAAGAAAACAGGTGAAGAAAAACCCCTGGATATTTCTGGCATATTCATCTTCATCGGAATGATTCCAAACAGTGAATTCTTAAGTGGGCAATTGGAAACTAATGAGCGAGGCTACATTATTACAAATGAAAAAATGCAGACCAAATTCCCAGGAATTTATGCAGCTGGAGATGTTAGGATGTCTCCTGTCAAGCAATTAACTACTGCAACTGCAGATGGCACAATCGCAGCAATTAGCTCCTTAGAAATCTAATAATGCTCGCTTTCTTTTTCAAAGAAGCGAATCATGGCACTTGCTGCTATCGGGTAAAATACAAAATACATAATTATATTCAACAGCGGAACAAGCAAGCTCATGCACACCATGCAATACAATACATAAACCAGCAATGCCCTGAAGTGCGTATCTTTGATGAAATTCAGCGAGATCAGTATCGCACTGAATGGCTTCACTCTTTTTTCCACATACGCAATAAAGGAAAAGGAAAACAGGAATTCTATTATGAAAACCAGGATCAGGGCAATCCCTCCGAATATGTATAGTATGGCTTCATGAATGCTTCCCAGATCCAAAAAGTAATATATCAGGGCAAGCGGAGTAAGGAAGAATCCGATTACTATTGTTTTAACAAGTACGATTACAAAAAACTTTGGGCCATGCTTAAATGCATAATTCATAAACGAAACAACCCCAACAGATTCTTTGTGGAGTGCCCGATAATATTCCTTAACCAGCGAGCCGCAATATCCAGAAGCAAAAACCCAATTGAGCAAAAAGAGAATTGCACCGAGTATCCCAATTACAATTAACATAATTTCCGAATCGAGCCCAAATGCAGTTAAGAAAAGGAATGTCAGAAGCAAAACCCCTACAGAAGCCCCAAGTGTTACCAGAAAGAAGAGTGGAGCGATAAACGTCGGGAGCATGAAGGATACGGGGTTCCGTGAAAAACTCTCAATGGAACTTTTTATTGCCTCTAACAACTAAATCACCATTTTTGCATTAGTCTTCAGCCTTTAAAAACTTTGTCCAGCTCTTTCTTCTCATGGATGATTTCCTCATTTTCCTTGCAGAGAAAGATGCCCTGCAAAATCCCATCCAGATAACTACTAAATCATTGGGGAGAGCATTTAGCATGAGCCAGCAGAATGCGTCTGTGCGCATAAGGAAACTAGAAGAGAAAGGATTTCTGCAAAAAAGTGCAAAAGGAATCAAATTAACTGAAAAAGGAAAGAAGGAGCTTTCCTCAACATACCACCGGCTCAAAAGGGTTTTTATGCAAAAGCATTATGTTTTTGTTGGAAAAGTTGTTCGCGGCTTGGATGAAGGCAGATATTTTGTTTCCCTTCCCCAGTACAAAAAAAGAATAAATGCAGCAATAGGCTTTATTCCATGGCCTGGCACACTGAATGTTGAACTGGATGAATCCCAATTGGAGTTGCGAGTTGGACTCAGAGAGCACAAACCACTAGTAATCGATGGGTTTACGCACAAAGGCAGGGATTATGGTCCGGTAGAGCTCTATGCATGCAATGTGAATGGATATAAAGGAGCTATTATTTTCCCTTTCCGCTCCCACCATGGCCTCAGGGTTCTGGAATTAATTTCTCCATATGATTTGTCCAAAAAGCTGGAGACCCATCTAGGCTCAAAACTAAAAGTAGAAGTTATTTTTGAGTAGCCTATTCTTCTACTGTTCTTTGTATATCCGCTCCCCTGGGCCTTTCAGGGGGACGCGCTTTTCTAGCCTTCTCACGTTCTTTAGCAAGCCTCTCCTGCAGCCTCTTTCGTTTCTCTGCTTCATGCTCCCTGCGTTCTTTAGCATCCAGCCGTTTTTTGATCCCCAAATCTATTCCAGTATCCAATTCTATTCCTTTGAACATTATATGGTAGAATCCCCTATATGATACTGCAAGTACCAGTGCAAGCCCAAGCAATCCCAATTCTACGCTCGAATTAATTATGGGGGTTATCAAAATGCTTATCCGGTCATGCATTATTGAGAATGCAAAAGCCAGTAGGATAAGTATCATAAATGAGATAACAGTGGATATGATTGGGCGCTCTAATCTCATTTGCTTTACTACTTTCCTATTGGATATCCCGGTTTTTTCTTCGATTATTACCATTACCAGCAAAATTACGAAAAATGCTGTTAGCGAAGTTAAGCTGTAAAGGGATATTCCAAAGAAATTAAGCACAAATAATGCAATTACTGCAGATACCAGTGCCTCTATGAACAATTTCATGTTCGGTATATAGAATTGAATAACTTAAAAATTTATCTTATCCTCATGTAATCTGATTTTGTTTCTATTATAAATTACTTACAGGAATTGAAATATGAACGGAAGGCATAGCCTGCCTTCTGTGTTCCGATGCCAGGGATGGCACCGTGCAGCATTAAACTAAGCGCCAAAATGGCTTGCACCGTCATTTGGCCTTCACGGGCCGTTTCATCTTCATTTTGCAGACACCTCGGAATCCTTCATAGTTAGCCTGCAGAAGTTACGTTTCTGTTCCCGCTTGGAGCCCCCTTAAGGAGCCTGTTCCTCAGGTGGGCAGAGCTTCCTCCGGAGTACCCGGTGAGCTGCATACCTTCCGTTCGCCAATATTACGTATTTCTTTCTATTTATTACTTCCTAACATCTCACTGGAAACACTGGAAACCCACTCTTCCGCTTCTTTTAAAATAACCCAGCTACACAATAAACATAGAGCATCTTCGGATGCGGAATAAAAATGAGCATCTCTTCTGAGGTGCAGAAGGTGAAACAAATGGAAGAAAAACTTGAAGAATTTGAGGAAATTGAGGAAACCCCATCAGCGGGAGCAGCACCAGCAACCCAGCCTAAAACTGAGGGTGCCGGAAGCGGCGGAGAAAGGCCGGATTTCCGTGTAATGCAGCCAGATAGGGATAAAGATGGAAATTCCACCCTAAAGAATGTAGGGGGAATGTGGAAAAAAACCAGCAAGAATGGAAATGAGTTCTATGTGCTTAATATCGGCAGGCTCACCCTCCTAGTTTTCCAGAATGACAGGCAGGGAGGCACAGGTGGCACCAATGAGTGATAAAGACAAGAAATACGAGCTCTTAAAAGAGCTCGAAGACCTCCCAGGAATAGGGGGGGTCACCGCAGATAAACTCAGGAAAGCTGGTTATGATGATCTGCAGAAGATTGCTGCCTCAAACCCACACGAACTTGCTGAAGCAGGGGAATTTGGGGTTGAAGCTGCAAAAAAGGCAATTGAAGCAGCCAAAGATGCTATGGAAACCGGGTTTGAGACTGCAGATAACATCCTGGAAAGGAGAAAAGCAATCAAGAGAATTCCTACAGGTTCCGAAAATTTTGATGAACTTCTTGGCGGAGGTGTAGAAACCCAATCCATAACTGAATGCTTTGGGAAATTCTCTTCAGGAAAATCCCAGGTAGGATTTCAGTTGGCAGTAAATGCGCAAGCGGCCCTTGCAGAAGAGGGAGAGCCTCCGGTTCGCGTGCTATTTATCGATAGTGAAAGTACATTCAGGCCAGAGCGCATTGTGCAGCTTGCTGAAGGAGCAGGCTTAGACCCGGAAACTGCCCTAAAAAACATTTTTGTAGCAAGGGCGGAGAATTCCAACCATCAAATCCTGCTTCTGGAAAAGGCAGAGGAAATGATCAAAAAAGAGAATATCCGCTTAATAATTGTAGATTCTCTCACTTCCCAATTTCGTGCAGATTACCTGGGAAGGGGAACACTCGGAGAACGGCAACAAAAGTTGAACAAGCATGTTCACACCCTGCAAAAATATGCAGACAAGTTTAACGTTGCAATCTATGTGACCAACCAGGTGATGGATAACCCCGCAATACTCTTTGGGGACCCGACCACACCAATTGGGGGCCATGTGCTCGCGCACGCAGCCACTTATAGAGTGTACCTCAGAAAGAGCAAGGAAAGCAAGAGAATTGCAAGGCTAATTGACAGCCCGAGCCTTCCTGAAGGGGAAGCGGTTTTCAAGGTCACTACAAAAGGAGTTGGGGATTAATCCCCTTTCTTGATTTTTATGGAACTAAAAACAAACCAACTTGAGTTCTTAGAGCGCTGCAAAGAAGCGCAGAAAATAGCATTATCGTTCAAAAACCCTCTAATTGTTTTCCATTATGATGCCGATGGGATTACTTCCGGAGCAATAACCCAAGAGGCATTTCTAAAGCAAAATAAAAAATTTCGCCCTTTTCCGGCCAAGAAGCTAGATGATTCAGTGATTGAAGAGATACAAAAGGAAAAAGAAATAGTCTTTGTGGATCTTGGAGGCGGAAACAAAAGGGTAAATGAGCTCAATGACGTAGTAATAATTGACCACCACCAGACCGAAGGAATAGAAAAGCTCCAGGTAAACCCCCTTCTTTTTGGAATTGATGGGGGAGCAGAACTTTCTGCTTCAGGAGCAGCATCCCTTGTTTTTGAGCATCGTTTTGATTTAGGGGTAGTTGGAGCAGTAGGAGACATGATGTATCCTTTAGTGGGAATGAACCGCTATGTTCTTGAAGAGGGCACAAAAGACAACTCCCTTGAAGTAAAAAATGAATTAAGGCTTTATGGGAGGTATTCGCGGCCCCTAATAGATTTTCTGGCGTATTCGGATGAGCCATTTATCCCTTCTCTTGCATACAATTTGGAAAACTGCGAAAAATTCCTCTCTGATTTAGGAATTGAAATAAAGGAATCTGAAAAATGGAAGAAATATTCTGAACTTAGTTTTCCAGAAAAGAAAAAACTAATTTCTGCACTTGCCAAACTCCTAATAGATAAAAATATGCAATGGGCAGCAGCAGAACTTGTGGGAGAAACATACTTGCTCAACCAAAGGAAGAACCAACCGGGAATCTATGATGCAGCAGAATTTTCCACAGTGCTAAATGCTTGTGGGCGGCACAAGAATCCAGAAGTGGGAGTTGACCTTTGCCTAAACCAGGAACATTCTTATGAAAAAGCACTTGAACTTCTAAAAAAGCACAAACTCGCAATTAGAAAAGGCGTTACATATGCAAAAATGCACATTAATGATTTTGGCCCCTTCTTTTTCATAGATGCAAGAGAAATAATTGAAGATTCCATAATTGGCATAGTGTGTGGCATGGTTTCCGGAGGGAAAACCAAACCAATTCTAGGAGTAGCAACAACAGAATCCGGTCTAAAAATCTCTTCCAGAGGAACAAAAACCCTGGTGGATAATGGCCTCAACCTCGGAGCCTTAATGGCAGCCTGCACAAAAGAAGTAGGGGGTATTGGCGGAGGACATAAAATTGCTGCGGGTGCCAATATTCCTGCTGATTCCCTTAATCATTTCCTTTTTATTGCAGCCCAATTTTTACGGCAATAATCGAATTACCAGCTAAACTCCTTTTATATGTTTTGAAAAGAAAAGCTTCTATGGCAAACCATTTTCCTAGCCGGAAAATAAATTTAGCGCTTAAACTTACCCAGATGCAGGCCCGCCCCCGCCCAGCATCTACCCCAAGAGGCCCCACTTCCCCAAAATTCTTCCTTATTATCGGAGGCCATCATGGGAAAAGTGCTCCCGCAAGAAATGCATTTTCAGCTAAAGAGTGCATTCTGGAACAAAAGGAAAATCTTTTTATTGTTGATTTTGGCCATTCTAAACCAAAAACAATTTCTAAAAGCAGAATTTTTTCTATGCCCAGTGAGCAAACCCCTCAATCCATTAGCGCAAAAGAAGAAGTATCTCTCCAAATGAAAAACTCAGTGCAAAATCCCGCAGGAGCTTCCCCCAAACAAATTGCCCCTAAAACCGTCAAATTGCTCAATGACATGTGCAACTCAGTCAAATCCCAGTCCTCAGTTCAAAAAGGGCTCAAAAACAAAAGCTCTGGAAGGTTTGACCAAAATTGGGTAATAAAGTGGTTTGTTTGGTTTAGTTTTGTAGTTGCAATGCAACTCAAGCCATGGGCAGTAAAGTTGATTAGCGGTGCAGAATCTTTCTTTAGTAATAATGTTCGTGCTGAGAGTGCCAAAACCCCACATGGGGGATAATCGGGTTTAAAATTTTCTTTTTTCCAAACATTTTATCCACGAAAAATTACGCAATATTTTTATTGTTTGCGTTTGTATTACGAATGTGAAATAAAATGGGAGCATTGGACAAAATAAAAAGCTGGCTCTTTGGAAAACACGAAGAGAAAGAAATGAAAGCCAGCCCAGAGCCTCCCATGCATCGCCAGGAAACAGTAATTTACGAGGAAGAAGAAGAAATAAAGGAAGAGCCCAAAATTGATGAGTATGTTGATGTGGAGCTTGTAAAACCTGGTGCAACTAATAGTAAAATACCCATGGAGGGTACCACTATGGTGAAGAAAAAAACAACCAAGAAAAAAGTAACTAAAAAGAAAACGGCCAAAAGGAAAACAACTAAGAAAAAGACCACAAAGAAAAAAGTGACCAAGAAAAAAACAACAAAGAAGAAGACCACAAAGAAAAAAACAACCAAGAAGAAAGTCACCAAGAAAAAGACGACCAAGAAGAAGACCACAAAGAAAAAAGTGACCAAGAAGAAGACCACAAAGAAAAAAACAACAAAGAAGAAGACCACAAAGAAAAAAACAACAAAGAAAAAAACAACAAAGAAAAAGGTCACTAAGAAAAGGAAGAAGAAATAATCTGTAAATTGAAAATAGGCGGCCGTCCTATGCCTACTTTTATTTTTTTCATCTCCCCAAATTTTTTTATAAAAAATTTTATGGGAGGAGCACTGCGGTGGCAAGTACTGTTGTCCACTTCCCCTCTTTATCTACTTCCGCGGTAGCAGTAGCGTTAGTAGTTTTAACTATTTTTCCACTCATCTTAAAATATTCTTCCTTGGCATTCCACGCCGCATCAGGATCAAATTCAATTCCCAATGTGGATGCCAACATGCTTGCTGCAAGGTCTTCTGCATACTCACCTGATTCCTGCCGGCTTTGCCCATATGAATGGTGTTCACTCAAGTACCCATGCCATGTTCTCCTGTCTTTTGGGAGCGCAAGTCCTACAGAAGCAGAAATCTTTCTGCTTGGTTCGCATGAACTTAGTTTCGACATTACGCAAAAGACAATCTGTCCTGGATTAAGCTCTTTCACCCCCTCCTCCCGCTTGAGATATTTTGCCCCAGGAGGAAAAATGCTTGAAACGTATACAAGATTGCAGTATGCAATTCCTGCATCGCGCAATGCTTCTTCAAAGGAACCTAGTTGGGTATTAGACCTGCCAACTCCCTTAGTGAGAAACACTTTTTTTGGAACCATATTCATTGAACTCATGGCTATTTTTTTGGGGGTATTCCTTTAAGAAACTGCCTTTATAGATTTCTCTTATGGCACTCACGGTGGGAGTAGTAGGTAAGCCTAATGCAGGCAAGAGCACATTTTTTTCGGCCCTTACTATGGCAGATGCCAAAATTGCAGCCTTTCCCTTTACTACACTTGAACCCAATATTGGAGTGGGTTATGTGAGAAAAAAATGCCCTCACACTGAAATCGGAAAAGAATGCAAACCCAGGGATTCATTCTGCCGTGAAGGAATAAGGTTTATTCCAGTCAAATTAATTGATGTGGCCGGCCTGGTTCCCAATGCACACAAAGGCAAGGGCCTTGGTTTTCAGTTTTTAGATGACCTAAGCAGTGCTGATGCCTTAATCCAAGTAGTAGATGCAAGTGGAAAAACTGATTTGGAAGGAAAAGCAACCACAAATGCCGATCCAATGTCCGAAGTAACCTTCCTTCGCTCGGAACTTTATCATTGGATTGCAAGTATAATCACAAAAAACTGGAAAAAAGTAAGAACCAAAAACATCAGTGCCCTTGCGGAAATGCTTTCTGGACTCAAAATCTCTCCGGAAAAAACAAGTCAGATTGCCCGCAAGCTTTCTTTGGATACTGCGCGCTTGAATTGGTCTGAAGAAGAGCGCCTTGAGTTTTCCAAGGAAATAATCTCTGCAAAACCAATTCTGGTTGTTGCCAATAAGATGGATGAGCTACATTCTCCCATAGACATGCAAACTCTTTTTCCCAACACAGATGTAATCCCAACTTCTTCACTCTATGAACTTGCCTTAAAAAAAGCAGATGAATCAGGAGCAATCTCTTACCTGCCTGGTTCACCATCATTTGAAATAAAAAACGCCACAAATAAACAGAAAGAGGTTTTGGGGCAAATTGCATCATATCTTGAAAAAAACAAAACAACTGGAGTGCAGGACGCCATTGAAACCTTAGTTTACAAAAGAATGTCTCACTTGGTTGCATTTCCTGTAGAAGATGAAGCCAAATGGGCTGACCAAAAGGGAAATGTTCTTCCAAACTCATTTCTTCTTCCAGAAGGGAGTACCCCTCTTGATTTAGCAGAACGAGTGCATACTGACTTGGCAAATAACTTTATTTCGGCTCTAGACGCAAGGAAAAAGACGCGTTTAAGTAAAGAATATGAATTAAAAGATTGTGATATCATAAAGATATTCTCAAAATAGGTGTTTTCTATGGCTAATGATGTCATTTATCCCATAATATCCATTCTAATAGTGCTGATTGTAGCCGCAGGGATTTATTACCTTGCGGACACGTTGGGCGCTACTGGAATCCACCTTGAAGAAGGTGGCCATGAAGGAGCCCAAGAAGAGAGTCATGAGGAAGAAGCCCACCATCAAGAAGAAGGCAGCAACGCTGAAGCGGAAGCGCTTTTCTTTGCGGCTATGGATAAACCCCTTCAATATGAAGAATATATTTTTGCATATACTGAAACTGCCTCCAATGGATATACTGATTCAGTATTCATAAGCTCTTCTGAAAACGAATCATACGTTAGAAAAGAGGACGCGATCTTTACTAGGGAGCTCTTTTTGGGGGATAATAAGACAATACTGTGCTTGGAAAATGTTAACCGGAAGCTGTGTACGGAAGTTGACCAGAATTCTACATTCAATCCATATGTATATACGCTCTCCTCACTGTTATACAATAGGGAAAACATACAGGAAAACAAAGAATCTAATGAACTCTTAATTGAATACGGTGCAATTGTTTTCCAGTCTGGGATGCCCACAAAAACTTATGGTGAGCAAGAATGCACTGAGATTGCATATACACTGGATTATTCTAAACTTACAGTGGAGCAAATGAGGATGCTTGGGATGAGCCCACAGACTCCGGAAGTACTCCTCTCAAAGGAATATAACTTCACTCTTTGCATCGATCCTGAGAATCATGATGTAGTGCACAAATCTCTCTCTTACCTTAACTTTGGGGTTCCTGAGTCTACAGAATCCATTACAACCCAGGCAGATTGGGGGGAATTTTTTGAGGAATTTGCCTTCCCAACCGATATTGCTGAAGATGTGGATATGAATGAGTTTTATCAAGCACTCAAGATGAGCCAGGTCAATTATGCAAATTGCCTGCTGGATGAAAACTTTGATAGCTGCATTTCTTCAGAAGCTCTCTTGAGCAAGAATGAAAGGCTCTGCGAGCTGGTTACCAATGTCAGTAAGCGGGACCAGTGTTACCTTACAGTTGCCCTTGATAAAGGAAGCCCACTTATTTGTGATTATATTTCCCCAGAAGTTCAGGATGACTGTTATATCGAGTTTGCCTGGAAATACAAGGATACAACCTACTGTGGGCAGATAACTAATATCTCCAAGCAGAATGAGTGCCTTAATGTAGTAATTGAACCCGAAGAAGGAGCGGAACTTATCGAAGAGATGGAAGAAGGGCTCCCAACAAACGAAACTCTTGAAGAAGAATTGGAAGGAGGACCTGCCCAAGAGCCAGATGGGCCTCAGGCATCAGAATGCACAATTGATGCAGATTGTGTAACCGCTGGATGTTCCTCACAACTTTGCGTTCCAATTTCTCTCTCGGATGCAGTGACTACTTGTGAATACCTAGAGGAATACGACTGCCTCCCCCTTAGCCACTGTGGTTGCTATGGAGGAAAATGCGGTTGGGAGCAGAACCAAGAATACTTAAATTGTTTGGCCGAAAAATCAACAGAATAAGGTGATAAGTGGTGATAGTGGGAAACAGAGTAACTAAAATCGAAGCAGCAAGAGAAAAGCAGGAGCCGAGAAAAGGCCTTAACTTCAAGATAAACATCAAGGATGTCAAAGTAGCAGCAAAAAAAGTTGACATTACCTATGATTACACAGCAGAGTATACTGAAGGGGTAGGCCACATAACAATTGAAGGCATTATGACAGCCGAAGAAGAGAAGTCTCTTCTTGACGAAGTGAAGAAAGAGTGGGCAGGCAAAAAAAAGCTTCCACAGAATTATGCTGAAGTAATTCTGAATGCCATTAACTACTTTGGCGGAATCAATGGAGTGCTAGCAGCGAGGATTGTCAACCTTTCTCCACCTATTGTGCCCCCGAGATTTACTCTTTCTAAACAAGAATAGCTGCATCTTTTAGGATGAGGTATGTGCCATAACTTTTTGGCACTTCTTTTTCTTCTCCTTTTTTTATTTTTTCCATGGTTGAATTTGCAAAATCCTGCGCAGACAAATCCTGTGTTGCTTTGATTTTTAACAAACCGCTGTCAAATGCAAGCGCATCCCTATATGGCTCAAAACCTTTGAAGTTATCCAGTTTTTTAGCAACTAACCCAGTAGAGCCGTGGATTGTATTGGGGACCCTGATTAGGCGTTTTGTATCAATTGTTACTCCAGTATCTACATCCACTGTTTCTAAGCGCATTTCTTTTTCTGCAACCTTGATTGTGCGCTCCACAATATCTTTGATTGGGCTTCTGCTCCAGTTCCCATCTTCCATACAAGAGAGGACCTTGTTTTTTTCTTCTCCTTTTTTGAGTCCCCGATGTATCTTTGAAGGTTTTTCTTTTAGGGTTTCCTGGATAATTCTGCAAAATCTTCCCCGGTAGCCCCAGTCACTTCTCTTTGGCCCCATAATTCTGTATTTGTCCATCTTTTCAAAGAATTTGCTTAAATCCAAACCCGCACCGGAAACATAATCTGCAATTTCTCTTCTTTCATCCCCATTAATTTTCCTGAATTGGGGGGATTTAACATGTATGTGGAACCCCCTTCCCCCAGAGAACACACGGGTAATCTCCCCTTCCTTTATCCCGAACTCTTCTTTCAAAACATCCTCCAGTTTGATTGCATCGTTTGTTACTCCCTCTATTTCTTCTGGAGTGAGAAACATCCCAGCATGAACATCCAGGTCAAAAATAAGGTCTCCGCCCAGCCATTCTTTGTTTTCCATAGGGGTAGCTTCAGGATACTTGTAATATGCAATTGAGTGCGAGATAAAGAGCGGTGAGTCCTGCACTAGGTAATTCCTGAGTGCCTCATCAGTTGCAAAAGACATATGGCGGGATTCAATCTTTTTTCTGAAACCTCCAACTCCGAATTCTCTCTGCTCGATAAATGGGACTTCTACTTTGGCCTGTCCGTAATATTCAGAAAATAACTTGCGGATCATTGCTTTTTCTGCTTCCATGCCTTCCACCTCAGAGGATTTCCTATTTTGCAGTTTGCAATACATAACCCATAACTTAGCATCATGCTGCAAGAAGGCATTGAATACTCCCTCTTGATTGCATGTTTAATCTGGTAACTTGCTATTCTCTCATCATAATCAGGAAAATTGGAAAAAATCTGCAATATTTTTTCATAGGGCATTCCCTTGTTGATTAAATATACTACCAAGGTCCACCTTCCCTGATGCCCCAGGTTCTGATGTTTCTTTGCTGTTTCCAAGAGCTTTTCAATGCAAGGGGGGTTATCTCCCTCCTTAAAACTCATCTTGGATGGTGCTGTTCTTGGAACCAGTTTCATAAGCCGCTCTGAATTTTTCCGTATTACTTCCGGAGCATTGGGGAAGCGGCCAACACTCTCTACTCTCATCTTTACTCCTTCTTCCATTAAGCGGATTACTTCCCTTGGAGTAATCTCTACAAATCCTCCCTTTACATTTCTGTTAATTAACCGATAATCCACCGATTTAGGAGTAAAGCGCACATAAACCTCTATTGGCAAAACCATTCTTCCTTCAAATTCTTGTGGGAGTACCCCCAACTCTTTCCTGAGTTTTTCCAGATTAGCCTCGTTCTCTGAACCCATCAGGTAAGATGCTTTTTTGGCTTCAGCTATTGCAAATTTGTTAATTAGATATCTATTTTTTAGGTGTGCTAAGAGCATACGTGCTGCCCCATAGGACCCAATTTCAATTAACTGGTCTGAGATGTGCACAGGGTTTGCAGGCCGATACTCCCGATTAAGGGCAGCAACTATCCGCTTTACCCCTTTTTCTGCTATCTCATCACTGATTTGAATTTCATTTTCTATAATTGCCTGCTTGCCCTCTTCAGTAAATGGATATTTGCAGGCAAAATTAAGGTTCATGCACCTATTTTGCATTCTCCGTATTATAAAACTTAATGGAAGTACCTTGCCAGTTAAATGTAACCATGGTTACATGTATTATGCATCCACAATACTCCCTTTATCGAAGTATTTGCTCACAGCCAGATAAGCCAAGTCAAATGCCATAAGTGCAATGAAGAATGCCCATATTCCGCTTGCTACACCAATTACAAAAGTAACTCCCTTAAGCCAAAGGCGATACTCCCGCATAGGTTTGAATGCACCCTCAAGCTCCACCTCATCCAGGGCAGCTACAATAAAGAACGGAAGCAACAGCTGCACGCTTGCCCAGTCCATTCCAAAGAAGAAGGGAATAGCAGCAGCAATCACAACCGCCAAGCCATGAACCGGCTTATCTATTTTCCCCATCAGAACCTGTGCAGCAATAATTCCAACAAAAAGCATAGCTGCAGGGGAAAACGCCAGGATATATCCCATAGCAAGACCCGCAATAATTCCAAGGGGCCATTTAACCCAGTGTTTCCCCTTCTTCTGGTCTTCTAAGTAATCAACATGCTTAATTGCCGCACCGGCAATAATCGCAGCTATGACGTATTCCCACATACACTTCACTTCATTGAATAATATATTAAAGGTAGCGTAACTGTTGCATCCCCATGCACAGTAACATGCTCTCCTTTCTCTTTAATTTTCCCCCAGCTTACTGCTTCCTTTGCAGGAGCCCCACTTAAGCTCCCGTCCCAGGGTTCGGCCGTAGTCAAATACAGTGCATAATCCAGGCCTCCCCTCATCAGGTTCACTCCGATTGTGTGATGTTTGGATATTCCGCCCCCGATAATAATTCCCGCAGTTTTCTCAGCATTCAAAGCCAAGTCTGCTAGCTGCTTCATGTCACTTGTAACATCAATCCCAAAGTCCGCATTCTCCTTTTTCTGCTTCCAAAAATAAGTCTGCAGCCCAATAGCAGAATCCGTAATTCCTGGAGAAAACACAGGAATGTTTTTTTTATATGCTTGCTTCAAAAATGAGCCATCATCTTCAATCTGGGCTCCCATCTCCCGGGCAATCTCGCTTGGGCTCACAATTTTCTTTTCTCTGCTCACTTCTAAGAACACCTTTTCCATCCTTTTCTCCAGCAATTCATAGCGGGAGCTTGGAACCAGTATGTTCCCAATCCGGTTTATCCCCTCTTGGTGCAATTTAGCATCATCCTCCGCAAAGCTTCCAAGAAGGTATGGTTCATATGCCTTAATCATATCATGGTCCAGCGCTCCCCCGGTAGTAACAATAACATCAGCATAACTCTCCTTCACCATATCCGCAAGAACTCCTCGTAAACCCGAAGCCACCACATTTGCAGTAAAAGCGAGAAAAGTAGTTGCCCCTTCCCCCTTCATTTTTTTCATAAGCTCTACAGCCTGCCCCAGGTGCGTTCCCTGGAACCCGCTCTCCCCATACGCTTCCACCAGCTCCTCCACTGAAGGTGCTTTCTCAAAATGAATATCCTTAACGTTCATAAATCCTTTTCTTGCCCCAAAACAAATATAAGTTCACTCGGTATTTATTCTCCCATGAGCCTAACATCAAAACAAATAGCAGGACTCCTTCTTTTTCTGGGAGCAGCCCAATTCATGATTGTAATGATTGTGGCAGAAGCTCTATACCCAGATTACAGTATTTCCAATAATTACATAAGCGACCTGGGCGTTGGACCAACGGCCACACTCTTTGGAGCATCCGCATTAATTTGCGGAATATTCCTCCTCAGCGCATCTTATTTTTGCTTCAAAGACTTTAAAGATAAAATATTCTGCACCCTCCTTGCAATAGCCGGATTAGGTGTAGCCGGAGTAGGGCTCTTTCCCGAAACAACAGCCCTACATATCCCCTTTGCCCTCCTTGCATTCCTAGTTGGCCCAATAGCAATATTTGCGTCCTATCGAATAACCAAACCCCCATTTTCCTATTTCTCAGTGTTCCTTGGGGCATTTGCCCTCCTTGCACTAATCCTGCTCCACTACCGTATAACTCTGGGGCTCGGAGTAGGCGGAATGGAGCGCATGATTGCCTACCCCATACTCATATGGGGTGCAGGAATGGGAGGATACCTTATGTCCCCAGCCACACAATTAACTAAACTCAAGTTCAGGGGAATAAACCTCCAAACTGTAATTGGTTCATTGATTATTGTAGGGGGAATCCAATTTGCACTAATCCTAATTGCAGCCCAAGCCCTCTATGCAGGATACGATATTCCCACCAACTACATAAGCGACCTTGGAATGGGTGCAACCGGACTTCTCTTTAATTCTTCAGTAGCCCTCTTTGGTTGGCTCGTAATAATAGCAGCCTATTTCACACTCTCTGCATTCAAGGACAAACTCTTTTCTCTTGTTTTGGGCCTAGCCGGGCTAGGCGCAGTAATCACCGGATGGTTCACAGAAACCTTCCACTTCATGCATGGTGTTGCTGCATTCTTAGCATTCTTCTTTGCCCCGGTTTCATCCTTTGTAGTATTCAGAATAGCCAAACCCCCTTTTGCTTACCTCTCAGCAGCCCTAGGTGCTTTCACTCTGGTAGCAATGGTGTTATACTCCCTTGGAATTTTCCTGGGCTTAGGCTATGGAGGAATAGAGATGCTGATAGTTTACCCAGTAACAATCTGGGCAACCAGTTTAGGAGGATACTTCCTTGCAACTTCCCAAAAATAAGATTATTCCCTACTAAGTAAACACTCTACTTCCGAGAGGGATTCTGATTTCCCATAACCTGATTCAAATGCCCAAAGCAACTTAGGGTCCCTTCTGGAGAGTTCAGTTAATACCCGCCTCAATCCATTAGTCTGATCCGAAACACCGACCTCTTCTCCCCTAGACATAAACCAAGTGTGTTCAAAATCAATCAATGTAATTTTCTTGCCATCCCACATTGCGTTTCTTCCAGCAGCATCTTCTAAAACAATTCCCAATTCATGGGCGCGCCTTAGTATTTTTCCGTATTCCATCCAAGCCAGTGTTTCTTCAACCATATTTAGGGGCTCCCCCTGCACCCATTCAAAGATTCCAAACTCAATTCCACTAGAAATAATTTTTGCTAAGGGCCTAGCAACATCCAAGCCCCGCACCAACATCTCCCCTGCCTTTTCTAAGTGATCAGCTTCCCAAGG
>JGI10211J34971_10000316_pt1 | contig 38713 bp, 33 predicted proteins | sample Etolagsediment_FD_34971 | JGI IMG/M metagenome (IMG submission 34971)
CCCGCAGCAGGCTCTGTATATTTTTTATGTTTGGTAAATATCAAATATTCCAAACACTCAAAAAAACTATGCAGCAGCCAGACGAGATCAAACAGGCATTCATTCAGGACTTCGGTGAAGCTTATCAGCGCTTTGGGCTGCCTAAACTCATGGGCCGCATCATCGCCCTCCTCATCTTCAGCCCCGATGAAAAGTGTTTGGACGACATCTGCACCGAACTCAATGTCAGCAAAGGCCCCGTGAGCCAGATGCTGGGACGCCTCAGGGACCATAATCTCGTCACCCGGGTCTGGAAGCCCGGTGACCGGAAAGATTATTATTCCGCTGTGGATGACATTTTCGGCAACGCCTTCCGAAATCAGATCACGGTCATGAAACGCAATCTGGCCCTGGCCGGAAAGTACAGTGAACAGATGCACTTCCATGACCCCGAGGGCAAAAGCCACTTCAGCCGCCGCATCCGCGAAATGGAGTTTTTCTACTTTAAAATGGTGGAGGCCTACTCTGAATTTCACAGCCGCTGGGTCGATATCCGGCTCCTGCTCTGAAGCGCAGGCCTCATTCGTTTGGAAATTTTCAAAAGAATAAAAAGACAGAGGTGTTATGGAACTGAAGAAGAAAGTCGCTGTCATCACCGGAGCCGCTAACGGCCTGGGAAAAGCAGCTGTCAAACGCTTTCTCGAAGCGGGTGCATCCGTTTCTATGTGGGATGTTCAGCAGGAGGCCGGAGAAGCCCTGCTGAAGGAACTGTCCGCCTACGGAGAAAAGATCGATTTCCAGACGGTGAATGTCGCCCGCCGCGAGGAGGTTGAGAACGCCGCGGAAGCGGTCCGCTCCGGCATGGGTTCCATCGATATCCTCATTAACAATGCCGGTATCACAAGGGACGCCAGCTTCCTGAAAATGGAGGAAAGCCAGTTCGACCAGGTGATTGATGTGAATCTCAAGGGGGTCTTCAACTGCGGACAGGCAGTGGCCCGGATCATGAAGGAACAGGCTTCGGGGGTTATCATCAATACATCCTCGGTTGTGGCCCTCTACGGAAATTTCGGCCAGAGCAATTATGTGGCATCTAAGGCAGCTGTCATCGGGATGACCAAGGTCTGGGCCCGGGAGCTGGGAAAATACGGGATCCGTGTCAATGCCGTCGCACCGGGTTTCATGCTCACCGACATGGTGGCGAAGATGCCTGAAAAGATTATTGAGCTGATGAGCGGCAAGTCTCTGCTGGGACGCCTCGGAGCACCGGAGGATATTGCCGACGCCTATCTCTTCCTCGCCTCGGACCGGGCCCGCTATATCACAGCCGCCACGCTGTCCGTGGACGGCGGACTGATCTCTTGAGGTCCCTGACGATGCGCAATGCCCGAATTCTGAATGCCGCGATGTATGTTCCGGAACAGCTTCTGCCCAACAGTTATTTCAATTCTCTCCTGGGGGAGGATGTGGGCAGCTGGCTGGAGGAAAATCTGACGATCCGCGAACGGCGCTGGGTCTCCGAGGGTCAGAGTTCTGCGGATCTGGCGGAGCAGACGGCCCTGCGCCTTCTGAAGGGAAGCGGTCTGACGGCCTCCGATATCGATCTTCTCATCATTGCCACGGACACCCCGGAATACATCTCTCCATCTACGGCCTCCGTCGTCCATCACCGCATTGGTATGACGCGCGGAGGGTCCTTTGATGTGAACACGGCCTGTGCAGGTTTTGTCACCGCTCTGGATATGGGTTCCAAATATATTCAGGCCGATCCGGCCTACCGCAGGGTGATGGTCATCGGCAGCTATGCCATGAGCCGCTATCTGGATATGACGGATAAGAAAACGGTCACGCTCTTTGCCGACGGGGCCTCCGGTGTGATCCTCGAGGCCACCGAAGAGACAGACCGCGGATGGCAGGGCTCCCTTCTGCACACAGAGGGTCAGTATCACGACTGGATGGGTATTTACGCCGGCGGAACGCGGACACCCCTGACTCCCGCCTTCAGGGAAGGAGCCAATCCCTATGTTCAGTTTGTCAGAAAGTTCCCGAAGGAGATCAATCCACTGACCTGGGAACGCATGCTCAGGGAACTGCTGCAGAAGATAGGACGGCCGGTGGAGGATGCCGCCATGATCTTTTTCACCCAGATCAATATCAACAGTATCCGCCAGACTATGGAGGCCCTCGGTCTGAGCATGGATCGCACCCACTGTGTCATGGACCGCTATGCCTATACCGGTTCAGCCTGCATTCCCATGGCCTTCACAGAAGCGATGGAGCAGGGACGCCTGAAAAAAGGTGATCTCGTCCTCTTTATGGGCAGCGGCGGTGGCCTGGCCTTCGGATGCGCCGCCTTTACCCTGTAAGTCAGTTAATCGGTCTGTAGTGTTGAAAGGAGTTGAGTGTGACAGCATATAATATTGCCGGATGGGTCCTGGTCCTCCTCTATGCAGCCATCGTTCTGGGTCTGGTGATCCGGGCGGCCCGCCGAACCCGNTCNATGGATGACTATGCTCTGGGTTCCGTGCATTTCAGCCCCGTGGCCGTCGGGCTGTCCCTGGCAGCCAGCATGACAAGTGCCGCCACCTTTATCATCAATCCCGGATTCATTGCCCTCTACGGTCTGACAGCTGTTCTCTCCTACGCCGTTTTTCTGCCCCTGGCCGCCATGGCCAGTCTCTGGTTCTTCAGCAAAGGTTTCCGCCGGCATGGCGATACGGTGAAGGCCCTGACCCTCAGTCAGTGGATGAGAACCCGCTATGACAGTCCCTTTTACGGGATTTTCTTCGCTGTCCTCTCTCTTCTGCTCATCACGTTCATCGTCCTGATCACGGTCGGACTGGTGAAGGTCCTGAGCAAAACTCTGGATGTTTCAGAATTCTGGACCCTCATCGGCATCGTGGCTGTCATTTTCAGCTATATGATGTTCGGAGGCGCCAATTCCATGGTCTATACGAATACGATTCAGGCCTCGATCATGATCCTCGTCGCCCTGATCCTCCTCGGCAGCGGTTATGAACATTTTTCAGAGGGTGTCCAGGGTTTTCTGGACCGGCTCCGGGCCGTGGATCCGGACCTCACACGCTGGACCCGGCCGGATTCCTTTCTCTTCCGGGACTGGTTTGAGATCATGCTTGTGCAGATGATCGTCGGAGTGGCCATTGTCATGCAGCCCCATATTATCACTAAAAGTCTGCTGCTCAAAACGGAACGGGATGTGAACCGCTATCTGCTCACCGGCATTGTGGTGGAAATTCTCTTTTTCTCTGTCGTCTTCGCCGGTCTCTATGCCCGGCTCACTTTCCCCGATCTGCTGGCCGCCGACGGCAGTCCACTGAAAATGGACGGGATGATGAGCGCCTATGTTCTTCAGCATTTTCCGGTCTGGATCGGCCTTCTGGTTATTCTGGGCCTCCTCTCCGCTGGCATCTCCACTCTCGAGGGCCTCATTCAGAGTCTGTCCACCACCATCACCATGGATCTGCTCAAACCCGCTCAGAACTACTTTCTCAAAGCGTCCGCCCCTGATGACAGGCAGTGGATGCGGATAAACAGGGCCGTGATCATCGCCATCGCCGTCTTCACTGTGTTCCTCAGCCATGCCCAGCTGACAGAACCCAAACTGTCGGTGGCCATTTTCGCCCAGAATGGTGTCTATGCCTATTTTGCCTCCGCCTTCGTGCCCATTCTCTTCGGAATGTTTGTCAGACATGCCCGCCGGGAGGCTGTGATCAGTGCCTCCGTCCTCTCCGTGATCGTCCACTTCACTATGTATTACGGAAAGATCGCCCTGCCTCTGACCCGGGCCACCGGCGAAAATCCCGCCGTTGCCGCAGCCACCGCCATTGTCGCCTCCCTCACCCTCGCCGCCCTGCTGCAGTATATCCTTCAGAGAAAAACGGCTCACAGCAGCACAGAAGCGGAGGAGACCGGACGATGATGAAAGACTGGATCCGCTCCTGGGCCCTCTATACACCCCACAGACCCGCCCTCAAAGATCACAGCAGCGGCCGCAGCTGGACCTATGCCGAACTCAACCGTGATGTGGATCGGATCGCCCGCCTCTTTGACAGGGATATGGGCCTTCTGCCGGGACAGAGGGTGGCTGTACTGGCAGGCAATATCGCCGACTATCCGCTCATCTTCTTCGCCGTCCGACGCCTTGGACTCATTCTTGTTCCCCTGAATTTCCGCCTGACCCTGCCTGAACTGTCGGTTCTGCTGAAAGATGCCGAGCCCTCCCTGCTGATCTGCGAACCCGCCTATGAGGACCTGGCCCGGGAACTTGTCGCCCTGCACAGCATACCCGCCCTGTCCGCCCTTGAGGACCTGCAGAAAACCCTTTCAGCATCTGAAAATGACCTGACTGTCTCAGCGTCAGAAGACGCTCCGGCGGCCTCTGATCACCCGTCTGCACCCTCAGATCCGGACATCGATGAGAACGATCCGGTCATGATCCTCTATACCAGCGGGACCACCGGCATCCCCAAAGGCGCCATGATCACTGAGAAAATGCTCTTCTACAACAGTATCAATACCGAGTTGCGTCTCGATATCAATTCCTTTGACCATACCCTGGGTTTTGCCCCCTTTTTCCATACCGGTGGCTGGAATGTGCTTTTCACACCCTTCATGCACCATGGTGCCTCCGTCACACTGCTGGATAAATTCGATCCCGACACGGTCCTGCGTCTGATAGAAGAGGAAAAGGTGACGCTGCTCTTCGGCGTACCCACGATGCTGCAGATGATGGCCGACAGCCCGGAGTTTGATAAACGCGATCTCAGTTCCCTCCGATATGCCGTTGTCGGCGGCGCGCCTATGCCCATTCCCCTGATACGCATCTGGCATCAGCGGGGTGTTTGGATACGTCAGGGTTACGGCCTGACTGAGGTGGGACCCAATTGTTTTTCCCTCCATCAGGACGATGCCGAACGGAAAAAGGGCAGTATCGGCTTTCCGAATTTCTACATTGATGCCCGGATCGTCGCTGAGGACGGACGGATCTGCGGCCCCGGAGAAGTCGGCGAACTGCAGCTGAAAAGTCCGGTGGTGACGCCCGGATACTGGCGCAGACCGAAGGAGACAGCCCTCGCCGTTCAGGACGGCTGGTTCCATACAGGTGATATGGTGCAGCGCGACAGCGAAGGCTTCTACTATGTGGTGGACCGCAAGAAGAACATGTATATCAGCGGCGGCGAAAATGTCTACCCCGCCGAGATCGAAGCTGTCATTGACAGCCTCAGCGCTGTTCTGGAATCCGCCGTCGTCCCCATCCCCGACAGCCGCTGGGGTGAAAGCGGTAAAGCCTATATCGTTAAACGTTCCCTCGATCTGGATGAAGAAACTGTTCTCGCCCACTGCCGAAGCCGGCTGGCAAAATACAAGATCCCCCGGGAAATAGAATTCATAGAAGCACTCCCGCGCAACGACGCAGGAAAAATAGACAGAAAATCACTGACACAAAGAGGAGAAATACGATGAAAAAAGTGATTGCCCTGATGATGGCCCTGATGATGGTCATGTTTTTGGTAAGCTGTGAAGAGGACAGCGGTACAAACGGCGACGATGAAAACCAGGATCCGATCATCGGTGTCTGGCTCTCAGCCGGAAGCAATGTGGCACCCCTGCTGGCCACTTTCTTCAGTTATGACAGCGTCCGTGTGGAATTCAAGGAGGACATGAGTGTCGTTCTGGAAAGCCACGTGGCCAACGGCGCCTGGACCACTGTAAACGGTGTTTACACGGTCACCGAGTCTGAAAGCGGTTCCGTCCACAGCCTCGCTATCAACTACACCGCCTTTGAACAGGGCGGGATCTTCGAGATCACCGACGGCAGCCCCGACATGCTGCAGCTCGAACTGGTGCAGACCACACCGGATATCGGTGCCACACCCCGTACACCTGAAAGCGGTTTCGGCAGCGATGCGTCCCTCGGCGTATCCAATATTCAGAAATACGTCCGCGTTCAGTAAATCTGATCAGAGAACAGGGCCGGGCATGACACTGTCCGGCCCTTTTTATTTGGAAGGTGTCCCTATGAAAGCATTGAGAATATGGTTTATCCTGGGCCTTTTCCTGCCGCTCCTGCTCCCTGCTCAGGATTATACGGAGCAGAGGATACTCCCTGAAAAGGATGAATTCAGTTTTATCGGTTACTATTTTGTAAGGGGTGAAATGTCCAACTATGCCCCGAAAAACGAGTTTTTAAAAGGACAGGTGGTGGGCCGGCTCTTCGGAACCAACTCCACATATATGATCGACGGGCAGACCCGTTTTGCCGAACAGCGTTTTATTCCCATCATCGCCTACAGCCCCAGACTTTTTGACGGCTGGGCTACCATGCGCATGAGTTTTGAGCTGGACTGGACCATGGGCGACGCCAACTACGGAGCAGGCGGTAATTTCGGAGGGGCCTTCGGTGCGGATTTTGTCAACATGCAGACACAGAATCTCTATCTGGAACTGAATCCTGCCCCGGGACTCTATGTCAATGTGGGTTTAGGCCGCCTCTTCGACAATATCAATGTACCCGCCTACACTCCCACCGCCACTCTGGTCAATACAGGCTACCGTCTTGCTTTCTGGGGTTCCGACGCCTCCGGTGTCGCCGCCTGGTACGCCAAAGCCCGCTCACGCACCAAGATCGGTGCCTATCAGCTCTACGAAAACAATGTGGATCAGTTCGATGATGTCTATCTCTACGAACTGGATCATGAATACGATATCGACCATGTCCACAGCATCGGCGCCAGTCTCTGGTATCTGCGGGACGACGCCAACGCCGAAGGCGGGGTCTCCATTCTCGGTCAGGGTCTGAACAGCGCTCTCGCAGATTACAACGGGGTCTATCAGTTCGAGTTCGGCAATAATCCCTACCATGCCGATGTGTTCTGGTGGGGCACCCACTTCCACGGCAATCCCCTGCTGGATCAGGGCCGTTTCGGCTACAGCGGTTTTGCCGTCCTCAATACAGGCCGCGCTTCCACCGACTCCCTCGATATCGATATCATGGGCTATGCCGCCAATGCCCGCCTGGCCTGGAAGTACGGACGCACACCCAACGACCTCGTCGCCCTGGACGCCACCTTCAGCAGCGGTGATACCGACAATATCCGCGACGGTGAGTACAACGGCATCCTCACCGGCAACAACTGGACCGCCCCCGGCGCTGTGTTCTTCAGCCACGGTCTCTATCTGCTGCTGCCCCACGGCAATGTGGTCAACCGCTTCAACGGCGCAGTCGTCGATATTCAGAATATCGGTTACGGCCTGGCCGCCGGCAGCCTGACTCTGCAGCGGGATATCATTCCCTTCAAACTGATGGCAAAAGTGGGGCTCGGCCATGCCCTGGCACCGGTGGCTCCCTTCGGCGGTGGGCATACCATCGGCACCGAAGTCAATGTCAACCTGAAGTACAGTCCCAAGGTCTTTTTCGATATCGAACTGCACGCCGCATCCCTCATGCTCGGTGATTTCTATGAAAGTGATGTGGTCAACGGCGGCAACGGCGCTCAGATCCCCGATAATCCCTGGACTGCATTTCTCACGCTCAAATGGATCATGTTCTGAGGAGGACCGCTATGAAAACACGGTTGAGACAACGCTCTGAAAAAATTATCCTTTCCGCTGTCCTGGCCTTCAGCCTCAGCTTCAGTGCCTGTGCGGTCGGAAATCAAATACACCTGGGAAATATGGAATTCAAAGATATCGACTACGGTTACGAGACCCGCTATCTGCAGCTCTCAAATATCGAGATCGGCTATATCGATGCGGGCAGCGGTGAACAGACGCTGATCCTCATTCACGGGCTGGGCTCCAATGCCAAAGGCTATGTCCGAGTGATTCCCGCCCTGTCCGAAAATTACCGGGTTATCGCCCTCGATCTCCCCGGCTACGGGAAGTCCAGTAAAGGCTATTATGACTATTCCATGGAATTCTACGCCGATATCGTGCTGCGATTTATGGATGAACTGGGTCTGGATCAGGCCGTCCTCGTCGGACACAGCATGGGCGGACAGATCGCCATGACCGCCGGCCTGAAATATCCCCGGCGCATCTCACGCCTCGTCCTCCTCTCACCTGCCGGTTTCGAACGCTTCGATGACGGTGAGGCCGCCTGGATGAAAAAGGCAATGAATCCCACATTCGTCAAGAAAACCACAGTGGATGCTATCGACAAGAACCTGCGCTGGAATTTCTACGAATACCCCGAAGACGCCCGCTTTATGATCGATGAACGCATTCAGGTCCGGAGCGCCGCGGATTTTGAAAACTACTGCTACGCCGTCAGCCGCAACGTCTTTGCCATGCTGGACGGGCCTGTCTGGATGAAGCTGGGGGAGATCAGCCAACCGACTCTCATTATCTTCGGAGAGAATGACATGCTTATCCCCAACCGCTATCTGCATGCCGGATTTACCCGGGATATTGCCGCCATCGGTGACCGTGAAATTCCGGATTCCAAACTGCTGATGATCCCTGAATGCGGCCACTTTGTGCAGTTCGAAAAAGCCGACGAGGTCAGCGGAGCTGTGCTGGAATTTTTAAAATAGCGGTTCGACCCAGGTCGAACCGCTATATGATTTATAACGCGTCAATAATGGCATTGTAGCTGGGACTCGGCCGCATAACGGCACTTGCCTTCCGGTCATCCGGCAGGTAGTAGCCGCCCACATCCGCAGGCTGTCCCTGAACTGCAAGAAGTTCAGCAAGGATCGTCTCTTCAGCATCAGCGAGCTCTTTCGCCGCTTTTGCGAATTTCTCTCTGAGTTCTGCATCTTTTGTCTGCGCAGCCAGGGCCTGAGCCCAGTAGAGGCTGAGGTAGAAACTGCTGCCGCGATTATCGATTTCCTTTGCCTTCCGGCTGGGCATACGACCGTTCTCAAGATAGGCACCGATGGCCTGGTCCAGAGTTTCAGCAAACAGGGCCACCCGGGCGGAACCGCTTTTCTCTGCAGCCAGTTCAAGACTCGGCACCAGTGCACAGTATTCACCCAGGCTGTCCCAGCGCAGGTGATTCTCCTTCAGCAGCTGTTCCACATGCTTGGGCGCAGATCCGCCGGCCCCGGTCTCAAAAAGACCGCCGCCCTTCAGCAGAGGCACAATGGACAGCATGCGGGCACTGGTTCCCAGCTCGAGTATGGGAAAGAGATCTGTGAGATAATCCCTGAGAACATTGCCCGTCACAGCAATGGTATTCTCGCCTTTCCGGACTCTCTCCAGCGTGAAGACCATGGCATCCACCGGTTTCATGATCCGAAGGTCCAGACCTTCTGTGTTATGGTCTTTCAGGTACTGCTCAACCTTTTTAATGATCTGTGCATCATGACCGCGTTCAGCATCCAGCCAGAAAACAGCCGGCGTGCCTGAAGCAGCCGCGCGCCGGACAGCCAGTCCCACCCAGTCGCGTATGGCCACATCCTTGGTCTGACAGGCCCGGTAAATATCACCGCATTCCACATTCTGTGAAAGCAGGACAGTTCCGTCACTGCCTCGCAGCTCGATCTGCCCCTTGTCGGGGGCTTCAAAGGTCTTGTCATGACTTCCGTACTCTTCCGCCTTCTTTGCCATCAGACCCACATTGGCCACTGCACCCATGGTCGAAGGATCGAACTGTCCGTTCTTCTTCGCGTCCTCCAGGATCACGCCGTACATTGTGGCATAACTGCGGTCAGGCACCATCGCCACTGTATCCTGCAGTTCATCGTCATTGTTCCACATTCTGCCGCCGTCCCGCACCACATTGGGCATGGAGGCGTCCACAATCACATTGTTCGGAACATGGAGGTTGGTGATCCCCTTGCGGCTGTCCACCATGGCCAGCGCTGGGCCCTTGGCATAACAGGCCTCAATATCCGCCTCGATCTCAGCCTTTTTCTCCGCCGGCAGCCTCTCAAGCCGCTCCAGTACATCCGCCAGCCCGTAGTTGACATTGGCTCCGATGCTCTTCAGCACCTCAGAATGCTTCTCAAGTGCCTCTCCGAAATAAACCGAGACAGCGTGACCGAACATGATGGGATCACTGACCTTCATCATGGTGGCCTTCAGGTGAAGACTCAGCAGCGTGCCATCCTCTTTAGTCCGGGCGATCTCCCGGGCATAGAAGTCCCGCAGCGCCGCCACATTCATCACTGCACTGTCCACAACCTCATCTTTTATCAGCTTCAATGCGCTTTTTAGAATTTTTTCTGAACCGTCTTCCGCCTTGAACACGATACTCACCGTGTCATCCTTTTCCATCACCCGACTGTTCTCAGTGCCGTAAAAATCCTTTTCGCTCATGTGCGTCACCCGTGCCCTGCTTCCACTCTCAGGCCAGGGCTTCATCATCCGATGGGGATGNTTCTGCGCAAAGNTCTTCACCGATGCCGCCGCCCGCCGGTCACTGTTNCCCTCCCTGAGAACCGGGTTCACTGCCGAGCCCAGAACACGGCCAAAACGCTTCTGAAGTTCTATATCCTCTTCGCTTTCCGCCTCCTCCGGATAATCCGGCAGATCGTATCCCTTCGCCTTCAACTCCTTCAGTGCAGCCTTCAGCTGTGGAATGCTGGCGCTGATATTCGGCAGCTTGATGATATTCGCATCTTCATCCTGTGTCCACTGCCCCAACTCCGAAAGATAGTCCTTAATCTTCTGTGCATCTTCGAGCTTTTCGGGAAAATTGGCGATGATCCGGCCCGCCAGACTGATGTCCTTCTCAACAACTTCCACATCACTGTCCTTTAAAAACGCCTTGACAACCGGCAGCAGCGCGTAGGTCGCCAGCGCAGGGGCCTCGTCGATCTTCGTCCATACAATGGTCTTCTTAGTCATTCATTACTCCGTTCTGTCAGTTGAATCGCCAATGTCAGCACGATTCAAGGTTTCCGATAAACTGTTCATTTTCAGGCAAAATTAAGGAATTTCAAGTGATTTAAAAAGCGGGTTTTACGAGATTACAGCCGCCCGGCTTCTTTTCCTTCAACTTTTTCCTGCTTCTCTTGCTCAGAGGCTGTATATTTCCCTACACGGACACAGTATGAACCCTAAGCAGACAGGACAACCATGAAGAAATATGCAAAACCTTTGCCCCGCACCCTGATGGTCATCGCTGCCCTCATCCTTCTGAGCGGCTGTCTGGCTAAACCACTTGAATTCGATCTGCAGGCAGTTCAGACAGACAAGATCCCAGGCTTTCTCATGGGCTGGTGGCACGGATTTACTCTGCTCTTCTCCTTTATCCTCTCCATCTTCAAAGAGGATGTCACCGTCTACAGCAGCCTCAATAACGGCGGATGGTACAACTTCGGCTATCTCCTCGGGGTCATGGGCTTCTTCGGTGGAAGCGGCGCAGGGTCTAATCGAAAAAAATGCTGAGTGTCTGAGTTGTTGATTATGATATTTTAGTTAAACTATTACTTAATTAACCGAGGTATACACACTGACACTGTGTTACTCAATGCCCCTGTCTCTGCTGCGCAGGGTTTGAAAGAAATGCTTCAGGCTGTCCTCTATCTCAGGAAGCAGAATACCGGAGATCACCCGGCATCGGTGATTCAGCCGAGGATCTTCACAGAGGTGGTATAAACTGTCCACTGCTCCCGCCTTCGGATCCTTCACACCGTATATGCACTCCTCAATACGGCTGTTGACCAAAGCACCGGCACACATGGGACAGGGCTCCATGGTCACATAGAGCCTGCATCCGTCCAGACGCCAGCTTCCAAGGTATTCAGCAGCCGCTGTCAGTGCCAGGATCTCCGCATGGGCCGTCGGGTCCTGCAGCGCTTCCCTCTGATTGCGGCCCCGGCCGATCACCCGACCCTCCCGGACAACCACAGCACCCACAGGGATATCTCCGCTTTGTGCCGCCTCCCTGGCCTCTGCCAATGCCTGTCTCATCCAGTGCTCGTGCTTACTGTGTTTATCGTTAAGCATAATGACTATTCCAAACTCAGTGTCTGTCTAATGTTCTATCTCTACGAAGGGTCTGTCTCAGATCCTCTGTAGTTTTCTCTCAAAGTCAGGCCGCCCTTTTTTGGCCACGAAAATCCGGCACTCAGTGATCCTGAAATTCATCCACCATCTCCCGGATCCGTTTCACCCCGTTCTGAATAGAAGATTCATCGGTGGCGAAGGATATACGGATGGATCGGCTGCCCGCAGCTCCGAAAAGATAGCCCGGCACCACCGCCACTTCCTTTTTCTTTGCCAGTTCCCGGGAGAAGAGTTCACAACTCATATCGCTCTCAATGGCATCCTCCAGAGAGAGGAAGAGATAGTAGCCTCCGCTGGGTTCCATAAAACTGTTGAGATCCGCCGAGCGCAGGCTCTCTATCATCAGCTTGCGACGGTTGCTGAGAATATTGAGGATCTTGTCAAAATGCTCTCTGGCCAAACCCTTGAAAAAGCGGATGGCAAGACGCTGAGAGATCGTCGGCGCACAGGTTGAGATCAGATTCCGGATCGCATTCAGACGCAGGGCCGTCGCCGGACTGCTCAGGATCCATCCGATACGCCAGCCGGTCAGGGAGAAGACCTTGCTCAGACTGCTGAATATGATCACATTGTCATTGATATTCTTGAAACTCAGACTGCGGCTGTCATAGAGGATCTCGTGGTAACTGAAATCCAGTACAATACTGATGCCCCGGTCTGCACAGAGATTGGAAATGGCTGTGAATTCCTCCTGATTGAGGATCTGTCCGCTGGGGTCAAGCGGAGAGTTGAGCAGCAGAACCCGCGTCTTATCTGTGATGAATTCCAGCAGCTCTTCAGAACGCAGATAGGGTTTAGCCCGCATATTTACGTTGTATCGTTTAACTATTCCATGGGTCAGGAGCACGACACTCTCATAATTCGGATTCCCAACCGAGGGAAGCAGCACTTCATCACCGGGNCGCACCAGGGTCATCATAATGGAGTACAGGGCCTCGCTGGCACCGCTGCTGATGGTCACACCGGCCCGTCCGGCATGATAGTCATATCGCTCCGCCACCAGTTCCCGCAGTTCATCCAGTCCCGGTGTGGGACTATAGCTCAGATCCTCACTGAGCACAATGGCCTGAGCCTCATTCCGTATCACCGCAGGCGTGGGAAAATTGGGTTCAGATATACTGAAGTTTATAAAGCCCTTTGGAACTTTGGACGTGATATCCCAGTGGGAATACGCGTTTTTTTCCATCAGCCGTTCAACGGCATTGTCTTCTGAATGGGGCATATATCCTCTGGTGTGTTCAGGAAAATAGTCAGTAAATGAAGGAACTTCCACCTAAAAATTCACGGATGATGGATGTCGGGGGAATAAAGCGGCTCTGAACCGGCAGAAACAGTTCGAGAAGATGTATGAGTCTCTGGGCATGGGGTCTGACCGGAGATGTGATCGGAACCTTTCTCAGTTCCCCGATGATTGCCGGTCTCAGCACTGACCATTCGTATTCCAGGGCACTGTTGAACATGGTATCCGCCTCCTCCTGATAGGGGAAGATCCACTTTTCCTCTCCTGCCCGCACACTGGGCCAGCGCTTCAGCGTATTTTCCACACTGTGTCCGCGGAATTTGCTGTCGCGGATCATGCGCCGGAGCAGACGCGTGTCGGAGGTACTTACCCGGTTGTAGAGATTGTAATTGAGCCCTGTCAGTGCGCTTATGTAGATTCTGAACACTTTTTTTCGGTCAATTCCTTCGGTCAGCGCCGGATTCAGTCCATGAATCCCTTCCAGGATCAGGATCTCACTCTGATGCAGTTCTGTGGCCTGTTCTGCCTGCAGCTGCCGCCCGCTGAGAAAATCATAATGCGACAGTTTAACTGCCTTCCCTTCAAGCAGGGCTTTGAGATGCTCCCTGAGTTTCGGGTGATCGAGAGCATTGAAATGTTCGAAATCCTGCTTCCCTGCATGATCGTATGGAAGTTTATCCCGGTCAATAAAATAGTCATCCAGTGAAATGGTCTTAAAGCGGATCCCGTTGATCCTCAGCTGAATCCCGAGACGTTTCATGAAGGAGGTTTTCCCCGAGGAAGAGGGACCGGCGATGAATACAAATTTTACATCAGGACGGGAGGCCACTTGGTCCGCGATACTGGCGATCTTTTTTTCATGAAGTGCTTCATAGATCTGAATGGCCTCAATGAACTTCTCCTCTTTCACCAGCTGATTCAGATGGTCGACAAAACGGATGTTCAGAAGTTGTGACCGCTGTTTTGATTCCCGGAAGACTTCAAAGATCCTGTCGCTTTTATGCAGGGGCGGAATTTTGTCAGGGTAGATCTTATTCGGTACCCGGAGGACAAAACCCTTATGATATGGATCCAGCTGATAGCTGTTAAGGTAGGAGGTGAAGGGGATGAGGGGCGCATTGAACCAGTGAGCTTCTTTACAGATGAAGGAGATACGGAGTTTGATGCGGTTCAGCTGCTGCGCAAATTTAAAGCGCCCGTGATTAAGGCTCTGCAGTTCCTTCACTGACATGAAGCGGTTGCTGATGGGGATATTCTCTCCGATGATACTGTCTATCTCGGTTTTCAGATCCTGAATAAAAGCCGGCAGATTTTCTACGGGCTGTTCGGGTTCGCAGTAGAAACCGTTTCCGAGAGAATGGTCCACGGCGATGGTCAGTTCCGGATAGCGACGTGCCGCAGCACAGAGCATGATGGCAATGGCTGAGGCCGCCAGACTGTTATAGCCGCCGCTGTCCTTGATCGTATAGAGATCCAGGACCTGAGAACCGGAGGGCACGGGATTGTTCAGGTTGTCATGTTCCCCGTCCACCGCCATGGCCAGAACCTTGCCCATGGAGGCCGGATAATAGGTACGCACATAATCAAGGCCGCTGTAACCCTTGCGGACAGCGATTTCCTGCTGATCACCGCTGAATCGGAGCAGCATATTATTCACTGAGCCAGTTGATGTTCAGATGCCGGTTGGCCGTACCTTCATCGAGTCTGCTGACGGGTGTCGTGTGGGGCGCATTGCGCAGAAGTTCCGGATTGTCCTCCATATCCCGGCTGATCTCGATCAGCGCATCGACAAAGCGGTCCAGTGTCTCTCTGCTCTCTGTCTCCGTCGGCTCCATCATCAGCGCTTCACTGACAATGAGCGGAAAGTAGACGGTCGGAGCATGCATGCCGTAGTCCAGAAGCCGTTTGGCAATATCCAGAGTCTTCAGACCGTTCTTTTTCTGACGGTCCCCGCTGAAGACCACCTCATGCATAGTGGGCCGCTGAAAAGGCAGATCATAATGCTCTTCCAGCCGTTTGCGAAGATAGTTTGCATTGATGATGGCATGCCGGCTCACATCCCTGAGCCCTGCTTCACCGAGGCTGCGAATATAGACCCAGGCGCGGACGATCACACCGAAATTCCCATAAAAACTGTGCATTCTGCCGAGGCTGCCCGGCATGGCCGCATCCAGAAAGTAGTTTTCGCCTTCCTTTTTCACCTGGGGACGGGGTAGAAATTCCACAAGTTTCTCCACCACACCGATGGGTCCTGAACCCGGTCCCCCGCCTCCGTGAGGGGTTGAGAATGTCTTATGCAGGTTGATGTGGGTGATGTCAAAACCCATATCGGCTGCCTTCACCACACCCAGCAGGGCATTCATATTGGCGCCGTCCATGTACATAATGCCATCCACTTCATGGATCAGACGGGCGATCTCCTGTACATTCTCCTCAAAGATCCCGAGGGTGTTGGGATTGGTCAGCATGAACCCCGCCACATCCTCATTGATCTTGCTTTTCAGATCCTCAAGATCCACCAGTCCGTCGGAAGTGCTCTTCACTGTCAGAGGTTCGTAACCGCCGATGACCACCGAGGCGGGATTTGTGCCGTGGGCTGAGTCGGGTATAAGAATGGTGGTCTTCTGATGTCCGCGGGCTTTATGATAGGCGCGCATGACCATCACCCCTGCCAGTTCCCCGTGACTGCCTGCCACCGGCTGCATAGTGAAATCCGCCATGCCGGTGATGCTCCCCAGCCAGGTCTTCACATCGTGAATGATCCTCAGGGCACCCTGCACCGACACCTCCGGCTGCAGAGGGTGCAGCTCGGCGAATTCCGGCCGGGCCGCCACCGCATCATTGATCTTGGGATTGTATTTCATGGTACAGGAACCCAGTGGGTAAAAATCTTTGTCCACATGGTGATTCTTAGTACTCAGATTCACAAAATGCCGCACAACCTCAGGTTCACTGAGTTCCGGCAGACCGTCCAGGTTCTCACGCAGAACCGATGCCGGGAAATATTCGCTGAGTGCCTTGACCGGCACATCGCATTCAGGCAGATCCACACCGGTGTTTCCGGGTGAACTCTTTTCGATCAGTAATTTGCTTTCCATTCGATTTCCTTCGGGATATGTTCGGATAAAATTACTCAGAATTCCAGAATGAATCCAAGCTTTTCCATCACTTCCGGCAGCAGGGAGGCATCTTTTCCGCCGGCAGTGGCCATGTGCGGTTTTCCGCCGCCTCCACCGCCCAGCGCTTTGCCGATGCGGCCCACCAGTTTGCCTGCGTGAAGGCCCTTTTTCACAGCATCATCCCCGACCGCCACCATGACCTGAGGCTGTCCGTCCTTCACCAGAGCCAGTACGATCACACAGTCACGACATCGGTCTCGCAGACGGTCGCCCATTTCCTTGAGCTGGTCCAGACTGTCCGCCTCGGTTATCCGGCTGAGCAGACGGACATCGTTCACGGTCTCTATCTCCTCCAGAAGATCATCCAGATTGTTAAGGAGTTGAGCCTTCCTCAGTTCTTCACTGTCCTTGCGCACCGCCTGCAGCTCATGCTGCAGTTCCGTGATCCGGTCTTTCACTTCCTCAGCGCGGCACTGCAGCTGTTTCTCCAGTTCCCGCATCCGCTCCAGCGCCGTCAGACTGCGTTCATGGGCAATGGAACCTGTCACCGCTTCCACGCGCCGCACCCCGCTGGCAATACTGCTTTCAGACTCAATGACAAAGAGGGCTATATCTGCGGTGTTCGTCACATGTGTCCCGCCGCAGAGTTCAAAACTGTAATCACCCATGCGCACTGTCCGAACCCGGTCCGCGTACTTTTCTCCGAAGAGGGCCACCGCCCCTTCAGCCACAGCCTCGCTGTACTGCATTTCATGGATTTTGACAGGGAGAGCTGCCAGTATCCGGCCGTTGACGCGGTCCTGTATCTCCCGGAGCTCCTCCCGGCTGATCTTTGCGTGATGGTTGAAATCGAAACGCAGTCTGTCCGGACCCACGAAGGAACCGCTCTGTTTCACATGATCTCCCAGCACATCTTTCAGAGCCTGATGAAGCAGGTGGGTCGCGCTGTGATTGCGGGCCGTTGACAAGCGCAGGCTGTTCTCAACCTTCAGCCGCAGCGTCCCCTTCAGCCGACCGGGCTCAAAGTCCGAGGCCTTCATGACATGCACACGCTGCTCACCGATATTCACTGTGTCGATGATCTCCGTCTGCCCGCCCTCAGCCCAGTAGATCCAGCCTCTGTCCCCGATCTGCCCACCGCTCTCCGCGTAAAAGGGGCTTCGGTCACAGACCAGATAGGCCAGTTCCCCGTCCAGAGCCCAGGCCAGTGCCTCAGCCTCACAGTCCAGCTGTTCATAACCCCTGAACTCCGTGCTCTCACCCTCAGCCACCTGTGTCCAGGTCAGTTCGCCCCTGCTGCCGGCCTTGAACTTCCCTGCCGCTCTCGCCCTTTCCTTCTGCCGACTCATCTGTTCCTCAAAACCGGCTTCGTCGATCTTTAAACCCTTTTCCTCCGCCAGCAGACGGGTCAGGTCCATGGGAAATCCGAAGGTGTCGTACAGCTTGAACACGTCGTCACCCGGAATGGTCTCCGCCTTCTTCCCGATCAGTTCCATGCTCAGCTGCGCAAAAATATCCAGTCCCCGGTCCAGGGTCTGGGCAAAACTCTCCTCCTCGGCCCGGATGATCCGGCCGATATGCTCCTGCTGCTTCTGCACTTCCGGAAAGATCCCGCTCATCTGCTCAGCCAGCACCGGCACAATGCGGTAAAGGAAGGGATCCCTCAACTCCAGCTGCCGTCCGTAACGCACAGCCCGCCTCAGGATACGCCGCAGCACATAGGAGCGTCCCTCATTCCCGGGTATGGCCCCGTCGGCAATGGCAAAACTCAGCATCCGGATGTGATCCGCGATCACCCGGTGCGCCATCCCCGCGGCTCCGGCATCATAGTCCCGCCCGCTGATCCCGCTGATCGCGTCCAGCAGCGGATAGAATACGTCCGATTCGTAATTGCTGTTCTTCCCGTTCAGCGTCGATACGATGCGCTCAAAGCCCGCCCCCGTGTCCACATGCTTTTTCGGCAGCAGGTGCAGAGTCCCGTTCTCGTCCCTGTTGTACTGAATGAAGACCAGATTCCACAGTTCGATATAATCCGCATCATCCGCATTGACCCGCCCCGGGTCCTGAACCTTGTCACTGCCCCGGTAATAATGTATCTCCGAACAGGGTCCGCAGGGCCCCGTCTCCCCCATTTCCCAGAAATTGTCCTTCTCCCCGAATCTCAGGATCCTGCTCTCCGGCAGCCCGCTGATCTTCTTCCACAGATCGAATGCCTCATCGTCATCCCTGTAGACCGTGGCGTAGAGCCGCGAAGGATCCATCCCCCATTCCGTCGTGAACAGCCGCCAGGCCCACTCAATCGCCTCCGCCTTGTAGTAGTCGCCGAAACTCCAGTTGCCCAGCATCTCGAAAAATGTGTGATGATAGCTGTCCCGGCCCACTTCCTCCAGATCATTGTGCTTGCCGCTCACCCGAATGCATTTCTGACTGTTCACCACACGCGTCTTCTCCGCCTGCGCCTCCCCCAGAAAATAGGGTTTGAACTGATTCATGCCCGCATTCGTGAACAGAAGCGTCGGATCCGTCAGCGGCACCACCGGACTCGACGGCACGAAAGTATGCCCGTGCTGCTTCACAAAATACTCTATGAACTGCTCCCTCAGGTCACTGCTTTTCAACATGTATGCTCATTCCTTTCAGATTCTCAGTCATTTCTCTGTAACAGCCCCTCCTGCAGGCAACTGCCTCCTGCGGAGCGTCCTCAACGGCGGGGCCATGTCCCTCTCAGCGTCTATCCCGGATTCCCTTTTCCTTATCACGGCTCTTCTCAGTCCTTGACCGCAAACTTCAAAGTCCGCTTCAATCCGTCCACATTGTAGATAAATGCAAAATATACCCCCGGCGCCAGTCGGCTGCGTCCGTTCAGAACGAGGGGCCAGGCGGCCTGACGGCCGTAATTCATAGGATCGTCTGCAGGGATTCTGTACAGCAGTTTCCCGGTCAGGGCTGTGATCAGGATCTCGCTCTGGTCCGGCAGACGGTCAAAGTACAGGGTTTCGTGTATCCTGCTGTCAAAAGGCTGAGGAAAAATGATGATCTCTTCGGTATCTGTATACTCCTGGGCCCAACCTGTTTCCAGACGGTTCAGACCCTTGTCCGTAACGATCCAGGCCAGCGCATTCCGGTCATCAAATACCACATCCGTCACCGTGTTCGACAAGAGCGGAGAATTCTCGCGGGTGAAGGAACTGCCGCCGTTGTACCAGAGTCCGTTCTTCTGCAGTATGCGTACTCCACCATCACTGCTGAGTATCCACTTGTTTCCCCGGATATCCACCCGGACCTTGGTAACCGTGATGTCACCGATGCCTTCAATGGGTTCATGCACCGCCGAAGCCAGCCGCTCATCAGCTGTAGCGCTGCTCAGCGCCGACGGCGGGCTGATCATCTGTACTCCGCCGGCCGTGGCGATCCAGATCGAGCCGTCCTCCGGATCTGCATCAATGCTCATCACATCGTCATTCACCAGTCCGTGCTCACTGCGGTTCATATCAAACCACTGGTCCCGGTCCAGATCGTAGATCGAAATCCCGCCCTTCGTCAGAGGCGCATTGTCCGGATGGTACTGATTCGCGATCCAGACCCGGTTGTAATTGTCACAGACCATTTCGTTGGGCAGAGCCTGCAGTACCCCGCCGCTGCCCTCAATACTGTATTTTTGCAGCTCCCCGCCGGGATGTATGCGGATCAGCGGCTCTCCGTTGCTGGCATGGGCATTGATGACCCAGACCGATCCGTCGGCGCTCTCGGTCATGCCCCGGGCCACCACGTATTCGTCCAGTCCGCCTATACTGGCCTCGCTTCCGTCAAATACACCGCCCGTTGTGTCATATACCGTATATCTTGAGGGATCATCCAGGTCCATCTCCCAGAGAGGACCCGGCTTCACCACCGGTGTATAGGAAATGGGATAGCGGGTCGTATAATCCGTATGCACCCCGCTGTAGCTCACATAGGCCTTGCCGGCTGTACTGATCAGCATGTCGAAGATATAACCGCCGAAATAAGTAAAGGCCACTGTGTCCGCACTGAATGCCTCGCTGTTCAGAGCGTGACCTGTTGAGACCACGGTGTCACTGCGTACGATATTATGCCAGTGTCCCTCAGGACCCAGACGGCTGATCCCTGCCCCGTTGGCCAGATACAGCCCCCGTTCAGGGTCAATATCCAGGGCCTGATAAACTCCTGCGAGGGGGGAATTAGGGATGAATTCCATGATCGGGACGCCTGCCGGATCCACCGCCACCATCCCCTTCTGCAGCAGGGATACGATGATGTCACCATCCTCCCGCAGCAGCAGATCGTTCACATACTCCTCGAATTCCTCGAGAATGAACCAGCCTCCGGGATTCTCAACCGAGTCAGGATACCTCATCCAGAGTTTTTTGTGGTAGATCATGTAGACCCCGTTATCATTCGCATCGAATCGAAGGGGATAACCTGTTCCCACACTCACGGTCTGCAGCGTGTTCACTCCCTCCTGCCGCCTGAAGAGTCGGGTATCACTGTTGAAGTACAGTCCGTCATCCAGCGCGGCGATACCGGTCACCGCCCCCCCTTCAACAGAGATGCCCAGGCATGAGGCGGTTTCAGGTTCGGGTTACTCAGCGAAGCGCCGTACAGTCCGTCATTGGTGCCGATAAAGATGCTGTCGCCCTGCAGTTCAAGACAGTGAAATGCTGTACAGAATCGAACTGATCGTAGACATCCCTGAAGACCACCCTGTCCTCCTCCACGATGAAGTGGGCGATACCGGAGGCCTGACCGATATCATACAGGGCCAGCATCTGTGTACTGTCCCCGGCAAAGGCCCTCACCGCTGTGAAACCCAGATCGAAATGCTGCATCTGACCCGTCACCGGATCACCGCTGCTCACAATTGAAGGATCAGCATCGTATCCGATCCAGAATCGGCCCGCTGCATCGTATTTCAGGGCAGAAATGTCGATATGGTCCAAACCATCGGTATTGCTGTAGATCTCTGTATTAGTCAGGTCAAAACGCAGAAGCCCGCCGTCTGTGCCCGCCCATATCTCATTGTCCTTCAGCTGCAGGTCCCGCCAGTTCATCCGGCTTCCGTAACTGCCCCAGTCCCCTACCACCGCAGACAGCTCAGCTGCGATCAGGAGCGTAAATAATAAAAATCTGTATATTGTATGCTTTGATTTGGTCATCTGGATTCATCCCGGGATCAGGGACTTGTTACAACGAAACTCTTCACAGAAAGATCCCGCTCAATGGCTTCACCGGCCAGCAGTGCGGCATTCCGGTCCTGATAAAAACCTACCCAGACAAGATAGATCGTACGGTCACCGGTATTTTTTTCCCGGATCTGAACCGGGTAGCCCCGGTCGCGGAACATCCCCGTGATGCGGTCAGTGTTCTCCCGTTCAGAAAAGGCGCCGACCTGCAGGTGAAATTTCCCCTGCGGCAGCTCCCGGATCTCCGCCGGACGACCGATCACCGGTATGGGAAGAGCCGGCAGTTCAGGTCCGCCCTCCGCCAGCAGACCGCTGCTCTCAGCCGCCTCCCTGGCCGCTTCCAGATCCAGAACCAGAATATTGTTCCTGTCTCTCTCTTTCAGCCCCGGACTGCTGATGAGATTTCCCTCCACACGGCTCAGAAGATGACGATAGTAGACGTCATGGATGATCACCTCGTCCCGAAGTTTGGCCTTCTCCAGCAGATTCGCCGCCGTCTTGGCCTTGCCCTCCACCAGATAGTAGTCGGCAAGCACCAGCAGCATCCAGGTGGATACAGGATCCAGCGGATAATCTCTGATGAAGTTCTGCGCCTTCCTGGCCGCTGTGATCCCCTTGGTCTCCAGTAGGATATCAAATGCCTGCACCGCCGTATCCAGCGGCGCAACCTTCAGGAGCACCTCATTCAGACCCCTCATGGCAGCCGTGTCCTCACCCCGGAAAACCCGGTCGGCCTCGGTGGCCATAAGTGAGACAGCGCTCAGCAGGATAATACAGTATTTCAGCATAGCGGTAATCTACCAATTCCCCCAGTGAAAATCAGCGTCAAAAAAAAATCCCGGGAAGCCCCGGGATCCTTGAAATCAGGTCCGTCCGGGATCAGATCACTTTGTAGATGAGTGCCCCGATGACCACTATGATGGAAATAAAGATCAGAGCCACTCCGATATTGCCCTTTTTGATCTCGTCCCATTCATCAATATCAATACTCAGCCAGTCGAAGACCTTCAGGGCCAGACCGACACCGAACGCAAAACCGATGGATGCGGCAATACTCCAGAGTATTCCGTAGCCCATCTGTGTGATTCTGCCGAGAAAAGTTAAAGGATCCAGCATATCAACCTCCCGTTATATGATTGTTAGGTATTTGGTTTTGAATTCTGCCGCACTGATGTCCCCCCGGGACAGCCGTACAATGTCATTGGCCGCTGCACTCGCGATGATCACGCCCTGCTCCCGGGTGTTGATGGTCACATAGACATTCACACCCTTCAGCTGAAGCTCCGGAACCTGNTCCAGACCCTTCCCGGCAGCCATGAAACCGACCATCAGTACTGTGTCGAAATTATTGCGGCCCGCAGTCAGATGCAGATCCAGAATAAGACTGTTGTCAAAATCCTCTGCGATCTTCATGTCACGGTATTCCACCTCGATCTGATAGACCTTGCAGACATGCTTGACTACGCTGTAAAATTTATAGTTCCCATAGACGGGGGCAGCCGTCAGAAGCAGCAATGCCAGTAAGCCGGTCCCGATCCGTCCCTGTATTGTTAATCTGTTCACCCTGTCCTCCCTCTTGATTTGCTGACAGTTCGTCATCCCTGTTTGTCGCAAATATATCCTTATTTACGGTGTTTCGCAAGCCGGCTTGTCGTCCGTCCCAAGAAATTATTCTTTACTGCTCGTCCAGCTGGGCNAGATAGGTCGAAAGCCTGTCCATGGCTACAAATTCCACCTCGATGCGGTCCAGAACCTTCACGGTGGAACTCGGCAGCTCCAGATGATAAGAGCTGACTATGCTGCTCTCCTTGAGGTAAAGCTGAATATTCACCGTACCCGAAGCCAGGGTCAGCAGCTGCCTGAACTGCTCCTCCCTCTGCAGCGGAAAACTGCGGGGGGCATAGGCCGGTTTTTCAGCAAATTTTCCGTCGTAGATGGCGTAGCGTGTTCTGCCCTGCACATCAATGAAGCGCAGCAGGGGGATCACCTGATATTCCCCGCGCTGAATTTTACGGCGCAGATCGAAGGGAATCTCACTGTAGCGGGCCCGGAAATTGAGGTATTCGTAATTCTCACCCTTCGGCTTCACCTTTTTGAAAGGCAGCAGTTCCACCACATCCTGTATCAGGGTCCTCTGCAGATGATAGGCCACATCCAGACGGATACTCACCTCGTCAGGCCGGTAGGCGTAGTGAATGTAGTCCGGCTCGGCGATCTCAGCTTCATAGGGATTGAAGATCACGTCATAGATCGCTCCCTGCACGGTCTCCCGATTGCCCATCGCTATCTCGAAGTCCGCCTGGGCGTCTGTACTGCTGAGTTTCCGGTAGTACCTGCCATCCACTTTGCCCGTCCCGCTCTCGTATACTTTCAGGCTGTCATAACGCCGTTCAGTGGTCTCCAGCTCCCGACTCAGCTCCATCAGTTCACGGCTGACCTCGCCCATCATCTGTTCATCGATGGCCATCGGCGGCAGTTCGCTCTCCAGAGCCTCCATCGGCAGCAGTTCCAGCTGAAGCGCCGCGGCAATCTCCCGCATCACTGCCTCGCTGAGCTGCTCACGGTCCCCTGCAGGTCCCCTGCACTGCCGCACACCGAAGAGACGATAAGGACTGATATTCACAAACTGAAGCTGAATATCGAGATACTTTCCATCCTCAGACATGCGGTAACTGCCCATCAGGGTCAGATTCTGCGGCGGATCCTGATCCCCCGGCAATGCCTGCAGTTCATCTCTGCGGTTCTGGTAATAAGTATACTCGGAGCCCGCAAAAAAATCCGCCTCCGGAAGGCGCAGCGCCTGCCTGAATATCTGTTTCGGAAGTTCCTGCGCAAAACGGTGCCCCTCTCCCCCTCCACTGCGGTTCTCAAAATCCAGAACAAAGATCCGATAGCTCGTCTGTGCCTCTGCAGCTGTGAAAGCAAGCAGCATCAGAATGCTCAGAAACCATGGCAGCCGCAAGGACCCCATCCCCGGGCGATGCACCGTCCCTGTCCTCACTCCCCCGCTCTGTCCGCCGTTATTCATGGGCATTCTCAACTCCCGTTTCCGACCGTTCGGAAGCTCTGTCAGTTCTCCGTTCTCAAATAGTTCTCCGCCCTTTCCAGACGCGAAAGGACCTCATCCCGTCCCAGAAAGATCAGAATGCTGAAGATATCCGGGCTCACTGTAAAACCCGTCACGGCCAGCCGCATGCTGTGTATCAGAACCGCAGCCTTCTCTTCCAGCTGTTCTGCCGACGCTCTCAATGCCTCTTCCGCCGCTTCGGCAGTAAATTCAGGCAGAGCCTGCCAGCTCCCGCGCAGAACACTCAGCCTGTTCGCAGAGAGCTTCCGATCCGGCCACTGCTTTTCCTGTCCCTCTGTATCATAACTCTCCGGTGCCCGGAACAGATACAAACCGAAATCAGCAAATTCAGGCAGCAGCCGCATCCTCTGCTTCAGAAGATCCGCTGCCGCAAGCAGCCGATCCCTGTCTTCTGCTGCCTCGCTGTCCAGGAGCCCCCGTTCACGCCACAGCGCCTCCACATCGGACAGGATCCGGTCCGCCGGCAGCAGACTCAGATGCTGACCGTTGATCCACATCATTTTCTGTATGTCGAATATGGCACCCTTTTTATTGACCCGGCTGAAGTCAAAATCCCTGATCAGGGTCTCCATGTCGAATAGGGTCTGATTGGACGGATGGCTCCAGCCCAGCAGCGCCAGGGCGTTGAGCACGCCCTCAGGGATGAATCCCATATCTCTGAACTCCTCCACACTGCTGGCACCGAAACGTTTGGACAGTCTTTTCCCGTCCGGTCCCAGGATCAGCGGCAGATGGGCAAAGCGGGGAACCCGGTAGCCCAGGGCCAGACAGATCAGGATCTGCTTCGGGGTATTGCTCAGATGATCCTCGCCCCGGATCACATGCGTGATCCCCATGCGGGCGTCATCCACCACCACCGCCAGCTGATAGACCGGACTGCCGTCACTGCGCAGCAGGATGAAATCGTCGATCTCGCTGTTCATAACCTCAATATTCTTGTAGACCATGTCCTTGAAGCGGGTCTTCCCCTCCTGCGGCACTTTCAGCCTCACGGTGTAGGACAGGCCCTCTGCAAGTTTGGCCGAGATCTCTTCCGTACTCAGGCCCCGGCACTGTCCGCTGTAACGGTAGGGTCGGCCGGCCTTCTCCGCAGCCTCCCGCTCCGCATCCAGGCTTTCCCGGCTGCAGAAACAGCGATAGGCCCTGCCCTCGTTTAGCATTCGTTCCGCCGCTGCCCGATGCTCTTCCCGGTGACGGCTCTGCAGTACAGTCTCCTCATCAGCGTGCATCCCAAGCCAGGACATACCCTCGCGGATTCGCTCGATCATGGCCTCACTGCTGCGCTCCAGGTCCGTATCCTCGATCCGCAGCAGAAAATCCCCGCCCTGATGGCGGGCAAATAAATAGTTGAATAGCGCCGTCCGAGCCCCACCGATATGCAGGTAGCCCGTCGGACTCGGCGCAAAGCGTACGCGTACCCGGTCCTCAGTCATTGCCGCCGCGCTTTCCGCCGGTCTCAGCATCATCCGTCCCGGCCACCGCCGTCTCCTCTTCCTCGTACACTGTCTCCAGCTCAAAATCACCGTCCATGCTGATCACATAGCCGCCGAACTGCTGACTGAAAAAATTGTACAGCGCAGCCCCGATGGCGAGAAAACCGCTGAACAGAAAGGCGTTCATCACAGCCCCGAAGAGGATGCCCATGATCCCCAGCCGGCCTGCAGCACCGCCTCCGGGACCGCCCATACTCTCAGAGAGCACGGCGCTCATCTCCATCAGACTGTTGCCGAGCAGCAGAAAAAAGAGACTGAACAGTGAGGCACTGACAAAAAAGGTGATCCGGAATAGCGGCCAGATCTCTACGCGTTTGATTTCAAATTTAAACATGGGTATTTTTAAAATTCCTTTTTCACTTTAAACAGACTTTTCGGGGTACTGACACGGTCGGTCCCCACAACTTTATCCCCGCTGCTCCCGGCAGCCTCTGATACGCCCGCCCTCTGCGGAGCCCCTGCAGCCGGGGTTCCGGCTCTGGGAGAAGCGGACACAGCGCCCGGAACAAGATCCCGCACTGTCTTCCCCTGCCGCAGCGCATCACTCATCTCCATTCGCGCCTCACTCTGCCTCACCATCCGGTCCATCAGTTCCGATGTCTCCTCATGGAATACCCGGACGGTATGGTCAAGGCGCTTCTGAAGCTCCTCAGCCAGAAAACGCCCATAACTCTGTCCGAATTCATCCAGCAGATTGTCCAGACGCTCCTGTATGAAGGTCAACCGGCTGTCCCGGTCCTCAAACTGCAGAAGACTGCGCTCCGCCGTTTCACTGTTATTTTTTGACCTGGCCATCCTGAATCCTCGTTTTGACTAATTTATGAATTTTTACAGGTCGGGCCAATCCCCATTTGCCCGCGGCCCGTCACCCGATACACTGAAAAGACTTTTCTCAGGCCCTCAGCTGTTACCGTAAACCTCATCATAATCCGCCATGGCGGCACGGATCACCTCCATGGCATGCTCCCTCGCATAGACCTTTTCCACCAGCACATGGGGACTCTCCCCCGGCACCAGTTTGTAGGTGCTGAAATAATGTTTCAGCCGGGACAGGGTCACTGTACTCAGGTCCTCTATATCAATCACCTTCTCATAGGCCGCATCATTGGCCAGTACCGCAATGATCTTATCATCCGCCTCATGATCGTCCACCATCTTGATACCGCCCACCACCCGGGCCGACAGTATCACCTCGTTACGGTTGATGGGCCGCTCGCTGATCACACAGATATCCAGCGGATCATTGTCCCCGCTTGTTGCCATCGGACTCAGTTCACCCACCCGGTCCGCACAGTAGGTCCTCGGGATGAAGCCGTAGAGGGTCGGCGGCAGACTGCTCGTGCGCTGCGGCCGGTCCACCCGCATGTAACCCGTGGCCTTGTCCACTTCGTATTTCACCAGGTCAAAAGGCGTGATCTCAATATAAGCGTTGACGATACCAGGCGCCTTGCTGCCCACGTCCAGCCCGTGCCAGGGATGGGGTCGCCAGCGGAAAAAAGGGGAGGGAAATGCCATACTCAACTCCTTAAGGTCTCAGTTCCTGAACATAAACAGCTGCTTCCCGGATACGCTCCAGACTGAAGAGATCCGGCTGATATTCAAAATTCATATACATGTCCGTCTGGTCACAGTAATGATCGGAGGCCGGAATCCCGCTGTTTCCCGTCGGCAGGATGCTGAAACTGTTGTCCCAGTCGTCCGGCGTGAAGATATGCCTCTGACTCGCCCCGTGATTGATGGGAAAGCTGTCGCTGAATCTGTAGGCATAGGGCGCCACCGTGTGAAAACTCCCGGGTGCCGGCCAGGGCCCGCGGTTGAATCCGAAGAGCCGGTCCAGGATCTTCACCGAACCCAGCGGATGACTCAGGGTCAGCTGATGCTCCTCGCCCCACTGCCACTTTGCAGGATCTTTCCCAGCTCTCTCCTCCATCTCAGCTATGGCCTGCCGGAAACTGCGCAGTACGATGTCATCCTGTGTCTCAATCCCCTCGCTGCCCCCATCATCACTCCAGGCACTCTCATAGCCGCCCCGTACCAGGTTGTTCACAAAATACCGCGGAAGATAGGTCTGTCTGATATAGTCGGGGTAGAGCTCACCCATCTCATCGGACAGCATATTCTCCACAAAATACAGGTAGCTCAGCTCGAAGACCGGCGCCTCCGCTATGTCCTTCAGCATCGCCCCGTTCCAGCGCGCCAGTCGGTCCCGCAGCGCCTGCTCCTTCTCACTGAGTCCCTCGGCCCGGTTCAGGCTTTCCAGGAAAAAGGGTTTCAATTCCCGGACAAAATGGCTGTTCACATCACTCTGCAATGCCATCATGTCTGTCACCGAGAGCTGCTCCCGCTCGTCGATGAACTCCCGGATCCGGTCAATGCGGTAATGCAGGGCAAACCAGTGACTCACCGGATAGGGATAGTCATTCACCGCCGTCTTGTTGTTGGCACTGCTCACATAGCCGCTTTCCGGATTGTAGATGTAGAGCTGCTCCTCAAAGGGCACAACGCCCTTCCAGTCGTAGGCATCCGTTGTCCCCGGATAGATCTCGATGCCGCTCATGCCCTCCGGCCGTATCGGTATGCCGGCACAGTTCTGAAGCCCGATGTTCCCGTTCCGGTCCGCATAGTTCACATTCTGACTCACTGAGCGGAAATCCCGGACCGCTGCCCTGAATTCATCCCAGTTGCGGGCACGGTTGAGGCCGTGCACGGCCGCCAGTTCATTGCTGAAGAGATTGCCCGTCCATGTCATGGTCACCATCCGCTCACCGAAACCCTTCAGATCCGAGATCACAGGACCCCGATGTGTGAATCGGTTGACCACCAGCGTATCTGTGCCGCCTTTGATGCGGATGACTTCCTCAACCCTTTCCACAGGCAGCCATTCGCCGCGGTAAAGGTATGTCTCACCTGCATCATCGAACTGTTCTTCGTAAAAATCCATATCGTCCACCATGACATTGGTCATGCCCCAGGCAATATCGGCGTTGTGCCCCGCCACGATAAAGGGCTGTCCGGGAACCATCACGCCGGTCACATCGAGTTTGCCCGGAACATTCTGATGCATGCGCATCCAGATTCCGGGGGCGTTGAGTCCCAGGTGCATGTCATTACAGAAGATAGGTGCGCCGCTGCTGCTCTTCTGCGGTCCCAGCGCCCAGTTGTTGCTGCCTTCAAAGAGCTGTATGCCCCAGTTTTCCAGGCTTCGGCTCACGTCTCCCAGAAGCTGCAGCATGTCGCCTTCCATCAGCTCCGCTCCGCCCTGTGCCAGAGCCTCCGCCGGGTAGACGGTGCTGCTCTGCAATGCCGGTTCAGGCAGCAGTTCCCGGTACTGAGCCTCCGTCAGAACACCCTTGAGCCGTCCGAGAATGGTCTCCACACCGTAGGGCATGGTCAGATCCCAGGCCATGTATCCGATGAGATTGACGCTGTGCCAGGCCTCCCAGGGTTCAGGACTGTAACCCAGGATGAAAAATTCCGGCGGCAGTTTCTTCTGATGATCCTCAATGTAGAGGTTCACACCCTTCGTGAACATGTTGAGGGCCCGGACGACGGCGGGATCACTCTGCTCCAGGATACTGCGGCTCTTGTCACTGATACGCAGCGCCCTCATGAGTTTGTCCACCTTCACCATATCGGCCCCGAAGATCTCGGACAGACGACCGATCGTCACCCGGCGCAGCAGGTCCATCTGCCACATCCGCTCCTGCGCCGCCAGATAGCCGGTGGCCAGGTAGAGATCGTCCTCATTGTCCGCGTAGATGTGGGGCACCGCCAGTTTGTCCCGGTAGACTGTCACCTTTTCCTGAAGTCCCCGGATCTGCAGCTCCGCATTGTAGTCTGGCAGAGCGCGTACACTGATCCTGTTGACAAACAGTGCCGCCACGAAGAGCAGCAGGACCAGAAAGGCCCCAAGACCGATAAGGGTTTTTTTCAACATAATTACTCCTTGAACCTGGGTTCATTTTCCGCCGAAGCGGGATAAAGATAGAATTCCATCATTTTATCTGCAGGCAGATAGAGATTCACTGTCTCACGGAATCGTTCCGCTGTAAATGTCTCCGCCAGAGTCTCGTAATCAGCGATGGCCTCTAGCGGCCAGCCGCTCTGGAGATAACCCTGAATTTTGCCGGTCCAGAACCCGTTCTCACGTATGCGGGTCTCCCGGTCCCGGATATAGGACTCCTTCACTTTCTGTATATAAGAAGGATCGATGCCGTTGACAGCCAGGCTGTCGATAACTGTGCGGATCTCCGCACTGAGTTCCTCCGCCCGCCCGGTCTCCGAACTGAAGCGAATGGACAGGGCCGCGCGTGGAAAGGGTTCCCGCCAGACATAGGGCGACACCGATATGCTGTAGGTTCCGCCCAGATCCTCACGGATCCTCTCCCGAAGTAGGATCTGCAGCGCCTGGGCCGTACTCTGGAAGGCATACACGCTCTCCAGATCATGGGACATCTCAGACCGTATGATCAGCTGCACCGAGGTCTTGTCCTCCAGATTCAGGAAATACCGGCGGACCAGAGCCTCTCTGGGAAAAGGAATGCCCTCATCGGCCGCTTCCTCCCGAAGTCCCTCATCCGGGAGACTGCCCAGATACCGGCCGGCAAGTTCAATGAGGCTGTCACTGTCGAAATTCCCTGAAAAGATAAAGCTGAAATCCCCAGGGCGGCTGAAACGCTCGCGGAATATGCGGCCCGCAGCCAGCGGATCCACTGCGTCCACATCGGCATGCTCCATGGACCGGCGGCGCGGATGCCTCAGATTCAGCACCGCTTCCACACTGTCCGAAAAGACCGCCCCTGGATCCACCTGGGCCTGCTCAATGGATGTATGCAGATACTCCCTCAGCGGCGGCCAGGCCAGCGTGTCCAGCCGGGGGGCTGTGAAATATAGACGCATCAGCTGCAGCGCAGTCTCCAGATCTCTCCCGTCACTGCGCCCGCTGAATCCCTCCCAGCTCTGACCGAGCTGCGGCCGAATGCGCAGACTGCGCCCGCTCATGAAGCGATTATACTGTGTCCTGTCCAGACCCGCCAGACCGCTTTCAGTCACCAGTGAGACGGCCAGATGCCCCTCATGCAGATCCCCGGTCTCCACCCTGCTCAGGCCTCCGGGACTGAAGGCGGCGATGAGGATCTCATCATTTTTAAAATCTGTGGGATGCAGATACAGAGTGACGCCGTTGGCAAAGCGAAGTTTTTCAATGTCCGTGCCTGCCACCATTGCCCGCTCTTCTATGCGCGCGCTCTCCTTCGGCACCGAAGGCAGTGCCGGCAGCGCCTCCTCCCTCTGCGGCGCCTCTATGTCCTCCTCTTCCACCGCTTTCAGCAGTGCCGCCAGATGCAGACTGTCCACTTCGGCACAGTCACTGCCGCATGTATCCGGATCCTCCGGCTGGCTGAACACACAGACCCGGTCCTCAGAGGAAAAGATCCGCCGATACTCCGACTCGGTCTCCTCGCGCCGGATCTCAGGGAGCAGTTCCTTCACCAGTGCATATTCCCAGACGATCCCCGGGGCCGACTCAGCATCCAGAAAATGTCCCTTGTACTGCCGGATATGACTGCTGTGATCTGTTTTGTCACGCTCGGTGTATGCCCGCTCATAGCGTTTCATGATATTCTGCTTCGCCCGCTCCACTTCAGTGTCCAGAAAACCGTGCTTTTCCGCCCGGAGAGCCTCTCTGTAGAGCGCACGAACGCCCGCGTCCACCTGATTCTGTCCCATGGCCGCCCGAAAACTCATGACGTCCGACGGGGAGCCCAGACTTCCGTAACCCACCCCGGCTGACAGATAGGGAGCGTCCGCTTCCCGACTCAGTTTATCATAGCGTTCATTCAGCACCGACAGCGCCAGACTCCGCGACAGCATCTGCCGGTAGTCCTCAACACTTTTCATTTCAAGGGCTTTCTGCCTCAGATAGAGGGTCAGGGAGCTGTAGTTGATCTCCGGGTCCGTGGCCATACTGAACACCGTTCCGCGGTGGGCCTCAATTTTCTGTTCCGCCCTTTCAGGTGCATCTCCGCCTTCAAGCGTCCCGAATATGTCCTCCAGATTCGAACGAATCTCCTCCCCGCGGATATCTCCGACGATCACCAGAGCCATATTTCCCGGCCTGTACCAGCGGCTGTAAAAATCCCGCAGCAGAAGACTGTCCGCAGCCTCCACCCGTTCCTTCAGCCCGATGGGCAGACGCTCCGCAAATAGACTGCCCTGATAGATCTTCGGAAAATGCTGCTCCATCAGCCGGGCCCCCGCATCTCTGCGCAGACGCATCTCATCCAGGATCACACCCTTTTCCTTTTCGATCTCTTTGCTGTCCAGGGTCAGAGCTCCGGCCCAGTCCCGCAGAACCAGCAGTCCGCTGTCCAGCAGAGCCGCATTGTCCGCAGGCAGCTCCAGCATGTACACCGTCTCCTCAAAACTTGTATAGGCATTGATGTCCGCGCCGAAACGCATACCCGTGCCCTCCAGAAAATCCACCAGGGAGTTGCCGGGAAAATGTTCCGACCCATTGAAGGCCATGTGCTCCAGAAAATGCGCCAGTCCCCGCTGCTGCTCCGTCTCCAGCAGACTGCCTGCATTCACCAGCAGCTGCATATCCACCCGTTTCTCCGGATACCCGTTCTCCAGTATGTAGTAGCTCAACCCGTTTTCCAGACGACCGTAAATCACCCTGTCATCCAGTTCCGGAATGAGGATCTCCGCCTGAGGCTCCCCCTGCGGAAGCGCCGTGCGACAGCCGTTGAGACCGCCCGCTGCAAGCGTGGCCCCAATCATGATCAAAAAGCCTGTTCTCAATCTTTTACTCACCGTTCTCACCCTTTCTGCACCGTTTCCCAGGCTTCTCCCTTCGTCCCGAACCCCGTTCTGTTCAAATTACAACTGTCCTTTTTCCGGCACGCTGAATCATGCAGTGTCAGCACCCTGCAATCCACTGATCTTTCGGCTCCAGAAATCCTGATCGGCAGCTCCAGCATAATTGCTTGAAATTAATGGAAATCGTCTCCCGTAGCAATATTTAACTCCCTGCCGCCCCGCCCGAATCTTATGCCCTCCCCATAAAAAACCTCAGCAAATGAAAAAGGCCCCGTTTCCGGAGCCTCTGCTGTCTGAATTCTCCTCAAAGCTGCCTCCGCTAACGCGGAACGACCCGTCCCTCACCTTCAGCAAGGGGCACCGCGAAGCTTCCGTCCTTCTTGAAGCCGCTGTCTCCCGGCAGAACACCCTTCTTTCCGTCCACGGTGAGCTCATACAGCGTACCCGCATCGAGATAATACCAGTCCAGCCAGCTCTTCACATAGATCTCTCCTGAAGAATCCACCACCTTCACGTCATAGTAGTAGGGTTCCAGCGTGAACTCCGAATAATTCCCCGGCAGCACTACCTCCGTTCCGCTCAGCAGATCGTCACCCCAGATGTCACTGTTGTAGGGACTGATGTAGATCTCCGTCAGATTGCGGCTCAGGTTGTTCTGTATGTGCAGCGCCGCAGCGTCCGCCCAAACCTCCAGCTCATCTTCTTCACCGCCCCAGATCAGGACAGAGCTGCTGTAGTCCAGGACAAACATGCCCTCTGCGTACACCTCCACATCCTTGTCCTCATCCGGCAGAAAATCCCAGGTGTAGGTCACCGACCCGCCGCCCGTCAGCTGTGTGTAATCATCATCCACCCAGACATCCAGCCAGCCGTCTGTGTCGTTGTAAACCTCCAGACTGCCCTCTTCGGTACAGCCCATGAAAGCCACCGCACTCACAAGCACAAGCCCCAGTGTAAAAAGTTTTCTCATCTTCATTGTGTTCCCCTTTACTTTGTCGCTTCCGCCGACGCAATGCCGGTATCCCCGACTTATTTAACCTTGTTCACTGTGCTCCGAATTTCATAGATCACAGCCTTAAGTCTGGCGTTCTCACTCTTCAGCCTCGAAATCTCCTCCTCCAGCTCCCGGATCCTCGCATCCCGCGGATCCACCTTCTCCATGGAACTGCTCTTGCTCTGGTCTGAACTCCGTTTTTTAATGGTCTGCGCCAGCAGGACCGGTCCCGCCTCGCTCAGCTGAGGCCCCTCAGCCCTGTACTGCACACCTGCATCCCCCACCACGCCCGAAGCAGCAAAAAGCAGCACCGCAGCCAGCAGCAGAAAAGTCATGGTCATTTTTCTCATAATCGATCTCCATGTTTTCCAAAAGTATAGCCAATCCCCTGCTGAATGAACAGTTTTTTTTTGCCGCAAAAAGCCGGTGTGTAAGCCAAATCACAGGATTCAGAGCAGGGTCTCAATTCCCTCAGCCCGTACAGCAGCGTGTCAAAAGTGTCCCCGGCGATGTAAGATGTAATAATAAAAAACATTGGATTCTCAGATACGGCATTTTTAATTTCCCCTATGAACACATTTTCAGGGAAGAACCTGCACAAGCCCTCAGAAAACACATGGCAGCCGCCTGTTTTTCGTGCAGAACACACTTCCCGCCTCCATACACTCCGCAAACCTGCCGGAATGAATTGTTTACGCATGTTTGGGGAGGGTATGCAGATAAATTGACCGTTAACCACACAGCACCCTCAGAGATGTCCTGTCTTCGGCCGGGAGGAAGCGCCCCTTGCTGGAATTAAAGAATATTTTTAAACGCTACGGAGAGCTTCAGGCCGTCGATGATGTCTCTCTGCATATTCGAAAAAATGAGTTTTTCTGCCTCCTCGGGCCCAGCGGCAGCGGCAAAACCACCATGCTCCGCATGATCGCAGGCTTCGAAACACCCGACAGCGGCACGGTTCTGCTCAACGGCTCCGATATCACCGCCACACCCCCCCACCGGCGCAATGTGAATACGGTCTTTCAGAACTATGCCCTCTTTCCTCACCTCTCGGTCTTCGACAATATCGCCTACGGCCTGCGTATCCGAAAGTCCCCGGATGACCTGATCCGGAAAAAGGTCATGAATATCCTCGATCTCTTCGGTCTGCCGGACAAACATGCCTCCTTTCCCGGTCAGCTCAGCGGCGGACAGGCCCAGAGGGTCGCCCTCGCCCGCGCCCTTGTCAATGAACCCGATGTCCTCCTCCTCGATGAACCCCTCGCCGCCCTCGATGAAAAACTCCGCGACCGTATGCAGGTGGAACTGGCGAATATCCAGCGCAATGTCCGCACGACCTTCATTCTCGTCACACATAATCAGGAGGAAGCCCTCACCATGGGCGACCGCATCGCCGTCATGAATGAAGGCCGCATCGAACAGCTGGGGCCCCCGGAAGATATCTATTCCCAACCCGAAAGCCGCTTCGTCGCAGAATTCATCGGCACCAGCAATCTCCTGGACGGCGAGATCATCGAACGCAGCGACAGCGAACTCACCCTGCGTCTCCCCACCGGCAGCGAGATCATCAAAACACCGAAACGGCCCATCCCCGATAATCTCTCCAGCCTCCTCCTCAGTATCCGCCCGGAACAGCTCAGGATCTGGAAGGAACAACCCGCCGACAGCGATGACAATATCTTCCGCGGACGCATTCTCAACGAGGTCTTCTACGGCGACTACTCCATCTTTATCGTCGAACTCGATATGGGCGTCAAAGTCTCTGTGCAGTTCCTGAATTATCTCCCCTCAGGAGATAATCCCCAGAGTTTCCGCGAAGGTGAGGAAATCTGGGTCGGCTGGAATAAGATGGCAGGACACCTGCTCTGGTGAACAGCAACAGCCTCCCAAACCCTCTCCCATGCCCGCAGAACCCTCTTCCGCGGACACGCAGGCTCCCTCGCTTTCCCTCCCTTTTTCTGGCTCATCGCCTTTTTTATCCTCCCCATGTTCATTATCCTCGCCGCCTCCTTCGCCCATAAAGGCAGCTTCGGCGGCATCGTCTGGGATTTCACTCTCCGAAATTACAGCGACCTGCTCAATCCCCTCTACCTTAAAGCCATTCTCCGCTCCCTCTCCTATGCCGCACTGGCCACTTCCATCACTCTCCTCATTTCCTACCCCGCCGCCTATACCATCGCCTTCGCCCCGCCCCGGCGTAAACAGCTCCTCATGTTCCTCATCATCCTCCCCTTCTGGTCCAATTTCCTCATCCGCATTTTCTCATGGCTCATCCTCCTGGGCCGCAACGGCCTCATCAATACCGCCCTCCTCAATCTCGGCCTCATCTCCGAACCCCTCTCCATGCTCCACAACGCCTTCTCCGTCAATCTCGGTCTCGTCTACGGCGAACTCCCCTTCATGATCCTCCCCATCGTCGCCTCTCTGGACAAACTCGACCAGAGCCTCCTCGAAGCCAGCGCCGACCTCGGCGCCGGACGCTTCCGCTCCTTCCTGAATATCACCCTCCCCGCCTCCGTACCCGGTATCATCACCGGCCTTATCTTCGTCTTCGTGCCCATGCTCGGTCAGTTCGTTATCCCCGATATCCTCGGAGGCACTAAAAGCTATATGATCGGCAATGTCATCACCAGCCAGTTCCTCGTCGTGCGCAACTGGCCCTTCGGTTCCGCCCTCTCCATGGCTCTCATGCTCGCCGTCCTCCTACTCCTCTATGTCTATCTCCGCTTCTCTCCCCTCAGCTCCCCAAAGCAGAACAGCCGATGAGAAAAGGCAGTCTCAACCCCCACGCAGAAAGTTCACAGCTCTGAGTATGCAGCGCGAAAGCTCCGTGGCCGCCGGCCGCGGCCTCTGGCTGACCCTCATCACCTGGTCCGTCATTGCCTTCCTCTATCTCCCTATTATTATCCTCGTCATCTACTCCTTCAACCACAGCCGCTTCGGCGTCAGCTGGGACCATTTCAGCCTCCGCTGGTATAAAGTCCTCTTCAGCGACCGCAGTCTCTGGGCCGCCGTCTCAAATTCCCTCATCATCGCCACCGCCTCCTCCACTGTCTCCACCGTACTCGGAACTCTCGCCGCCCTCTACCTCGACCGCCGAAGCACCCGCATCCGCCACTTCATGCACGGCCTCCTCTATCTGCCCATGATTATCCCCGATATCGTCATCGCTGTCTCCATGCTCATGTTCTTCGTCTTTATCCATTTTTCCCTGGGCCTGCTCTCCGTCACTGTCGCTCATATCACCTTCTCCCTGTCCTATGTCACTCTCGTCGTCCTCACCCGCCTCGCCTCCATGAACCGCCACCTCGAAGAAGCCAGCATGGACCTGGGTGCTACACCCGTTCAAACCTTCTTCCGCGTCACTCTCCCAAGCATCTACCCCGCCGTCCTCGCCGGCTTCCTCCTCGCCTTTATGATGAGTATCGATGACTTTATCGTCACCTTCTTTACGTCCGGCGTCGGCAGCACGACCCTGCCCCTTAAAATTTATTCCATGATAAAATTCAGCGTCACTCCGGAGATCAATGCCATCTCCACTATCCTCCTCCTCTTTACGGTCTTTATCCTCATTCTCGTCCAAACCCTGCTCTCCAGAGGACGCCAGCGCAATAACCTTGAATCAACCGTCGACATCAACCCGAAGGAGGGATTATTATGAAAAAACTATGGGCCGCCCTGCTCCTCACCGCTGTTCTTCTCGTATCCTGCGGTGGAGAAAAACAGAGCACTCTGCACGTCTACAACTGGGATGACTACATCAATGATGAGGTTCTCAGAGCCTTTGAAAAGGAGTTCAACTGCCGTATCGTCTACGATACCTATGCCTCCAATGAGGATCTGATCGCCAAACTGCAGGCCGGCGCCACCGGCTATGATGTGATCTTTCCCTCCGACTACGCCGTCTCCATCCTCAATGAGGAAAAACGCCTCCTCCCCATCGATAAGTCCAAACTCCCGAATCTGCGCCATGTCGATTCACAGTTCATGAATCCCCCCTTCGACCCCGGTCTCACCTACTCAGTGCCCTATACCTACGGCTTCAGCGGCATCGGCTACGATACCGATGTCATCGATGAGGTCAGCAGCTGGGATGTGTTCTGGAATCCCGAACTCAGCGGCCGCATGCTCCTCCTCGATGATATGAGGGAGGTCTTCGGCATGGCCTTCAAGAAACTCGGCTACAGTATCAATGACACCGACCCGGATCACCTCGCCGAAGCCTCCGCTCTCCTCAAAGAACAGAAACAGCTGCTCAGAAAATATGAATCCACCATGTCCACTAATCTCCTGCTCACCGGTGAGGTCGCCCTCATTCACCACTGGGGCGGCGATGTCTATCAGATCATGGAGGAGGACTCTACGATCGCCTTCGCTATCCCCGATGAAGGTTCCATCCTCTTTACCGACTGCATGTGCATCCCCGTCACCGCTCCTAATCCGGGTCTCGCCCACGACTTTATCAATTTTATCCTGAGACCCGAAGTCACCGCCAGCCTCGTCAATACGATCTGGTACCCCATGCCCAATGACGCCGCCCTGCAGTTCATCGAGGAAGAAATTAAATCCGATCCCAATATCTATCCCGCAACCGAAACGCTCCGCCAAAGCGAATTCATTCGAGATCTCGGCGACTATACACCCGTCATGGAACGCGCCTGGACTGAACTGAAAATGCACTGAGATCCTGAAACGAATGCCAAAGACTCAAAAATACTTAGATAATATGTATTTTTGTGAGTTTTGCTATTCTTTTTAAGTTTTTCAAATGAAATACTTTATATTTTAAGGTTTTTGTGTA